>ERZ791736.20-NODE-20-length-161006-cov-24.411566_pt1 | contig 161006 bp, 130 predicted proteins | sample MGYA00509940_ERZ791736 | MGnify/ENA primary metagenome ERZ791736 (study PRJEB30046, sample SAMN00792014) | human gut metagenome | study: EMG produced TPA metagenomics assembly of the A metagenome-wide association study of gut microbiota in type 2... | reverse complement strand
GTTTTTTGTGCATTCTCCTTACCATTTTCTGTGCACTCGTGATTTCTGTTTACAACAGGTAATCTTAGTGGGTGGTTATGACTGAAATCCCTGGGTGGCTATCGACCGAAATACGCAACTACACCGTGGAGCAGGCATGGGTCGAATGGCAGGGCTTCTGCTCCAAATGGGGCAGGCACTACAGGGGCATAAAGAGGCGCGGCGAGGATGCCTCCTACAAGGCGTACTTCACTTATCTGAACTACGACCACCGCATCCAGTCGATGATATACACCACGAACTGGATAGAGCGGCTGCAGAAGGACTTCCGGAGGGTCACCAGAATGCGCGGCGCCATGCCGAACGAGGAGTCCGTCATCCTGCTCATGGGTAAGACGGCCATGGACAAGAAGTCATACCTGAGGAAGGTGCCCAGAATCGATCTTGACAAGGACCTGTTCCGGACGGATAAAAAATCCTCATTGGCAGGCATGCCTGCCAATGAGGTAACAGATAAATTGATATATTTGCAAAACTAAAAGGTCTGAAGGCTTACTCCAGACACACTGAATGAAACACTACCAAAATCAATGATTGAATTCACTCAAATGATATCATATTCTTTATTGACTCAACGATGTACCTGATGTCTTCGTCTGTGACGCAGGGTCCTGAGGGCAGGCACATGCCGACCTTGAAGAGTTTTTCGCTCACCCCGTTCAGATATGCCGGACAGTCTTTATACACAGGCTGCCTGTGCATGGGTTTCCAAAGCGGTCTGGCTTCTATCCCCAATGCATCCAGTCCTATTCTCATGGCTTCGACATTGGCATTGGGTTCGCAATCGGTATGCAGTGCCGATGCTTCATGTGTAACACCGGCAGCTCCTCCGACAGCTCCCTGAATCGCTGTGGCATAAGCCTTTTCCTGTCCCTTGATTTTCAGTTCCGGATCAATGGTAATGGTATTGAGCCAGAAGTTGCTGTCATAACGTCCGGAAGGATTGCCATGCAGTCCTATTCCCCTTACATCCTTCAGAAGTTCCCGGTACAGTTCGTATGTATGCTTGTGGTGGGCGACATGATCGTCCATGACCGTCATCTGTCCGCGTCCGATACCTGCACAGATATTCGACATGCGGTAGTTATATCCTATCTTTTCATGCTGGTAGTATGGATATGATTCCCTGGCCTGGGTGGCATAGAACATGATTTCCTTCTTGGCTTCAGCATCAGGGCATATGAGCGCCCCTCCTCCGGAGGTGGTAATCATCTTGTTGCCGTTGAACGACAGGACTCCATAACGTCCGAATGTCCCGCAGACACGTCTGTCAAAGCGGCTGCCGAACCCTTCAGCTGCATCCTCGATGACCGGGATACCGTATTTTCCCGCTATCGCCATTATCTCGTCTATCTTTGCCGGCATACCATACAGATACACCGGAACTATTGCCTTAGGCTTTTTGCCGGTTTTCTCAATTCTGTCAATTATGGCCTTTTCCAGCAAAGCCGGATCCATATTCCATGTGTCATCTTCAGAATCTATGAATACCGGAGTGGCTCCCAGATATGTGATCGGGTGTGAGGATGCGCAGAAAGTAAAGCTCTGGACCAGGACTTCATCTCCCGGTCCAACCCCACATGCCATTAGGGCCAGATGGACGGCAGAAGTTCCGGATGCCAGAGCCACGACTTCCTTCCCTTCTCCTACATATTGTTTAAGGTCTTCTTCGAATCCGTTCACATTCGGGCCAAGAGGTACTACCCAGTTTGTATCGAAAGCCTCCTGTATGAATTTCTGCTCGTTACCGCTCATGTGGGCTAGGCAGAGGTAAATGCGGTTTTGCGTCATATTATTTTATTTACAAAAAATCCATTCAATGTGCCTAGTATAACTCTTCAGTCAATTTTATTTTACAAAGAGATCATTTTAGGTAAACACAAAGTATTTAATACTAAAAAACGAAGAATATTTCAACCCCTAATAATGTGGATATAAACATCAGAAATCCAGTATTTGCGAATATTGATACCCATCTGTATTTTTACACATCAGTCTGAATACTTAAAGTAAATTCTAATAAATAACTGAAAATATTACAATTTACATTCTCCTATCTTTCAAATGATCAGCTAAAACATTATTCACCTTTCAAATATTTCAATATTTGTTCCTTACTAAAATCATTTAAATTTCTTCCTTTTACTCTAACATTAGGATCAAAACGACATTCGTATTCATCAATAATTGAAGTTATTGGAGCCGAATTTATATCTAACATTTTCGCAAGAGCCTCAAATGGAACCAAACCCGTAGGAATATCTTCTGTCATATAACGTTCTTGTGGTACAGAATTCTTTTGATATGTAGGAGTTCTTCCAATAGCATGTGACAACGATTCTCCTTCTATTCTATTTACACCATATGTAATATCCAGCCAATGTTGCGCTGAAATAATACTTGTACTCAAGTATTCAGAAAATAATCGTCTCAATTTTCTCAAAATATCAATTTCTCCTTCATGTTCCTCTTCCAATGCTCGCAACCCATTTGTCAGTTTTCTCCAGATATCTTCACGAGGATTTTCCTTAAGTCCAAAAGTGCTTAAGCCGAGTTTATCAGCTATCTGAAGCCTTACTTGATCAATAGATTCAAGAACTTCTCCGACTTCTGGCCTTGATGCAATTCCATCCATATAAAACGAGAAAATTTCACCAGACTGTTCACTTCTTTTAATATTTTCATAATTAAGCAAATAAGTAGCACAATGAAAAACAGCTCCTATATTATTTAAAGATGTTAATGCAGGAACTTTCGAAATTGCCGCCTGTGGGAAAAGTTCTCTTAGTATATCTTTTTGTTTTTCTGTAAATTGTCCTTCTAGAGAAATTGCCCATGTTCTTTTTCTTCTCTTGATTAATGAAGTCCCCAATGCAGGAGCTTTACATGAATACGGACATGTTGAAAAACATGCTACTGGATATTCATCTCCCATTATTTGCCATATATAAGGGCTAGCTATAGTACGAGAAGGAGCGAGTATAATTGCAGTATTCTTTTCTTTTAATCCCGCCATAGCCATTTCTTTGACTGCATCTATCTGGAATATTGACGGTAACGCTATAATGATCAAATCTGACTCTGACACTAAAACAGATATATCATTTGTTACTTTACAGTTGTTTAAAGGGACAAAATGAGATATCTCATTATTAGTATTCAAAGGACGTTCTAAATAAATACCTCCTTGTTTATTAATCTCATTAATAACAGCGACTCCATGATCTGAAAGTCGGTTATATCCAATTACTTTATAATTCTTACTTGCATAGTCTGCAAAAAAAGCCCGGCCACTTTGAGATGCAAGACCATGAATTCCAATTGTTATCATATAGTGTTATATGTATTGCAGAATTTACCAATAGAAATTTTTTTAAATATATTTATAAAATAAATGTCATCAAATATCATGAATATCCTTCATTCCAAATACATCTGCACAACTTTTATTTTAGAGAAGATTGCATATCTAATTCATAATAGGTTAATCGTATAAATATCATCAGTTTTTATAAAAGATTTTCCTTACAAAAAACTATTGTATAGCTTAAAACAATCTTCACATATTGCTAATCACGGATATTATATTAGCTACAAATACATAATTTTCAACATTTCAATAGATACTACTGTTTAACATATTCCCTAAATGATATATAACCGTATGACTTATCCTTATTCACAGAATCAATTGCACAAATTTCTTCTTCTGACAATGTTATTTTAAAAGATTGTATATTTTCTTTCAGATGATGAATATTTGAAGTTCTTGGTAATGCTACTATTTCTTGTTGAGTTATCCACCTTAGAATCACTTGAGGAATAGTTGCTTTATGAACATTTGCAATATTTTGAAGTATTGGTTCTTTCATCCAATCTACTATCGCATCACCGTGTGCAAAAGGAGAACGAGCTTCTACCACTATATTGTGTAAATGGCAAAACTCTATCAAAGGTTTATTTGAATGATAAGGATGTATTTCAACTTGCACTATGTCAGGCAGTAAACGCATAGCATACAATGATTCCAATTGATGCAAATTTACATTACACAAACCAATGTATTTTATTAAACCTAATTCTTTCAGAGCAATATACCTTCTTAGAAAATTTTCATAACCTTTAAAAAAGCCATGAATCATAAATACATCTATATAATCAGTCCTCAAATTACGACAAGCTCTATGAAGCGCAGATCTAGGAGATTTTCTATTTAATCGTAAATAGCGGAGATTTCCCAACAACAATGCTGCATGAACCTTTGTTTCAAGAAGATAATTCATTCTATTATATCCTGTATCATGAAGTACTCTGCCTATTAATTCCTCATTTTTATATTTATTTGCAGTATCAAAAAGAGTGTAACCTATTCTTAAAGCTTCCAAAATAAGTTCTTGTAGTTTATCTTTAGGTACAGAGTAAGTACCAAAGCCTAGTTTCGGGAATACTCCCAGATTCGTATAAATATATTCCATAATCAAAGTAACGAACCACCATCGCAAACTATTGTTTGACCAATAATACCATTTGATGCATCACAACATAAAAACATTGCTAACTCTGCAATTTCATAAGGAGTAGTAATACGATTATTTATAGGTTTTTCATGATAAGCATTTGTTTCTGCACTAATCTTATTAATACTACTATCACAATATCCTGGAGCAATTCCATTCACAATAATATTAAAAGGTGCATATTTTTTTGCAAAACCCTCAGTAATAGCATTTAAAGCCCTTTTTGATATAAAATACGGATTAATATTTGACTCATATGCATTAATGGATGATATATTAATAATTTTTCCTCCTTGCACACCATTCTCCAAGTGCATTATTTCTGCTATTTTTTGTGAAAGAATATATACTGCTTTTACATTGATATGCATCAGATTATCAAAATACTCTTCAGTTGGTCTATAATGCGCTAAAAATGCTGCATTGTTAATTAGAATATTTATTCCTCCCATCTCGGTTTTCACTTGATCAATATATTTATCAATATTATTAATATCTGCCATATCCCATTGTATGGTATATAATCTTTTCGAGTCTATAGATTGCTTAGCTTTTTTTAATTTATCAATATTTCGTCCTGTAATCATTACTTCCGCCCCTGCTTCAATAAACTTATTAGCCATAGCAAAACCAATACCCTCACTTCCACCTGTTATAAGAATCTTCTTACCCTTTAAAATTTCCGGATATTGTATTTGCGACAATACTATATGCGTATATCCACCTTGTGTACACCATCTCAAATACTTAAAAAATTTCAATATAAATGCTAATACTTTCATACTCATATTTCTTTGCAAATACTATAACAAAATAATTGAATATCTTATCTATTTAGTTTCGCCCAAATATGACAAAAGTATCTCATATTTCGGAACATTATCACAAACTTGTGTACATTGGCCTGGACAAAAATTACCTTCAATTAATTCAAAATCGCCATTTTCTGTAATAGTAACATCCCAGCCAACATAACGCGCTTCAGGCATAACATATGCAACTCGTTTGATATAATCGTACAACTTATCCATAAATGGAACTTTATAACCAATCAACTCTATATTACTTGACGGGTGTATTGTACATTCCCATCCCGTTGGATTCCAGCCTGGAGAATCCACTTCTCCCTTTTCAATATCAATATGTGCCATACATCCTCCACTATGGCAGTTAGACATAATCACTTTTTTCGTACCAATCATTAATAAGACATTGAGAAGATGGAATTCACCTTTGTTATCAATACATGTTTCCACACGTAATGTTTGAAGAGACGAAGGATTAAGCCTTTTTAATGATTCATGATTTTGTAATACTTCTTCAATCATATATTCGCCAGCCATAAGTTTTTTAATATCAGCTTGCTCAGGTGATATGACTTCAATACCCATACCCCATGTAGAACTTATTGGTTTAATAATGACTTTGTCGTGTGAATTTATAAATTTTCTAATTTGCTCTTCAGTTGAAGAACCCGTAAAAATCCAATCTCGCTTTACAAATTCTGAGAATTTTTTACTAAACTCATATTTAAGTCTTAGTATTTCTCTAGCTTCTTCTGTATAGAATTCCCTATAAAATTTTCTCTTATTACCTTGGGTAACGAATTTTTTACGCTCTGACGCAGGCCTATCACAGAATTTAAGTGAAATATAATCTTCTCCTATTGCCCCATATCTTGCTATACAATATAGCATATCAATGAAATAATAAAATTTCGAATGTTTTCTATTTTTTGGAAGCAAAGACAGACAATCTTTGCATGCTTTTATTTCTTTAATAATTCTATTTGTCATATCTATATTTATTTTGATAACCTTTCTTTCTCAGTTATGATTCTAGGGTTCACATAATCATCTACAACGTTAATCATTCCATATTTCATAGGTTTAGTCATAAAATCTCCTTTATATTTTGGATTAATTATACCTGGAGCAGTCATGATTTTTTTCTCTATAGAAGTAGATATGGTATCCGCATCTGCAAGATATGGCGTCAATTGATTTAGAGTATATATACCTGGTTGATATCTAACATTAAGCTTAGCTATTTCATCCAACAAATAAGAAGACTCATTTATCAAAAAGTTTTTTCTTTCACTGATAATAGAATTTTTTAAATACATTTCTACTTCAGGTTTATTTTGTCTAAAGATCTCTATAGCCTTTCTTATCAATTTAGAACTATCTATGATATCCTCAGGCTTGGCAGCATAATTGGCTTCACAATAACTAACGACATGAATAACTTGAGGATTCATACACATCTGAAGCATTGTAGAACGAGCAAGTTGCCATTTCGCATATTCCAAATCTGGACTCAAATGTTCAATACCTGTCCTAGTTTCTGTTATAAGATTGATTGTTCTACCAGAATAAGAACTCATCATTTTTGCCATTTCAAAACCAGCAGCCATCTTTGCCAAATCTGCATAATCACCAGTTTCTTTAGGTTTATTAAACTGCATTTGAAGAACCATATCCGTAACTCCATACATCGTCATTACAGCAGATATCAAAGCATAACTTGTAACTATGATTGTATCATGAGCCTGTCTGGAACTCCATTGATTTGGATCATTCATTTCTACTGGAATACCATAATCTGCTAATTTCTTTACAGCTTCAAAATGTTCATGTATTGATTGCCTTACATTAGCTGGACCTCTTCCATCTAATTCATTGAACCAATATAATGGAATGGCTTGATGTGCTCCTCTCAAAAGTCCAATGGATATACATTCATCCACAAATTTTGAAATGTTGGAAACATGACAATATGGCTTAACTGATGGGAAATTACCAGTTCTAGAAGCATAGAACAACCTTTTAAGGTCCTCTATATTTTTATATGGTACTCCTCCATCATTTTTTCTTTCCTTAAACATTTCAGGATATCCAAAATATCTTTGAGACAAATCAGACGAACCTAATGACAACTCATCAATAACTCTTGCCTCTGCAATTTGCTTAATCCCTTCAACAGTAGGTTCAATACTATTATCTGGTATCCCAAAATGCGACCTTAAAAGCGGTATTGGCGACTCTTCTATTCTTTTTGTATAACTATAAATAGCCTCATTGGACGGAACGGGCAAAGGCAATACTGATTTATAGTTATCATGCGCAACCACTTCACTTGCCAGCTCATCAAAAATCTTTATTCCAGGTGGAACTATTTCTTCACGAACCTGTTCAATTATTTTTTCTTTATTATCTATAATATCAAAAAATTCAATAGTTTCTATAGCCCTATCCATCACATTTGGAGAAGCTGAACACAAATAAACCCTTAATGGCAATTTATCCAACCTACTTTCTAAAATTTTTATGGTTTCGGGCAAACCTGCCAATGTAATTTTAACATCATCGTCTCTCGTCATCAGACCAGTATTTACAAAATAATTTAACGCTTTCTCAAACTGGTCACATGCAACAGAGGGTGTTAACCTATAACTTAATCCTATATAGCGTGGCCTATTTTCTTTTATGGCATTACAAATTATATCTAAATTATCCGATGGCTCCAATAGAATTGTTCTAATCCCTGCCATTCTTGCAATTCTGCCAGCATTATGGATACCTTCAGTATGTGGATCATTTGCCAACGTTGAAGCTAAAAAAATATTCTGTCTATCCATTATAATTGTCTTTCTCTAAATATTATATTTGGTACATTTCTCTAAATGTTATATCATTACCATCCTCATCATATATCTTTATTTCCTCCAAAGACTTATTTATTCTACTATTTAACGAATCAAAATCTTCAGCTAAAACAAAGAAAGACGCCACCCTATCGCTACTACCATGAGGAGTTGTAACCATTGTTCCTTTAGTTTTGGTATAAGTTACACTATCGACCTCTCCTGATTTAACCAACTCGTCCAACCCCGTTATTTTACCTAAAATACCACCTTTAGTATACAGATGACATCTTGAATAAAACAATTGTTTTTCATTAGTTTTCACATCTGTTTTTTTGTCAAAGAAAGCATCTACATTAGCGCCCAAAATATCAAAACCTGTTACTTTTTCAATAGTTTGATATTTAGCTCCTCCTCCTATACGTGCAGAAAATTCAACTACATTAACTTCATCTCCATTTACAATAACCTGAATTAAAAGTGGCGAGTTATATAGTGAAAAGGCCTTACTTATTTTATAAGCAATGTCCTGAATTGTATTTTTTACATTGTCAGAAATTTGTGCCGGTCCTACACTTTGATATATAATTTGAGTTGAAGCATCAACATAATATTTATTTAATTGACTCATCAATATAATAAAAACATTCCCTTCACAAATATAAGCATCAACGCTTATCTCAATCCCATCCTTAAATTCCTCTATTATTGCAGTATGAGAACGACTAAAATTCAAAGCTTGGTCCAAATAAAAAAGCAGTTCCTGCTCATTTTGGACCTTTCTAACACCTTTTGATCCATTACAATCAGAAGGTTTAACAATTAATGGAAATTTTAAATTACTTATATTTATATCTTCTGTCGTAGTACAGATTTTATATTTCGCAGTTGGAATATTATTACTAACCATCAATTCTTTCATTTTCATCTTATTAGTAAGATTAACTGCCTGCTCAAAAGAAAGATAGGTCGGTAATTTTAATTGTTCTGATACATATGCCATTATTGGCAAAGGCTGATCTCCACAAGTTATTATAACCAAATCAACATTTTTCTCTTTGGCCACTTTTAACACAGCATCTTGATCCATAGTACTGATTCTAAGATGCTCGTCTGCATAAGTTTTAGCCACAGGATTTTCCGCATAATCAACTAAATAAATATAAATATCGTTGAATTTATTTCTTAACTTATTTATAAGTGCAATTTGATCATTTCCACCTGCTAAAACAATAGCTTTCTTTATCGAATCCATATAAACTAATTACCTAATTATTTCCATTAAAACCGCCTGTAGATATAGCAATATCTTTTCTACGCAAAACATTTACAATTGTCTTAAATACAATCTTCACATCTAAAAATAAAGAACAATGATCTACATACCATACGTCTAATTCAAATTTTTTAGTCCATGTTATAGCATTACGACCATTCACTTGTGCCCATCCTGTTATCCCTGGTCTGACTTCATGTCTACGTGCTTGCTCAGGAGTATATAAATCCAAATACCTTGACAATAACGGACGAGGACCAACTAATGACATATCACCCTTTAAGACATTAAATAATTGCGGTAATTCATCGACTGAAGTTTTTCTAATCAATAATCCTATCTTTGTAACTCGTTGTTCATTTGGCAACAATTTACCATCTTGATCTTTATCATCAGTCATTGATTTAAATTTTATAACCTTGAAAATCTTTCCATTTTTTCCAGGTCTTTCTTGTGTGAAAAACACCCCTGCTCCTTTGTTAGCAAAGTGTAAACAAATGGTTATTATCAATAAAAAAGGCCATAATATCAGCAACGCTATAAAAACTATTGCAAAATCAATTAATCTTTTAAAAAAACTTTTGTACATGAATTATTATTTTGAGCTATTTGATATGTTTCATTATTGCAGCATAAGTATGCTCTGTAGTATAGTTGTTCAGAAAAAAATCATATCCGATTTCGCCCATTTTTTTTATATCAGAAGACAATATCTTATCAACCGCCTCAACAAATGCATTTACTGAATTACTAGGCACATAAAAACCATAACCATTTTTTTCTGCCAAAAGACCTGTATCACAATTTTTATCTGTCACTGCCAATATTGGTTTCTTGCCCATAAGATATGGCAACAAACGACTGGGATAGTTTGGAATAGTAAACCTATAATCCAAAAAAATCATACCTATATCACATGAATTTGCTAAAGCATCATAATCATCTTTAGGTAATCTTTTAAACAACGACACTGCCTTTGGTTTATATTCCTGCATAAAAGACTCCAGTCTATGATATTCAGTGCCATACCCAACTATTACAAAATAACAATCCTGCCTGTCCATTACAGACTTCATACATTCCACAAAAAATGGAATACCCTGAGGTTTCCCCATATTACCGCCATAAATGAAGATGGGAACGTCTATTGGCAGACAATATTTTAGTCTAATTTCATCTCTACTGTTAATTGCTGCTTGAGGCGTTGGTTCATCATAAGAATTAGGAGCCAGTTCAACTTTATTCTTAGGGATTTCAGGATTATGCTCCAATAAATAATCGACATTTGCAGGGCTCATGCAACCTATATAATCTGATATTCCATACATATTTTTCTCTTCTCCCCTAAAATATTTGTACAATATTCCTTTCAACCCACGTTTAGATATCATTCCTAAATCAACAGCATTTTGAGGAAAAATATCCTTCAACAGTAAATAAGTAATAGCATTTGGACTATGCTTCTTGACAAATTTAATAACATTTGTAAATGTAATTGGAGGTGTTGAATACAAAATCAAATCAAAGTGTACAGATTTTAGATACTTTTTAATGGCTCTTTCAAACTGACTCTCCAATAACACTTGACCTATTCCCTTCTCTATTACATTGGTCTTAGTGACATTTAAAGTTCTCACTCCTAAAGTATGTAAGTTACCATCCTCTTTAAGTTCAGTTGGTTTAGACATGCGCCTTTCGATCGGGTACACAATATATACATCATGTCCATCCTTGCAAAACTTACGCATCAAATCTGTATATATGCCACTAGTATATATATTCCTCAATCCTGAGGACATTGTAAGAAACAAAACATTCATGCAGAGACTTTTTATAGCAAGTGATATTGAAGTTGACAAAATCTAAAATGGAATACATATATTGCTTAAGATAACAATAATGCTATATTAGACATTTCTGATATCATTATTTTATTTATACCATTTGTAGGTCTCTCTTAAGCCATCTTTAAATGTAGTGAAAGGGTAATTTTCACCTATAAAAGATTTTAATTTTTCAAGATTTAATTCAAATGAACAGACATCTAACGTATTCGACTGTTTGTATGAAAATTTAAAATTATGAATATAATTCATTTTTATCTCGGAAACAATATCATTTACAGACATAAGATACCCGCTTCCCACATTGATGACAGCATATTGACCATAATCGAAATCCAACAATTTAAACAATATATCACAAAAATCTTTTACATAAATATAATCCTTTCTACCCTCTCCAGTCCCCCAAATTTCAAAACACTCACCTTTTAATGCTTTCTCTAAAGATATATTAACAACGCCTTGTTTTTGAGAATAATGATACGGTCCATAAGGATTTGAAAGCCTTAATATCAACGATTTAAAACTATGCTGGAAAGAATATAGGTACAAATATTTTTCAATTGTAAGTTTTGATAAACCGTAGGCACTTTTGGGAAATAATACATCATTCTCTTTATGTCCTCCCTGACAAAAGATATCTCCATAAACAGCACCACCTGATGATATAAAGACAATATTTTTAACCTCGTTCTTTCTCATTATATCCAACAACTTTATCGTAGGAATAACATTAAATTGCAAGTCAAATACATTGTCAACAGATGTGGCAGGAACACTTGCACTAATTGAATGCACAACTATATCTATTTTATTTTCGTCAAAAATTTTATTTAACACATATTCATCAGAAAAATCACCACTGTAAACACTACTTATATTTTTAAATAATACCCCTCCCAGATGCTTACTAAACCTATCGAACACAATAAACCTATATTTGTTTACAGTGTTTTCTACATACTTCATGATATTTGTTCCAATAAAACCGAATCCACCTAAAACAAGAATATTTTTCATATATTAATATTAAATATCTCAGAGAATCAATGGGATAAGTTTATACTAAAATGACGATAAATACTGACTTTTGACAAAAAAGAAGTTTTTATTATAGGATTTCTGCCTTTTTCAATTCCGGCAAAATGCACCTTCTATAAATAAACGAATATCCTATTTGTCAAATTTAGCTACACTACTTAATATCTGGATAAATATCCTAAAGACATTGTTAAAAGAAATAAAATATCATTTAATCTTATATGATGAATCTATTATAAGTTCTACTTCTTTTAGAACCTTGGTAACATACATTTCAAATCTAAATTTAGATTTATAATCTTCTATTGCCCTTTTGGACTTAAGATAATACAAATTAGAATTTCCCATTAAAGTTTTTACTGCATCCACTATTGTTTCTGGTGAACGAGGCTGAAGAAAACATCCATTCTCACATGTTACCATCATTGGTATATGTCTGTATTCAGTAACTAATGGCACACAACCATACGACATGGCTTCAATTATTGATACTGGCTGCCCTTCATTTATATAATATGTTGGCAGCACAAAAACATTTGCCTCCGAAAAAACTTTATCTTTTTCATCACCATACAGACCTGTAAAATACTTGATTCTACTTTCTAATTTATGCTCTACTATAAAATCTTCAAATTCTTTTTTATAATCATGATTATAAGAAGGATCATCACTTGATTTCATAAATTGTCCGACAAAGATACACTTTACATCAGCATTTTCTTTATTAACCAATATATCAACAGCTTTAACAACGTCAAAGTACCCCTTAGAATATATTAAATTACTTAAATACAATAAAGTAAACGGAGAACCTTGGTCATAACTCTTTGGGGACAGAATGTTTTTACCTTCTATGGGTAATCCGTTAGGTATTACTTTTACCTTTTCAATATATTTATCATAAAAAGAAAATTGCTTTTTCATATATTCCCCTTCTACTATAATCGTAGAAACATAGTCAAGCAACTTTATCAAGTTAATTCTTTCCTTTTTACTTAGAACCTCCAACATTTGATTGTAGTTTGCTCCATATTGATGTGTAAGTACCTTTATATTAAAAAGTTTACATATAGAAATCATACAATAATCCCTATAAAATCCCCTTCTTGATTGGGACGTAACCAAATATACCAGATTATATTTATTAAAAATACATAAAAAGATCAATTTAAGAAGTATTAAAATATAATCTAAAGCTCTATAGAACGTATTTTTAGAACTGAAATGAGATGAAATATCCAATACTGATATAGTGCAGATAGAACCAAGTGCATTAACAATGCCATCAAACATTACCGACTGCCCTGTGAATCTTCTCTTTTTAAGATTACACTTTGTTCCTATCAGTAATATTTTCTTATTTGAAAAGTTCATACTCTATTAATATAATTAAGTAAAATCTATTATTCCTTCCTCCAAACCATTTTATTTACAACACCAGTATAACTCTGTATCAGTTTAACGACCTTCGTACTGACATTTTCATCTACATAATTCGGTACAGGTATACCATTGTCCCCGTTAACGTTCATTTCTACAGCAAGATCTACAGCTTGCAGAAGATCATGTGTATTAATTCCGGCAAGTACAAAGCAACCTTTGTCCAATGCTTCTGGGCGTTCTGTTGAAGTTCTTATACATACGGCTGGAAAAGAATGTCCTATACTTGTGAAAAAAGAACTTTCTTCAGGAAGCGTTCCACTATCTGACACTACACAAAAAGCATTCATCTGTAGACAATTGTAATCGTGGAATCCAAGAGGCTCATGCCGTACTACACGTGAATCCAACTCAAAACTGGAAGCATTCAATCTGTTACGTGAGCGAGGATGACATGAATACAATATAGGCATATCATATTTTTCAGCCATCTTATTTATGGCAGTAAACAATGATATAAAGTTCTTTTCCGTATCAATATTTTCCTCTCTATGGGCACTTAGAAGAATATATTTACCTTTTTCCAAACCAAGACGTTTATGTATATCGGATGCTTCTATATCGGCAAGATTTTCATGAAGCACCTCCGCCATAGGAGAACCTGATACGTATGTTCTCTGTGGAGCAACTGAACTTGCATTAAGATACCTTCGTGCATGCTCTGAATAGCATATATTTACATCAGATATTATATCTACAATTCTACGGTTTGTCTCTTCAGGGAGACATTCATCAAAACATCTGTTTCCAGCTTCCATGTGGAAAATTGGGATATGAAGTCTTTTTGCGCCTATCACTGAAAGACAAGAGTTTGTATCTCCCAAAACAAGTACTGCGTCAGGTTTTATCTTAACCATCAGTTTGTAACTCTTGTCGATAATATTGCCCATAGTTGCACCAAGATCATCTCCTACTGCATCCAAATACACTTCGGGATCCGCAAGTTTGAGATCGCGGAAAAATATACCGTTAAGATTATAGTCATAGTTCTGGCCTGTATGTGCAAGAACTACATCAAAATATTTTCTACATTTATTTATTACCGCTGCCAGACGGATAATCTCAGGTCTGGTTCCTACTATTATCAGTAATTTCAGCTTTCCATTATTCTTAAACATATTCATTTATTTTACTGGTAAGAAAAATGTATCAGGTTTTTCCGGATTGAAAATCTCATTACAATACATTACTGTGACAAGATTCTCCGTCTCCGAAAGATTTATTATATTATGGGTATATCCTGGCAACATATGGACACACTGTATATTGCCTCCCGATACCTCAAACTCTATCACTTCATCAGAATCTATCCTGCGTTGTTGTATAAGACCATGACCTGCAACAACTATAAAAAACTCCCACTTCGTATTATGCCAATGCTGTCCTTTAGTTATTCCCGGCTTTGATATGTTGATACTTACCTGTCCAGTATTCAAAGTATGTACCAATTCTGTAAAGGAGCCCCTGTCATCAACATTCATCTTAAGTGGAAAAGAAACTTTTCTTTGAGGAAGGTAACTCAAATACGTACTGTAAAGTTTCTTTGCAAGGCTGTTTGATGGCATTTCGGGTATATTGAGCGTCTTCGGCTGATCTGCAAAACTATAAATCATATCTACTATCTCACCAAGTGTTGTCTTATGCGTAATAGGACAATAACAATATCTCCCGTTTTCAGATGGAACTGTATCCACTCCATCAAACTCACATGTATGAGAATTGCCCTTCAAAGCCTCAATCATTTCATCAACCAAATCATCAATATACAAAAGTTCCAATTCAACACTTCTGTCATTGACCTGTATAGGAAGATCATTTGCAATATTGTTGCAGAATGTCGCTATTGCAGAGTTATAGTTTGGTCTACACCATTTACCGAAGAGATTCGGAAAACGATAGACAAAAACTTTTGCTCCCGTCTCTTTTGAATATTCGAACATAAGTTCTTCTCCAGCTTTCTTACTTTTGCCATATTCACTTGTTCCAAAGCGTCCGGCGAGTGTAGCCTGAATCGAACTACTTATCATTACAGGACATGTATTGCCATGTTTCTTCAGACAATCAAGCAGTATACTTGCAAATCCGAAATTTCCCTTCATGAAATCTTCCTGATTCTGCGGGCGGTTTACACCTGCAAAATTGAATACAAAATCACAATTCCTACACCACTCATCTAATTGTTCAAAAGTTGAATCAACATCATATTCGTAAACCGCACTGACAATAAGGTCTCCGTAGCATTTCGCGTTACCATCCTTTATATTGTTGAGTTGGGCACAAAGATTCTTTCCAACAAATCCTTTTGCTCCTGTAACAAGTATTTTCATAGCGCAAATTTATTTTGCAAGTTCTTCCTGTATATAACTGAGAGATGCTATCTTTTTCTTAGTCTGTTCAACCGTCAACAACTCCGTATTATTCGAATTGAATTCAGTCAATGTATTCCTTTTGACATCCCCATCTTTAAAATACTTATCATAATTCAAACCACGTTTGTCACAAGGAACCCTATAGAAATTACCCATATCCATTGCATTTGCACATTCTTCATTTGTAAGAAGTGTTTCATACATCTTTTCTCCATGACGAATACCGATAATCTTTATTTCTGTTTTCTTTTCAGGATCAAACAATTCGATGACCGCTTTTGCCTGTGTTTCTATTGTACAAGCGGGTGCTTTTTGAACCAGTATATCTCCAGAAGTTCCATGTTCAAATGCAAACAATACCAAATCTACAGCCTCCTCAAGACTCATGATGAATCTTGTCATCTTCGGGTCTGTAATTGTAATAGGCTTCCCCTGACGAATCTGTTCTATCCATAATGGAATAACCGAACCCCTAGAACACATCACATTACCATAACGTGTACAGCATATCTTCGTCTTAGATGGATCAACAGTCCTGGACTTGGCAACAATTACTTTCTCCATCATCGCTTTAGATGTCCCCATTGCATTTACCGGGTAAGCCGCTTTATCTGTTGAAAGACAGATTACAGATTTCACCCCAGCATCTATTGCTGAAGTAAGTACATTTTCTGTTCCTACTACATTTGTACGCACCGCTTCCATTGGAAAGAATTCGCAGGAAGGAACCTGCTTCAATGCAGCTGCATGAAAGATATAATCCACTCCATACATTGCAGGGCGTATAGAGTCTATGTTGCGGACATCTCCAATATAGAACTGTATTTTGTCTGCATACTCCGGATACCTAGCCTGATACTCATGGCGCATATCATCCTGTTTCTTTTCATCACGAGAAAATATTCTTATTTCCTTTATATCTGATGTTAAAAAGCGATTCAAGACCGCATTCCCGAATGATCCAGTACCTCCGGTAATAAGAAGTACTTTATCTTTGAAAATTGACATGACTATATAAGGTTATCTATTGTTTTTATATTTATCAATACGAGTACTTAAGAGAACTCTCTTTATTTCATTAAATCAGAATAATAGAATGGTTTTCCTGACAAATTGTTCAGATTGATTATTAGCTACATCTTCTACATTTAACAATGAATTATACTACTTTTTTATAAAAAGACATTATTCTTAAAGAGTTGTTATATGATGCGGAATAATAATTTATCCGCCTTCTAATGATATGTAATACAATATTGCAATGATAGTAAGAAGATTCTATCTGGTTACTCATAAAAAGGTTAATTCAATAGATCTGATATCTATGACAAAAAACGAAATGATTTACATTTATTATTAGCACAAATCTGAACCCTAAGCTCCTTGTTGCAATTTGTAAGTTACTATTATATAGAGATTGTACACCGCTCAAACATTATTGACCCAAGACGGATGCCCTTCTCGGAAGATGTTTCTTGAATTATATCCTATATGTTTACTTTTTGTAGAATAACAAATTATGTTGAGATTTTAATCTTTCCAAAATATTTATTCAGGAAATGATTCTTACATATTTTATACATCCATATTCTGAATATAGATATAGATGTTGACATCATGTTGAATTAAGATGATAGCAGTGCCAGATATAAAGCTGGATTTAACTTAGTACATCTTAATGGAATCTGCAACGTTCAAAGTCCTTTGATTTTTAATTGGAACAACTTTTATCATTTGGCTTCCCAACTCCTCTCCTAGGTTTTATGGCTAGATAGTATTTAAACCGAATAATTCGTAAGATAAAATGTGGAAGTGAAGTTGTCATGAATATTGATAACTTAGCCCATAATGTATTCTTGTTATCATAAATTCTAGAAAAAAGCTGCAACTTTTTCCATACAAAACTAAATAATGACCTTTCTAGAGCTGAGTAGAAAGAGAGTGCATATTCATGTAAACCATTATAATAGTCAAAATCATACTTCCTTAAAATTTCTTTTGTTCTTTGTTGGATGGAAGATTGATGTAAACGGTATTGTAATAAAATAGTTGGATTATAATATATTTTTTCTCCCTTACCTGTGATTTTTATAAGAAAAAACAGATCTTCGCATAAAGGGAATCTTTCATCAAACATACCATAATTGTCAATAATTGACCTATTAAATATTAATGAAGGTGAGAAAACAGGATTATACCTTAATAATACTTCGTGTTGAAAATTAGAATCAGTAGTATTCAGATTGAATCTTGAATAATATTTTGAACACTGTGAAATAAGATTTCCTTTTGAATCAATATATTCTACATTAGAATAGGCAATCTTAATCTCATTATTTGAATGAAAGAATTCTAGCATTTCTTGAAGATAGTTTGTCTTCAAAACATCATCTGCTGCCAATGGCATAATCCAAGTACCATGGGCATATTGTAGCCCTCTATTAATATTGTATGCTGTTCCTTTGTTGATACTTGATTGTGTTATTTTTACGGATACAAACCTATTCGCATGATTTGTAATCCAATCCTCAACCAGATTAATTGTATTATCACTCGAAGAATCATCAGAAATTATCAATTCTATATGCCTGTATGTTTGGTTAAAAACACTATTCAGGGTATGCAGTACAAAAGATGAAGAATTAAAACTAACTACAATTACAGATACTAAGTCTGACATCATTTGAGCGTTCATTGAAATAACGAAATTTACTGATTTAAATCATCGGTTTAGAACAATAATCCATTATCCTACAGTATTAGTTGCTGACTCAGTTTTATCTAAGCTACGAACTTGTAATACTAATGGCAAGGTAATAAACATAAAAAAATATGGAAGATCAAAAATATTAGGTCTTTGATACAATACTCCCAAAAAAATAATTGTGCTATAAAAAACTATCTTTTTATTTTGGCTAATTGTAAGAATATTGAGTATAAAAAACAAACAGACTCCAATAAACCATATTACACCATTTGAATATACTAATGATTTGTATGACGAACCTCCTGATAATATTTTACTCAACTCTTCTGATCCCCTCCCGAAAAAAACATCATTTGATACTAAGAATTCGTAATATTCCCGATTAAACAGGCTACTAACTCTGTCTCCTCCATAATTCCCGTCTGCAGTAAATCTTGAAAAAATCAGGCTATTAAACAGCTCGCCATTTTTAATAAAAAAATCTTTAAATAGAAGATATATTATTATTGAAAAGACTATAAAAAAAAGTATGTATTTAATATATGATTTTCTGAAGAGGCATAAAAAAGACATGACTATAAAGAAAAATGAGAAAGAAAATATTCCAGCAATAAAAATGATTATAAATTTCCATGAATTCAACTTATACTCGTTACTGTATAGCAATAGCGCAGCAACAGTCCCTACCACACCAGGTTCGTCGAAAACAGAGTAAAACCTCATATTGGCAAAATTATAGGGACTATTATATACAACTAAAAACGGATACTGCAAATATTCTGTTTCTTTCAAGGGATTTAAAGGTTCCAACACTTGTGAAGGGAATGGCATTGATAGCCAACAAACTAGAATATATACAAGTAATGAAATTCCAACACCTATAGCAAAAACACTTATTACACAATCTAACAGTTTTATTTTGAAATCAGATTTTAAAAAGAAAATAACTAAAAGAAATAAATTTGATATTAACCCAGTAACCGATGTCTGAGTAATAAGATATAGCAAAAGTAATAATAAAAGAGAAGACAAAATAATTTGATTCTTAGAAATCTTCTTTTCAATAAATGGTATACATCCTACAATGAAAATTACTTCTACCGCATGTCTTATTAATGGTGTATGCCATACAAAGTAAGGTAATAATAACAAGAAGAATAGAAAGGAGAGAAAATATATAAAACTATTTTCAGAAAAAATAATTCTCATATACAGATATTTGTATCACTTAAGAGTCTCTTTCTAAAGAAAAAACACATAAAAAGCATATAAATCGTATAATTAATAAAATATGCCTGAGTTATGCCAACTACACTATTTCTCTGGATTAGAATAAATGCCAAACCTAAAAATATGAGTGAAAAAACTATTTCAGTTAACACATATTCCTTAACCATCCCTTTCGCAACCATAACAAAAGAGAGCAACCAACTTGAAATCTTAAAAAAATCACCTAATAATTGCCACATGAATAATTGTTCCATAGGCATAAACTCGGGTGTAAATAATAATCTGATAATAATCCCACGAAAGAAATATATTATTGGAAAACTTAATAACATGATTGATATAATCATCTTATAAGCTTTTTTGATCTCATTTTTCAACGATTGTTTATCTAATGTCGCTGATAATTGGGGTAAGTAGTATATACTAAACGCGGACGTAATAACATTGAGGTACATCCCTGATATTCGATTCATCCCTTCCCACCATCCTGCTTGATCCGGTGAAATTTCTGAAATCACATAACTCCTTAATAGTATTTGGGAAACTGGTGATAAAAGTATTGTCGTAAATGACATTACTGAAAAAGCCAATAGCTTACTTATGCATTTAGTATTAATTTTTTGTGTAAAATATGATGAGTTGAACCATGTATCTTTTTTGACAAATAATATTGTGACAAAGAACATAATGCTCTGAAATGTGACAATACCTATAAGTGCTCCGCCTAAATCAAATAAAACCACAAGCGTTACTGTAAATAGCAAGCCGATTAGACTTCCGCATATACTGATATAAATAAATTTTTTAAATTCCTTATACCCATTTACAATAGAAACAAGCAGTGTGTTAAAACCATAAAAACCAATTGTTAATCCAAAAATTTTAAATATATAAGCATATTCTTCAGAAAGCAGAACCATATTGCTAATAGAATCGCTGAAGAAAATTAAAATTAAAGACGTAAGTAAAGAAAATCCCAGAACGATCTTTGCAGCTGAAGAAATATATTGTTTCTGAATAAACTCTTGATTCTTGTATTCCGCAATATATTTTGTTATACCATTATTTATTCCTGCACTCGCTATATTTACAGCAATTGTGACAAAATTATTTAACTGACCTATTAATGCAACACCGATTGGACCTATTATAGCCGCAACGATTTTAATACTAACAAAACCTGTCAACATCTTGACCAATGTGGCTAACGCATTAAAGGAGAATACTCTAAATATCTCTGCTTTAAAAATTTTATTTATTAGGGAAGCCACATATTTTTTTATTTCCAAGAACATATAATTTCAGAAATATACAGAATCTCATTTTTTAGTAAGCATGGACTTATAGGCAAACTCAACTCTTCCCTATGTATTTTCTCAGTAATAGGAAAACTCATGGAATTCCAATCCTTATAGCATTCTTGTTTATGAGGAGCTATAGGATAATGAATTATAGTCTGTATACCATTATCGGAAAGGTATTGTTGTAATTCATCTCTCCTATGACATCTTATAGGAAACAAATGAAATACGTGTCTATCCCAATTATCAAATTTGGGAAGTATAATATCGGGATGATTGATATTATCTATGTAGCATTTTGCTACTTGTTTTCTCAGTTCTATGTCCTCGTCCAAATGTTTTAATTTCACATCTAGCACGGCAGCTTGGATTTCATCCAAACGGCTATTTCTGCCAGTATATTTGAAAACATATTTTTTAGATGAACCATAATTTGCCAATGCCCTGATTACGAAGGCCAGTTCATCATCATCTGTCGTGACCGCACCTGCATCACCTAATGCTCCGAGATTCTTTCCTGGATAAAAACTGTGACCGGCCGCATCTCCTAAAGAACCTGTTTTTTTCCCATTATATATACACCCATGTGCTTGTGCATTGTCTTCTATCAATTTTAAACCATATCTTTTACAGATGTTACCAATACGTTCAGTATATGCGCAGCATCCATAAAGATGAACGATCATTATAGCTTTTGTCTTAGGAGTTATTGCCGATTCTATAAGAGATTCATCAATCTGATATGTTTCAATGTTTGGTTCCACCAATACAGGTTTGAGGCCATTCTCTGTTATGGCTAGTATAGTTGCGATATATGTATTAGCCGGGACTATTACTTCGTCACCGGGTTGCATGACGCCTAATTCTATATATCCCCGTAGAATCCAAATTAAAGCATCTAGTCCGTTTGCCACTCCGATTGCATGCTTGCTTCCTATATAATCTGCATAATGTTGTTCGAATAATTCATTTTCTTTTCCTTGAAGATACCAACCTGAATCAATAACCCGATTGACAGCTTCATGTATTTCTTCCGAATATTTCCTAGTTATTTGCTGCAGATCTAAAAACTTCACCATAGCGTTATTTTTAATATGTTGCATGTCCATACTTTGCGACCCATTGTTCGAACTCATTAATAATCCCTACCAAAACAGGAGATTTTACCATTTCATTGTTCAAGACGTATGCGTTGATTTCTTCTTCATATTTTTCAAATCCGAATTTATTAATAGCATATGTATTGACACTTACTGGTTTATTCGGAATATATCTCGAAAATGGCCGTACATTTTTCATACAAGCAGAATTTGTTGCGACTATTGAGTATTGACCTATAATTGTGTACTGATTGATGCTACAGGACATGGCAATATTTGCCCCTTCAAGTATTTTTACAATTCCAGCCAATACTGATGAATTTGTTATGACAGCTCTATCATTTATATGAACATCATGCGAAAGATGTACCCCTTGCATTATAAATACATTATTTCCAACAATAGTAAACTCTTCGTAACAAGGTTGCTCAATCAATGAAAATTCTCTAATTTCATTATTGTTTCCTATAAGTACTTTTGGGTTATCGAACTGAATCTCAATATGTTTAGTATCTGTTGGAGGACATCCTATTATGACATGCGGACCTATGATGTTATTGTCACCAATGCATACTTTACCTTCGATTATTGTATATGGTCCGATGACATTGTTATCTCCTAATTCGACATTATGCCCTATGAGAGCGGTGGGGTGAATTATATTACTCATGATTTTTGTATTTTATAAATTCATCATAATTCCTGATATAATCTGCTTCATCATATTTTTCCGAAGCGAGTACCAGGCATACTGACCCTGCAGAAAAATTATTTAAATCTCTCCAAATACCAGGGACTATCAGCAATCCTTGATAAGGTCTGTTTAATGTAAAAGTTCTCTTCACATTTCCATCATCAAGTGTTACGTCAAAACTTCCACTTGCTGCAATAATAAGTTGTTGTAATTGCTTGTGGGCGTGCGAACCGCGAGATCCGCCTCCAGGAACATCATAAAGATAATATGCCCTTTTCACATTAAATGGCACAGTTTTCATGTTCTCTACTACAGTAATGTTACCTCTATCGTCACTATGATGTTTATCCATCTCAACTATTGTGCAGTCAAATACAGTTGTTTTTCTCATGGTTTTACTACTTTTAGAAAATCTTGATAGTCCCGAATATAGTCATGAGGATTATACTCTGTAGAAGATAATACAAGAGCTAGAGAATTCGTTGAGAAATTAGTCATTTTCCTCCATGTCATTTTAGGGATCAATAATCCGTAGTATGAACGATTCAAACTGACCTTTTCTATTCTATTACCATCATCAATAATTACATCAAAACTGCCGGAAAGAGCTATAACAAACTCTATGTTTTCTTTATAAGCATGTCCTCCTCGTTCAGTACCTCCTGGAACATCATAAATCCAATATAATCGATGGATCTCAAAAGGAATTTGATTAAAATTTTCTGCAAAGGATAAATTCCCTCTACGATCAGATACTTTTGGCAATGTTACTAACTGTTCATACATATGATTACCATTCTTCCAATTAGATATTTTCCCACATTATTTTTATAAAACGATTCTGTCGATGAATTAATAATTTACCGAAAAAATCTAAATTACAATGATTCACAATTCTTTTAAGCGGACTTGAGAAAAATACGTACCTCCATAGTATATCCGTCATTCTCATAATAATAAGTTATTTCTAACTGCCGCAGTTTGGATTATGTTAAGAAATTTACCTGTTACGGTACATTTCATCATAGTATTTCTGGTAGTCCCCACTGGTGACATTGTCCATCCATTCCTGGTTGTCGAGGTACCATCTTACGGTCTTTTCGATGCCTTCCTCGAACTGGAGGCTCGGCTCCCAGCCCAGCTCTTTCTGGAGCTTCGTGCTGTCGATGGCGTATCGCATGTCGTGCCCGGCACGGTCCGTGACGTATGTTATCAGTCCGAGACTGCTGCCCTCCGGATTGCCTAAGATACGGTCCACTGTCTTTATCATCACCTTTATCAGGTCAATGTTCTTCCACTCGTTGAACCCGCCGATATTGTAGGTATCAGCGATCCTGCCCTTATGGAAGATCAGGTCAATTGCCCTTGCGTGGTCCTCCACATACAGCCAGTCCCGCACATTCTCGCCCTTGCCGTATACCGGAAGGGGTTTGCCGTGACGGATATTGTTGATGAACAGAGGTATCAGCTTCTCCGGGAACTGGTAGGGCCCGTAGTTGTTGCTGCAGTTCGTCACTATCGTTGGCATCCCGTAGGTGTCGTGGAAGGCCCGTACGAAATGGTCGCTGCTTGCCTTGGAGGCAGAATAAGGGCTATGGGGATTGTATTTGGTATCCTCATAGAAGAAATCCCTGCCGTAAGCTAAATGGTGCTCCGATGAGGATGCTGTGGTCGTGAACGGAGGTTCGATGCCTTCCGGATCTGTCAGTTCCAGTGCCCCGTACACCTCGTCCGTGGAGATATGGTAGAAACGTTTGCCTTCATACTTCTCAGGAAGGGACTCCCAGTACAGCTTCGCTGCCTGGAGCATGGACAAGGTCCCCATAACATTGGTCCTTGCAAATGTGAAAGGGTCCTTGATCGAACGGTCCACATGGCTCTCCGCGGCCAGATGGATCACTCCGTCGATGCCGTATTTCCGGAAAATCCCGCACACCGTCTCGAAGTCGCAGATGTCCGCACGCACGAACTCGTAGTTGGGCCTGTCCTCGATGTCCTTCAGGTTCGCCAGGTTGCCCGCATACGTCAGCTTGTCCAGATTGATGATACGGTATTCCGGGTATTTGTTCACGAACAGACGGACTACATGGCTTCCTATGAACCCTGCGCCGCCGGTTATCAGTATATTGCGTCTGTATTCCATGGGTATTATTCTTTATGGTGTTTCCTCCTGTTTTTCTGTTCCTCCTCATCCGCTATACGGAGAAGATACTGCCCGTACTGGTTCTTGGCCATAGGACGCGCCGTCTCGCGCAGATGCTCCGGAGTGATCCATCCGCTGCGGAGGGCGATGTCCTCGAGGCAGGCCACCTTCTGGCCCTGACGCTTCTCTATCACTTCGATAAATGTAGATGCTTCCGCCAGAGAGTCATGCGTACCGGTGTCCAGCCATGCGAAACCACGGCCGAGCGTCTCAAGCTTGAGATTGCCTTCCTTAAGGAATTCCTGGTTTACGGTGGTTATCTCCAGTTCTCCGCGGGCTGAGGGTTTTATGTGTTTGGCCACTTCCACCACTTTGTTGGGATAGAAGTATAAACCCGTCACTGCATAGTTGGACTTGGGTTGCTTGGGCTTTTCTTCCAGGCTGAGTACATTCCCCTGCCTGTCTATCTCGGCTACTCCGTATCTTTCGGGATCGGAAACCCAGTATCCGAACACTGTAGCCTTTCCTTCCTCTTCCGCCCTCTTGACTGCATAGCTGAGCATGGGTGTAAAATAGCTTCCGTAGAATATGTTGTCGCCCAATACCAGACAGGCTGCATCGTTGCCTATGAACTCCTCCCCGATGATGAATGCCTGCGCCAGTCCGTCAGGGGAAGGCTGCTCGGCATACTCGAAATGTACCCCGAAGTCAGAGCCGTCTCCCAACAGCCTGCGGAAGCCGGGCAGGTCCTGAGGCGTGGAGATTATCAGTATTTCCCTGATGCCTGCCAACATGAGGACAGATATCGGGTAATACACCATAGGTTTGTCATATATCGGAAGCAACTGTTTGCTTACCCCTTTGGTGATGGGATACAGTCTGGTGCCGGAGCCTCCGGCGAGCACTATTCCTTTCATAGTTTTATAGGTTTACGATAAAAGACTTACCATTGCCAGCAGCGTAGCAAGGCTAAGCCCGACGTAGCCTGTGCCGGCTACGGCTATGCGGTAAGATCTCATGATTTATGAATTATGAAGCGTATGAAGTTTAAGCCCCTGACAGGGTCAAGGGTTATTGTCGGTTACCCGACTGGAAGATGTCGATGTAGATGGTCTGATGATGTCGGACGCTCTACCACCTGCCGGCTTCGGTGAGGAAGCGGGTGAGCAGGGAGGCGGCTTTCTTGAGGTGACCGAGGAATTTGGCAGGGGCGTTCATCGATGTGACGCGGGCGCGGATGTCTCGGGCGAGGTCTTCGATGGGCTCTGAGGCTGCCTCGAGTCTGTCCATGAGGGTGTCGGATGTGGCCTCGACTAGCTCCCGTTCTACAGCCCGCAGGGCCAGGGCTGCCTCCTCGAGGGCCCGGCGCTCTTCGTCAGTGGTATCGGGGTCGAGACGGAGACCGTCGTTTTCGGCTATGGCTTCGCGTATCTCCGCGAGAGTCCTGAGCTGCTGCCCGGAGGTCCCGCCGGTCTTGCCTGCCTTGTCCGCAGGGGAGTATGCTGTGCCGTCTGCCATTGTCGCTTATATGATTTTTATATTTTTATCAGTCCAGCATCTGTGATACCCGTGATGCCATGTAGTTGAGCTGCAGGAGCTCTTCCCATACCTCCTGGGCCACTTCCTTCTTGCCGGAGGCGAAGTCCGCCGCCAGCTTGGCATGGGCGTTCTTCATTGAGCGGAGGGCCGAGACGCAACTGTTGCGTACATCCGATAGCCTGTCGGCCCGCCGGATCAGGTCCACATAGTGGCGGTCGCTTTCGGGGGATACCGGCACCCCGCGCAGCTCCATGGAGCGGAGATAGGCGGAATAATTGTCTCTGAGACTCTCTTTCTCGTGGCGGATCAGCTCGTCCATCGCGTCACTGCGGAGGATGTCCATGAGCGAATCACAGCTGGCAGCTACCAGGGTATCTCCGGCCATGACAATGTTTTTCACGGCTGTGCCCTGCACGGCCTGCATCACTTCTTCGGCCACATAGGCCAGCACTCTGCCGGCCATTCTGGCATATCCTGTGGGTATATCTTCGTATCCGGTATCGAGTCTGTTGTATCTGTATATGACCGAATCCACTCTGGATCCTATGCCGCGGAGCTCTGTGCCTATCCCCTTCCACCTGGCTTCAGCGCTCACGCTGTGCAGGGCGCGGACGTAACTGTTGAAGGCGTCCACATAGCCAGAGGCCTTGCGCACCAGGGATTCGTCGTCCATCGAGGTTTCTGCCAGGGCGGTCACTTCCTCACACCTTGCTGTACCGGAAGAGAGTGAGGCGGCATAGTAGAGCCCGCGTTCCAGACGAAGTTCCGACATCTCTTCGAAGAGTATGGCGGGAGAGCGCGAGACAGTATCGCTGCGGAAAGTCAGCTCCCCTACGGCTTCTATCTGAGCCTTGGACAGCGGAGAACAACCGGCCGTAACGGCTACGGCCAACAAACTTAATACAAGGAAGTTATATGTAGGACAAATCCTCATTCCATTTACAGCTCCGCCTCCTGAGTCCCATTTTCACAACCTCGGAGGCTGTAAAAATGAATCCCAGCAGGTGGCGTTATCCCGGCGGTGTAAGCCCGCAAAGATAAGAAAATTCGTCAAGAGTCCAGCCTCTCGTAGCGGGAATTTGCACTCTTGTACTCAGGGACGATGCTCTTCATTGCCAGCACTGTGTCGTCCTTCTTCATTCCGAGGGCTGCGACACGCAGGTTCTCAAGCTCCCTGTCAACCTCTGCCATATCATATTCGCGGACCTTGGCCCGGAAAATCTTCTTATGTACTGTAGGCAATGTATTCTCCTCGTCCTTAAGCAGCTCCTCGTAAAGCTTCTCTCCCGGACGGAGTCCCACATATTTTATCTCTATGTCCTTGCCCAGCTGCAGCCCGGCAAGGGAAATCATCTTCTTTGCAAGATCGTCTATCTTCACCGGCTCTCCCATGTCGAAGACGAAGATATCGTTGCCCTCTCCCATTGTTGCGGCCTCCAGGACCAGCGAGCAGGCCTCGGAGATGGTCATGAAATACCGGATGATACGTGGATCCGTGACGGTCACGGGGCCGCCCTTGGCTATCTGCTCCTTGAAGAGAGGTATGACGGAGCCGTTGGATCCCAGCACGTTTCCGAAACGGGTGGTGACGAACTTGGTCTTGCCCGGCGTCCTTCCGGAAGCTATCTCCTTGCCCACGGTCTGGACGTAGATCTCGGCTATGCGCTTGGACGCTCCCATGACATTGGTCGGGTTGACGGCCTTGTCGGTGGATATCATCACGAACTTCTCCACATTGTACCGGATGGAGGCGTCCACGACATTCTTGGTGCCGAAGACATTGGCCTGCACGGCCTCCACGGGATTGGACTCCATCAGGGGCACGTGCTTGTATGCTGCGGCGTGGAAGACCACGTTCGGGCGGTACTTGTCGAAGAGGGCATCTATGCGGTCCTTGTTGCGTACGTCGGCTATGACGAACTTCTTCTCCACCCTGGGTGCCTGGGAACGGAGCTCCAACTGCATGTTGTGCATCGGCGTCTCGGCGAAGTCCACCAGTATCAGCTTGCGGATAGGCATGTTGACCAGCTGGCGGCAGAGCTCCCCGCCTATTGAGCCGGCACCTCCCGTGACCACCACCACCTTGTCGGTGAGGAACTCGCGGATCTCGAGGATGCTTATTTTGATCTCGTCGCGGCCCAGCAGGTCCTCTATCTTGATTTCCCTTATCTTGTTGCGGAAGATGCTCTCGTCGAAAGTAGCCAGTGAGGGACGGACCAGAATCTGGATGCGGCGCTCGGAGCAGAATTTGACCAGATTGTCCTGCTCGTTGCGGGCAGCCACATTGCTGGGGAATACTATGGCCGAGATCATGCGGGATGTGACCAGACGGGCAAAGTCCCGCTTGTTGTCTATATGGTAAATCTTATAGCCGCACAGCAGCTTGCTCTTGTCGTGGGTATCGTGGGTGATGAATCCGGCACAGCGGTAGGACGAATACAGGGTCTTCTCCAGGAAATTGAGGGTATAGACCGAGTCGTCGTCAGTTCCGAAAATAAGGGTGTTCTTGACATAATATTCCGGAGCGGCCGAGAGCGACAGGACGCTGTATATGTTGGTCAGCAGAATACGCACCATTATCAGCAGGAAGAGGGTGAGAATCATATCCAGGACCGCAAAAAGCAGTACCCAGTTGCTGCTGAAGCCTGTCCCTTCCGAATACGATATGAATACGAAAAGTGCGGCGACATCGAGTACTCCCTTGATGATGGAAGCAAACGAAATACGCCACATCTCCCTCATTGTGGTATGACGTACTATTCCCGCATAACTTCTGGTAGTGAAGAAAGATATCAGCGAAATGAGCGCCGAGGCCCCGGCTACTGAGAGATAGCTGCCGGCACTGAGTTGATTGGACGAAAAATAGTCGAACACACCGAGTACAAGAACAGTGGATACTACAGATGTCAGAGTATCAATCAACAATACCCAATACCTGTTGACATAGTGCTTCGCGAAGTATGATACCAGTTTCTCTATTCTCTCGTTCTTCATGTGATTGATTAGGATACGTGTCAATATTTTGCTCTATTGACTTGCAAATATAGTACTTTGCAGCAAATAGAGCAAAATATTTGTAGCAAAACGGGGCCTACCGGCTCAGCAGCATCTCGCGATACTTGGGCAGCGGCCACAACTCATCGTCCACAAGCATTTCAAGCTTGTCCGATACCTCGCGGATTTTCTGCATGTAGGGCAGCACCCGGGCGCAGTAGGCCTCAGCTCTCTCTGTAACGTCAGTTATCTGGTTGGCCAGACGCCTCTCCTCTATCATATCGTGCACGTCCTTGCGCAGCGAGTCCACATAGCGGGATATCTTTTCTATCATCCTCAGCTGGGATGTGCACATCTGCCGCATACGCTCGGGCCCGAAGAGGTCCTTGAGGCCCCGGCAGTTCTCTATCAGGGTGTTCTGGAACTTGATGGCCGTGGGTACGACATGGTTGACTATCAGGTCGCCCAGTACCCGCGCCTCGATCTGCAGCTTCTTGGTGTAGGTTTCCTGCTGCACCTCGTAGCGGGCGTAGAGTTCCCGGTCGGACAGGATGCCCAGCGAGGAGAAGAGCGCGACGGTAGCCGGCTCGACGAGAGCCTTGTTGGCCTCGGGCACCTCTCCCATGGGCCGCAGCCCGCGGCGCAAAGCCTCCTGCTGCCATTCCCGGCTGTAGCCGTTGCCCTCGAAGCGGATGTCCTTGGATTCCAGTACATACTGCCTTATGACATTGAAGATGGCGTCGTCATGCTTCTCCCCGGCCGCTATACGCTCGTCCACCAGGGAACGGAAGCGCACCAGCTGCCGGGCCACCGCCGCGTTAAGCACATACATCGGAGCCGACACATTGACCGAAGAGCCTACAGCCCTGAACTCGAAACGGTTACCTGTAAAGGCAAAGGGCGAGGTACGGTTGCGGTCCGTATTGTCGGGCAGAATCTCAGGAATGTCGTTGATCACCTTCAGGCGGGCCCTCTCTCCGTCCTCTCCTCCGTAGTCGCTCATGTCCTCGATGCTGCGGAGCACCTTGTCGAGAGTAGTGCCCACGAATACGGACATTATCGCGGGAGGGGCCTCATGCCCGCCCAGACGGTAGGAATTGCTCAGGGAGGCCACACTGGACATGAGCAGGTGGCTGTGCTCCTGGACAGCCCGGATCACAGAGACGAAAATGCTCAGGAACTGGAGATTGGTCCTCGGAGTACGGCCAGGCGACAGGAGGTTGACTCCCGTGTCGGTGACCAGGGACCAGTTGCAGTGCTTGCCGGAACCGTTGACTCCGTCGAAGGGCTTCTCGTGGAAGAGCACCTTGAAATGATGCTTCTTGGCCACTTTTCGCATCAGGAGCATGAGGATGAGGTTCTGGTCTATGGCCAGATTGGCCTCACAGTAGAGCGGCGCACACTCGAACTGATTGGGAGCCACCTCGTTGTGACGGGTCTTCAGGAGGATGCCGAGCTTGTAGGCATTGACCTCGAAGTCCTTCATGAAGGCCATGGTCCTCGAAGGGATGGTGCCGAAATAGTGGTCCTCCAGCTGCTGGTCCTTGGCGGCGGTGTGCCCCAGGAGGGTGCGGTTGCATATCTGCAGGTCGGGCCTTGCGCGGTAGAATGCGTCGTCCACCAGGAAATACTCCTGCTCCGGTCCGAGCATCACATTGACCTTCCGCACGTTGCGGTCGAAGAGGCGCACCACCTCCACTGCCGCCCTGTCCAGAGCCCTCAGGGACTTCAGCATAGGCAGCTTCATGTCCAGGGACTCACCGGTATAGGCGACGAAGACGGTGGGGATGCAGAGGGTATTGTCCAGGATAAATGCGGGAGAGCTGGGGTCCCATGCGGTGTAGCCCCTGGCCTCGAAGGTGTTGCGGAGGCCGCCGTTGGGGAAGCTGGAGCCGTCGGACTCCTGCTGCACCAGGGTATTGCCCTTGAATGTCTCGAACACGTGCCCCTCCGCGTCGCGGTCCACGAAAGCCTCGTGCTTCTCGGCGGTGGAGTCGGTCATGGGATGGAACCAGTGGGTGTAATGGGTGGCGCCCATCTCTACGGCCCAGGCCTTCATGCCGGCGGCTATCTGGTCGGCGAAGCGGCGGTCAATGCTCGTTCCCTCGCGGATGGAGGACTGCACGTGAGCATAAGCATCGGGAGAGAGGTACTTGCGCATCCTCTCCATGGTGAACACATTCTGTCCGAAGTACTCGGACACCGGCCGGTTCTCCTCGAAGAACCGCTCGGCCCTGTGCGTGGAAAACTCCTGCAGGGCCCGTATCCTGAAATTGCTCATTTATTTTTCCTTTATGGTTACTTTATACATTCGGGGCCAATACTTCCCGGTAAGATAAAGGGACCCGTCAGCGGGGTTCCACGCTATGCCGTTGAGCACATCCACGGCAGTGGTGCGGTAACGCGCGTCCAGCAGTCCGCGGCAGTCCACCTTGCCGGTCACCTGCCCCGATACGGGGTCGATGATGAAAATCTCGTCGAGGCCGTAGACATTGGCCCAGATCTTCCCGTCGATGTACTCCAGTTCATTGATATACTGTACTTCCACTCCTCCGTCCCGTACAGTCAGGGTCCTCTGCTCGAGGAAGGTCACGGGGTCGCGGAAGGACAGTTTGGAAGAGCCGTCGCTCATGATCAGGGACCGTCCGTCGGTGGTCAGTCCCCAGCCCTGGCCCTGGTAGGCCAGCTCGGCCAGTTTGGTGAACGAGGCTATGTCGTAGACCAGGCAGGTGCCCTCGTACCAGGTGAGGATGTAGGCCCTTCCGTCGAAGACACAGGAGCCCTCTCCGAAAAGGTTGGCCGCCAGCACTTCCTGCCTGAGCACCTTTCCCGTGGCGGGGTCCACCTCACGGAAAGAGGACTCGCCGTACTGGCCGGTACTCTCGTAGAGTTTCCCGTCATGGAAGAACAGGCCCTGAGTGTAGGCCGAAAGGTCGTGGCGTATCTCCTCCTTGGAGGCTATCTCATAGCGGACGGCATCACTCTGAAGGACTGGTGCGGAGAAATGCCCTCTTGAGGCAAATCCTGTAAAAACGGCAGCAGCCAGGAGGGCGGCCGCCGGCACAAGGAACTTCCGGCCGGTCATCGCTGGGAACCTCCTTCGGAATTATGCCTGTCGTGGTACTCCATGGAAGCCTTGACGAAGGCTTTGAAAATCGGCTGAGGATTCTCGGGGGTACTCTTGTATTCGGGATGGAACTGCACTCCTATAAAGAAAGGGTGCGAGGGTATCTCGACGATCTCGGCCAGTCCTGTCTCCGGATTGCGTCCGGAGATGCGCATGCCGGCGGCGTTGAGACGCTCTACGTAGTCGTTGTTGAGTTCATAGCGGTGGCGGTGACGCTCGCTGATAAGGGGCTTGCCGTAGATGCGGTAGGCCAACGAGTCTTCCTCGACCAGGCACTTGTAGGCTCCCAGACGCATAGTTCCGCCCTTAACCGTGGTGGTCTTCTGGTCGGCCATCAGGTCGATGACGGGATTGGCCGTATTGGCCTCAACCTCGGTAGTCATGGCATCGGTCAGCCCCAGGACATTACGGGCATACTCCACTACGGCCATCTGCATACCGAGACAGATGCCGAAGAACGGCACTTTCCTCTCGCGGGCGTAACGGACAGCCTTGATCTTGCCCTCCAGTCCTCTCTCTCCGAAACCGGGAGCTATGAGGACACCGTCCATACCGGAGAGTTTCTCCTCGACATTGTCCTCGGTGAGGTACTCGCTGTGGATAGGCACCACCTTTACCTTGCAGCGGTTGGCGGCTCCGGCGTGAATGAATGCCTCGAGGATGGACTTATAGGCATCCTGAAGCTCCACATACTTGCCGACAAGGGCTACCGTCACATGAGACTTCGGAGCCCCCAGCCTGTCCAGGAAGCCCTTCCATGCCTCCAGGTCCGGCTCGGCAGTAGTCAGTCCGAACTTCTCAAGGACAATCTCGTCCAGCTTCTCTTCCCTCATCATCATGGGAACTCTATATATGGTATCGGCGTCGATAGACTCGATTACGGCATTGGGACGCACGTTGCAGAAGAGGGCCAGCTTCTTGCGCAGCTCCTGGGAAAGCTTGTGCTCGGTGCGGCAGATCAGTATGTCCGGCTGTACTCCGTCCTGCTGCAGGAGCTTGACAGAGTGCTGGGTAGGCTTGGACTTCAGCTCCTTGGCCGCACTCAGGTAGGGCACCAGGGTCAGGTGGATCACCAGGCAGTCCTCGTCGGGAAGCTCCCACTGCAGCTGCCTCATGGCCTCGATGAACGGCAGGGACTCGATGTCTCCGACGGTACCGCCTATCTCTGTGACGACCACGTCGTACTGTCCGCTCTTGCCCAGCAGAAGCATGCGGCGCTTGATCTCGTCGGTGATGTGGGGGATGATCTGGACGGTCTTGCCCAGGTACGCTCCCTGACGCTCCTTGTCGATGACTGTGCGGTAGATCTTACCGGTGGTGACGTTGTTCGCGCGGGATGTGTAGATATTGAGAAATCTCTCATAATGACCCAGGTCCAGGTCGGTCTCGGCCCCGTCCTCGGTGACAAAGCACTCTCCGTGCTCGTAGGGATTCAGCGTGCCGGGGTCCACGTTGAGATAGGGGTCGAACTTCTGGATAGTGACCCGCAGTCCCCTGGACTGAAGCAGCTTGGCTAATGAAGAGGAAATGATGCCTTTTCCTAACGAGGATACGACACCTCCCGTAACGAAAACATATTTTGCAGACATACTATATTATTTACTTACGGGGGAACAAAGTTAATGCAAAAAAACTATCTTTGCAAGATATTTTTTCAACCTTATCTCTGAATGAAAAGTCATACAATAAGATACAGAATCTGCACCTGCGACGTGGACATCCGCAAGAGCTACAAGGCATTCTCTTTCATGACGCAGGCCCAGGAGATAGCCAACTACCACGCTTCCAGGATAGGATTCGGCTACGCCGACCTGATCAAGGACAATATAGTATGGGTCCTCTCCCGGATGAAGGTCTCCTACCTCAGTTCCCCGAAGTGGGAGGACGAGGTGGAGCTGACCACCTGGCACAAGGGCCGCGAGGGGGTATTCTCCCTCAGGGACTTCGAGATCACTCCCGCCGGGGGCGGCTCTCCCCTGATCCAGGCCACAAGCTCCTGGCTGCTGATAGACGCCGGCACCCGCAGGATGCTGCGCCCTGACCACGTCCTGGGCGAGAAGAGCACCTCCACCGCCCTGGACCGCAACGCCCTGGCCGAGCCCTGCGGCAAGCTCATGACTCCCGACGAAGGCATGGAGCAGGTCCGCACCCACGAAGTTCTGTACTCCGACATGGACTTCAACCTCCACACCAACAACGCCAAGTACGTCGAGTGGGCCTTCGACGCCCTCCCCGCCGAAGAGCTGTCCCGGGGCGGAGGCATTGACTCCTACCAGATCAACTTCAACCACGAGACCCGCCTGGGCGACCGCGTCGACCTTTTCCGGGCAGTCACCGCACCCGGAGAGTTCTTCGTAGAGGGACGCTGCGGCGACAAGGCCGTGTTCCAGGCCGCCATACGGCTGAAACCTTAATTATTGACAAATCGTATTAAAACCATAAACCGTGAATCTGAGCGAACTGACAATATTTGACCCCGAGTTCTTCCACACCGTCGAGCGTGTGATGATCGTCCTGGCCGTAGTGGTCTTCGTGGCCCTGCAGTACTTCAAGGCGGGCTACGGCTACCTCCGTGCCAAGGGCTGGGGTCCCATGATAGACAACAAGCTGGGCTGGGTCCTGATGGAGATACCGGTGCTGATTGCCGCCCTGCTGATCATCATTCCCGCCCGCGGATGGCAGCACCTGACCGAATTCATCCTGGTGTCCTTCCTGCTGGTACACTACATCCAGCGCTCGCTCATCTACCCCTTCATGATGAGGGGCAAAAGCCGGATACCGGTGACGGTAGTGCTCATGGGCGCGGTCTTCAACGTCATCAACGCTTACCTGATCTGCGGCTGGCTCTTCGTCCTGGCCCCCGAGGGACGCTACACTCCCGAGTGGCTGTACTCCCCGCAGTTCATCATCGGAGCGCTGATATTCATCTTCGGCATGGTGGTAAACCTTCACTCCGACCACATCATCCGTCATCTCCGCAAGCCCGGTGACACCAAGCACTATATCCCGCGGGGCGGCATGTTCAGATTCGTATCCTCGGCCAACTACTACGGCGAGATCACCGAGTGGTTCGGATTCGCTATACTGACCTGGTCCCTGCCGGGCATCATCTTCTGCATGTGGACCTTCGCCAACCTGGCCCCGAGGGCCAACTCCCTGTACGAGAAGTACGCCAAGGAATTCGGCGAGGAGTTCACCTCCCTCAAACGCAAACGACTCATACCTTTTATATATTAAATGGAATCCTTACTCTTCACCCCGGCCAAGATCGGCCCCATAGAAATCAAGAACCGCGTCATCCGCGCCTCGGCCTACGAGGGCATGTGCGACGGACACGTACCCACACAGCAGCTCAAGGACTACCACACGGCTGTGGCCCGCGGCGGAGTCGGCATGACCTCCGTGGCCTACGCCTCCATCAACAAGAGCGGCCTGTCCTTCCACCGCCAGCTGTGGATGCGTCCCGAGATCATCCCCGGCCTACGCGACCTGACCGACTCGATACACGCAGCCGGTGCCAAGGCCTGCATCCAGCTCGGTCACTGCGGCAACATGTCGCACCGGATGTACTGCGGCCAGAGACCAGTGGGAGCATCGAGCGGCTTCAATCTCTACTCCCCTACCTTCGTACACGGTCTGCGTAAGGACGAGATACTACAGACTGTCAAGGACTTCGGCAACGCAGTGCGCATCGCCCGCGACGGAGGGTTCGACGCTGTGGAGATACACGCCGGCCACGGCTACCTCATCTCGCAGTTCCTCTCGCCCTACACCAACCACCGCCGCGATGAGTTCGGCGGCCCGCTGGAGAACCGAATGAAATTCATGGACATGGTCATGGAGGAGGTGATGAAGGCTGCTGGAGACGACATCGCGGTACTGGTCAAGACCAATACCCGCGACGGCTTCAAGGGCGGTCTAGAGGTGGAGGACTGCATCAAAGTCGCCAAGCGGCTGGAGCAGGACGGAGCCCATTGTCTGGTACTCAGCGGCGGTTTCGTCAGCCGGGCCCCGATGTACGTGATGCGCGGTGCCATGCCCATCAGCGTGCTCACCGGCTACATGCCCTGGAGACTGTGGTGGCTCAAGATGGGAGTCAACCTCTTCGGTAAGATGATGATTAAGGACGAACCCTTCAAGGAGGCCTTCTTCTTCGATGACTCGATCCGCTTCCGCCGGGAGCTGAAAATGCCCCTGGCATTCGTCGGCGGCGTCAACTCCATGGCGACCATCAACCGGGTGCTCGATGCCGGCTTCGAGTTCGTGGAGATGGCCCGTCCGCTGGTCTACGACACCGATTTCGTCAACAAGCTCCGCGACGGAGTCTGCACCGAGAGCGGCTGCCGTCACGCCAACTACTGCGTGGCCCGCATCTGGAACTACGACATGCAGTGCCACGAGAACTGCAAGCTCTCTCCCCGCATGAAGCGCGAGGTGGAGCGGAACATTAAGAAATATTACCATAATGGTTAAAGATATATTTTCGGGCAGATTTCTGCTATCCGATGAGGAAGGATACTATTGCTATCTGACGAAGAGGATAGTAGGAATCTGCCGAAAAGATGCTTTAAGGCGGGGCGCTCTATCGCTGTCGGGCCGTAAGGTCCGGGAGAGGAAAGTCCGGGCAGGACAGAGCACCGCACTGTGGAAAGCACAGGTAGGCGAAAGCTTACGTCACGGGTAACAGAAAACAACCGCCCCTCCCTCGGGAGAGGTAAGGGTGAAAATGCAGGGTAAGAGCCTGCGTCCGTTCGATGGCGACATCATCGGAGTATCCGCCTGCGGCCTGCAAGGCCAAATATACCGGCAGTCAAGGGTTGCTCGCTCTTTGCCGGGGGGTAGGCTGCTCAGATAAATGATAGAGGCTCCGGGGTCCGCTCCGGAGTACAGAACCCGGCTTACAGTCCCGCCTTTTTTATTTTTGATTTTGTAACATTTATTTAACAGCCATTTCAGATTCTTTTCAGAATTATTGCTCATATTTGCGCTGCTGAAATTTACACCTTTGTATATATGAGCAGACTTCGACTTATATCAGCCTCCGCGGCCCTTGCAAGTGCGGTCCTGTGCGCCGGAGCCCAGGATTCCCCGAGATACGACGTGTTCGAGAGCACCATACCCTCCGACTTCCAACCGAGGGTGGACGTCGGATTTGAGTTCCCGCTGGCGGACGATTTTACCTTCACGCTCAACAACGAGCTGCGTTTCCGCGACAATATGACCAGGATAGACCGCAACTACCTGCAGGGGTCATTCTCCTGGGAGACCTGCGACTATTTTTCCCTGGACGCCGGCTATATCTTCCAGTCGGTGCTCAACATCGGAGACGTGGAATACGAGCGGGAGTGGCAGTACCGGCACAGGGTCTTCCTGGACCTGAAGGCCGAAGTCGAGCTCGACGACTGGAAACTCTCCCTGACCGAACGTCCGCTGGTCAACCTCCGCCCCTGGGCTGACGGCATACACGACCCGCTGGACGAATGGCTCATCCGCTCCAAACTCAAGGTCGACTACGACATCCCCAAGACGGAACTCACCCCCTACGCATTCTTCGAGCTCTCCAACACCCTCAACACAGTGGACTACGGCGGAGGTCCCTTCGTAGACCGCATGCGGTTCTGCCTGGGCGTGAAGTGGGACTTCTCCGACTTCTGCAACATGGAGCTCTACTACTACTTCGACATCCGCAACTCCCGCGATGTCAGCTACACCACCGGCTCCTCAGGTATCTACGACATCTACCTCAACAAGGAGCAGCAGTACATTCATGTCCTCGGCCTCTCGTTCAATTTCGGCTGGGACTAGGTTAGAACGGGACTGACCCCGTCCGGGACTATCGGCTGGACCCATTTCTTCTCCCACTTCCACTCACACCCTGAAAGCACTCCCACAACGGCACCGAATCGCGGATTTTACTGCCGTGGCGGAAGGGTGGTGAAATTAACTAAAGATTTAGTTGCATATTTAAAAATTTAGTTATAGCTTTGTGGTCGGAAATAGAAACTACACACATCATGGCAAAAATAGTCAAGGAAGAACGGCAGGAGCTCACACGCGCCGAGCTCGAGATAATGCAGGTAATCTGGAAGAAGGGAAAGGTGCTGGTACACGACATCCTGGAGGAGATGCCGGAGCCGCGGCCGGCCTACAACACTGTATCTACCATCGTGCGGATACTGGAAAGCAAGGGCTTCGTCTCGCACAAGGCCTACGGACGGACCTACGAGTACTTCCCGCTCGTGGCGAAGGAAGAGTACACCGGCACCTACATGCGCACGGTGCTGGACAACTTCTTCGACGGATCCGTCAGCCGGATGGTCAACTTCTTCTCCTCGCAGAAGTCCATCTCGGTGGAGGAGACCGACGAGATCCTAAGGATCCTCAACTCAGGCAAATAAAAGACATGAAGACTGTCGAATACATAATAGAGGTATTGATCTGCAGCGGCCTGTTCCTTGTCCTTTACCGGTGGCTGCTGGCAGGAAAGGTCGGCTACAGGCTGTGCCGGGCATACATCGTCGGGACAATGCTGCTCGCAGCCCTCATCCCCGCCCTCGACGTGCCGCTGTACTCCCCCGCCCCGGAGCCCGCAGCAGAGGGGACGGCCGTACTCCACGAATTCCGGGGGAGCCTGCTCCCGGAGGACGGAGGCTACGGCGCGGTCACGGCAGAGGATGCCGCCGCCACCTCCCGGAAAACCTCCGCAAAGGCCATTGTCCTGAAAACGGCCGCTGCCGTCTACGGAGGGACTGCCGCAGCCTCTATTGTCCTGATAATCCTGAATATCATACGGATACGCCGCCTGCGCCGGGGAGCCCGCCTGACCCGCATGGAGGACTGGACCTTAGCCGAAAGCGGGAAGATACAGACTCCGTTCTCCTTCCTGCGGACGGTCTACATGGGCTTCAACTACAGCCCCTCCGAGCGCCGGATGATTCTCTCCCACGAAGCCAGCCACGTCCGGCACCGGCATTCCTACGAGAGGCTCGTCCTTTCCTTCCTGCGCAGCCTCCTGTGGTTCAACCCCTTCCTGTGGATAGCCGAGAAGGACCTGAAGGAGGTGCAGGAATGGGAGGCCGACCGCGACGTTCTCAACGAAGGAAATGACCTGACTCTATATAGAACAGCCATCTTCAAGCAACTCTTTGGTTATAATCCGGATATATCCAGCGGGTTGAATCACTCACTCACTAAAAAACGGTTTATTATGATGACAAAGACACGACTCGGCCGCTACGCCTCACTGAGGCTGGCCGCCGCCCTCCCGCTGCTCACCGCCACTTTCCTCGCGTTCGGCTGCGGGACCAAGGATCAGACACAGAAGAGTGCCGTCTCCGCTACGGCAACCGGCACTCACAGCACTTCTCCGGACGCAGTCTCCGCCGCGCAGGACAGCGTACTGACCATCACTGTATCGAAAGATATGCTGACAATCGACGGTCAGCAATACAGATCTGAGGACATAGACAAAGCCATTGCAGACAGAATCGCTGCCGGCAAGCCCACCATTGCTGAGATTGAAATCTCCGGCGGCACCGACATGGGGGCCGTGACCGACGTAAAAAACAGCCTCCGGAAGGCCGGCCTCCTAAGAGTCCGCTACACGGCAGACCTTGGCGGCGGTGCGGTACTGTCCGCAGAATCAGTACACATACTGCCTCCGGCCATCAGCGACAATGAGGAGATTTCGACAGTCATTCCCGTAACCTCTGCCAATCGGAAATATTTCCACCAGATCCGCGTGAACAGCAACGACAGGATCATGATGGACGGATATCAGGTGACACTGGAAGAAATTCCGGAAAAAGCCGTCGGGATAATCATGGAACAGGGTATCCGCACAGATACAGATGCGGATCAGTTCCTGGGAATATTCAGCATCGGATTCAACAGAGACTCGTCCCCGGAGGTCTACGTCCAGATCCGAAACGCAATGGACAAGGCCTACGACACCGCCAGGGACAATTACTCGCAGAAAAAATTCGGCAAACCGCTCAATGCTCTTTCCATAGATGAACTGAATCAGGTCATCGGAGCCGTACCGAAGAGAATCGCCGAGCAGGACAGGATCATATACGAGGACGTGCCGCGGTAGGCAAAATTGCCCTACAGATAATTTTGCTGATTAGGAAAATTTACATATCTTTGCCGCCCGATTCAGAAATGAAGGGACATGGAGGTGTGGCCGAGTGGTCGATGGCGGCAGTCTTGAAAACTGTTGAACGGCAACGTTCCGGGGGTTCGAATCCCTCCGCCTCCGCACTAAAAAAGCCTGCAGCGTTGCTGCGGGCTTTTTTAGTGCGGGGGCGGAGGGATGAAAATGCTGCGCATTTTCTCTTTTCTACCCCCTCCAAACCTCCCCTGAGGGGAGGCTTGGTCGCTTCGCTCCGAACATGCCGCAAGCCGCTCTTTATCGATTTCAGACAACGGTAAGCAGATACACGGCATAAAATTACAATAACCTCACTATCAATACGTTCTATTTTCAACGTGTTCTTTTCGGACACTTCGGGGTGTACGAAAAGCTCTCGTTACTTTTGTAAGTTCTTATTTATCGGCCTTTTACAAAAAGCAGGTGCTGCAGCACTTACCGTTGCCGCTGCGAGGATGCTTTTCTCCATTCGAGGTAAATTTAGAATCTGAAACCCACGTACACCAGCGCACGGGCATCCGTGGCAGTGAGCATGGTGCGGTCATCCTGCCAGGGGGCGCCGCTGTCGTTGAATGTCACTCCTGCGTCCAGGCCGACCATGTAGTGCTCGAGGAAGGTGTACTCATAGCGCAGGCCCGCGTTGCCTGTCAGGCCGGAGACATGGTACTGCCAGGTGGAGGCGGTGTAGTTTTCGGGCTCGATCTCCGGGAACAGGGCCGCCGTCTCAAAGCAGAGGCCGTCGGCAAAGTACCATCCGATGCCGGCATAGGCGGAGAAGCGGTGATGCTCGGTGTCGATCATATGGAAGACTGGACGGACCGAGACGGCCAGGGAGTTGTGACGCAGCCACGTGAGATTGTTGGGGTCATTCCCCGCCGCTATCCACCGGTCGATATAGTCGCGCACAGACGGCATATCGGCAAGACCCTCATAGCCTCCAGGGCTGTCCGTCGTGGTGACGGCCGGAGCATCCGCGATGTCCGGAAACGTGTTGCGGTAGGAGTTCTGTACGTCCAGCTCCAGGGACAATCTGCGCACTAAGTCTCTCTGATAGCTGAATCCGTAGACAGCTGTGGCTCGGTATCTCTGCCCGAAGTTCACTCCGCCGCCGGCTGCCGGACCGGAGTACTCGGAATAGAGTCCCCAGTAACCGATGCCGCCGTAGAGTCTGACAGTGTTCTGCGCTGTAAGGACGGCGGGATTACACACTGCGGCAAACATGCATATTGTGATGGCCGCGTACAGTAATGAAAGCTTGCTCATGATTCTGATTCGGTTATATGGTTCAGGCCGCAAATATAATATGGAAAAGTTCCGGCAAGATAAAAATAAAATCACGGGCCACAGCGCGGCTTTCAAGCATCAAACTGCTTTTATACAAGCACATACACCCTACATGCTTCCACATTTTAAAGGTCACATCACCGTAGGTGCGGACGCAATTACCGCTTTCCCCAGGCGGCCAAGCGGCTGCTGAGGTACTTTGCGAGGCTGCCGTCAAGGCCCATTTTACGGGCGAGCCTGGTCTTGCGCGTGCTGAGGTTGGTCTCGCTGATGTCGAGGATGGTGCACAATGTGCTGGCGGGATATCCGAGGCAGGTGAGGATTATAAGGTACCGCTCGTCCTTCGACAGGCCGGGATATTCCGAGAACAGTCCGCTGAGGAACCCCGGGTACACGGTGTCTATCAGGGTGCTCGCGTCACCGTAGGTGTTGATGCCGCGGATGAAGTCGCGGGCGACGTCCACGGATTTGTCAAGAAGGTGAGCGGGATTGCTCTGATGGATGTCGTAGATGTCGATGATCTTACGCATGGTACTGTAGGTAAGGTTGTAGAACCGCATCAGGCCGCTGTTGGCAGCAGCATAGCGGCGGAACATCTGCTCCATGGATTTTCTTGCCTCCTCCTCATGGATTTTCTCCTCACGAAGGCTGTTGCTCTCCGCTGTCTGACGGTCCAGCTCCTTCCCGCGGATATCCGCCAGGGCCTTGAACCTGCGGGCCTCGGCCCTCTGCCGCCGGAGCATTGTCCTGAGGAGGAAGATCACAGCTGCCACCGCCGCGCCTGACAGAAGGAAAATGACGGTAAGCAGCAGGATACTCCTGTCCCGTCTGTACAGCTCCGCCTCGAGCCGGGAGTGGTCATACCGCAGTTCCGAGTCCCGGAGCTGAGATTCGTAGCCTTCCCCAAGTAGTGCCAGCTCGATTCTATGTGCGTGACTTTGGTTTATCAATATGTCATCATTGTTATTTTCCAACTCTGCAATATCTTTAAAAAGCGAGTAGATTAGAAGACTGTCCGTCTGACTGTAGGCCTTAATAGATTCACAATAGAACCGGGCAGAGTCTGCTATCTTTAAACCAACATAGCATTTTGTGGTAAGATATTGAAAATCATTATATAGGCTCTCTTCGGCAATATTTTGAGGTGTCTCCCCATACCGTGAGAAGGCTCTCTTGATCAAGTCTAAGATTTTCCTTGCATCGTCATCAGGTTCATAGACATAACAGAGAAGGTCAAATGCAGAGAGGCCACAGAGTCGATTATCATACTGCTCTGCCATTGACAATGCCTTCTCCAAATGAGGAATGGCTTTGTCTACTGAGTCAATCATCAATATTCTGGACAGAGAAAGATGGGCAGACATAATACGTTCGGGCTGTTCTGCTTTCTCAAAGCACTCGAGAGCTTTCCTATACCTGAGAATAGCCTCCGGTTCGTTCACAAAACTACTTCTGTAGAGCGAGGCTATACGGGTGTGGAGCAAGCCTAACTGCTCCATGTCGCCCATGCGCTCGACCAAGGGCTCCGCCTCCTTATAGGCGAGCATCGCACCCTCCGCGTCGCCTCGCTCCGAGAGCACAGCCCCCTGCATGACCAGCGCACGGGCCAGCAGTTCTTCCGGTCCGCGGCGGCGGTAATAACTTACTGCTTCCGACACCGCTGTGTCCTCTGCTACAGGCAGGTAATTCTTATACTCCGCCTCCGTCATGAGCAGGGTATGGAATGCACGCTCCTCTCTGTCCATTCTCCCGATCTCCGCACTGTCGATACCGCTCAGAATGCCGAGGGCACCCTGCGGATCCGTCATCATCAGGGAGTCCGCGGCGGCAAGCTCAGGATACCGGCTCAGGTGCCTGCCTGTGCACGAGCACAGTGAGCAGAGCAGTACTATCAGGTATAGAGTTTTCATGCTGCAAAGATAGCATGAAATCCCGTCATCATTCGCCTTTTATCCTGCCCTGAAGTCCTCCGGCGGAGCGGTTCGACGCCTTCCTGACAAATTTGTCCCCGAAGGTCTGCCTGTAAGTGAGTATGAAGATTCCGGGATAGGTACGGAGGTTGCGCCTGTACGAGTAGCTGTCCGTGGAGAAGAACCTGGGGCCGAAGCTTCCGAGTATGTCTATGGCGTCTATGCTTATCGTCCCTCCAAAACCGAACTGCTTGGAGAAGGACAGACCCAGCTGGTGCCTGTCCGGGATTTCCCATGTCAGGGATCTCGTGGGGGAGGCGTAGCTGTAGTTCAGGGACATGTTGATGCCGTGATTTCTTGACAGGTTGATGAGGTTCTTTATTCCTGCAGACCAGCTCCAGACTGTGTAGGACATATCGTCACCGGCGATATTGGCCCGGACACTCTCGTAGTCGGCCCCGGCATCGACCGTAATCTGCCATATTCCGTTGAACATGCTCTGGTTCAGGTTCAGAAAGAACATGACGATGTCGTTTGTGCCGAAGTTGCCTACGGAAGTCTTCATAATGTTCCCTCCGACATACTCGTCATAGTCGAACATGGCGTCCGAGAGCCGGTAATAGCTGACTCCCACCATGTAATCGAACATCAGGGCGTAAGTCAGGGTCACCTCGTGGGACAGGGAGGGTCCTAAGCGGATGTTGCCGGAGGTGAACGTGTTCTCGGTCGTCCATGTCTCGAAGGGGTTGAGGTCGGAGTAGAACGGTCTTTCGATGCCCATGGCGTAGTCCACGGAGATGCTGTGCATGCCTTCCGCGAGGTCGAACATGAGGCTTGCGGAGGGGAAGACGTTGAGGTAGCTCTGGCGGAAGGTCTCCCCGGTGGTCCTGAGGTCGCCCTTGATGCCGGTGTATTCGCCTCTTACTCCTACGACGGACCAGATGACGTCGTTCCACTGCCGGTCGTAGGATATGTACGCACTGCTTATGTTCTCATCGTAACGGAAAAGGTTGGAGTAACGGTCGTTGCGGATATAGTCACCTGTCAGCAGGTCCAGGTCTGTCCTGAGGAAGTCGTTGGAGAGGAAGGCCGTGGAGTTCTCCAGACCGGCTTTCAGGATGCTGCCGTCCTCGAAGTCATGCTCGTAGACGGCTTTTGCCTCCACAGTCCGGAAGTCATGGACGGTATGCTGCCTGTAGCTCTGGAAGAGAGAGTCCGCCCCGGAGGAGGATGTCCCGGAGATGTCCGTACCGTTGAGGAGACTGCTGCTGTAGGAGGAGTAGTTGACGCTGATGTCCAGGTTGCTGCCCATGTCGTCAGTCTTGAGGTTGTAGTACAGTGCGGCTCCGACCGAGGGCTTTACCTCGGGATTGTCGGAGACAGACGAGACCAGTGTACGTCTCTCCAAAGCGCCGTGCCTTGCATAGTCGGTATAGGTGCTGCCGTCGCTGTCCTGCCAGGCTCCTCCGAGGGCGAGCGATGCTCCCAGCCGGTTCTTGGAATTGAAATCATAGCTCAGGTTCAGATTGCCGTTGAGCAGCCAGTTGTTGCGGCGGGTGCTGGATATGTAGCTGATGTCCTCATCGGTGTCGCGGTAGTGATAGGCGTCGTCCTGCTCCAGAAGGGAGCTGGTGTTGCGGAACCCGATGTTGCCCGAGACGATCAGTTTCTCCCCGGCATAGCCTAGGTTCAGGGACACCCGGGGTGAGACTTTATTGAATTGGTACATGCCTTCTACACTGGCACTTCCGTCAAATCCCCGGCCCGGTTCCTTCTTGTACACGATGTTGATTACGGCCTTGCCGACGGCGGCCCTGTAGGATGCTCCGGGAGATGTGACGACTTCGATTTTCTCGATTTTGTCAGCGGAGGTGTTGCGCAGGATGTCCATTGCCGCCTCCTGCCCCATCACAGGCTTACGGCCGTCTATCCATATCTCAGCGCTCTTCCCGCCTACCACCGAGACGTTTTCACGGTTGACGGTCACAAGCGGCGCGTATCCCAATATGGTGTATGCGTTTACCGCAGCGGCCACCTCTGCCGGAGGCGAGTAGACCAGCCTGCCCGGACGCCTGTCCACAAGCCCCCTGCTGGCGGTAACTGTCACCTCGTCCAGCCGCTCCACGGACGGCTCCAGGACTATGGTCAGGAAATCCTCAGTCACCGGTCTCAGGACCTTTTCAAATCCTATGAAGGATACTTCCACAAATGCCCCGTCGGAAATACCGTCAAGCGAGAAGAATCCGGAGGTGTCGGCGTATGTAAAATCCATGACGGTGCTGTCTGCCCCGGACATCAGGACGATGAGCGCCGACTCAACGGGAGCTCCGGACGGGTCGGTCACTTTTCCCTTGAGGTCGCGGGAGGAGGCCGAGGCGCAGAGCGCGGATACGGCGGTCAGTAGGAGGATGGCGGTTAAGCGGTATGGCATGTTCATATTCATGTTCGTGTCGTGTTTGTGAAAATTTTCCGCAAACATAATACTGAACAGCTCATCTGGGGCAATAAATAAATTCACAGGCAGAATGGCGGACACTCCGTCGCATCATCGTAGCAATCAGATACTTACACGATTTTTCACCATGTAAAATGTTATTCACAGCCAGCATTCAGGTCTTGTCTTTTAGGCGCAATCTCTCCAAACGAATTCGAGAAGGTGACGGAGAAAGGCTGCTTCGGTCGGCACCTTCCGGACAGGGCAGGGAGAATGGGACCGGAACGAACGGAGTATTAGGAAACGGGCTATGGGGGAGCAGACTACGAGGGCCGGCCAGCGCAGTTGCACAGCAGCAGCTCGTAGATCTCCCGGGCCTCCTCGACCCGCAGGCTCCGGAGCGTGAAGGAAGTGCCGTTGGTGGAGAGGGTGAGGCTCACCCGGCGGGAATACGGGGTGAAGGGAGTGCTCCGAAGGCGGACCACCTCGACGTTGCTGTATTTGACGTAGTTCCGGATGTCTGCAAACCTGCCGTTGTGGATCTCGATGTAGTCCTCCTTCAGCGTGATACGGCCCCGGCGGACGGCCATGAATCCTTTGGCCACAGATATCAGCAGCCAGGCCGCCGGCACAGCGAGCCACACATACAGGCCGAAGCAGGCCAGTGTGACCGCGGCGGCCAGCGATATCAGAATATCCAGACGCATGACGTGCCACATCAGGCCGTACCCCGAGCGGGCCGAAACGATCTCCGGAGAAGAGCCGTAGCTGCTTCCGAGCCACCAGCTGAGGAAATCCGCAGCCGATTCCGAGCCGTAGACCCTCACATCCGCACCCTTTTTCTCATCGGTGGCATTCAGTGCCTGCCGCAGCATGACGGTACTGCCGTGCAGCCATTGCTCCAGGAAATTGCGCTTGACATATACCGTACAGATCTTATCGTAGGAGAAGCGGCTGCTGTTGCGGGCTATGAGTCCGCTCTCGAAGGTCAGCTGACCGCGGGCGATACGCACTTCCATGTTGGCATAACGCAGAAAGACCTTGCCTATCCACAGCAGCATCACGAAGAAGTACAGAGCCACAGCGACGACCACATAACCCGAAGGCTGGAGCGACAGAGTCCCGGCATGTGTGTCCACATAGTCTATGATATGGTCCACCGCATGGTCGTCGACAGTGGAGACTGTATTATACACAGCGGCTAAGGCGGCAAAGAGCACGGCCATGCCCTGAAGGTGGTTCTGGCAGAACGCCCCTTTGATCAAATTGGAATTGCTGAAACTGAGCGAACTCCCGGAGGTCCGCTCCTCTGCCGCTTCGGGAAAGCGGGAGGTGCCGGAAGCTACGGACAATTCAGAAGAGTCTGACAATTCAGAAGAGCCAGAAACAACCTCCTCCACCTCCACCCTCTCCATCAGCGCCTTCCAGTCCCGGTCATCCAGGATAAGCTCTATCTCCGCCGACTTGGACGCCAGCGTATCGAAGAGTACGCCCCGCATCTCCATGACCCGGTAGATGAACCCTTGCTTGGTCCGCATCGACTGGACCTTGCTCAGAGGTATGCTGGTCGTCTCCTTGCTCAGCAGCCCGTGAATGAAAATCAGCTTGCCGCCCTCGATATAGTATTTCTTGAAATACCAGCTGATGAAAGCCGTCAGAGCCGCCAGGGCCAGATACCCGGCGCTCAGCAGCGATACCGCCCGCATCCTCTCCATGAAGGTATGCTGGTCATCGGCATCGATAAATTTCAGGACGATAAGGATCACGAAAAGGCTCGCATACTCCCGCAGCCCCTTGGCCATCAACACCCAGTAAGCACTCCCGCTCATCCGCCTTGGCTCGGAAAAATCACCTGTTCTCATTCCGCGTCCTCTCTATCAACAGTGACTTTATCTCCTCCGCCTTCTCCTGCGTCAGCCCGGGGATGACGGTCTCCGCCAACATCTGCGCCCCGCTTACGACATCCACGGCATAGAGTCCGAACATCCGCGAAACGGGATTCTGCCGGACGCTCACCTGCTGCACCTTGCAGAAAGGAATCGTAACTGTCTTCGGAAAGACTATCCCGGAGCGGTAGGTGATATCGTGCTCCCGGACCGCATAGCCCTTGTAGGCGTATGCCCTGGGCAGAATCGCCAGATTGACGAGCCCCGCCACAAGCAACACCGCCTCCGCGCATATCACGATCAGGTTCCGCCCATCCAGCTCATCGGCTAAGAGAATAAAAAGCGGCAGCAGCATCAGCCCGAGCCAGGCCAATGCCGTAGCGGCCGTATGTGCTTTTAGGTACTTCTTTTCAAGGGGGGCAAATGCAAGGTTCTCCACCCTGTCAATATTGTCCAATGATATCTGTCTGTTAGTCATAATAAAGGGAATATCATATCAATGTAAAAATGGTTTTATCCCGGACGGCGGAGGGTAATGACTACGACCTCCGGCCAGGCACCGATGCGGAAGGGGAAGGAACCGCCGATGCCTGCGGACACGTTGAGGACGCGGGCACCTGTAGAGTCCGCCGCCGGCTCCAGGTACACTCCGTACCACTCGCGGTACATCCAGCGGGAGGGGGAGAAACGCCCGATGCGGAACTGCATGGCGTGGGTATGGCCGGAAAGGGTCAGCTGAATATCGGAGTTCCGCAGGACTTCCAGGCGCCAATGGCTCGGGTCATGGCTCAGGAGAATCTTAAAGGGCGAGGAAGAACGCACGGTATCAGAACCGGCAAGACCGACAGCTGCGGAATCCGCCGAGAAAAACACCGGCGGCACTCCGTAAAGGGCCCTCTGCAGGTCTCCCCTGCTGCCGAAAGGCGGCTTGCCGCAGTGCTCCACCCCTACCACATAGATGCTGTCCTGCCTGCGCTCCGGCTCACCATTGTCCGAAACAGCCGGCAGGGTAATCACCGCCGAAGAGTCCATCAGCACCCTCCACCCCATCGCCCGCTCCCGGCGGACCACCTCGGCGAAGGCGCGGGCCGCCCCGTCAGCCGTGGCATAGTCGTGGTACTCGCAATAATCGTGATTGCCCACCACGGAGAACACCCCGTCCCGGGCCCGCAGGGAGGACAGGGCCGCGGTCATCCGCGGATCCAGCTCCTCCGGGGAGGAATTGACTAAGTCCCCGGTAAATGCTATCAGGTCCGCATCCAGATCATTGACCGTAGCGGCCAGCTTCTCAATCAGTCCCGGCGCAGCGTACGAACGGGCATGCAGGTCCGACAGATGCACTATCCGGTATCCGTCGAAGGAAGCCGGAAGGTCCTCGAAGGTCAGGGTCTCCTCCCGCACCTCCAAGCGTTTCGGCCCGTAGGTCAGGCCGTAGACCGCCGACACTAAGAAACAGCCCGCGAGCACGATCCCCGCCACATCGAAGCCGCCCGTCAGAGCCCCGCGCAGCACTTCCGACCCGCCTGAGTCCCAGGCGATATAGCCCGCCGCCCTTCCGATTATCGAGACGATGCAGAAGAGCAGCTTCGGCACGGTGAAGCACAGTATCGCGGACACCATCCCCTTGAACACAAAGGGCTGCGGCCCGCCGGCAAAATACATCACCAGCAGGAACACGAAAAAAGCCAGCGGAGCCCAGAACAGCAGGTTCCACCAGCCTAAGTCCATCCCCCGCAGACACACCCACCGGATATACACATCCGGCAGCACAACCAGCAGGGATACTATGATATAGAACAGCGGGAACATCACTTGGAGAGCTCGTGCACCTGAAAATACTTCCACTTGAAGATCAGCAGGTACAGCGCTCCGACAGTGATGCAGGAGTCAGCCACGTTGAAGATGGGCCGGAAGAAAATCAGCGGTTCCCCTCCCTTGCCGGGCACCCAGTCCGGCCACGTGGTGTTGATTATCGGGAAGTACAGCATGTCCACCACCTTACCTAAGCCGAACGTTCCGTATCCCTCTCCGAAAGGCACGGCCGAAGCCACATGGGTGTAGGTCGACGGCTCGAATATCAGTCCGTAGAACATGCAGTCCACCACATTGCCTATGGCCCCGACCATGATGGCCGTCAGGCCGAGCAGCACTCCGAGCGGAGCGTCCTTCCTGAGCAGCAGATGCCGCACATAGAAGAACAGCAGGACCGAGAGGACGATCCGCAGGGAGGTCAGGACGTATTTCCCGACTTCCCCGCCGAACGCCATGCCGAATGCCATGCCCTCGTTCTCGATGAAGAGGATCTGGAACCATTCCCCGAAGACAGGGATGGACTCCCCTATGTGCATGCCGGTCTTGACCAGGACCTTGGTGATCTGATCGAAGACCAGCAGCGCTACAGCAAGAATGACGATGAAGGCTGTTTTCTTACCGCGGGAGAGGTGCTTCACTTCTTCTTGGAGTTAAGTTTGGCCTCTATGCTGAGGGTAGCGTGAGGAACGAGCTTGAGCCTCTCCTTGGGGATCAGCTTGCCGGTCTCACGGCAGATTCCGTAAGTCTTGTTCTCGATTCTGACTAAAGCGGCCTCCAGCGAGTTGATGAACTTGAGCTGCCTCTGGGCCAGCTGTCCCGACTCTTCCTTGGACAGGGCGGATGCTCCCTCCTCGAGGACCTTGAATGTCGGCGAAGTGTCCTCAGTGTCGTTGCTGGTGTTGTGGGTGATGGCCGAGCGGAGCTGCTCATAGTCATCGCGGGCCTTTTCCAGCTTCTTCAGAATGATTTCCTTGAATTCCTGCAGCTCTTCATCGCTGTAGCGTACCTTCTCGAGTACTTCATTCCTGTTATCCATGTTGTCGTCCATAAGTTGAAATTTTTATGTGTTTTGTCAATATTCCACTTTCTTATCATTCGAGGCCCAGAGCATGAAGGGACGGAGCCCCTCCTTCTCCATGATGTGGACAAACGGTATCTTCCGTCCGTCCACGGGCAGAGCGACCTCCCTGTAGATGTCGCTGTCGTCGAATCCTGCCGCGGCGGCATCCTCCCGGTCCGCAGCGTAGTACACCCTGTCGATATGGGCCCAATAGCAGGCGGCAAGGCACATCGGACAGGGCTCGCAGCTGGTATAAAGCTCGCAGCCGGAGAGATCGAATGTTCCCAGGGCGGCACAGGCCTTCCGTATCGCATTGACCTCGGCATGGGCCGTCGGATCATTGTCGACCGTGACGGTGTTGGAGGCCTCTGCGACCACCTTCCCGTCCTTGACGATGACAGCCCCGAAGGGTCCGCCCGTCACGGAGGCGGCGTTGCGTTCGGCAAGGGCCACTGCCCTGAGCATCAGTTCGTCTCTGTTCATATTCTCTCGAGCTTAAGAGTTATCTTATTGTCTTCTAACCATTCGACCTCCACTCCGCCGGAGACGGCATCCTCCAGGATGATCTCGCGGGCGAGGGTCTGTGAAGCGATATAGTCCTTGAATCCGGCTATGGCCTCCTCCACCTCGGGCAGCCTCTGGATGCGGGCCACGATCCTGTCCGTAACCTCGAATCCGCTGTCCTTGCGGAGGTTCTGTATCCTATTGATCAGCTCGCGGGCCACTCCCTCATTGCGGAGCTCCGGAGTGACGGTGATATCGAGGGCGATGGTCAGCTTGCCCTCAGTAGCCACGAGCCTTCCGGGCATGTCCTCGGAGGACACCTCATAGTCAGCGGGCTGCAGCTCCACGTCCCCGGAGGGCAGACGGAGGGTATAGACCTCCTCCTGCATGCCGGCGAGCTCCACTGCGGCGATCTCCTGCTGGGACAGAGTCCCGAACGCGGCGGCTATCTCCTTCATCTGCTTGCCGTAACGCTTGCCGAGGGTCTTGAAGTTGGGTTTTATCTTCTTGGTGATGAGGCCGGTCGTATCCTTGATGTAGACCACCTCCTTGACATTGACCTCGCTGAGCACTAAGTTGCGCACCTTCTCGAACTGCTCCTCGATCTTAGGGTCGAGGACGGGGATGATCATCTGGGCTAAGGGCTGACGCACCTTTATATTGACCTTGCGGCGCAGGGCGAGCACCATCGAGGAAGACTTCTGGGCCAGGGCCATGCGCTCCTCTAAGTCAGTATCCACGCAGGCAGGGTCGCTCTCAGGCATGGGCATCATGTGTACGGACATCACGTCATGAGCCCCGGTCGCGCTGTTCAGGTCGCAGAAAAGGCGGTCCATATAGAAAGGCGCGATGGGAGCCGCGAGCACGGCCACTGTCTCGAGGGCCGAGTACAGGGTCTGGTAGGCTGCCAGCTTGTCATCGTTCATCTGGCCTCCCCAGAAACGCTTGCGGTTCAGGCGCACGTACCAGTTGCTGAGGTTGTCGCAGACAAAGTCCTGAATCAGACGGCCGGCGCCGGTGATATCGTAGCTCTCGTAGCACTCCTTGACGTTCTTGATCAGGGTATTGAGCAGGGACATCAGCCAGCGGTCGATCTCCGGACGCTCAGCCACGGGTATCTGCTTCTGCAGGTGCTCAGGCTTAGTGCCGAATCCGTCCACGTTGGCATAGAGGGCGAAGAACGAGTAGGTATTATATAAGGTACCGAAGAATTTGCGGCGCACCTCGTCCACTCCCGCCTCGTCGAACTTGAGGTTGTCCCAGGGCTGGGAGTTGGTGAGCATGTACCAGCGCAGGGCGTCGGGTCCGTAATTATCAAGTGCCTTGAATGGATCCACGGCATTGCCCAGGCGCTTGCTCATCTTGTTGCCGTCCTTGTCGAGCACCAGTCCGTTGGATATCACGGTCCTGAATGCCGTGCTGCCGCTGATCATCGTATGGATGGCGTGCAGGGTGAAGAACCATCCGCGGGTCTGGTCCACTCCCTCGGCGATGAAGTCGGCGGTCTGTCCGAACTTGGGAGAGCCGAGCGCCTGCAGCCCCTCCTGGGCGTATGGCATCGAGCCCGAGTCGAACCACACGTCGATCAGGTCGGTCTCGCGCACCATCTTCCGTCCCTTGTCCGAGACGAGGTATATCTCATCCACATACGGCCTGTGCAGGTCGATGCGTTCGTAATTGTCCTTGGAATAGTCCCCGGGGACGAATCCTGCCGCTGCCAGCGGGTTCTCCTTCATGATGCCGGCGGCCACAGCCTTGTCAATCTCGGCGTAAAGCTCTGCCACCGAGCCGATGCACTTCTCCTCGGCCCCGTCCTCTGTCCTCCATACGGGCAGCGGTGTACCCCAATAGCGGCTGCGGGAGAGGTTCCAATCCTGCAGATTCTCCAGCCACTTGCCGAAGCGGCCTGCTCCGGTCGATGCGGGCTTCCAGGTTATGGTCTTGTTCAGCTCGATCATCTGATCCTGCACGGCGGTGGTGCGGATGAACCAGGAGTCGAGGGGGTAGTACAGCACGGGCTTGTCGGTCCTCCAGCAGTGGGGATAGGAGTGCACGTGCTTCTCTATCTTGAAGGCCTTGTTCTGGCCCTTGAGCATCACGCAGATATCCACGTCGATGGTCGGGGTGTCGGGGGTGGCCTCAGGGTCGTAGGCATTCTTCACATAGCGGCCGGAATACTCCCCGTACAGCTCCACATCCACCCTCTCGCGGACAAATTCCGGGTCGAGGTCCTCTATCCGGTACATCCTGCCGGTGCGGTCCACCAGGGCCTGCATCACTCCGGCGGCGTCACGTACCATCAGGGCGGGCACTCCGCTCTGGCGGGCCACCTTGGCGTCGTCGGCTCCGAAGGTCGGGGCAATGTGGACAATACCGGTGGTGCCCTCGTCCGTGGTCACGTAGTCGCCGGGAATCACGCGGAAGGCGCCCTCGTCGGGACGCACCCAGGGAATCAGCTGCTCGTAGTGCATGCCCACCAGGTCAGTGCCCTTGTAGGAGCCTTCGAGCACCTCGAAGGGTATCTTTCCTCCGAAATGGTCATGGACCAATGCCTTTGCGACGATGTACACTCCGGGAAGACCGGTGTAGGGGTTCGAGGAGCGCACTAAGACGTACTCGATGCCGGGGCCTACGCAGAGGGCGGTGTTCGAGGGCAGGGTCCAGGGGGTGGTGGTCCAGGCGATGAAATAGAGGGGATCCCCTCCGGCTTTCTGGAAGAAAGGCTCGGAAGCCTCGTCGCGGATGACCTTGAACTGGGCTACGGCCGTGGTGTCCTTCACGTCGCGGTAGCAGCCGGGCTGGTTGAGCTCATGGGTGCTCAGGCCGGTGCCTGCGGCGGGGGAATAGGGCTGGATGGAGTAGCCCTTGTACAGCAGACCCTTCTTGTAGATCTCCTTCAGGAGATACCAGAGGGTCTCGATATAGCGGTTGTCGTAGGTGATGTATGGATTGTCGGTGTCCACCCAGTAGCCGATGCGCTCGGTCAGGTTGACCCATTCCTTGGTATATTTCATGACCTCGCGGCGGCAGATAGAGTTGTACTCCGCCACGGATATCTTCTTTCCGATGTCGTCCTTGGTGATGCCCAGGGCCTTCTCCACTCCCAGCTCCACGGGCAGACCGTGGGTGTCCCATCCGGCCTTGCGGCTTACGTGGTAGCCGGACTGAGTCTTGTAGCGGCAGATCACGTCCTTGATGGAGCGGGCCATCACATGGTGTATGCCCGGCATGCCGTTGGCCGAGGGAGGTCCCTCGAAGAACACATACTCGGGAGCACCCTCCCTCATTTCCAACGTCTTGTGAAACACATCCTGCTTCTTCCAGCTCTCCAGCACCTCGGCGGAGAGACCTGTCAGGTCCAGTCCTTTATACTCTTTGAACATATATTCTGAATTTTAATGGGCAAAGATAGGGAAAATATTCCTATCTTCGCATGTCATGACAGTTATAGATATCATCATTCTCGTACTCCTGGCCCTGGCGGTGTTCAAGGGCATCAAGGACGGACTGGTAAGGCAGGTAGGCGGCATCGCGGGCCTTATCCTCGGTATTTTTCTGGCGGGCCGGTTCTCGGCAATAATGGCCGGATGGCTCCATCAATGGCTGGACGCCTCGGAGAGCGTAGTCAAGGCTGTCTCTTTTGCCATTATTATCATTGTAGTATGCCTATGCATGTATCTTTTGGGCCGGTTGCTTGAGAAAATCATCAAGATTACCACACTGGGCTGGGTCAACCGTCTTCTGGGCGTACTTCTTTCTGTATGCACCGTCGTACTGCTGGTCGGAGCACTTATCTCTCTTATCGAGTACGTCAACACCACTTGGTTTGTTCTTGTTCCCCCGGAGCAGATGGCCGCATCCAAAAGCGTACAAATTATCTCGTCTATAACAGATGCTGTATTCCCTTATTTAAAGCAGCTTTTCAACGCATAATCATTTTTAATCAACCATTTTCGTAAAATTATTTCAAGTCTTGGTTGAAGTTGTGAAATTATTTTCATAGCTTTGCATCTGAAACATGAAATTACACGGATATGGAAGAAATGAGTTTAAAGGAGAAGATCGGCCTCAGTGCGGACACCATGCTGCCGCCCATGGCCAAGGGTAGATTTCTGTGGTATATTACAGCTGTCACGGCCACAATGTTGCTGTCAGCGCTTCCTCTGCTTCCTGTTTTTTAAGTATAATCCTGGAAAAATTTCTGGAGGGGTAAGCCATGAAGAAGGAGATCAAGGTCAGACAACATGACAGAAGCGATTGTGCCGCGGCATGTGTTGCTTCAATATGTGCACATTACGGGCTCAGACTGCCGCTGCTAAAAATAAGAGAAGTATGCGGTACAGGGCCGGACGGCACCACACTGCAGGGTATCATCGACGCCTGCGGCAAACTGGGACTGGACGCAGCGGGGCTTCGTGCGAAAGAAAAATGCATCCATGATCTGCGGGATGCCGCCAAGCCTGTCATTATGCACTTGCAGAAAAAAAACGGCTGGCTCCACTACGTAGTCCTATACAGCATGGACAACACGCAGGCAATCATTATGGATCCGGAAGACGGCAAACTGCACAAAACGGATCTTGGAGAGCTCGAAGAAGAGTGGAGCGGATTCATAGTAGCAGCAGCCCCCTCCCCTACTTTCAGCAAGGGAGACTACAGGACCCCTGTTCTGGCCCGGTTCAAAGAACTGTTTCTCCATTATAGAAAAGAAATGTGCCTGGTCCTCGCCGGATCTGCAGCCTTTATCGCAGCAACCCTCAGCACTTCCGTATTTCTCCAAAGAATCATAGACGACATCCTGCCGTCACAAGACCGCAGCTCACTGAGAGCGGTCTGCGCAATTCTCATATGCCTGACCGCATTGACATGGGTCATATCATTCATGCGCTCAACACTGCTGGTAAGAGCCAGTGTTCAGATAGATTGCAGGTTGATCATGAGTTACTTCCGCAAATTATTCTCATTGCCTGTATCTTTCTTCGACTCCATGACCAGCGGAGAGCTCAACTCCCGCATCTCCGACGCTTACCGAATACGGGCATTTATCACAGGAAGGCTGCTTCTGATAGCCGTAAGTGTCATTACACTGATTATCGCCACGTGCATACTGCTTACATTCAACTGGAAGCTCACACTGCTGACACTTAGCCTGACACCTCTGTTCGTTCTACTCTACCGTATCTCGGACAAAGTGAACAGCCGGTTGAACAGACGCATCATAGAAGCCAACGCCAAATTTGAGCAGACCAGTATAGAGTGGCTGTCTTCTGCCAGGGCCGTCAAATATTTCAATTCAGGACGCGAGGCAGTACGCCACATCGAGAGACAATATTTCCAAACAGCCTCAGCTCTTTACAGAGGAGGTATTTTCACCTCAGCCATGACTTCCACATCGGACGTCATCGGCCGGATAATAAATATACTTACCCTTACGGCCGGAGCATTCCTCGTACTCAACTCCAGCCTGAGCGTGGGTGAACTCGTCTCTTTCTACGCATTCACATCCGTATTCACTGCCCCGATTGTCATGCTGATAGAGAGCAACAGAGAAATTACAGAAGCCAGGATATCCGCTGAAAGAATCTTTGACATTCTGGATATGGAAGAAGAGAGCAGCGGTAAATATCTGGATTTCATTCCCGGAAGTGAAGACACCATCAGGGCCGTCGGACTGTGCTTCTCCTTTCCAGGCAGGATGCAGCTGCTGGAAAACCTCTCTTTCGATATACTCCCGGGCAAAATAAATCTGATCCGCGGTGCCAACGGCAGCGGAAAGAGCACAGTCGCCGCCCTGCTGATGAAGGGATACACTCCTCAAAGCGGCAAAATAACTGTCGGAGGCATTGATATTCAGACCATACACCCTGACATTTGGAGAAAACATATCTCAATTGTTCCTCAGAAAGCCGACATCTTCGACGGCACCATACTGGAGAACATCCTCATGGGCGACACAGACTATGATATCCGCTCAGTTGCGGCCGTATGCGCTATGGCAGGACTCAGTTCCATGCTGGATAATATCCCCGGCGGAATCATGGCCCACACAGGAGAGCATGCCTGCCGCCTTTCAGGAGGAGAGCGTCAGAAGATAGCTCTCGCAAGAGCTCTATACCGGAAACCGAAAGTTCTGATTCTGGACGAAGCTGCCACCCATCTGGACAGCGACAGCCGCGACAGGCTTGAGAAAACGGTACGCACACTCCGGGACAACGGAATAACCATAATACTCATATCACACGAGGAAGGTGCAGAAACTATTGCCGACAACATTATAGATATCAATAAGAATGCGCATTCACAGGCGTAAGCCGCGGCGCCTTTTATCCGCGGCACAACATTAAAACCAAACATCATGGAAAGAATTATTAACGGGTACGCAGGGTTTGAATGCATTAATTCCGACCTGAGCACGACAGTCTACGGCGGCGGCCTCTGGGGCAGCATCGTAAAGTTCTTCAAGGATCACCTTGACCAGTTCCTCCTCGGCTTCATTGAAGGATGGAGCGGACAGGACATAGTGGATGCTTTTGTGAATTAACTAAAACTGTCTGTTATGGAAAAATTCATCGCTATTGAACGATACCAGGCATGTGACATCCTGGGCGGGACAAAAACACCTGAAGACAGGGTTGCCAGAATGCTGGGACGCCTTGTCGGCGCTGCCCTCAGGGCACTCTACGACTTATTGACCGGAAAACACCGGGATCCTCAGGCCGCCGGTTGCTGGTAGCCTTATTCCCTGATTATGGTCCGCCGAGGAGAGAATCAGCCCCGGCGGACCTTTTCAAAGATTATTTTTTCTATTTTTGTAAGTATTTATTTCCTTCATGCAGGCCACTACAATACAACATACCGCAGCGCTCTTACTGCTCACACTCTTTTCCATCACCGGCAAAGCCCAGGATATCTGGACCTTGGACCGATGCATAGAATATGCCTGGGCCAACAATCTCAGCATCCGGCAACAGAGCATAGAAGTATCCCGCAGTGAGAACCAGCTGCTTCAGGACAAACTGGACTTTATCCCTGGTGTAAACGCATCGCTGGGGCACAATTTCAACTGGGGCCGGTCCGTAGACCTGCAGAATCTGGAAATTATCCGCAACAAGCTTTCACAGAGCACAAGTGCATCTGTCAACGCATCCATATACCTGCTTGACGGACTTTCCAAGCTCAACAGCCTGCGCAGTTCACGGAAAAATCTGGAAATATCCATACAGGAAGTGGAGAGACTGAAGGATGAGATTTCCATATCCATAGTACGCAGCTATCTGCAGATACTGCTTTCACAAGAAATACTGTCCGCCGCACAGGAAAGCATGCGGTCCGTATCCGAACAGCGGGACAGAACCGTACTCCTTGTAGAGGCAGGTAGCCAGCCCTACTCTTCATTGCTGGAGCTAGAATCCCAGCTGGCATCCGAGCGCGTCCAAGTAGTAACTGCCCAGAATCAACTGACCACCAACACGCTGGCCCTCCAGCAACTTCTTGATTTACCGTACAGCAAAGAGTTTCAAGTGGCTGTTCCAGACATAAGTCACGTTCTGACGGCTTATACACCGGACAATACAGACGCCATCTATGCCTCTGCCATGTCCATGCCGGTAATACAGAGCGCCCGACTGGCTCTGGAAAAAGGAGACCTGGATCTTAAAACGGCTCAAGGACAGTACTATCCCAAAATATCTCTGTCAGCCAGCTACGGCACATTCTACAGCTCTTCCTCCTTTGCTCCGGACGGAAGCACATATCCCTTTTTCGAACAGTTCAGGGACAATATCAATCCATCCGTAAGCATCGGCCTCAGTATCCCGATATTCAACAACTGGAACGTCAGGACCAACGTCAAGAATGCCAAGCTCACACGACAAAACCTGGAGATAGACCTGCAGATGAAGCAACAGACTCTCTACAAGGACATACAGACAGCAGTAACTGAGGCAGAGACCTTCTTCAGGCAGATGGAGGCAGCCCTGGCCAATGTAGCATCCATGGAAGAATCCATGCGCTACGTTCAGGAAAAATTCGATGCAGGCATCCTCAACGGCACCGATTATACCGTAGCCAGAACTAACCTCCTCAAAGCCCGTTCGGAATACATACAGGCTAAGTATCAATTTGTTTTCCAGCTCAAGATAATAGACTATTATAAAGGAATCCCCCTCACCCTTTAACCCCATAGATACAGATGAGAAAAACAAAAAATAAAGGACTGAAAAGACTTCTGGCCGCCGTTGCCGTTATTCTGGCTGCAGTAGTGGTATATGCGATACTCTATCCAGAGCACGGCGAGCCGGTCACCGTAGGACGGCCGGTCACAGGCACTATAATTGAAAGGATTCCGGCCAACGGCAAGATTCATCCGGTGACCGAAGTAAAAATATCACCCGACGTATCGGGAGAAATAATAGAATTGAATGTCGAGGAAGGCGACCGTGTCAGCCGTGGAGATCTGATCATTATGATTAAGCAGGATGTGTACCTTTCCCTTCGGGACAGAGCAGCAGCCACTCTCAATGCCACCAAAGCACAGTACCAGCAGCAGAAAGCCAGTTTTACCCAGGCTGAGCAGAACTACTTGCGTAACAAGCAGCTTTATGAACAGCGTGCCATCTCCCTGCAGGAATTTCAGGCATCCACCGCAGAATATGAGATGGCCCGCGAGCAGCTCAATGCCGCTGAATACAATATCGAAAGCGCCGTAGCATCCCTTGATGAAGCCGAGGAAAATCTGACCAAGACTGTAATATATTCCCCGATAGCCGGTATCGTATCCAGTCTGAGCGTTGAGAAAGGCGAGAGAGTTGTCGGGACATCACAGATGGCCGGCACGGAGATGCTCAGAATAGCAGACTTCGACATGATGGAAGTCTTGGTGGATGTCAACGAGAACGACATCATCCGCATAACAAAGGGAGACACCGCGGACATCGAGGTCGATGCCTATCCTGGCAGAACTTTCAAGGGCGTTGTCACACAGATAGCCAACTCGGCAAAAAACCTGAGCAGCACCACCTCTGCCCTGACAGACGTGACCAATTTCGAAGTCAAGGTCCGGATACTGCAGGAGTCCTACTCCGACCTGCTTTCCAATGACCCCATTCCTTTCAGGCCCGGAATGTCTGCATCTGTGGAGATTGAGACAGAACGCAAGGACAGTGTCACGACTGTCCCCCTGCAGGCCGTAACGCCTGATGGCTGCATCTATGTTCTTGACAGAGCTTCCTCAACCGTAAGGAAAATACAGGTAACAACAGGAATTCAGGACATCGGAAACATAGAAGTCATATCCGGATTGGACGCTGCCGATACAGTGGAAATCGTGACAGGTCCCTACAGCACCATAAGCAAAATACTTGAGGACGGTATGGAAGTCTATCCTCAGACCGACAACAACGAAAATACAACAGACAATGAATAGAATTTTACTCATAGAAACCGCCACAGACGTATGCTCCGTGGCCATAGCTGAAGGAGAGCAGATTCTCTCAGCAGAACATATCCCGGATGCCAGGAGCCAGGCTTCACGGCTGGCGCCCATGATTCAGAATGTTCTCAAGAAAACAGACACACAGGTACACAGACTTGCAGCAGTAGCAGTAAGCTCTGGCCCTGGATCCTACACCGGTCTGAGGGTGGGTGTATCGACAGCCAAGGGTATCTGCTTCGGAGCCGGAATACCCCTTATAGGCATAGAAACCCTGACAATCATTGCTAACGGAGCCCTCAAGGACGATGCCGTAAAAAACGGCCCTGAAAACACTCTGATTGTCCCTATGACAGACGCCCGCCGAATGGAGGTCTATACAGCCCTCTATGATATTACCGGAAACAGGATTACCAAGACCGCGGCCATCGTACTCACGCCGGATACTTTCTCCGAAGAGCTGGAGCGTTATAGCCGCATTGTATTTACCGGTGACGGTGCAGCCAAATACGAAGCCATGATACCTGAAAAATACCGCGACAAGTGCATAGTCCTTCCCTCTCACCCCGATGCTGAGTACATGGCAGCCCCTGCTTTCCAGGCCCTGCAAGAAAAAAGGTTCGAAGACACAGCGTACTTCGAACCATTCTATCTTAAGGAATTCATTGCAGCCGACCCGTCCCGCAAACTGGAGGCAGTGCTGCATCCCGACCGGCATCTATAACAGACGCCGGATCTCCGCCTGAAGTTGACTCATCTCAAAAACATCCCGTGACTGAATACTTCCGTCACGAGAGATAATATACATAGCCGGAAGCTGGGACACATTATACAGCATGGCTGCGACTGAGGCACCCGCCGCCGGATCACATACACTTACCCACGGCAGTTCCTGTTCCTTGACCTGCATCGCCCATACGGTTTTATCCGAGCATAGTCCGACCTGATACACCTCCAGGCCCCTGTTATGATACATTTCATACATTACCTTCAGATCCGAATTATACACCCTCTGCTGCACATTTGTCGGGTCCCAGAACATCAGGATCACCACATTGCCTTTAAGAGCGGTAAGCGACTGTTGCTGCCCATTGACATCCGAAAGAACTATCTCAGGAAAATCCACAGCCTCCACAGACGCGATACGGTTCTGTATTTCCAGAGTGTTGCGTCTTATGCTTACCTCGTCCGCCAATGAGACCAGATATGGAGAAGCAGGGTAAACAGTACGAAGCGTATCATATACCATTTCCATGATTATAGCATCCGTTGCCTGGCCAAATACAGGCAGACCGCCCGAAGTCTTCTGATATAGCACAGGTATAACACTCATAGATGCGGGATGCTCGACCACATACTTGACTGCATCCTGCTTGCATTTGACGTAAAGAGCGCCCAACTCCCGTTTGAGACGGATTATTTCCTTCTCACGTCCCATCTCCGATGCTGCATTCAGTTCTCTGGACAATGAATCGAACACATGATTGAACGCTCCGATTTCCAGACTTACTTTCTGCATTAGAACCGACTCCTCCGATCCTTCTATACACGTTCCTGAGGAAGGATCAGCCCAATCTGCCGAGACTTTCACCCTGTCCCCGTCCTGAAGAATAAGGGAGACGCTCCCGCCATTACCGAAAGTCAGGTATATGAACTCCGGAGCTTCCGGAAATACAGTCACACTGCTTTCTGCATGACCGTCCGATACATATATCGTATCCAACGCTTGAATCTCATTGAGTGCCAGTCGGGAAACCACTACCACGGTACTGTCCGGGGCCCCTTCCAGCGTAAGACTTATACGCGCTGTATCCCTGTTTCCGCATGTTGTAATAAGGGCTGTGAACAACGGCAGGGAGAATAAACAAATCCAGTAGTATTTCGATTTCATAGACTCAGAGCTTAGCATATTCCGCAGCAATGGAGGCCGCCAGAGCCTCGAAGCGCTCGCCGCTCAGTGAAAGTTTCGTCTTCCTGAAATCCATGTCGCCCTCGCTGTTCAGGGGCACCAGATGTATGTGTGCGTGAGGCACTTCCATCCCCAGCACGGCCACTCCTACCCTCTTGCAGGGGACTGCGGCCCTGACGGCCTTGGCAACCTTGCGGGCGAAAAGCTGCAGTTCAACGTAGGTCTGCTCGTCCAGATCGAAGAGGTAGTCCACCTCCTTCTTCGGAATAACCAGGGTATGTCCCTCCTTCAGGGGATTGATGTCCAGAAATGCGTAGCAGCTATCGGTCTCAGCGACCTTGTAGGAGGGTATCTCCCCCTTTACTATTTTAGAAAAAACAGATGCCATAATTTCCTGTATGGATTAGAGTGAGATATCGAGGATTTCGAACTTCAGGATGCCGGAGGGAACCTTGACCTCCACTACATCGCCCTTACGCTTGCCTATCAGGGCCTTGCCTATAGGGGTGCCGGCAGCCAACTTGCCCTCGCGGAAGTTAGCCTCGCTCTCACCGACCAAGGTGTACTGGACGGTGGTGTTGTTGAGCAGGTTCTTTAGCGTTACCTTGGTGAGCATCTGCACATGGTCCGTGCTGATCTTGGACTCGTCGATGACGCGGGCGTTAGCTACGAGATTCTCGAGTTTGGATATCTTGAGCTCCAGAAGGCCCTGAGCCTCCTTGGCTGCGTCGTATTCTGCGTTCTCAGAAAGATCGCCCTTATCTCTTGCCTCTGCTATCTGCTTGGAAATAATGGGTCGCTGGCTGATAGCCTCCGCCAGTTCAGCCTTGAGCTTCTCAAGTCCTTCGGCTGTTACATAATGAGTGTCTGACATAATTGACTTGTTATGTTATTTTACAAAAATCAAAAAAAGAATCCCGCGCTGTCAGTACGGGACCCTTTCTAGATGCAAAGATACGAATATTTTTAAATAAAATTCATTTCTCCAGATATTTCGGATGCATTATCTCCGAATATATCACCATGTCCCTGGCATTGAAGCGGTGCTTGCGGCCGGAATTCCGGACTGTAGGGGACTGATCCGTCGGCGCTGCTGCGCTGGCATCAGGTACACACTGTAGAATCTGCTTTTCCGCAAAGACAGGCGTCTCCACGCACACAGGTTCCGCCTCAGGCTCGGCGGGAGCCGGGACTTCGTCAGGAACGGGATTTACGGGCTGTACGGTATGGCGGTTATCGTCCTCCTGCCGTACTTCTTCCGCAGGCCAGGGTATCTCCATCAGATCCGGATCCTCCACCGGATGCGGCAGATGCGCCTCCTTCCGCTTTTTCTTCTTCTTGTCACTCTCAAAGATAGCGGGAAGTACAAATACCAGAATCGCTATAAGAATACTCAGCCAGTCCATATAAAATTTGCTTTATTATTAAAACAAAGATAGTGAATTATTCAATAAATAAGCCGAAGCCTGCTTGCGGTCGGCCTCAATCTGAGCACGCAGTTCGTCGAGGGAAGCGAAGCGGTGCTCGTCGCGGAGGCGGGCAATGAAACTGATACGGAGGTCGAGGCCGTAGATGTCGTCGTTGAAGCCAAAGATATTGGTCTCGATGGTACGGGCGTTGCCGGCGTCTACGGTAGGACGGGTGCCGATGTTGCAGATGCCGCCGTGACGCTGTCCGAGGACTTCCACCTCGACGGCGTAGACTCCGTTGGCCGGCACTATTTTCAGCGGCTCGTAAAGTTCCATGTTGGCTGTGGGGAAACCCATTGTCCTGCCGAGCTTGTTGCCGGCGACCACTACCCCCAGGAGAGAATAGCTATAGCCCAGCATTTCGGCGGCCTCCCGGACCTCTCCCGCGGCTATAGCGTTGCGGATCTGCGTTGAGCTGACCTTGCGCTCGCCGCAGTGTACTTCCTCAACTATGCGGGTTTTCAAGCCTACGGTAGCGGCCAAGGCAGCCAATTCCTCTCTGGATGCAGAGGACGAGCGTCCGAGCCGATGGTCATATCCAATGATAAGAGTATCTGCGTGGAAGCGGTCCACGAGATACTCTTTCATAAATTCGGTCGTGCTCAGCTGGCTGAAATCCCGGGTGAACGGGACGACATGGACATGGTCTATGCCGAAACGGTAGATGAGCTCTCTCTTCTCCTCCAAGGTGTTGAGCAGGCGGAAGGTGGAGGCGTCCTGCTGGAGGACGTTGCGCGGATGAGGCCAGAATGTGACCACCGCGCTCTCCTCGCCTTCCTCCCGGGCCGTATCCTTCAGCACCTGAAGTACGGCCCGGTGTCCGGCGTGCACCCCGTCGAAGAAACCTGTGGCGGCTACAACCATCTTACGAGTTCCAGGTCCTGACGGTGAGGCAGGAGATCATTCTTGGCGAATACTCTGGCCGTCAGATAGTATACTCCTGTCGCTGTGGGAACGAGATGGCATACGTAGCGGGCAGTGCCATCGGAACCCGACTCGTAGTCGAAGGTGAAGCACTTGCGCACATGGTATACGCCCTTGCGGTCCTGCTCTGCCCATACCAGCTCGACTCCTATGTCGTTTGGATTGATGTCACCGAGGAAGAGCTCTACTTCGAAAGTACGTTCCTTGCCGAGCATAGGCTGATCGTTGGCATCGGTCGGACGGACATAGTCCTTAATCTCGATGTGCTGCCAGCTGTGGCGGATGTTCTTCTTCCAGAAGGCTATCTCCTTGGCCACGGCACATCCATCGGCATTGAGTTTAAGAGTCCTCTGATACAGCGGCATATAGTACTTATCGAGATAGTCATTGAGCATCCTGTTGGTGGTGAAGTTGGATGCCACCTGTGCTATGGTATTCTTGATATACTTGATCCACTGTGAAGGAACACCTGTATTCTTATCCCTTCCGTCGTAGAAGCCGGGAGCAATCTCGTTCTCGATGATATTATAAATAGTGGCGGCGTCCAGCTCGTCCTGGAAGTTCTGGTCCTCATAGGTACGCTCCATGGGCAGGGCCCAGCCGGCGTCCTTCTTGTAGCCTTCAATCCACCAGCCGTCAAGCACGGAGAAGTGCATCACACCGTTCATGGCAGCCTTCTCTCCCGATGTACCGGAAGCCTCGAGAGGACGGGTCGGGGTATTCATCCACACGTCCACACCCTGTACGAGAGCCTTCGCCAGATTCATGTCGTAGTTCGGAACGAAAACAATCTTACCGATGAACTGAGGCATCTTGGAGATGTCCACAATACGCTTGATGAGGTCCTGACCTGCTTTATCGGCAGGATGAGCCTTTCCGGCAAAAATGAACTGTACAGGATGCTCGGGATCGTTGATTATCTCGTTGAGACGGTCCAGATCCCTGAAGAGCAGATGAGCTCTCTTATAGGTGGCGAAGCGGCGGGCGAAGCCGATGGTCAGCACGTCGCTTCGCAGGGTGTCCATGATGGTTACTATCTGGTGAGGCGAGTAGTGACTGGAGATATCGGTGTTGGAAATGCGTTTCTTAACCACCTCTATCATCCTGGCGCGGAGCTCACTGCGCACATTCCAGATGACCTTGTCGTCCACCGAGTAGATGCCGTCGAAGCATTTCTTGTCGTATTTGTGGGCGGCGAAGTCGGCGCCGAAGACCTTGGCGTGAATCTCTTTCCACTGAGGAGCGGTCCATGTGGGATAGTGTACTCCGTTGGTCACATATCCGATATGCAGCTCCTCGGGCAGATAGCCGGGCCACAGACCTCCGAGTATCTGCTGGCTGACCTTGCCGTGCATCCAGCTTACACCGTTGACCTCCTGGGAGAGGTTGCAGGCGAGGTTGCTCATTGAAAACTTCTCGTTATGGTCCAGAGGATTGATCTTGCCGAGGGCCATCATGGTCTCCCAGTCTATCTTCATCCTCTGGGGATAGTGGTTCATATAGGTTCTCAGCAGATCCTCGCTGAATGCATCATGTCCTGCAGGCACAGGTGTATGGGTAGTAAACAGTGACGAGCACCTTACCAGCTCGACCGCCTCACTGTAAGTGTATCCGGCAGCCACATACTCGCGCAGGCGCTCAAGTCCGATAAAGGCGGCGTGTCCCTCGTTGCAGTGATAGATATCGCACTGGATACCGAGGGTACGCAGGGCCCTGATACCGCCGATACCCAGCAGGAGCTCCTGCTTCAGACGGTTCTCCCAGTCACCTCCGTAGAGATGGTGGGTAATCTGACGGTCCTCGGGCAGGTTGTCCTCGAAGTCAGTATCGAGCAGGTAGAGTTCGGTACGTCCTACGTCCACCCTCCATATCTTCGCGTGCACTGTACGTCCAGGGAAGACTATCGACACCATCTTCCAGTTGCCGTTCTCGTCCCTGACGGGCATGGCCGGAATCTTGAAGAAGTCCTGAGGCTCGTAATCGGCCACTTGGTCTCCCTGTGCAGTCAGTCTCTGGCTGAAATATCCGTAGCGGTAGAGCAGACCTATACCGGTCATTTTGACCCTCATATCGCTAGACTCCTTGAGATAGTCACCGGCAAGGATACCCAGACCTCCCGAATAGATTTTCAGGGAAGTGTCCAGGCCGTACTCCATGCTGAAATAGGCTATCGAGGGAGAGGGACGGTCGTTCTTTCCCTCCATATAGGTCTTGAATATCTCCGTAACGGCATCCAGACGGGCAAGGAAGTCGGTGTCGGCCTCCAGCCTCCTGTAATCGTCGAGGGTCAGACGGTCGAGCAGGGCGATGGGGTTCTTCTCGCACTTCTTCCACAGGTCTGGATTGATGCTCATGAACAGGTCCATGGCTTCCTGGTTCCAGCACCACCACAGGTTCTTGGAGATGATGTCCAGGTAGCGGAGCCTCTCGGGCATCACGCGGGTTACTATAATGCGGCTCCACGAAGGACGGTTGACCTCGATACGGTGATAGTTCTGCACCTTGTCTTCCTTATATTCGGGGTAAGCACCCATTGCGTGAACCACACGGTCCAGAGCCAGGGAGTATGCCTGCTTGTAATAATAGATATTGTGCTTCCACAATGCAATCTCCGATACCTCCACGGCATTTGCACGGCAGAGTTCCATTGCATCGGGAGAGAGCTGAGTCATCTCTATGACCTGCTTGAGAACAGTGTCCACCACCTGATCATAGTTGGAGTCATTGCGGGGCACAATGGTTATCGAGGGATGAGCCGCGTTGTAATGGCTGCGTACCCAAAGGCCGAAACCGGCCAGTGTCGTAGTTACAGTAGGTACACCGAACGCCAGAGACTCCAGAGGAGTATATCCCCACGGCTCGTAGTATGACGGGAATACTGTCAGGTCCATTGCCATCAGCAGGTCATAGTACTTCCGGTTCAGGATACCGTCATCTCCATTGAGGTACGAAGGCACATATATGACCTTGACCTTGCTTCCGGGACGGTTGACCAGTCCCAGTGCCTTCATTCTATTAAGGATAATGTCACTGCCCGGCTCATTGAGGACATGGGTGCTAAGACACTGATAGCTGGAGTTCGCACCGTCACGTGAGAGTTTTGCCGTCAAGTCCTTGTCCGGACCGTTATGACCGGCAGGCACCATTATGAAAGCGACCACCGTCCGGCCGTTGTAACTGGAGTTGGCAAGCCTGCCGAGCACGTCCAGGTATGCGTCTATACCCTTGTTCTTATACTCATAACGACCGCTGATACCCATAATGAAAGCATCCGAGCAATCCTCCCCGCACATGGCCGAAGCCAAGTCCAGAAGAATGCCGCGTCCTTCGGCTACAGCCTCAGCTTTCTTATCCTTGGGAGGCAGTATGCTGTTGTCAAAACCGTTGGGAGTAATCAGGTCCACCTTCTTGCCCAGCAGACGCTCGCACTCGGTGGCTGTGATGTCACTGACAGTAGTGAATACGTCTGCGTTGACGGCTGCACATCTCTCGAGAGAGTGCTTGGCCATTACGTTGTAGTAGCGGGCCTTTTCATCTGCGTTGCAGTTGTTCAGTGTCTCGTACAGAGGCACATTGTTGCATGCCAGGCAGCGGCCCACGACTGTGGCGTGAGTGGTGAAGATGGTGCCTATATGGGCATTGATACTCTTGAGATAGAGGATACCTGCTCCGGTCATCCACTCGTGGAACTGAGCCACTACGCGGTGATGAGGCTGGAGGTTGAACTGTACGAAACTCTCTATCACTTTTCCGGCGGCATAACCGAAAAGAGCAGCCTCGATAAAGTCCCACTGTCCGGAGAGGGAGTCCAGTTTGAACTTCTCCCATAGGGATGTGAATATCTCATTTTTCCTGGAAATGAACTGGGAGAAATCCACGAGGATGGCAATCGGCTTTCCCGGGATGTTCCACCTTCCCACTCTCAGGCGCAGCCCCTCCTCGGCGGCGGCGATCCTCCAGGTACGGAAGAGGATGGGATCCTCGGTAAATTCCGGATTCTGGGCGGTATCCACCCATACGTCCGGTCCGATATGAATATGATTGCTGCCCAGTTCCTCGGAAAGGTTAAGGGACTTGGTAGCCAATACGGTATGGATGCCTCCTACCTTATTGCAGACTTCCCAGCTTGCCTCGAACAGATAGTCGGGCATCACAACTTTTTCAGTACTCATAAAATGTCTTGATGTTGGTAACGGATATTATTCTTGTTTCAGACGTCCGTCGATCCTCAGCATAAAGTCACTTAAAACGTTCATGTAGTTGATAAATGCCTCATACGGGGTGTCGTACGGATTGAAGTAATTGTGCACGGCTCCGTCTGAGAAGAACTTGGTACACATGTAGTAGAAATGGTCGCTTTCCTGCAGTTTCAGGAAATCCTTGGCAATCTTCGGGTCCTCGGTAGCCGTAACCTTGTCGATAAGCGCATAGAGCTTTGAGGACGCATCGTTCTGCAGTTCGTTACCTAGCCATGCGGTGGTATCTCTCTCCTCATCGGCCCAGGAGATGGGGAACGGCACATTGAGAGGAGCTACGGGCTGATGCTTCTTGATCACCTGCTGCGGGGTGCAGAACTCAAAACCGGTCTGCGAGAGCACGGCCTCGGGAAGGGCGCGGAAGAACTCGAAGATGCCGGTGGAAGCATTCTGATGCTCACCGAATGTCTCATAGTCCATGAAGAGGTTGATAACCTCTCCGTCCCGGATGGAATCGGTCAGCCATGACACGTATTTGCCGGCATCCACAGGCCACTTGTCCCAGGACTTGTCGGAGAAACGGAATGCTATGTCGTCGCTCAGGCTGAAGTTGCGGAGCAGAAGCTTGAGCTTGGGATTGATTGCGTTGGTATAGACATAATTGGGGGATTTCCAACCTAGAATATGCTTGGCCCCCTCTGTCAGCATACAGGTAAAGCCCATCTTGCTGACTGCAGCTCCTATCTCATCGGAGTAAATCAGCTCGGTGTTCCTGAAGGTCTTGGGCTTCTTGCCGAAATGCTTGGCTATGAGGGCAGAATGCAGCTTTACCTGCTTCTCGAACTCCGCGGGAGAGAAAAGAGAAGCCAATGTATGCGAATATGTCTCACCGATGAACTCCACGCAACCGGTGGCGGCCAGGGCCTTGAAGCTGTCGAGCACCTCGGGGGCGTATGCCTCGAACTGCTCTATCACGGAACCGGAGATGGAGAAAGCCACCTTGAATTTCTTGCCACAGGCTGCTATCACCTCCAGCAGGAGCTTGTTCATGGGCAGGTAGCACCTTTCGGCAACACGCTTGAGGATGGTTCTGTTTGCAAAGTCATCGTAATAGTGGTGGTCGTTTCCTATATCGAAGAAACGGTACTGTCTGAGACGGTCAGGCTGATGAACCTGAAAATATATGCAGATTGAAGGTTTTGTTTCCATAATAATGTGCTTTTAATCCAATGTTGACAAATAAACTTGTTTGATTTTCTGTGCTGCGTTGTTCCACTTGAGAGTGTTGACCTCCTCCAGTCCGCAGCGGGACGACATATCCGCGATAGCCGGATACTTGAGAAGACCGTAAATGGCGTCAGCCATGGCATCGATATCCCAGAAGTCCACCTTGATGGAGTGTTTCAGGACCTCAGCCACACCGGACTGCTTGGAGATGATGGTGGGCACTCCCGTCCTCATAGCCTCGAGGGGAGAGATGCCGAAAGGCTCCGACACGGAAGGCATCACATAGACATCGGAGATGGCGAACATCCTCTGAACGTCAGCCCCGCGGAGGAAGCCCGTGAAATGGAATCTGTCGGATATGCCCAGTTTGGCGACGCGGCGGATCGAGCGGTTGAGCAGGTCTCCGCTGCCGGCCATCACGAAACGCACATTCTTATAGTATTTGAGAACCTTGTTGGCGGCCTCGATGAAGTACTCCGGTCCTTTCTGGAAGGTGATGCGGCCCAGGAAGGTGACCACCTTCTCAGGGACTCCGCGGTGTACGTCAATGTCATTCCGCCCGCTGAAATCCACGGCATTGTGGACCGTCACCACCTTGTCGGGCGAGATACCGTAACGGTTGATGACGATGTTGCGGGTGAGGTTGCTGACAGTAATGACCTTGTCCGCAGCCTCCATCCCCATCTTCTCAAGGGCGTAGACCTGAGTATTGACATTCTCTCCTGTACGGTCAAACTCGGTGGCGTGGACATGCACAACCAGTGGCTTGCCTGTCAGTCTCTTTGCGGCCACTCCCGCTGCGTAGGTCAGCCAGTCATGCGCATGAATGATATCAAAATCATTCTGCAGGGCAATGGTGCCGCCGACGAGAGCATAGCGGGCTACCTCCTCCATGAGGTTGGTGCCATACTTACCGGAGAATTTATATTTCTGCTTAAAATTGATTTTAAACTCCCTGGCCTGGCTGTGCCGGTCTTCCTCCACCATCTCGGTGAAATCCTGAGGATCGACATACGGCACCAGATTGGAACCTATCCTGAGGAAATTGATCCTCTCCAGGAAATCCATGGGACTGCACTTGATGTCGGTAGCCTCCACATCACTGGCGTTGATGATACGGGCCACCCGGCCGTCCTCGTCACCGGATGCGGACGGCATTACGAAAAGTACGTCCACATCATTGTTGGCCAAGCCCCTGACCATGCCGTAGCAGGCCGTTCCGAGTCCGCCCGAGATATGAGGCGGAAACTCCCATCCGAACATTAATACTTTCATATCTCCTCCGTTTTATATTTGTTTACAAGGTATTCGGAACGAAGCAAGGATGCGGTGGCCACTGCGCTGGAGATGGCCCCATGGGGATTGTGCGGAGGATCTCCGTCGTAAAGCTCGCAGATGGCACCTATACCGTGACGCTCAATGTCTTCCTCGAAGGCATCTATGAGCTCGGTGGCCCTGCGCGAGAACATTCCTCCGTAGAGCCTGAACATGGCCTCAATATAGTAAGTCAGAAGCCATACCCGGGTTGAGCCCTGATGATAGGCATGGTCCCTCTGATCCTGATTTCCGTCATACACTCCCTTATAGAGAGGATTCTTGGGAGCCAGAGTACGGATACCGCGGGCTGTGAGCAGTTCCCTCTTCACTGCATCCATTATCTTGCCCTTGACCTCCTCGCTAAGAGGCGAGTAGTCCAGGCTGCAGGCGAAGATCTGGTTGGGGCGGGTAAAGACATTCTGCCCGTTCTCATCCACGTAGTCGGCCAGATGCTGGCGCTCCTCACACCAGAAGACGTTGTAGAAGTTGGCGTCTATCTTATCCTTCACGGCCTGGAGCTGATATACGAAACGGGTGTCTGAGCCGTACTTGGTCTCCATGTCGATCATGTAGCTGACGGCGTTGTACCAGAAGGCGTTGGTCTCCACCTGAAAACCGCTGCGCTCGGTGACGGGCACTCCGTCCTTGTCGTAGGCGTTCATCCAGGTCATGGCCACACCGTTCATTCTGGCCCACAGCAGGCCGTTGTCGGACAGGGACACTCCCATACGGCCTCCGTCAAGGATGCTCTTGAGGATGGCCTTGAGCTTTGTGCGGTATTTCAGCCACGTGCCCTGGGCGTCACCGGTGAAGGCTGCATACTGCTGGATAACCCAGAACAGCCACAGGGCAGCGTCCACCTGCTTGGAGCCATGCAGGAGCTGATGGTTGTATATCTTGAAAGTGCTCTCGAGCACCTCCTCGAACTGGGCGGTGTCTCCGTCGGCGAAAAGGGTCAGGCCGGGCAGGGAGATGAAGGTCTCGCGCAGTCCCTTGCCGAGCCAGGTGTAGCCGGCGTATATCTCCTTGAGGCCCTTGCCGGTGTTGACGATGAACTGCTTGGCTGCACGGTGCAGGCAGTCGTCGTAGCTCTGGAGGGAAATCCTCTTGGCGGCCTCGCGGGTGAATACTCCGGAAAGGCCTTTCGCCGCTACGGGGGAAGTGGATACCGACACTACTATCGATTCTCCTTTTTTGATGGGGAGCTCGAAGTAGCCGGGGGTATAGAGGTCCTCCTGATACTCGAAGCCGCGGCGCTTCTCCTCGAGATACTCGATGTTGTAGTACCAGTCGGGATTGTGGAAATAATCGTTCTGCTTGTTGATCTGGAGGTTGACGGTGGGGAAACCGTCGTAGAGCCTGTAGGCGGCTCCGTTCTCCACGGTCACGTATCCGCGTTCCGCGTCCTCATTGGCATGGGTCAGGGTGTGGATTTCCCTAAATGAAAGAAACGGCCTGAGGCGCAGCGTGGTGGCCGAGTGGGCGTCGAGCAGGGTGTACTTGATCAGCAGCTGCTCCTTGTTGTGCAGGAAGAGCATGGACTTGCTGAAGAGGATACCTCCGACCCTGTAGGTAATCGTGGGGTACTTGTCGAACTCGAAATCCACGATGTATTTGTGTCCGCGGGGCTCATAGTTGTTCTTGCCATAACAGTGAATGCCGAGATTGAATTCCCGGCCATGCTGGATAAGCGTCTCATCCAGCGAGGATAGAAGGACATACCTTCTGTTGTCGAAGTTCTTGACGGGGAGCACAAACAGACCGTGGTACTTGCGGGTATTGCAGCCTACGAGCGTAGTGTTCAGATATCCGCCGGTCTTATTGGTGGCGAGCACTTCCCTGACCAGAGAGTACTCTAAGTTCACCAATTCTTCTTTGTCAAATTTAAGATACGACATATACCTTTATTAATATGTTACTTTCGTTTCAGGACTATGGCCGACCTGCTGGGCAGGTAAAGGGAAAGTGTGTCACAGTCGTTATCCCGCACGGTAAAATGAGCCGTGCTCTCGTCATTCCGCCCGAAACCTCCGAATGCAGGCGCATCTGTATCAAGTACTTGCCTGTATTCTCCAGCCGGTGCCGGGAACTTGAAGTCTGCCACCGACTCAGATGGGTGGAAATTGAGCGCAAAGATAAAACATCCTCTTGCAAAAATCAAAACTTTTCGGGCCTCATCCACGTAAAGTTGCACGGGGCGCTCGGTAAGGATGTTGTTTTCGGCGAAGAGGTGTATCATCGCCCGGTCGAAATCCCGGAGTTCGCCGTAGCGCAGGTCCGGGTTGTCGCTCAGGGACCACTGGCGGCGGGCGTAGAAATAGGACCAGCCGTTCCCCTCACGGGGGAAGTCTATCCACTCGGGATGGCCGAACTCATTGCCCATGAAGTTCAGGTAACCGTCACCGGCCGTGGCTATCGTCACGAGCCTTATCATCTTGTGCAGGGCCATACCTCGCTCCACTGTGAGGTTCTGCGAAGCCTTGTTCATTGCCGTGTACATCTCCTTGTCCATCAGACGGAAGATGATCGTCTTGTCACCCACAAGGGCCTGATCGTGGCACTCGGCGTAGGAGACCGTGCGCTCGTCGGCCCGCTTGTTGGTCAGTTCGTAGTATATCTCGCCCATGCTCCAGTCCTCGTCCTTGCGCTCCTTTATCCACTTGATCCAGTGGTCGGCTATGCCCATGCTCAGGCGGAAGTCGAAGCCGATGCCGCCCATTCCCATAGGAGCCGCCAGCCCGGGCATGCCGCTGACGTCCTCAGCGATGGTGATGGCCTTGGGATTTATCTCCTTTATCATGATGTTGGCCAGGCCGAGATAGAGCAGGGCGTCCTCGTCCTGATTGCCGTCGAAATAGCAGGAATAGTCCGTAAAGTCCTTGCCAAGGCCGTGGTCCAGATATATCATGCTGGTCACCCCGTCGAAGCGGAAACCGTCTATACGGTACTCCTCCATCCAGAACTTGATGTTCGAGAGCAGGAAATGGACCGTCGAGGGCTTGCCGTAGTTGAAGCACCGCGAGCCCCAGGCCGGGTGCCGCCCCCTTGCCCCTGCGTGACAGTAGAGGTATTCGGTGCCGTCGAGCATGCCGATGCCCTCCACCTCATTGTCCACCGCGTGCGAGTGCACCAGATCCATGACCACCGCGATGCCCATCCCGTGCGCCTCGTCCACCAGGGCCTTGAACTCCTCCGGAGTGCCGAAGCGGGAGCTCAGGGCGAAGAAGTTGGAGACCTGATAGCCGAAGGAGCCGTAGTAGGGATGCTCCTGGAGGGCCATGATCTGCAGGGTATTGTACCCGAGGTCGCGGATGCGCGGCAGCACGTTCTGACGGAACTCGTCAAACGAGGCGACCTTCTCCTCCTCGGAGCTCATGCCGATATGGGCCTCGTAGATGAGGGGGCAGCGATTGTGCGGGACAAAGCGGGTATGCCGCCAGCGGTATTTCTTAGGAGGAAGCCATACCTGGGCGGAGAAAATCTTCGTCTCCGGATCCTGGACGCAGCGGGTCGCATAGGCCGGAAGCCTCTCGCCGCTGCCGCCGTTCCACTCCACCAGCCATTTGAACAGAGAGCCGTGAGGCACCTCCGCAGCCGGCAGACGGAGTTCCCAGTTGCCGCCGCCGACGGAGTTCAGCCGGTACTTCTCATCCTTTCGCCAGCCGTTGAAATCCCCGATGAGGTATATCGCCGTAGCGTTCGGAGCCCACTCCCTGAAGACCACTTCCTTCTTGTCGGCGTGTACTCCGTAGTACAGGTGGCTGTTCACTGCATCTGAGAGCCTGCGGCCGTATCCGGCCAGCTCTTGTTTCCTGATTACCAGTTCCCTGTAGCGTTTTTCAATCTGGCCCCGGTAGGGCATCAGATATGGATCCTTGTCGAATATCATAGCTGTTATTTTTAATGTTTCACCTGACTATTGTTCATCATCGAGTATTTTCCCGATGCTTTCCTCGCTCTCTTTCAGCATCTTCCGGCAGTAAGTCAGCAGCTCCGCCGCCTCCTTCACCTTCGCGGGGATATCCCCCACCGCCGTCTGCGGGTCCTCGATCTGAGCCACTATCTTCTCCAGACGCCCGAGCGCCTCCTCATATTTCATTTTTTCCATTTCAGCCATATTCTGCATAATTTAAAACATCGTTGCAATTTACAAAAAAATCCGATACCGCGCAAGCCCCTACCCCTGATTCACGGATTCGACGAGGCAACGGGCGGTGCCGTCGCGCAGCAGCAGGTCGAGGCGGTCGCCGGGGGTGAGGTCGGCGGCGGACTCGACGGGGCGGCTGTCGCGGAGGACGTAGGCGCTGCCGGGACGGAGCATGGCCACGGGGTCGCCCTTGCGGACACGGAGTTCCAGCATGTCGAGCTTGCCGGACTCGGCTTTCAGACGCAGGGCGGTACCGCTTCTGACCCGCATCCACAGGATATTAAGGGCGTTCTGTTCATTGCCTGAACGGAGAGTCACACCCTTCCGCATACGCATCAGGAGCATGTCCATACGGTTCCGCTCAAGACGGCAGCGCATCTCGGTGCCTGAACCTAAGCGGCGGGCGGTCTGCTCCAGCCGCTGACGCATGCCGTCGAGCCTGAGCGTAACCGAGGAGCGCAGCCGGTCGCCCAAAGCGGTCAAAGAGGCGTCCTCCTCCACGAAGGCATTCACTATCAGGTCAGCGAGGGCAGTAGGTGTCTTGACCGAGCGGGCGGCCACCATGTCGCAGATATGCGTGTCGCGCTCGTGCCCCACGGCCACCATCACCGGGAGCGGGAACTGGGCAATATTCACAGCTAAGTCGTAGTCGTCGAAGCAGACTAAGTCGGCCACGGCCCCGCCTCCGCGCAGCAGCAGCACCGCGTCATACACCTCGCCGGCCTCCACATCGGCCATTACCGCATCCAGGGCGGCGATGATGCCGCCGGGTGCCGTCGGTCCCTGCATCGGAGCCTGATACAGACGAGTATAGAACTTGAAGCCGTAACCGTTGTCGTAGAGATGATGCATGAAATCCCCGTAGCCCGCCGCCGTCTCCGAAGTGATCAGGGCGAAGCGCCTGGGCAGCCGGGGCAGCGGCAGGGTACTGTTCATGTCCAGCATACCCTCCTTGCGCAGCCTCTCCAGGGTCCGCTGCCGGGCCAGTTCCACCTCCCCGAGCGTAAACGCCGGGTCGATATCCTCGATGCTCAGGCTCATCCCGTAGACCTCCGAATACTGCACCCTCACCTGCACCAGCACGGTCATTCCGACTTCCAGCCGGCGACCCGTCCCCTGGTAGAAGGCCGCCTCGACCAGAGACCGCCTCGACCTCCAGATAACCGCCTGAGCCTTCGCGCTGAACAGATCCCGGCCGGAGCCCTTCTCCACCAGTTCCAGGTAGCAGTGCCCGTTATTGTGCATTTTCATATCATGGATTTCCGCCCGCACCCATACCGGAGCGGGGAAATTGTCCGCCACAGCCCCCCGTATTCCCTGCAGCAGCCGGGTCAATGTGATGTATTCCTGCATATTCTGACGATTTATCATTTTACATACGCAGAACAAATTTAGCACAAATCCACGAATGGTATGGAAAATTTGCTACTTTTGCCATTTTAAATAAGGTATGATAATCAAGACGGCCATATTCCAGGGAAGCAGCACCAACGTGACTCAGAAACCGAAGCTGAGAGCGCCCGAGTACGCCTTCATAGGACGTTCCAACGTGGGCAAGTCCTCGCTTATCAACATGCTGTGCGGCCGCAAGGACCTGGCCAAGACCTCATCCATGCCCGGCAAGACGATACTGGTCAACCATTTTCTCATCAACGGGAAGTGGTACCTGGTGGACCTGCCCGGCTACGGCTTCGCAAAGGCCTCGAAGAAGGCTCAGGCCTCCCTGAAAGCCATGATAGAGGACTACGTCAGCCACTCGGAGGAGCTCGCACGGCTCTTCATCCTGCTGGACTCCAGGCACGAGCTGCAGGAGATAGACCGCAGCTTCATCACCGCGGTGGCAGGAGCCGGCATCCCCTTCACCGTCATCCTGACCAAGTGCGACAAGCTCTCGAAATCGGCCCTGGACCGCAGTCTGGACTACATGATCCGCACCATCGGCGCCATACAGCCTGACGTGACCGTCATACCCGCCTCATCCGAGAAACGCATCGGCAAGGAGGCCATCCTGGACGTGATAGACGCCGACCTGAAGGGAGCAGCGGCAGAAACAACCGAAGACAAACGATAAAATACTGACCATATGAACCAGACCACAAACCACACCCACGGTATCAAGATCTTCTCCTGCAGAGGATCCCGTTATCTGGCCGAGAAGATAGCCAAGTCCCTCGGACTCGACCTCGGCGACTCCATCGTAACCGACTTCAGCGACGGCGAGTTCCAGCCCGCCTTCAACGAATCCGTCCGCGGAACCACCACCTTCATCGTGCAGTCCACCTTCCCTCCCCTGGACAACCTCTTCGAGCTCCTGCTCATGATCGACGCCGCCCGCCGCGCATCGGCCTACAAGGTCATCGCCGTCATCCCCTACTTCGGATGGGCACGTCAGGACCGCAAAGACCGTCCCAGAGTATCCATCGGAGCGAAATTAGTGGCCAACCTCCTGGTAGCCGCCGGCTGCGACAGGGTCATCACCACCGACCTGCACGCCGACCAGATCCAGGGCTTCTTCGATTTTCCGGTAGACCATATATACGCCAGCACCATCTTCATGCCCTACCTGAGGGACATGCAGCTGGAGAACCTCTCCATCGCCGCACCCGACATGGGAGGCGCCAAGAGAGCCAACAACTACTCCCGCGTACTCGGCTGCCCCATGATTATCTGCCACAAGTCGCGTGAAAGGCCCAACGTCGTAGGCTCAATGACAGCCATCGGTGACGTCGAGGGCCGCAACATCGTCATCATCGACGACATGATCGACACAGCCGGCACCATCACCAAGGCCGCCGACATGCTCATGGAGAAAGGTGCCCTCAGCGTCAGGGCCATGGCCACCCATCCCGTATTCTCTGGCCAGGCCTACGAGCGCATCAACAAGTCCGCCCTTCAGGAAGTGGTCGTAACCGACACCATTCCCCTGAGAGCCCCGGCCGGCACCGACCTGTCTAAATTCACCGTCCTCTCCGTAGCCGACATGTTCGCCGAGGTCATCGACCGCATCTACAACTACAAGTCCATCAGCGATGCATTCGGGTTCTAACATCGGGGACGTACACAGCCGCATCATCCGCACCATCCGGGATTTCTTCGCTCAGGCGGGGATGTCCCGGGCCGTGCTGGGTCTCTCCGGGGGCCTGGACTCGGCGGTAGTGGCGGCTCTGGCGACAGAGGCCCTGGGCAAGGACAATGTCACCGGCATCCTCATGCCCTCCTCCTGGTCCACCGTCCACTCCGTCAATGACGCGGTGACCCTGGCCGACAATCTCGGAATCAAATACCACATCGTCCCCATCAGCGCCGTCTACGACCGGTTCATGAAGGAGGCCGAGCCTCTCTTCGAGGGGGACTTCCACTGGGACACCACCCAGGAGAATCTCCAGGCCCGCATCCGCGGCACCATCCTGATGCTCTACTCCAACCGGCACAGGGCCCTGCTCCTGAACACCACCAACAAGAGCGAGCTCTCGATGGGCTACGGCACCCTCTACGGCGACCTCTGCGGCGCACTGATGGTCATCGCCGACCTCTACAAGACCGAGGTCTACGAGATGGCCGCCTGGATCAACCGCGACGGCGAGGTCATCCCCTCCTCGACCATCACCAAGGCCCCCTCGGCCGAGCTCAAGGAGGGCCAGAAGGACACCGACTCCCTCCCGCCCTACGATGTCCTGGATCCGATACTCTACCGCCTCAACGAGGGCGGCTGCAGCGCGGAACAGATTTTGCAGGAAGGCGTGGACAAGGGGCTCGTGGACAGAATCCTCCGGCTCCGCAAGGCCGCGGCCTTCAAGGTCCACCAGCTGGCCCCCATGATACGGCTGAGCACCGCCCCTCTCCTGGACAGGAGCAAATGGGTGGAGCCGGCGGAATAAATAATATTAGGTACAATGGAAATTCTAATCGCAGCAATCATCTTCGTAGGCCTTGCGGTCCTAATCATGTGCTTCAACATCATCTTCCGTAACAAGCCCTTCCCCGACAGCGAGATAGGGCACAGCAAGGAGCTCCGCAAGCGGGGCATCGTCTGCGCCAAGGAGGAGGAGATGAAGCTCTGGGGTCCCAAGCGGGGAGGCGCCGCCACCTGCGACGGGGCTTCCTGCTCGGACTGCGGCCTCAACGCCCTGGGCAGCTGCGACCACCATCCTGCAGAACAGAAGAAATAGAACAAGAAAGAGTATGAGTTTAGTAGCCATAGTAGGACGACCCAACGTAGGTAAATCGACCCTTTTCAACCGCCTTGTAGGCATGCGCCAGGCCATCGTCGACGAGACGGCCGGAGTCACCCGCGACCGCCATTACGGTCAGTGCGAGTGGTGCGGCACCACCTTCTCGGTAGTGGATACCGGCGGATACACCTCCAACTCGGAGGACGTCTTCGAGGAAGAGATCCGCAAACAGGTGATGATCGCCATCGAGGAGGCCGACGTGATCCTCTTCCTGGTGGAGGTAGGCACCGGCATCACCGACTTCGACGAGGAAATAGCCGACATCCTGCGCCGCAGCGCCAAACCCGTCCTGCTGGTGGTCAACAAGGTGGACAACGCCGAGAAACGCTTCGACTCATACCAGTTCTACTCCCTGGGACTGGGTGATCCCTGGGACATCTCCTCGGCCAACGGCAGCGGCACCGGAGACATGCTCGACAAGCTCGTCTCCATGCTCCCGGCCGACAAGGCAGTGGAAGACCCGCACGCCGGAGTTCCCCGCATCGCCATCGTAGGACGGCCCAACGCCGGCAAGTCATCCATCACCAACGCCTTCCTCGGGGAGGAGCGCAACATCGTCACCCCCGTAGCCGGCACCACCCGCGACGCAGTGGAGTCTTACTACAACAAGTTCGGCCACGAGTTCATCCTCGTCGACACCGCCGGCCTCCGCAAAAAGACCAAGGTCAGCGAGGACCTGGAGTTCTACTCCGTGATGAGGGCTATCCGCGCCATCGAGCACTCGGACGTCTGCATCCTGATGATCGACGCCCAGTACGGAGTCGAGGCCCAGGACATGGCCATCTTCAACCTCATCCTCAAGAACAGCAAGGGCTGCGTAGTGGCCGTCAACAAGTGGGACCTCATAGAGAACAAGACCAACAACACCATGAAGGAATACGCCGAGTCCATCCGCAAGCGGCTCGCCCCCTTCAGCGACATCCCGGTCATATTCACGTCGGTAATCAAGAAACAGAGAATCCTCGACGTGCTGGACGCTGCCGCCAAGGTATGGTCCAGCTACTCCCAGAAGATACCCACCTCCACCCTCAACGAGGTCATGCTCGAGGAGATCGAGAACTATCCTCCCCCCTCGACCAAGGGCAAGTTCATCAAGATCAAGTACGTCACACAGCTGCCTACGCCCTGTCCCTCATTTGCGTTCTTCTGCAATCTACCGCAGTACATCGGAGCACCGTACAAGCGCTACTTGGAGAACAAGCTGCGCTCGCACTTCGACTTCACCGGCTGTCCCATCCGCATCTTCATGCGCCAAAAATAGTCGGCGCGTCATAGCGGGCGATCTGACGCACCTCCCTTTTCGAATTCTAACCTCTTCCACAACGGCAGCATTTCCCGTATTTGCCTGCCGTTGCGGTATTATCTTTTTCGCCGCACCCACTCTACAAGCCTTCTGGAAGGCATTGTCCTTCCGTTCCACCTCCACAACGGCAGAAAAAACCGCAATTCTCTGCCATTGCGGTACTCGTAAACGCTTCAGAGCGGGTAAAATGCAAGGCGTCATACCACTAAATTGTCGGTGCGTCAGAGTGGGCAATATGCAAGTCATTGAGGAGCAGGGCGAAGGAGTTTACTGGACGTAAATGACTGAGCCCTGCGACGAAAATGACGCAGCAGATTGCCCGCTATGACACGCCGACTACTGTTTCTCGATTTTGAGCTGCTCGATATAGTTCCCGGCGTCGTTGGTCTTGACGAGAATCGTGACCGTGAAGATATTGCCGCCGCTGTCCAGATTGCCTACGGCATACTCCATAGGATAGGTACCGCTCTTGTAGACTATCTCGAAGTTGCGCGGAGTATAGTTGGTGAAGAAGTTGCGGATAATCTGCCGGGCCTGGGATCTGCTGCAGTTGGAGACCGTGCCCATCACATTGACCTGTAAATTCTCCGCGAACCATGCAGCAAGACATTCTGCATCACCTCTTTGCAGATACTTAGCAATAGGAACGAAAACACTGCTCTCCCCCGCACTGTCGGTACTCACCTGCACCATATTCTGTGCAGACACCGTCATAGGGAGAAAAGACAGAAGTCCAAGTATTAAAACCAACCTGTTCATCGTTTTATTCCTATTTTTGTTCACTCATTAGCAAAATTCAGGCCAATCATGGTGCAAATTTTGCTACATTTGTAGGCAGAATTAGCTGACAGCATGAAAATCACCCTGATAACAGTAGGTAAAACCAGTTTTGACTTCGTCAAGGAAGGTATGGCCATGTACGAAAAACGCATAGGCCGGTATCTAAGTTACACCAGGATCGAGATTCCGGCGCTCAGCGGAACATCGTCCCTCACACCGGAAGAGGTAAAAGAGAAAGAAGGCATCCTCATCCTCAAAAAAATCAAGGAAGGAGACCGTGTTGTGCTGCTGGACGAGAGGGGACAGAGATACTCATCCACCGCGTGGGCCGCACGTCTGAGCCATCTGGCGGATACTGGCTGCCGCAGCCTGGTATTCGTTATCGGAGGAGCATGGGGATTCTCACCCAAAATAAAGGCCGCCGCCGCCGAAACTCTCTCCCTGTCAGACATGACATTCTCACACCAGATTATCCGCCTCTTTTTCACAGAGCAGCTGTACAGGGCCATGACCATAATCAGAGGCGAGCCTTATCATAATGAATAACCTCTGCCAATGAGATCCTTTTTAAAAAATACACAGCGACTAATATCCAGAAACCGGATTTCCATTTTCTGGACACTTGCTTTGTTGTGCTTCCTGCTCTCTTTTTTCCACATGGACGCCACATCTTCCTGGAAGAGGGTGGACAGAGTGGAGAAAATGCTTCATAAACGGGAGAAAAACCTGCAGAAGTACATCGACAGAGCTTTTACCGCACCTGCTGATGAATGGTTGGAATTCGAGGATTTCCCTGAGGACATGGTGCTCTACCGCTACGTGGGAGGAAAACTTCAAAGCTGGGCCAACACATTTCCTATCAGCAACGACGATATTTCTGTTTCCTCCTCATGGTACCGCATCCACGATCTGCACAACCGGAACATGTTCAATCTTCCCCTGGCATTTTTGGAAGACGGTGTACAGTATGTCAATCTCGGCAACTCCTGGTATATCGTAAAAACATTCTACAAGGACAATATCCGGATAATAGGAGCAATAGAGGTTATGACGCAGTACACTTCCGAGAACACTGTACTGCACAACTCCGTCAACAGGCATATCGGTCTCACAGGCTCATACACCACCGTCCCGGTGTATATCGACGACACCAACGTAATATACGCCTCAGACGGCACACCCGTTTTTTCTCTTCTGAAGAATGAGAGTCTTAACAACAGCAATCACCGATCGTCCGGAATGCGGTGGGCAGCCATGCTCCTGGCCCTGATAGCCATTCTGTCCTTCCACAACCGGTATAAAAACATCGTCTCACTGTATTTCTCACTCGGAGGGATTTTCATCATGCAGCTATGCTCCTTCATGATGACAAAGGACATACCTCTGGACACAGAGCTGTTCTCCCCGATGCTGTATGCCGACGGAAATTTCAATTCCTTCGGAGCTCTCATGGTATTCCACATATTCGTACTGCTTTACTGCATAGCTACTTATACTTCCCGTAAAAATATTATCAAAGACATCTGGAACTCTCCCCGACCGGCACGCAACATCAAGACCGCTTCGTTGGGACTGGCCATCATCGCATTGGGAGCGTACATCCACACTACATTCCGGTCTCTCATCCTCAACTCGGGCATCAACTTCGACCTATTCCAGATCAACAACATATCCGTCTATACCATAATAACATTCATAATGTACGGATTACTGTTCCTGGCCGGGCTCCTGCTTCTCAACATATTCGTTCCGACTGCCAGCGGACTGTACCGGCACAAGCGCAAACGGCATTCCAAACGGCTGATACTGGGATATGTACTGCTGGCCTCCGCTTATATTACAACTTGCGTAGGCGTCTTCAGTTTCGAAAAAGAGTGCGAGAATATCCGCGTCCTCACCGGCCGCCTGGCCATAGAAAGGGACCTTGGTCTGGAAATGCAGCTGCAGGCTATAGAGAAGAGCATAATCACGGATCCTCTGGTACGCCGCCTGACCGGAAATCCCGAATATGAGAACACCATACTCAACAGGCTCGCAGAACGGTATTTCTTCAACATACTTTCTGAATACGATATACGCCTTGCTGTCTGCAACCGCTACCAGAGCATTCTAACAGAAGACTATTCCGGTCCTGTCAACTGCTTCAGCTACTACAAGGACATCATTGACAACTACGGAGTGAAACTGTCGGAAAGTTCGGCATTCTACTATCTGGACTATTTCCGCAACAGCATCAGCTATCTCGGCGCTTTCAGTATCATCCGCGGCAACATGCGCTACGACCTGTATCTGGAAATCGACTCCAAAACCAGTTCGGACAACATCGGCTATCCGTCGGCCCTGCTCGACAACCTGAATCCGGCATCCAATACCGTACGTTACCCTTACTCCGTCGCAAAATACCACAACGGCAGGCTCACCAGCCACCAGGGCAGGTACAATTTCCCGGTATCCATCAACGTCTACAGTTTCGAGGAGGGCTTCTCACACTACTTCCTGGATGAAACCGTACTGTTTATAAACAAGCTTCCCGGTACTAACATGATCACCGTCAGCCGGCCGACCAGAGGCATCTTCCCCACCCTCATCTCATTCTCCTATGTGTTGCTGACCTTCGGTCTGCTGATAATGGCCCTGCCCAGACTTTTCCGTAAACGGCACCGCGAATCACTGTTCCGGCCCAAACGGTCATTCCGTATGAAAATGACAGTACTGCTCACTGCGTCAATGGTAGGCGCTTTGATCCTCATGGCCATCGGCAGTGTCGTCATAATCATCGGCTACATCAACGGGAACAACAATATGATGATGGAGGAGGCAATGCTTTCCGTACAAGGAGCACTGACAAAAATGACCCGGACCACCGAGAACTACGATGCCCTCAATACTGCCGAAGTATTCAGCGCGATGAACGCTGTTTCCCAAAATTCACAGGTTGACATCAATCTTTTCGATCCGCACGGACGACTGATAAGAACCACCAAGCCCGATATATTCAACGAATACCTGGCAAGTTCCAGGATGAACTCGGAGGCCTACTCCGAACTCGTCTACAACAAGCGCATGCAGGTCATCCAGGAAGAACATATCTCGACGCTGTCCTACTATTCCCTCTACACACCCATTTATAATGAGAAAGGTATTCTGCTGGCTATCGCCAACATTCCGTTCTTCATCAACGACACCAACTTCGAGTATGACGCAACTCCCATTATAGCCGCTATTGTCAACCTCTATCTGCTGCTCATCATCATAGCCCTCTTCGTGGGCATCACCATGTCCAACTCCATCACCAGGCCACTGAAAGAAATCAGCCGCAACATGCAAGCCATGGACATCACACACAAGGTAGGGCATATCAACTACAAGGCTGACGATGAGCTGGGTCTGCTCGTCAAGACCTACAACCAGATGATAGATGACCTCGACCGCAGTGCCAAAGAACTGGCCCAGAGCGAAAGGGAACAGGCATGGAGCCAGATGGCCCGCCAGATAGCCCATGAGATCAAGAACCCGCTCACTCCCATGAAACTGAGCATACAGCATCTCGTGCGCATGAAAATGCAGGGCAGACCAGAATGGCAGGACCGCTTCGAGGCCCTCGCCTCCTCGCTCATAGAGCAGATAGACATCCTGTCCAACACGGCCAGCGAGTTCTCCAGCTTCGCCAAGCTCTACAAAGAAGAAGAAACGGAAGTCGATCTAGTGGAAATTCTCACAGAACAGAAAATCCTGTTCGACAACCGGGACAACATACAGATGAATTTCCACCGTACCGTAGAAAAAGCCGTCGTCCTGGCAAGAAAAGAGCAGATAACAAGGACATTCGTAAATCTGATAACCAATGCTATCCAGGCAGTGGAAAGCAAGGAACAAGGCATCATAGACATTACGCTCATAATGTCTACTGGCCGATACCGCATAGACATCGAGGACAACGGCAGCGGTGTCTCAGAAGAGAACCTGGGCAAACTGTTCAGCCCTAACTTCACTACCAAAACCAAAGGTTCCGGCCTCGGTCTGGCCATCTGCAAGAGCATCGTCACCCAAAGTCACGGCGACATCTACTACTCCAAATCGCAGAAACTGGGTGGTGCGGACTTCACCGTAATACTGCCGATGCACACCGAGGTTTCTGAGGACTACACCTAGTTGGGCAGGGCGAACATCATCACGTCGTCCTTAGTGATGCGGGCATTGGAAAGTATCAGCAGACGCTCCACGACGTTGCGCAGCTCGCGGATGTTGCCGCTCCAGGCGTGGTTGCAGAGTTCCTCGACGGCGTCGGCGTCTATCTCCTTGACCGGCTTGCCGGACTCCTGGGATATCTGCTTGATAAAATGGTCGATAAGCATCGGAATATCTTCCCTTCTCTCGGCCAGTGACGGCACGCGGATGACGATGACGCTGATACGGTGGTAGAGGTCCTCGCGGAAGTTGCCTTTCTCGATTTCCTCCTTCAGATTCTTGTTGGTGGCGGCCACGACCCTGACATTCACGGTGATGTCCTTGTCGCCGCCGACCTTGGTCAGCTTGTTCTCCTGCAGCACGCGGAGGACCTTGGCCTGGGCCGCGAGGGACATGTCGCCTATCTCGTCCAGGAAGAGAGTGCCGCCGTCGGCCTGCTCGAACTTGCCCTTATGCTGTTTCTGAGCCCCGGTGAAGGCGCCCTTCTCGTGACCGAAGAGCTCGCTCTCTATCAGCTCGCTGGGGATGGCCGCGCAGTTGACCTCGATGAAAGGCATCGAAGCCCTGTCGCTCTTCTCGTGCAGCCATCTGGCCACCAGTTCTTTTCCGGTACCATTGGCACCTGTGATGAGCACCCTGGCGTCGGTCGGGGCCACCCGGTCTATCATGTTCTTGATACGGACGATGGCCGGCGACTCGCCGATAATCTCCTGCACCCCGCCGACCTTCTTCTTGAGGATCTTGGTCTCGCGGACGAGGGAGCCCTTGTCCGTAGCATTTTTCAGAGTAATCAGTATCCTGTTCAGGTCCAGCGGCTTCTGAATGAAGTCGAATGCACCCTTCTTGATGCACTCCACCGCCGTATCTATCGAGCCGTGGCCCGAAATCATCACGACCGGAGTCTCGTTGCCGCTCTCGGCGAGCTTGTCCAGCACCTCCACTCCGTCCATTCCGGGCATCTTGATGTCGCAGAATATCACGTCGAAACTGCCGGCGGATGCCGCCTCCAGCCCTGCCGCTCCGTCCTCAGCCAGCGTTATCTGATGTCCTTCGAACTCGAGAATCTCCTTGAGAGTGTTGCGGATGCTCCGCTCGTCGTCTATGATAAGTACTTTCATCGCATTTCTGATTTTCAATCCGACAAATATACAACTTTAATGCCGGAATTCCGGCAGTTTCCGTATCTTTGGCAGTTATTCGAGTTATGGAACAGTTTATAGTATCAGCCAGGAAATATCGGCCCGACACTTTCGAGTCGCTCATCGGCCAGGAGAACATCGCCAGGACCCTGAAGAACTCCATCATCAGGGGGCAGCTGGCCCACGCCTACCTTTTCTGCGGACCGCGCGGAGTGGGCAAGACCACCACTGCCAGGATATTCGCCAAGTCCATCAACTGCCTCAACCCGGGCCCCGATATGGAGCCCTGCGGCAAGTGCGAGTCCTGCCTGTCCTTCGCCGAGGGCCGCTCCTACTGCATCCATGAGCTCGACGCGGCCTCCAACAACTCCGTGGACGACATCCGCAACCTCACCGACATGGTCCGCATCCCGCCCCAGGTCGGCAAGTACAGCGTCTACATCATCGACGAGGTGCACATGCTCTCGTCCGCGGCTTTCAACGCCTTCCTCAAGACCCTCGAGGAACCGCCCGCCCACGCCATCTTCATCCTGGCCACCACCGAGAAGCACAAGATACTGCCGACCATCCTCTCCCGCTGCCAGACCTTCGACTTCAACCGCATCAGCGTCCCCGACATCGTGCGCAACCTCACGGACATAGCCTCCAAGGAGGGCATCACCATAGACAGCGAGAGCCTGCACGTCATCGCCGTCAAGGCCGACGGGGCCATGAGGGACGCCCTCACGATATTTGACCAGATAGTGGCCTTCTGCGGGAAGGAAGTCCGCTACGAGGACGTCATCCGCGACCTCAACGTCCTGGACTACGAGTATTATTTCAAAATAATAGACAATTCGCTCTCGGGAGACTACACCTCCTCCCTCCTGCTCCTGGACGAGATTCTCTCAAAGGGGTTCAATGCCCTCTACTTCGTATCGGGCCTGAGCTCCCACCTCCGGGATCTGCTGGTATGCAAGAACTCCCACGGCTCGGCCCTGCTGTCGCTGCCTCCCTCGCTCATCGAGCGGTACCGGGAACAGGCGGCAAGGTGCTCCGTCCAGTTCATCTTCTCCTCGCTCAATATTACAATGTCATGCGAGGCGTCCTACCGTCAGAGCGGCAACCAGCGGCTGCTCATCGAGTTCGCCCTGATGCGGCTGGCGGAGAAGGCGGCCGCGGCCCTGCAGCCTCAGCCGGCAGCACCGCAGACCGCCGCACAACAGCCTGCACCACCGGCACAGGCGACAACCACGGCAGCCGCATCAGCAGACCGGCCCCCCCAGCCAGTTTCCTCAGCACCAGAACCAGTTCCTGAACAGGTCCCAGAACCGGCACCCACGAAGATTCCGCAACATCCGGCCCAGTCACAACCCACAGCGAAACTCCCCGGATTGTCCCTGAAGAACCTGATATCCCGAGCAGAGCAACAAAGTGCCACAGGTGCCGCCGCAGATGCAGCCGCCCTGACCGACGAGCCTCTGACCTTCGAATCCATGATGAACGCCTGGCAGGCCCTGGCCGACCGGGAGAAGTCCTCGGGCCGCAGTTCCCTGGCCACTGCCATGCTCCACCGCAGTCCCGGCATAGATATTGAAACTGCCGTACTGACATTCTTCGTGAGCAACAGCGCCCAGCAGGAATGGATCCGGGAGAAAGCCCTCACAAGGATGGAAGCGGCACTACGCAAGGAATTGAGAAACAGTAAAGTAAAAATAGACGTCCAGATCTACGAATCCCCCTCCGGACATAAGGACACCACTCCATACATGCCGGTGGACAAAGCCAAGTTCCTGGCAGCCAAGCAGCCTGAGCTGAACGAACTGGTCAAGGACCTGGGACTGGACGTCAAATAACATAGAATACATTTCCGACAATGAAACTCTACAGCGAGAACCTGGTAAAGAAATACGGAGCCCGTACAGTCGTAAAAGGCGTGTCCATCAACGTCGAGCAGGGCGAGATAGTGGGTCTGCTCGGGCCCAACGGAGCCGGCAAGACCACGAGCTTCTACATGATCACCGGCCTTATCAAGCCCAACGACGGGCACATCTTCCTGGACGACGAGGAGATCACCGACCTGCCGATGTACCGCCGCGCCCAGAAGGGCCTCGGCTACCTGGCCCAGGAGGCCTCAGTCTTCCGCAAGATGTCGGTCGAGAACAACATCATGTCCGTCATGGAATTCTCCAAGTTCACCAAGAAGGAGAGACGCGACCGTCTGGAGTCCCTGATCGATGAGTTCGGTCTCGCCAAGGTACGCAAGAGCTACGGTATCCAGCTCTCCGGAGGCGAGCGCCGCCGCTGCGAGATAGCACGGGCCCTGGCCATCGACCCCAAGTTCATCCTCCTGGACGAGCCTTTCGCAGGTGTAGACCCGATAGCGGTCGAGGACATCCAGCACATCATCGCCAAGCTCAAGACCAAGAATATCGGCATCATCATCACAGACCACAACGTCCACGAGACCCTGGCCATCACAGACCGCGCCTACCTCCTCTACGAAGGCAGCATACTCGAGAGCGGTACCGCCGAGGATCTCGCCTCAAACCCGGAAGTCCGCAAGAAATACCTCGGCCAGAACTTCGAACTTCGAAAAGCCGTCCTGCAACCGCGCGATTAACTCCTCAGCAGCATTATAAGCGGGAAATCGCCGCAGCTACCTTCTCAAGCTGCCAGCGGGTAGTGGAAGTGGCTCCGCAGATGCCTACGGTGTCATCGGGACAGAAGATTCCGGCCGGAAGCTCATCAGCGCTCTCGACTTTGTAAGAACGGGAATTGACCGAGCGGCACAGTTCGAAGAGGACCTTGCCGTTGGAGCTTTCACGGCCGCAGACGAAGATGATGACCGAGCAGGCAGCGGCGAATGCCTTCAGAGCCTTGTGACGGGAAGAGACATGCCGGCAGATAGTATCATACACCTCCACACGGCCGCCCGAACAGGATTGTCCTGAATATGTTGTTCCGTCCGCAACAGTCCCGACCTCCTTCCTCAACCTGGCTGCCAGAGCGGTGAATTCCTCGGGATCCTTGGTGGTCTGAGAAAAAAGCGCCAGAGGACAGGACGGATTGATAACACCGGAGTCCAGCTTTGCTTCCAGGTCTTCCATATTCTCAACCACTACTGCATGACCATCCGTCTGCCCCACCAGGCCATTGACCTCAGCATGACCGCGTTTTCCAAAAATCAGCACCTGACCTCCACGCGAAGACAACTCCGCATACTTGGAGGCAATCCTCTTCTGCAAGGCCAGGACCACAGGGCACGTGCAGTCTATCAGAGAGACACCGGACTTACGCGCGAGGGCATATGTGGAAGGCGGTTCTCCATGAGCCCGTATGAGCACAGTCGATCCACGGAGGGAGGGTAAATCAGCATACCCGACCGTCCGTAGACCCAGACCGGCCAAGCGCTGAATCTCCGCATCATTATGCACTATTGCACCTAAAGAATAAAGTACATCGTGATCTGCCAGATATTGTTCCGCAGTGGAAATAGCCCGACCGACTCCGTTGCAGCAGCCGGAACCCACGTCTATCAGTACCCGCATAGATGCCTCCGCATTAATAAGTCCTTGAACCACAGAATCTGGTCCTCTACGCTCATATCGCTGTTGTCCAACAGAACTGCATCAGCAGCACGGGCCAGGGGTGCTGTCTGCCGGTGTTCGTCCATATAATCCCGTTCCTTGATATTGCTGAGAACCTCCTCATACGAAGGATGCTGTCCCTTGGAGCACATTTCGTCAAAACGGCGCCTGGCCCGCACCTCCGGCCTCGCCGTCATGAATATCTTTAGTTCCGCATCCGGAAATACGGCAGTTCCTATATCACGACCGTCCATAACGACCCCTTTTCGGGAGCCTATCTCCCTCAGACGTCTGTCGACATAGTGACGCACAGCCGGAACAGCGGCCACATAGCTCACCACTTTGGAAATCCCGAGAGTACGGATATCCCGCTCTACATTTTCCCCGTTCAGCCAGGTTTCACTGGCTCCGCCCGGACCTGAAGTTCTGAATGATATATCCACCGGACAGGAGCCTCGGGACAGCATTTCACTCAGGCTGTCCGGTTCTATGGTATTATTTTTGGATACAAGTCCATTCCTAAGAGCCAGAAGGGTTACGGCCCGGTACATGGCTCCGGTATCAATGTAGATGTAGCCCAGCTCTTTCGCTATAGCTTTGGCGAATGTGCTCTTTCCCGTGGAAGAGTAACCGTCGACGGCAATGATAATAGGTGAAGTCATAAGTACAAAAATACACATATTTTATCTACTTTTGCAGAAATTTAATATGAACTCTGAAATGAAAAGAATCTTTGCATTCCTGCTGCCCCTGCTCGCAGCCCTCCCCGTGACAGCACAGGAGACCCGTCCCGACATGGAGATCAAACAGTTCGAGAACCAGAAAGTCGAGTCCGGCAGAGAATATTACGGAGACTTACCGGCCCGGATGACCAAAGTAGTCATAGCCGGAGACAATTCTATGACAGACCTGATTTTCAAGAGTGCAGTTGAGAAGAGCTGGAACATCTCCCCCTTCGAGTTCTGCGACTACGAAGAGTTTGACCGTATCAAGACCGACACCAATTACTACTTTCTGATGCGACTGGACAAAATGCACCGCAGCGAAAACGACCCCGCAATGGAGTTTATATGCTTTCTTAAAGGTAATGAAAAGGCATCAGACGATATTTCCGCCATGCCGGAACTCATAGCACTTCCTCTTTTCCCTGAGAATGACAACAGCGACCGCATATACTCTTACCTGCCGGCTTACATGAATATCATTCAGAACTATCTGCAGAAAATAGTCGACGGCAGGATTTACCCGTTCAAGAACGGCGCAATCCAGACAGGAGCTTTCGAGAAAAGCCGCAGTACCAAAGTCCTCTTCCGCAAAGGGGACCTGGCTTACCGGCCGGCCATGCAGGAGTTCGAGCGTATGTTCCGGGGACGGGCTGACGAAGTCCCGCAGGATGACATAGACAAAGCATTGACTGAAGGCACGCCGAGGACTATGGTATCCCTGGTTGTCGCTCCGTCTGAAATCTACGGCAAGGCTTTCTGCTACAAAATGATTATCAGCGCGGACACATACGAGCTGCTCTACTGGAAGCGGCACAGGCTCACACCCAAAAAAGGGCCCGGCTTCCTGAAATCAGACCTCAAGCGCATATCCCGACTCATCACCCCCGACTTCAAGCCGGTCAATACTGTCGCCAAAGAAGAGAAATGAGATTCGCGTTCAAGCGCAGTCTGTCTCAAGTAGCCTACTGCGCCCTGCATGTCAGGACCGGAACCAGATATGAGGATTCCGGGAAAGGAGGCCTGGCACATTTTACTGAGCATCTGCTCTTCAAGGGCACCGAGACAAGAAGTGCAGGCACCGTAAACTCCTACATCGAGAAACTGGGAGGTGAGCTCAACGCATACACCACCAAGGAAGAGACCGTGATCCATGCCACAGTGCTCAAGGAAGATCTGCGCCGTGCTGTGGACCTGATAATGGATATCGCCTTCAGATGCACATTCCCGGAAAAGGAAATAGAAAAAGAGAGGGGCGTGGTACTGGAAGAGATCAGCACCTACAAAGACTCTCCGGCAGAACAGATTTACGATGACTTCGAGGAACTTGTATTCGAAGGCACACCTCTGTCAATGCCGGTCCTCGGCAAAGCCAGGTACCTGCGGAAAATGGACCGCCAGGCAGTGATGGAATACTATCATAAAATGTTCAGGGAGGACAATATGTTCTTCACCGTTGTAGCGGACCTGGAAGAAAGGAAAGTCATGGAAATGGTAGAGAAAGCCCTGGAAACATATTCCCGGTCCGGTATTTCCGGCCTGTCCGGGGACGGAGACTTTCATGCAGAAGGAGCAGGACTGACAGTTCCGGACATCCCGCCGCTGCGTACCAATCCCCCCTTTGACCGCACAGTCGCACGCCACAACCATCAGGTCCACTGCATCATCGGTGCCAGGGCGCACTCTGCCTACGACAACCGCCGCATCCCGCTCAGCCTGCTGATTAACATTCTGGGCGGCCCAGTCGCCAACTCCCGCCTTAATCTGCTGCTACGCGAACGGTACGGATTGGTCTACAGCGTAGAAGCCTCATACGGCCCTTACTCGGACGCCGGCATCGCCACCATCTATTTCGGGTGCGAGAAAGGAAATCTTGAACGATGCCTGTCTTTGACAGAGCGGGTTCTGACAGGACTGCGCGAAGACCTGTTGTCTTCAAGGGCCCTCAACTGGGCCAAGAAGCAGCTGCTGGGCCAGATGGCCATTGCCTCCGACAACGGCGAGGCACAAGTCCTGAGCATGGGGAAAAGCCTTATGACATACGGCCGCGTCATCAGCAGCACCGAAACTACAGAAATGGTGGAAGCCATTACTGCTGAAGACTTGCGCAGCACTGCGGCCGAAGTATTCGACCCCGCAGGACTTTCCAGGCTGATATACATCTAACAGCATCTGACACAAATCATGATCGAGCCCTTCAGACTTAAAGCCGCCCTCGCTTTCATAGAAAAAGAGACTCATCTCAGGACCAAATCCTACAGAATGCTCTCAGACGGTACTCAAGGAGAGTTCCTTCAGGCATTCTCCCTTATGGTAAGACCGGATGCCGTACTGGAGATTGGAACTTTTACCGGCTACGCGACCCTGTGCCTGGCACGAGGACTGCGTCCCGGAGGCCGCGTGGACACCATAGAGAAAGACGACGAGATGACCGACATCTTCACACGCGCATTCGAAATAGCCGGAGCGTCAGGATTCATACACACTTACCAAGCCGATGCCACCAGGCTGCTCCCGTCCCTGACAGGACCTTATGACATCGTCTACATTGATGCCGACAAACGCCTGTATCACACATTCTATGACCAGATTTTCGACAAGGTCCGGCCTGGAGGCTATATTCTCACAGACAACGTCCTGTGGAGCGGGAAGACCTCACTTGAGAACCCTCCGGCTGACTGCCAGACCAAAGCGATAATGGATTTCAACAACACAGTCCGCAGCGATCCCAGGGTAGAGACCGTAATCATACCAGTACGTGACGGACTGGCCGTAATAAATAAAAAGAGAGACTGAACGGGCACGCCGCAGTCTCTCTCTTTTGGACAGATTCTTCAGGCCAGTTCAGGTCTTACTCTTTCACGCGCTCGCCATAGCTGCGGTCAACAGTGTTGACACGGATTTTGTCTCCCTGATTGATAAACAGAGGAACCATAATCTCAGCGCCTGTCTCCAGCGTTGCTGCCTTAAGAGCATTGCTGGAAGCCGTATCACCTTTCACGGCGGGCTCGGTATAAGTCACCTCCAGCTCTACATAGGTCGGAAGCTCACATGTGAGGCATTTCTCCTCATCGGCAAGGAACATCATCTCCACATACTGTCCTTCCTTCATAAGATCGGCGTTCTCCACCATTTCTTCTGGAATGCTGACCTGCTCGTAAGTCTCCGTATGCATGAAATTGAATCCCATATCATCCTTGTAGAGATAAGTATAAGGTCTGCGCTCCACATTGATGGGCTCGATTTTCTCGCCTGCCGTGAATGTCCTGTCGAGGATTTTACCATTCTCCAGATTGCGGAGCTTGGTCTTGACGAACGCAGGACCCTTGCCGGGTTTTACATGCTGAAACCAAATGATTGACACTGGTTTACCTTCATAATTGAAATACAGTCCGTTCTTGAAATCTGCTGTTGTTGCCATAAATCTTGAAAAATAGTGCGCAAATATAAGAAATTTTTAAATAATTATAACTGCAGTTCAATTTCTTGTAAGGCGTGAAGCAGCCCTACGCACAGCCTCACGTGCCAGGAAACGTGAAGCGGCATGTTCGGAATCGCTCATTGACTCCTTGAAAGCCGGCATATCCGCCTCCGCCAAAGGCTCGGCGGGCGGTGACTCCATCTTGAGCGGATTAATCGGAGTACCGTTCTTCCAGATACGGAAATCCAAATGAGGTCCTGTCGAATAGCCCGTACTGCCGACATATCCGATGACCTGTCCCTGACGGACGCGGTCTCCCACATTGAGGCCCTTGCCATAACGGGACAGATGCAGGTAGGCCGATGTATACACAGAATTATGCTTGATCTTGACCATATTGCCCTCAGCCCGTTTGTAACCCTTATAAACCACAACTCCATCGCCTATGCTCATAACCTCCGTCCCGGTCGGAGCCGCATAATCGATACCGGTGTGAGGGCGCACTTTCCGGGTAATGGGATGACGGCGGCTGTAAGTAAAGCCGGAACTGATACGGGTATAACTCAGAGGCGCTTTCAGAAAAGCCTTGCGCATACTCTCTCCTTTCTCGTTCCAATAGTAATTGCCCGTTCCGTTGTCAAACCAGTATGACCTGTACGCATCACCTCCGTGACGGAACTCCGCATAAAGCACTTTCTCCACATCCAGAATTTCTCCGTCACACACGGTCTTTTCATAAACAGCCCGGAACGAATCTCCTTTCTGAAGGCCGAAGAAATCTATGCTCCATGCATAGATATCGGCAAGGGATATGGCCAGCAGGGCCGGTGCTCCGGCGTCAATGATGTCCTGCCACAGAGAGTAGTTAATCTCCACCTCCACATAATCTATCTCACTGGTTATGTCTTTCTCGAACACCTGAACGGAAAGAGAATCCCGCAGAGAAAAGACCACGTACGACGCATTGTCTTTCTCATAGACCACATATGCAAGTGTATCCGGCTCTCCAGGAGCATAATAGGCATGATAATGGTAGCCTACCTTTATCTGACGCATATCGAACACTCCCTTGGACTTGGCATCCAATGCATAAATATCACTCTGGGATGCTCCGAGACGCGTCATCAGCGTTGAGAAAAACTCTCCCCTGCGGATTGAGCCTTCCACCTTCCGGAACCTGGATATGGGGATATTGTACTCATATACTTCCGAGACAGAGTCTGACTCCTGCGGCACCTCTGCGCTTCCGTTCACTCCGCCAGTTTCAATATCTTTTCTTTCCTGACGGAGTTCCCGTCTTTCCTCTTGCCGGGCCTCCCTGACGGACCGGTCGGGCAAAGCCCTGATAGAAAATATTATCAGTAAAATTATGAATTCGATTGCCAGCGTCCCGAGGACACCGTAGACAACACCTTTGAATATTCTGTCAGACAATAACTTATCCTTTAACTCCTGAATTTTCATGAAACAAAAATAGAAAATATTTTGAAATTGTGGAAAAAATTGTAATAAAGTGGAAAAATATGTAAAATCTTTTACTAATTTTGCAGGCATGACAAAGTTTGTAGGAGAATACAGAGCCAAGACCGACGACAAGGGCAGACTGGTATTTCCATCGGCATTCAAGGCCCTCATGGACAGCAGCCAGCCGATGCTTCTGGTGGTGAAGAAAAACCTCTTTGCCCCATGCCTCGACATATACACCTACCAGGAATGGGAACGGGAGTCCGACGAGATTAAGTCCAGGCTCAATTTCTTCAACCGCGAGCACGCTGCATTCTGGCGCGGCTACATGAGCGGACGCGCCATGGTAGAGCCTGACGGCAAGCTCGGACGTATATCCATTCCCCGTTCCCTGCTCGGCAGCATCGGCGTAGAGAAAGAAGTGGTGTTCGCAGGCAATGACCACAAGATTGAGCTATGGGCACGTGAGAAATACGAGATTTCTGTCATGCCTGATGAGGAATTCACGGCTCTGGCCGAGAAGATACTGGGATAACAAGTTCCGACAGACGACGATGAACAACGCGTATCACATACCGGTCATGCTCAGGGAGAGCGTAGACATACTTGAGGTGACCCCCAGCGGTGTCTACATCGACGCCACGCTGGGCGGCGGAGGGCACAGCCGTGCCATCCTCTCAAAGCTTGGACCCGAGGGCCGGCTGATCTGCCTGGACATGGACCCGGACGCGATAGCCAACGCCCCGCAGGACAGCCGTGTAACAGCTGTCCGCAGCAATTTCAGATTTATACACAACCACGTCCGGAACCTAGGTTGCGACCGCGCCGTAGACGGCATTCTGGCAGACCTTGGGGTATCATCCCATCAATTCGACACGCCGGAAAGAGGCTTTTCATTCCGTTTCGACGCTCCTTTGGACATGAGGATGAACACCTCCGCAGGAGAAAGCGCCGCCGACCTGCTGAACACCTGTACGCAGGAACGTCTGGCCGACATTCTCCACATCTACGGAGAGGTGGACGGCAGCCGGAAAATCGCATCCCTCATCTGTACAGCCAGGGAGAAAAGCCCTATCCGGACCACCGCCGATCTCAACGCCGCCATTGAAAGCATCCTCCCGCCTGTAGCGCCGCACAAGACCCTGGCCCGCATATATCAGGCCCTGAGAATCGAAATAAACGGAGAGATGCGCAGTCTGGAGCACCTGCTTCGCGGCATCGCCAAAAGCCTAAGACCAGGGGGCATAGCAGCCATCATTACATATCATTCTCTCGAGGACCGCATGGTCAAGAATTTTTTCCGCTGCGGAAATCCGTCCGGACGCCAGAGCTCTGACATCTACGGCCGCACACCATCGCCTTTCTCTGTGATTACCCGCAAGCCTGTCCTCCCGAGTGATGCCGAGGTAGCACAGAACACCAGGGCCCGCAGCGCCAAACTCAGAGCAGCACGGAGGGCAGAATCATGAAGAAAAGGGTTATAGAGAACGTTCTGGGAGGACAGGTACTGGCAAAGAGCAGTTTCACACGACACTGGAGATTTATTTTATACATTTTCGCACTGGTCATCCTCTACATCAGCATCCATTTCGGGATACGAAACACGATGCAGAGGATGGCCGGCAATGAGGAGACACTCCGGAACCTGCGCTCCGAGTATATGGGCAAATACAACCGCCTGCTTCACACAGGCAAAAGAGGCGAGATAGAACATCTGCTCGAAAGCAACTCCCTGGACCTTACTTCCCCTCAGACACCGCCCACAAGAATAAAAATGGAGGACAGATAGTATGGAGAACAGCGGCACGGACAAGATATTCCTGAAGTTTTTCTTCGTCTACATCGGTTTTCTGGTGCTGGGAGCCGTCGCGGCTTTCGGCATCGTCAAGGAGCAGTTCCTGACCAAGGACAGGATTACCACTGACGACATATACAAAGAGCAGGTACTGGAGCCGTCCAGAGGCAGTATTCTCGCATACGACGGCAGCCCCCTCGCCGTATCCATACCGGTATATGAGCTGCGGTGGGACTCGAAGGTCGTCGCCGACTCCACATGGAGCCGCAGCCTGGACTCTCTGGCCCTTTGCCTGTCACGTCTGTTCGGAGACAAATCTCCGTCCTCCTACAGGAAGGATCTCTCCGACGCCAGAGCCAGAGGAAACAGATACAAGCAGATAGGACCGAGAAATGTAGACTACGGAGAACTGGGTCTGATAGAACAATTCCCTATTTTCAGGCTGGGACAGTTCAAAGGCGGCCTGATCGTGATACAGGGCAGCGAGAGAACCCATCCCTACGGGACGCTTGCAAACCGCACCATAGGATCCATCAACGCCGTAGGTGAAGGTGCCGGAATAGAATACACATACGACTACAGGCTGCGCGGAGAGAAAGGCATCCAGACAGTCCACAGAGCCCTTGGCGGAGAATGGATTCCTGTAAATGGAGCCCCGGCCGTTCCGGCCATAGACGGTGAGGACATCCGTACCACCATAGATGTCCGGATCCAGGAAGCCGCCGAGACAGAGCTGCGCAATCAGTTGGCAATGAGCGATGTATTCGAAGGAGGCACTGCAATTGTCATGGACGTCAGGAGCGGCGCCGTAAGAGGAATCGCCAACATGTACAAACGGAAGGACGGGACATTCGACGAATCCTACAACTATGCATTCAGTCATGCTACCGAACCGGGTTCCACACTCAAGCTGGCAGCATTGACAGCTATGATAGAGGACGGATACATCACCCTCGAGACAGAAGTGGACGGAGGCAACGGAGAATGGCACTACGGAGGCATCAGAATCACGGACACACACCGCGGAGGATACGGCAAGATGACCGCTCTGGAAGCCTTCGAGAAATCATCCAACATCGCCTTCGCAAAAATGATAACCGAATCATACGGAGATGATCCTTCCGCATACATCTCGCGTCTGCACAACATGAAACTGGTTGAGAAACTGAACCTCGATATCGAAGGCGAGGCATACGCCTACATTCTCAGTCCGGAGGACGCGGCCTGGTCCAACTCTTCCCTGGCCAGCTTGGGTTACGGTTACGCCATAACCGTAACCCCGCTCCACATCCTCACATTCTACAACGCCATCGCCAATGGAGGCAAGATGATGCGCCCCTACTTTATCGAGGATTTCGAGCGTGACGGCATCCCCACGGAAGCTATGGGTGCATCCGTAGTCAGCGGCTCTATATGCTCAAGAAGCACTCTGGCAGATGTCCGCAAAGCCCTGCGCGGGGTAGTGGAAAATGGGACGGCAAAAATCTGCAACGATCCCCGGTACTCTATTGCCGGAAAGACCGGCACAGCCAGAGTCGCCGTTAACGGGAAATATGAAGACGAGAACGGATTCCGACGGTACCAGGCTTCATTCGCAGGATACTTCCCGACAGACGAGCCCAGATACTCATGCATAGTAGTTCTGTACACAGGCCCTACCAAGGGTAATTTCTACGGTGCGACCTGGGCTGCACCTGTCTTCAAACGGATAGCAGACAAAATCTACGCATCCAATCCTGGCTGGAATCCGCCTATCTACTCCTCCGGCATCACGCCGAAAGACAATCCTTCCATCGCCTCCGGCATGGCGGCAAACGACGGAATGCCCATAGAGTACATGCCCATGGCCTCGCGGCCGTATGTCAAGGGCAAGAGCTGGGTCAGGATTGAAGGCGGGGAAGAAGGCGTCCCTCCTGTTGTAACAGATCTGGAGATTGAAAAAGGGATTGTTCCCGATGTCTCCGGAATGGGGCTCAAAGACGCCTTGTATCTGCTGGAGAACGAAGGTTACAAAGTGAACTTCAGCGGTTCCGGGCGGGTTGTTTCCCAGACCCCGGATGCAGGAACCGCTCTCGGACGCGGACACAAAATAACATTGACCCTAAAATAACACTGAATATATGAGACTCGACTATATATTAAAAGGTATTCAGATTTCCTCGGCAGAGGGGCCGCTGGACATTGAGATTCCGGATATCACCTCCGACTCAAGACTTTGCCGGCCAGGATGTCTGTTCATTGCTATTCCAGGCTTCGACAGCGACGGCCACGACTACATCGACAAGGCAGCCGAAGCCGGAGCAGCAGCCGTCATATACCAGAGACCGGAAGCATTGAACGCCATCAGGACAAAAGGAATGAGTGCAGTAAGAGTGGAGGACACGCGTATGGCAACGGCCCTGATTGCAGGTAACTTCTTCGGCCACCCGAGCCGTGACCTGCACCTTGTCGGAGTCACCGGCACCAACGGCAAGACCACCATTGCCACCCTCCTCTACCGCCTCTTCACCTCCCTGGGCTACTGCTGCGGCCTGCTCTCCACCATTGCCAACTACATCTGCGGGGAGAAGTTCGAGACCACCAACACCACCCAGGACCCCATCACCCTCAACCGCCTGATGCGGATGATGGCGGACAGAGGCTGCCAGTACTGCTTCATGGAAGTCAGCTCCCACGCCCTGCATCAGGGCCGCGTGGCGGGCCTGAGCTTCCGCGGCGCCATTTTCACCAACATCACCCACGACCATCTGGACTACCACAAGACATTCACGGAATACATCCGCTGCAAGAAACTGCTCTTCGATTCCCTGGGCAGCAACGCTTTCGCCCTGATCAACTCGGATGACCGCAACGCCTCCGTCATGGTGCAGAACACCGCCGCCAGGGTATACCGCTACAGCGAGGGCAGCATGGCCGAGTTCAAGGTACGGATAGTGGAGCGCAGCCTGGAGGGCTACCTGCTCAGCCTGGACGGAACGGAGGTCTGGACCCGCTTCATCGGAGACTACAACGCCCACAATATCTGTGCGGTCTACGCCGCCGCCGTACTGCTGGGTGCGGACAGGGAGGAGGTGCTCAGGCAGATCAGCGCGATGGGTCCGGTAGCCGGGCGGATGGAATACATCAGGGGTAGGCGCGGCATCACGGCCGTAGTCGACTACGCCCACACCCCCGACGCCCTGGAGAATGTGCTCAGGACCCTGCTGGATATCCGCGGTAAGTCAGTGCTGATCGCCGTCTTCGGATGCGGAGGCAACCGCGACCGCACCAAGCGCCCGGAGATGGCCGCCATCGGAGCCCGCTACGCCGACCGCGTGGTCATCACCTCGGACAACCCCCGTTTCGAGGACCCGGACGCCATCATCGAGGACATGAAACAGGGCCTGGACGCGGAGGGCATGGCCAAGTCCCTGTTCATCACCGACCGCCGGGAAGCGATACGCACGGCCGTAATGACGGCCCCCGACGGAGCCATCATCCTCGTGGCCGGAAAAGGTCATGAGGACTACCAGATAGTAAACGGAGTCAAGTCCCATTTCGACGACAAGGAAATATTAAAGGAGATACTGCTATGATATACTACCTGTTCGAACAACTTCAACATCTGGACTTCCCCGGATCGGGCCTGCTGCAGTACATCTCGGTGCGGTCCATCCTGGCCAGCGTGACAGCCATAGTCCTGATGCTCTGCTTCGGAGGCAAGGTCATCCGCAGACTTCAGAAACTGCAGATCGGAGAAGAGATCCGCGACCTGGGTCTGGAGGGGCAGCTGGCCAAGAAGGGCACCCCCACCATGGGCGGCGTCATGATTCTCGGCTCGATACTCATAGCCGTACTGCTCTTCGGCGACCTGACCAACATGTACATCCAGCTGCTGCTCATCACCCTCGTGTGGCTCGGAGCCCTGGGATTCACGGATGACTACATCAAGGTCTTCAGGAAGAACAAGGAAGGCATGAGCGGCAAGTACAAGATAGTGGGACAGGTCATCCTGGCCCTGGCCGTAGGCATCACGATATGCGTCCACGAGGACACGGTCAGCACCCTGACCACCATCCCTTTCGTGAAGAACAACGAGTTTGACTACGCCTGGCTGGCCCCCGGCAGCGGCAAGATCAAGGAACTGCTGCAGGTGGTCATCTACGTGGCCGTCATCATCTTCATCATCACGGCCATGTCCAATGCGGTCAACCTCACTGACGGCATGGACGGCCTGGCCGCGGGCATCACCGCCATAGTCGGCGCCGCCCTCGGAGTCCTGGCCTACCTATCCGGAAACGTGATCTACGCCGACTACCTCAACATCATGTACATCCCCGACTCGGGCGAGATAACGGTCTACCTCTCGGCCCTGGTCGGCGCCCTGCTCGGCTTCCTGTGGTTCAACTCCTACCCTGCCCAGGTATTCATGGGCGACACCGGCAGCCTGGCCCTAGGCGGCATCATAGGAGTGGTGGCCGTCCTCATACGCAAGGAACTGCTCATACCGATTCTCTGCGGAGTATTCTTCACCGAGTCCCTCTCGGTAATCATCCAGCGGCTCTACTTCAAGTACACCAAGAAGAAATACGGGGCCGGACGCCGCGTCTTCAAGATGGCCCCCCTGCACCACCACTATCAGAAGGAAGGGGTACCCGCTCTGATCTCCAAGCCCGTCAGAGCCATTCCTGAGGCAAAGATCGTCATGCGCTTCTGGATAGTAAGCATACTGCTGGCAATAGCGACAATAATAACACTCAAAATACGTTAATCACCATGAAACGCATCGTAGCACTCGGAGGCGGCGAGAGCGGAGTCGGAGCAGCCGTCCTCGCAAAAGTCAAAGGTTTCGACACATTCCTCTCCGACAACGGCAGCATCCCGGCCGAAGGCAAGGCCCTGCTGGAGAAATACGGCATCCCCTACGAGGAGGGTCATCACACCCCGGAAAAAATCCTCAGCGCCGACGAGATCATCAAGAGTCCCGGCATCCCTGACACCGCACCGCTGGTGAGCGAGGCGCTGAAGGCCGGCATCCCCGTCATCTCGGAAATAGAGTTCGCGGGCCGCTACGACAGAGCCAAGAAGATCTGCATCACCGGCAGCAACGGCAAGACCACCACGACCTCGCTGATCTACTACATGCTGCGCAACGCCGGCCTCAACGTAGGTCTCGGAGGCAATATCGGCAAGAGCTACGCCTACCAGGTGGCCACCGAGGACTTCGACATCTACGTCCTGGAGCTCAGCAGTTTCCAGCTCGACGGCATGTACGATTTCAAGGCCGACATCGCGATTATCCTCAACATCACTCCGGACCATCTGGACCGCTACGACCACAAGATGCAGAACTACGTCCGGGCCAAGTTCCGCATCACCCGCAACATGTCGGAGAAGGACTGCTTCATCTTCTGCGACGACGACAGCGTAACTGTCGGACACATCAACGAGATAGTACTCAGGGCCAAAATGCTCCCCTTCTCCGAGAAGCACGAGGTGGCCGAGGGAGCCTTCGCCGACGATAAGAAAATAACCGTCCGCTACGAGGGCGAGGAATGGAGCGTTCCCACCGAGGAACTTTCACTCAAGGGCAAGCACAACATCTACAACTCCATGGCCGCGGCCATCACCGGTAAGATAATGAACATCACCAACGACATTATCCGCCGGAGCCTGGCCACATTCGAGAATATAGAGCACCGCCTCGAGAAGGTGATGAGCGTCCGCGGCGTCCTCTACATCAACGACTCCAAGGCGACCAACGTCAACTCCACCTGGTACGCCCTCGAGTGCATGAACCGGCCCGTGATATGGATAGCCGGCGGCACCGACAAGGGCAACGACTATTCCGAGATAGAGCCGCTGGTGCGCGAGAAGGTAAAGGCCCTCATCTGCATGGGCAAGGACAACCGCAAGCTCCACGACTTCTTCGGCCCCATGGTTCACACCATCACCGATGCATCATCCGCAAAGGAGGCTGTACAGAAAGCCTACGAGCTTGCCAGCGACGGAGACGTCGTGCTCCTGTCTCCCTGCTGTGCCAGCTTCGACCTGTTCAAGAACTATGAGGACCGCGGACGGCAGTTCAAGGCAGCCGTCAGAGAACTTTAGAACAATATGGAGGAGAAGATGATGACAGAAATATTCAAAAATATAGGCAGACTCCGCGGAGACAGAGTGATCTGGCTGCTCATCCTTTTCTTCGCAATGATATCCATGGCAGTGGTGTACTCGGCTACAAGCTCCCTGGCATACCGCCATGACACATCTCCGTTCAGGTATCTCATAGATCAGGCAGGATTCTACATCGTCGGGTTCATCGTCCTGCTCATCTGCTACAGGATACCGATGAAATGGTACCGCATCCTCTCCTACGCAGCCATGGGACTGTCTATAATTTTACTGACAGTTCCTGCCGCCACAGGTCATCTCCGCAGTTTTACTCTTCTTGGCGTTCCCGTACACCCCGCCGAGATTGCCAAAGTTGCCACAGTTCTCTACCTGGCCCGCGTCATAGAAGCATCGCCCATGAATACTTTCAAGGAATATGCTCTGAAAATTCTGCTTCCCGTAGGGCTGGTATGCGCCCTTGCCATGCTGGGAAGTATGTCTGCGACACTGATTATAGGTACTTTGTCGCTGATAATTCTGGTATGCGCCGGGATTAAGCGGGAATTTATTCTCTGGACCATACCCATTGCCGTCGGTGCCGTTGCAGTCGCATTCACAGTCAGCATTATCTCCCACGGCAGGATATTCTCCCGCTTCGACACTTTCGGCCAAAGAATCGAGCGCCACTTTGCAGAGGATGAAACAGAGAGCATGAGCGCGGCGGAACTGGCCGAGTACAACGACAAGACATTCCAGTCCGACCAGGCACGTGAAGCGATACAGCTGGGCGGCATATTCGGACGCGGTCCCGGAAACAGCATCAAGCGCGACATACTGCCAAACGCCTACGACGATTATATCTATTCCATAATCATCGAGGAATATGGTCTTATCGGCGGAGTGGTCGTCATTATTCTGTATCTATGGTTTTTCTACAGATGCATGAAAATCGCCAGGGCATGCACCCGCAAGTTCTCAATCATCACTGTCCTGGGCCTCTCCACACTCATCACCATGCAGGCATTCCTGCACATCTTCGTAAACGTCGGTATCCTGCCTGTCACAGGGCAGACCCTGCCGATGATCAGCCACGGAGGAACAGCACTGATCATCATGAACTGTGCCTTCGGAATCATCCTGTCCGTCAACAGGACTATAGAAATCAAAGACTTGAAACTTAAAACCGAAAACGAAAAGGAGGAAACACCATGCAGCACAGAATCATAATCAGCGGAGGGGGCACCGGAGGCCACATCTTCCCCGCCCTCTCGATAGCGGACGCTATCAGGAAAATAGAGCCGGAAGCCGACATTCTCTTCGTCGGAGCCGAGGGTAAAATGGAAATGGAACGGGTTCCTGCCGCCGGATACCGTATCATCGGCCTGCCGGTAGCCGGTCTCCAGAGAAGTCTGTCTGCGTCCAACCTGGCTCTGCCCGCCAAGGTCCTGCGCAGCCTGTGCAAGGCCGGAGAGATCATCCGCAGCTTCAAGCCGGACGTAGTAGTAGGCGTGGGAGGCTATGCCAGCGCCCCCATGCTGTGGAAAGCAGCATCAAAGGGTATTCCCACCCTCATTCAGGAACAGAACTCCTACGCAGGTCTTACCAATAAGATTCTAAGCCGCAAAGCCCGGAGAATATGCACTGCCTACCCGGGGATGAACCGTTTTTTCCCCGCTCAGAAAATCGTCCTTACCGGGAACCCCATCAGGGACAACATGCGCCCGTTTACTCCGGAGGAGAAAGCAGAAGGCCTGCGCTTCTTCAATCTGGACCCTGCACTGCCGACAGTCCTTGTTGTGGGAGGCAGCGGAGGATGCGGCACATTCAACTCAGTAATGAGGGTCGCATGCAGGTCCAACGACGGAGCATTCCCCTATCAGATTATATGGCAGAGCGGCAAAGGTTATTCCTCCCAGGTCCAGGAGATGTTCTCCCGGCTCAGAGGAGTCAGCCAGAACCGCAACGGAATACGCATCTGGGGCAACATCCGCAACTGCGATTTCATCTCCCGCATGGACCTGGCATTTGCCGCCGCCGACATCGTAGTCTCCAGAGCCGGCGCCGGGACCATATCCGAACTATGTTCAATAGGCAAGGCTACCATATTCGTACCTTCTCCAAATGTAGCGGAGGACCATCAGACCCACAACGCCATGTCCCTCGTGGACATGGATGCTGCCGTTCTGGTCTGCGACAGCCGTGCCTCAACAGACCTCTTCCCGGCCATAGAGGAGCTTCTCAACGACCGCGGAAGACGGGCGGTACTTGAAGAGAACATCCTGAAAATGGCTCGTCCGGACGCTGCCGTGAATATCGCCAGGGAAGTTCTGAATCTCATAGATGACAAGAAACATGAAGACATACAATAACATCTACCTCATCGGCATCGGCGGCATCGGCATGAGCGCCCTGGCCCGCTGGTTCCACCACAGCGGGAGCCGCGTCAGCGGTTACGACCGTACTCCGTCCCCCATCACACGGGCTCTGGAAGAGGAGGGCATTCCAGTTCACTTCGAGGACAATGCCTCGTTCATTCCACCTGACACCGACAGCACGCTGGTCATATATACTCCCGCCGTTCCTCAGGAAATGGGAGAACTGAGCTATGCCCGCAGCCGCGGGTACAGGACCATCAAACGATCGGAGGCCCTGGAGGAGATTACCGCCGGCCACCGCTGCCTGGCTGTAGCCGGCACCCACGGAAAGACCACTACCAGCACCATGCTGGCCCATATTCTCACAGTCTCAGGCGAAGGATGCACCGCCTTCCTTGGCGGAATCTCCAGGAATTACGGTTCAAACCTGCTCCTCTCCGACAGCGGAATGATGGTAGCCGAGGCCGACGAGTTCGACCGCTCATTCCTCCGCCTGCACCCCGAAGGAAGCGTAATTACGGCCATGGATGCCGATCACATGGACATCTACCGGGACATCGACGATCTGCGCGAAACTTTCGTCGAGTACGGCAGCCAGGTATCAGGCATGCTGGTGGTAAAGAAAGGGTTGGAACAATATTTCCGGAACGGGAATATCCGCGCCGGGGTATGGACCTACGGAGATGGAGGAGACTACCGCGCATCGGACATAGTATCCGACGGACAGGGGAAAATGTATTTCACACTCAACACTCCGGACGGGAAAATTGAAAATTGCCAAGCAGGTGTCCCGGGAGAAGTGTACATCGAGAATGCAACGGCGGCAGCAGCCCTTGCCCTCCTGCACGGCACTTCCGCGGACAAAGTCAGAGAAGGAATCGCGTCCTTCCGCGGAGTGGCCCGCCGTTTCGACATCCGTCTCAATGTTCCGGGACATACCTACATTGACGACTACGCCCACCACCCCGCTGAGCTGGCCGCAACCATTGCCTCCATCCGCCAGGTATGGCCCGGAAGGAAAATCTGCGGTATTTTCCAGCCACACCTCTTCTCCCGCACAAAGGATTTCCACCGGGAATTCGGAGAGAGCCTGAGCCGGCTGGACTCCCTGCTGCTGCTGCCGGTTTACCCCGCAAGAGAAGAGCCGCTGCCGGGAGTGTCCTCAAGCCTTATTTACGAGCATTGCACCCTGAAAGACAAAAGAATAATCCAGAAAAAAGAAGTCCTGGAAGAGATTGCCTCCCGGGATATTGACATACTTGTGACATTCGGGGCCGGGGACATAGACCGCCTGGTAACACCGATAGAGAATCTGCTCAAGGAGAAATATGCTTAAAAAGATTGTCACATACTGCCTTACCGCCCTGGCCGCGGCTCTGTTCTGCGGATATTTCGCCGTAGCATCCATCCTTTCGGACAAGGGACGGAAAGGAGAACTGTGCACAGGCATATCCGTCACGATACTGGACAGTGCCTCGAACCGATTTGTCTCTCCTTCCGAAATAGAAGCCATTATCACCTCATCTCCCGTCAATCCGATAGGCAAGCCACGGGAAGAGGCTGCTCTTAACGGTATCGAGGAACTGCTGGAGAGCCGCAGCGCCATACGGCAGAGTGACGTATCCATATCTAGAGACGGTATTCTGAAAGTAGAGATTACACAACGCAGACCACTGCTGAGGGTCCAGACCGCCAGCGGAGCCTTCTACATCGATGACACCGGCTACATATTCCCGTGGGTAAGCACCTTCACTTCATACGTTCCGGTAGTCTCAGGCCATATTCCGGTGAAACTGGAAGAAGGATACCGGGGCATCCCCGACCAAGAGGACAGAGACTGGATCGAAGGAATGATAGAACTGGCCAATTACCTGGACAGGCATCCGGTATGGAATGCGCAGATTCAACAGATAGACGTCGAAGAGAACGGAGATATAGCATTCTTCACAGTAGTCGGAGACCAGAAAATAATTTTTGGCGGACCGGAGAATATTGATTATAAATTTGCAAAATTAAAAACATTCTACCGTCAGATAGTGCCCGTCTACGGATGGAGCCGGTACTCGGCGGTAAACCTCAAGTTCTCAGACCAGATAATCTGCACTCTGAGAGACAGTAAAAACAATAAAAAAAACATTGAGATATGAGCAGCAGATATATTACAGCCATCGACATAGGCACCTCAAAGCTCGCCGTAATCGTCGGCGAGAAGACCTCCACCGGCATCAAGATCATCGGCTACAGCGAGGCCCCCATACCCGTCAACGGAGTACGTCGGAGCGAAATCATGAACCCAATGAACGTCATCTCCGTCATCAAGCCGGCCATGCAGAAAGTCCTGGAGCAGGTGCACTCCCTGCCCGACACCGAGCACTACAGCGTCCGCGACGTGTATGTCAACATATCCGGACAGAAACTCAGATGCTGCTCGGCAAGTCTGAGCCGCAACCGGCAGAACGAGGACTCGATGATCAGCACTGAGGAAGTAGCCTCCATGCTGGACGAGATGTACCTGAGCAAGGTCGAGCCCTCGGAGCACATCCTGTTCGTAGTGCCGCAGTACTACAACGTGGATGAGTTCATAGACGCCGGGGACCCCGTAGGAATGACAGGCAAGGAGATCAGCGGCGAGTACCGGCTCTTCATAGGCGGAGCCGGCACAGTCAAGAAATGCGGACAGACAATATCGATGAGCGGTCTTTCCACCAGGAAGATGGTCCTGTCTCCCATCGCGGCGGCCTCAGCCCTGCTTACCGACGACGAGAAGGAACTCGGCACTGTGCTGGTGGACATAGGCGCCGGAACCACCGACGTACTGATATACCAGGGCAATATCATCCGTCATGCCGCCGTCATCCCCTTCGCCGGCAACTCCATCAGCGAGGACATCAGCCAGGTCTGCGGAGTATCCCTGCGCAACGCCGAGCTAATGAAGATCCAGCACGGCTCCTGCATCAGCGAATATGCCCCTGAGAACAAGATAATCTCCATCCGCGACAAGAACGGGATACCCATCAAGGACGTACCCTTCAAGCTCCTGTTCCAGGCCATCGAGGCCCGCACCTGCGAGATACTGGCCACCGTCCGCAGCATCGTGGAGGAATCCGGATTCAAGGACCGCATCCGCAGCGGAGCAGTCATCACCGGAGGTACGGCAGGACTCAACCACATCCAGATTCTGGCCCGCAGTATTCTGGGAATGGACGTGCGTATAGGACTGCCTGACAGCAACACCGTCATAGGAAACTCGGTGGAGGAGGTGTTCCGTCCCGAGGCTTCGGTGGCTGTCGGCCTGATCATCAAGGGATTCGAATACGAGGAGACCCTGCCGGAATCCGCCCGTCAGAGCACTGCCCAGCCGCAGCCGGACGAGAACGCCACCCTGTTCGGGACACTTCCCCCGGAGGAAACGGCAGGAGCCGGAGCGGACACGGCCCGCGGACAGTCGGGCAGCACCGCACAAAGGCCCCAAAGACCGCCCAGACCGCCCAAGAAGCCCTGGTCCGAACGGATCAAGGGGATATTCGACTCTACGGAGAACGAGGCATAACATTTAAAGTTGAAGAATCATGACAGTTACAGATTTCATACCCGAAGGCATACTCGAGAATATGTCCAACATCAAGATTATCGGAGTAGGAGGCGGAGGCTGCAACGCAGTCACCCGTCTCTACAACGAGGGCATAAAGGACGTGGAATTCCTCATCTGCAATACCGACCGCCAGGCCCTGATGGCATCTCCCGTACCGGACAAGATTCAGCTCGGCTCGGCTCTCACCAAAGGATTCGGAGCAGGCATGAATCCTGAGAAAGGCCGTAACGCCGCTTTCGAATCCATTGAGCATATCAAAAAGTACATAGGCAGCAATATCGACGTAGTCTTCATCACCGCCGGAATGGGCGGAGGCACGGGCACCGGAGCCGCTCCTGTCATAGCCAAGACCGCCAAGGAAGCCGGCCTGCTGACCATAGCCGTTGTAACCTACCCCACCAACAACGAGGGGCTTGAATGTCTCCAGAGAGCCTACCACGGAATAGAGGAGATGAGCAAGTACACTGACTCCATCATCATCGTCGATAACCAGAAGATGTACGACTTTTATGGGGATCTCAGCATTCAGGACGCTTACAAGAAGGCCGACGACATCCTCGACACCGCCGTCCGCGGCATATCGGAGATAATCACCAGCACCGGTTTCGTCAACGTAGACCTGGAAGACGTAAAGGTGGTAATGCGCGACAGCGGGATGGCACTGGTGGGCACGGGCCGCGCCTCCGGCGAGGACAGGGCCAGGGAAGCGGTGGAGAAGGCGCTGACGTCTCCCCTGCTCAAGGACTTCGACCTCAATACTGCCAAGAACGTCCTGGTCAACATCATGTACAACAGCAAGTCCTCCCTGCTCGCTTCGGAGGACACCATGATACTGGACCTCATCCGCGAGAGCACGGGCGGCGGAGTGAGCAAGCAGAAACGCGGACTCACCACTGACAACCGTCTGGAAGAAGGAGAGATAGCCGTTACTATCCTGGCCACTGGGTTCAAGGTAAACAACACCCCTCCGGCCCGCACCCGCAGTTACAGCAACTCCGACACGGTAGAGCTGACCGACGGCACCGCCGATGGAAGAGGCACCATCACCCTCTCCACAGGCATCACCGGAGAGTTTCAGGAAGGCAGTATCCGGGAACTGGACACGGAGAACATCTTCACCTACGGAGCCGACTGCAACATCTCCGACCTGGAGAACGAGACAGCCCTGGCCCGCCGCGAGAGACTCAAAAAAGCCGGGAAAATCTGACCTTTAGTCGATCATCAGCATCGCGTCACCGTACATGCCGAACTGATAGCCCTCCTTGAGGGCTGTCCGGTAGGCACGCATGACATTGTCGTAGCCTCCGAAAGAGCATGCCGACATCAGCATGGTGGAGTTAGGCAGATGGAAATTGGTTATAACCGCATCCGGAATCGAGAACTTGTACGGAGGAAATATAAACCTGTTGGTCCAGCCGTCAAAAGGCTTGAGCTGGCATGTTGTCGTAACCGGTGTCTCGATAGCCCTGACGACAGTGGCTCCCACTGCGAAGACCTTATGTCCTCCGGCCTTGGCCCTGTTGACAGCATCTGCCGTCTCTTCCGAGATAATCATCCGTTCCGAATCTATCTTGTGTTTGGAAAGATCTTCCACATCCACATTGCGGAAATGCCCCAGACCCATATGCAAAGTAATAAAAAGAGGATCCACTCCTTTTATTTCCATACGCTTGAACACCTCCCGGCTGAAATGCAGGCCCGCGGCAGGAGAAGCCACAGCCCCTTCCTGTGAAGCATAGATTGTCTGAAAACGTTCTACATCAAAAGGCTCTGAAAAAATGAAAGGTCCTGTCCGCTTTACCTGAGGAAGTCCGTCTCTCTCCCTCTGCGCCTGTCTTGCTATATAAACATATTCCGGAACAGGTATCTCACCCATAGAATACAGGGTGGACTTGAACTCCTCGTATGTTCCGTCAAAGAGAAAACGCAGGGTACGCCCTCTGGAAGTTGTATTGTCTATAACTTCCGCCACAAGAGAATCATTTTCCCCGAAATACAGTTTATTGCCTATACGTATCTTCCGCGCCGGATCCACCAGTACATCCCAGAGCCGCTGGTCCTTGTTGAGTTCCCGCAGCAGAAAAACCACAATCTCGGCCCCGGTCTTCTCCTTGTTGCCTTTCAAACGGGCAGGGAAAACCTTCGTGTCGTTGAAAACGAACACGTCTCCTTCATCACAGTAATTGATTATATCCTTGAATATCTTATGTTCTATATCACCGGTAGAACGGTGGAGAACCAGCATCCTGCACTCATCCCGGTACTCCGAAGGATAGGGTGCGATGTTTTTCCTGTAATCCAGGTCAAAGCTAAATTGCGAAAGTTTCATACTATATTATTTACGGCTCGCGCCGGAAAAAGTTTCAAAATCTTTGCAGAAAATCATCCATTGTCAGAGCGTTCGATATCGAGAATCCTCCCGAAGCCGTTCTCACCAGTCCGGACAGATGGGCTCCGCTGCCCAAAGCCATACCGAGGTCCCGCGCGAAAGCACGGATATAAGTACCCTTGCTGCATTGCACCGCAACCTTGAGCACCGGGGCACTGTATTCGATAAGCCGCGCTGAATAGATATTGATTCTGGCTGCCTTGAGCTCCACAGCCTCTCCCTGACGGGCCATCTCATAGGCCCTGATGCCGTCCACATACTTGGCCGAGTATATGGGCGGAAGCTGCATCTGCTCCCCTTCCATCGACTTGAGAGCATCGGATATGGCCTCCTCCGTTATATGCTCCCACGGGTACCTTGCATCCACTTCATGCTCCATGTCAAAAGACGGTGTCGTGGCCCCGAAAGTCACTTCCGCGATATACTCCTTGCGCTCGGACTGCAGAGCCTCGGAGACTTTCGTCGCCTTTCCCACACAGACCAGCAGGACCCCGGTCGCAAGAGGATCCAGTGTTCCGGCATGTCCGACCTTGACATTGTGCAGATGGTACATCTTTCTGAGCGAGAACTTGATCTTGCGCACGGCATCGGCCGAAGTCCACCGGTACGGCTTGTCCATGACCATTACGAACCCTTCCGGATATAAGTCCGGAGCCAGGGAAGTTCCGGCAGGAGTATTCCTGTCTATGACCGCGTACATCCTTACCTGCAGGGAATTTTCTCAACTCTCCTCTGATGACGTCCTCCTTCGAAGGAACTGTCCAGGAATTTCCGGACAATCCTCTCGGCCAGTTCTACAGGAATAAAACGGGCAGGAAGGGAAAGTACATTGGCATCATTGTGCTGACGGGCCAGAGCGGCCAGTTCCTCATTCCAGCAGAGAGCGGCACGCACTCCCTGATGCTTGTTCAGGGTCATGCTTATTCCATTGCCCGAACCACAAAGAGCTATACCCAGATCCACCTCACCTTTCTCGACACTTTCTGCCAAAGGATGGGCCACGTCTGGATAGTCCATACTCTCCGAAGAGTGGGTTCCGAAATCCTTCACGTCATAACCCTGTGAGGCCAGGTACTTTTTCAAGGCTTCCTTCATTTCGAAGCCGGCATGATCTGATGCAATTCCTAACAGCATAATAACATTTGTATTGAGTGGCCGCAAAATTAGAAAATTTGAGTATATTTGCAGACAAAATTTTAAGAAAATGAACAACAAAGGCAGGGTACTCGTTACAGGAGCCGCAGGATACATCGGCTCGCACACAGTCGTCGAACTGGTAAACGCAGGCTACGAGGTAGTAGGCGTGGACAATTTTTCCAACTCATCTCCCGACATGCTCAAGGGCATAGAGCAGATTACAGGAAAGCCGCTCCCGTTCATGGAGCTGGACTGCAGCGACAAGGCCCAGTTCGCACAGGTCTTCGAGAAATATCCGGACATCAAGGCCGCCATCCACTTCGCTGCCCATAAGGCCGTAGGCGAAAGCGTAGAGCAACCCCTCAAATATTTTGAAAACAATCTCCGTTCACTTCTCTACCTCATCGAACTGTCCACATGTGACGGCCGTCAGCGCGGAATCGTGTTCTCATCATCCTGTACCGTATACGGTGAGCCTGACCCGGAAAACCTTCCCATCAGCGAAAGCGCACCCGTCAAGCCCGCCACATCACCCTACGGCCGCACCAAGCAGATGTGCGAGGAGATTCTCCGCGACTGCGTAACTGCCTATCATTCACTGAAGGTAATCGCTCTAAGATATTTCAACCCCATCGGAGCTCATCCGTCAGCCAACATCGGCGAAATGCCTATAGGCGTACCCCAGAACCTGGTGCCCTACATCACCCAGACCGCAGCCGGCATACGGAAAGAGCTCAAAATCTTCGGCAACGACTATCCTACTCCTGACGGCACCTGCATCCGCGACTACATCTATGTAGTAGACCTTGCGAAAGCCCATGTCGCAGCAGTGGACAGAATGTTGGAAGTATCTGACTCAGACCGCTACGAGATATTCAACCTCGGCACAGGAAACGGACTCTCCGTTCTGGAGCTCGTCAACCACTTCATATCGGCGACAGGCGTCAATCTTCCCTACAGTTTCGCACCCCGCCGCGCCGGAGACATCATCAAGGTATGGGCCAACCCCGAGAAAGCCAACAAGGTTCTCGGATGGAAGGCCGACACTCCCATCGACGATGTTCTCCGCTCAGCATGGAAATGGGAGAAAAAAGTCAGAGGCATCAAATAGTCCGGCAGCCGGATGGCCCGCAGCATAGAAAAAGACATTCTGGAGCTGCTCACCAAAGAGAATGAGCGGTACCGCCTCGAGCGCCTCGGATTGTTCCGGGGTGTTCGGGAAGAGGCCGCCGTACTTGCAAAGCAGTTTCCTCCGCAGGAAGACGAGTCCTTCTACGAATGGAAAAGCAGATGCCTTAGAGAATTCTACCGCAGCAAAGGATTCAGCGCATTCTGCAGGGCAAACATTCATAATCCGGAATTCGAGACAGTAATCGCATCTCAACTGCGTATTCAGCTGCGCAGAATTTTCGAAGAATCAGAACGTACTGAGACTGACCGTTATCTAGCGCCCGATGCAGACACACTCTCCTATGCTCTGGAGCCGGACCTGTTTCAGGAACTGTATGCGGTCAATTTCTCCCGGATGCCGGCATTCGGCAACACCAGGGAACTGGACGGATATTGCCGTTCCATGGCCCAAGAGCACTTTCCGGTTCAGGAAGACCGCATAATCAATGGAATGAAAGACAACAAGTCTTTCTACTGGGAGAAATTCTATCTGAAACTGAAGCCCATCACGGCCGCCTTCTGCTATCAGATGTCAGGCATAGCGGGAGACAACAATATCCACGATATCTGGAGCGACACCTGCATCTCAGTCAACAGGGCTGTAGTCGAGCACCGCCTCAAGGAGCCTGTAGACGCCAAGGCCGTCATCTCCTACTCCGTCGGCGTCCTTAAGAACAAGAATAAGGAAATTTCCCGCAATCGGGCAAAGGCGCCTACGGACATAGATCTCATTCAGTATAAGCTCACTGCAGAAGAAGAGGAAAAATATTTCAACAATCCCGTCACAAAACCTGAAAATTTCCCGTCACACGCAGGCAGCCTTGCCACTTATATCGACTTTTCGGACAAAGACTCTGTTCAAGGGTACTTCATAGTGATATTATATAATAAGGAGCACCCGCTTCATGATGAGTTGATAAAGGGATACGAGGACAAGGTACAGAGAATGTTCGAACACTATATAGACGGGCTCTCATACGAAGAGATTGTTGCCAGGCACTTCGGGGACATGAAAGGAAAAGAACTTGCAAAAGAGTGCGCGAGAGTCCGCCAGGAGATCAAGAGGCTCAAGACAAGCCTCTACGAGAGATACAAGAAAATGCTTGAGAAATACAGATGAACAGACATATAGACATAAGGACCATTTCTGATTACTTCCTGAACCGGCTGTCCGTCGAGGACGAGACCGCTGTTCAGGAACATCTGTCAGTATGTCCGGAATGCAGGGCACGGCTAGAGGCGATGCGGCGGCTGCGCAAAGGGATGTTCGAGGATGAGGACAGCACAGTTCAAAGGACACCGGTTATATTCCGGATATTGCGGTCTGGCTGGACTAAGGCGGCAGCGGCAGTCATCATTGTCTGCGGCATAGGATTGTTCACATTCGAGACTGTACGCAACAGAGACAACGTAATAGAGCAGCATCAGATTCAGAATGCACGCAGTATAGAAAATGAAGTATTTGCTATAGATACATTTGATTCCGAAGACTCACTCTATTACCATGAGAAATACGGAGATGATTTTTTAAATCCAGACAGTTTTTAAACAGTCTTTCACTGCTTCAAAATTTTCACAGGATATTGAAAACGGATATTTTTTATCCGTTTTTTTTATTTTCCACCCTCCCTCGCCTTATTCCACTACATTAGTCCCATGGAATACGACGAAACAGTTTACGCCTGCGCCATCAACAGGATATTCAACTACAACTGCCGGGATGCCCGGAAACTCACAGACAGATTCCCTTCCCCTGGGGAAATTTTCGCAATGAGTGCCGCTGAGCTCAGGGACACACTGCAGGACAAAGGATATTACAGCAGCGCCATACTCAACCCCGGGATACTGAGGACTGCAGAAGAAGAAGTGCGATGGGCCCGCAACAAAGGTGTCCGGATCATCTACATCCGGGACAAAGAGTACCCCCGCCGCCTCAAGGAATGCCCGGATGCTCCGACAGTTCTGTTCTATATGGGATGCTGCGGGCTGAACCCGTCCCGCTCCGTGGCTATTGTCGGCACCCGCAAGGCCACGTCATACGGGAAAATTCAGTGCCGCAGAATAATAGAGCACCTGGCATCACTCGCGGACAGACCGACCGTAATCAGCGGTCTGGCATACGGGATTGACATCACGGCGCACCTTGCCGCCATGGAATATGGCCTGCCCACCATTGCTGTCTTACCTACAGGAATGGACAGCATCTATCCCCCGCCTCACCGGAAATACGCCATACAGATTGCAGGAAAAGGCGCCCTCGTAACAGATTTTCCCAAAGGCTCAACTCCTATGGCCATCACATTTTTGCGCCGGAACCGGATAATCGCAGGCATGGCAGATGCCGTAGTGCTGGCAGAATCCGGTATTAAAGGCGGAGGTCTTATCACTGCCCGTACCGCCCTGTCCTACTCCAGAGACGTATTCGCAATTCCAGGACGTATCGGAGATTCCTGTTCTGAAGGATGCAACCGCCTTATTGAAGCCAACGGAGCGGCAATTATATCTTCTCCCGAAAGCATATCCGCCGCAATGGGCTGGAACGATATGGAAAAAGTCGGAAGCGGAAAAGTTTTTCAACAACTTTTCGAGCGGAGCGACTACATCCAACGGAATATATTATTAGCTTTGTCGGATGAACCGGCCGTAGAACGGAATGCCTTGCTGCAGAAAACCGGAGCCGACCCGGCAGAAACCCTGGTCCGGCTTACGGAAATGGAGATTGAGGGAATTATAGAGGCAGACATTTACGGCCGCTATATATTAAAGGTACGATGATAGACACTCACTCCCATCTATACGACGAGGCTTTCGACGAAGACTTTTCCCAAGCATTGGAAAGGGCCTTGCAGTCAGGAGTCACACATCTTATCTTCCCGGGCATAGACTCCTCCGTACATGACCGCATGATGGCCCGGGCCACACAGGCCGGAGGTACAGTAAGCACTGCCACCGGGCTGCATCCCACATCTGTAGGAGAGAACTGGAAACAGGAACTGGATTTTGTCGAGAAACACCTGGCAGACGGAGGATGGGCCGCTGTCGGGGAGATAGGTCTTGACAGGCACTGGTCAGATGAATATTTCCACGAACAAGTGGAAGCCTTCCGGAAACAGATAATCTGGGCCTCGGACGCAGACCTGCCGGTCATAATACACGTACGTGACGCACACGACACGGTTTTTGAAGTTCTGGACACCCTCGCTGAAACAGGAATACGGATGCGGGGGGTCTTTCATGCTTTCTCCGGAAGCATTGAGACATACCGCAGAATCTGCAGCTGCGGAGACTTCCGCGTCGGCATCGGCGGTGTGGTAACCTATAAGAACGCAGGCATAGCCGCCACTGTCCGCGACATCCCGCTGGAACGTATCGTTTTGGAAACCGACTCGCCATGGCTTGCCCCTGTACCGCACAGAGGCAGACGCAACGAGTCCTCATATCTGGGCCTCGTCGCAGCTAAGATAGCTGACATAAAGGGGACAACAGTAGAAACAGTTGACCTCATAACCACAGCAGCAGCCAAGGAATTATTCAACATCAAAATAACAGACTGACAACATGCGAGACAAGACTTCCATACTCCTGGTCTACACCGGAGGCACCATCGGAATGAAACAGGATCCCGTATCCTTCGACCTGCGCCCCTTTGATTTCTCCCAGATATTGGAAGAAGTACCGGAGCTCAAGAAATTCGGATATACGATAGACACCTACTCCTTCGATCCCGTAATTGACTCTTCGGACGTGAACATCGAATTCTGGAAAAAGCTCACCAGACTTATCGAGGAGCATTACGACAGGTATGACGGATTCGTCATTCTGCACGGTACCGATACCATGTCTTTCTCCGCCTCAGCCCTCAGTTTCATGCTGGGAGATATAACCAAGCCCGTCGTATTCACAGGCAGTCAGCTTCCAATCGGGATGCTGCGTACTGACGGGAAAGAGAACCTTATCTCCTCCATCGAGATTGCCGCATCGAAAGACTCTGACGGCCATCCGATGGTCCCCGAAGTATGTATCTACTTTGAAAGCCAGCTATACAGAGGAAACCGGACCACCAAATACACAGCCGAGAACTTCCGCGCCTTCCGCTCGGCAAATTACCCCGTCCTCGCCGAAGCCGGAATACATCTTAAGTTCAACACATCGTGTATCCGCTACCCCAAAAACTGGAACCAACCCCTGAAACCCGTATACGACCTTGATCCCTCAGTCTTGATTATCAAAGTTATACCCGGAATGAAACAAGAGATTCTCGACACATTGGTATGCATATCGGGCATAAGAGCAATCATTCTGGAGACCTACGGTTCAGGCAATGCTCCGTCAGGACAATGGTTCACTGACTGTATAAAAAAAGCCGTAGACAGGGGCGTTATCGTTTTAAACATTACTCAATGTCAGGCAGGTAGAGTAGACATGGACGCATATTCAACCGGCAAATCCCTTAAAAAAATAGGCGTAACGGGCGGGAGCGACTGCACTACGGAGGCAGCTGTCGCCAAATTATTTTTTTTACTAGGTCAATATCCTGATAATGAGACGGTTGTTAATTTTTTGAAAAAAAATATTAGAGGAGAACTCACAGAAATGTAGATTTTATGAAAAATAATTTCTAATTTTGGCGGTGTTTTCTTGGAGAGGTGGCCGAGTGGTCGAAGGCGCGCGCCTGGAAAGTGCGTAAACTCCAAAAGGGTTTCGCGGGTTCGAATCCCGCCCTCTCCGCTTTTAGCTGATTGAAAAAACTCATTAAAAACTTGTTTAATAACTAATCAAAAATTGTATGAAAAAAATCTTCATGTTTTTGGCAGTTATGGGTCTCATGACTTTCACTGCACAATACGCATTTGCGCAGGACGGAGACTCTCTCGCTACTGCAGACACTACCGAACAGGTGGCATTTGAGCCCGTGGTCGATGCCGCTTCTGAGGAAGCTCCCGCTGAGGCTCCTATGCATCAGGAAATCAAGAGGCTCTTCATCGAGGGTGGTGCCGGCTTCATGGCTACCATCATCGCCTGCCTCGTTTTCGGTCTTGCTGTTGCCATCGAGAGGATTATTTACCTGAACTTGGCCAGCACCAACACTGAGAAACTTCTCAAGAAAGTTGAGGACGCTCTTAACAACGGTGGAGTTGAGGCTGCCAAGGATGTATGCCGCAACACCCGCGGTCCTGTGGCTTCTATCTTCTATCAGGGTCTGCTCCGTTATGACAAGGGCGCAGAGGAAGTTGAGAAATCCATCACATCTTACGGTTCTGTTCAGATGGGTCTCCTCGAGGGAGGTCTTTCCTGGATTACTCTCTTCATCGCCGTTGCACCTATGCTCGGATTCATGGGAACTGTGATCGGTATGATTCAGGCATTCGACGAGATTCAGAGAGCCGGTGATATCAGCCCGACCCTCGTTGCAGGCGGTATGAAAGTCGCCCTGATTACCACCGTCGGCGGTCTGGTTGTCGCTATTATCCTTCAGATACTTTACAACTATCTTATCGCTAAGGTTGACGGTATCGTCCTCTCCATGGAAGACGCTTCCATCTCCCTCGTAGATATGATCGTAAAATATCAGAACAAGTAACAATCACAAATCATGACTAGTAAATTCACAAAAATATTAGAAATCTGTCTGCTGGTTCTCTCTCTGATCGGGTTGGTAGCGTTCTTCATCTACAATGGGAACACTGGACTGTACACAGTCAACAACCTGGCAGAGGCGCTTGCAACCACCGGCATGCTTGACATAGTGCTCTTCTGGGCCTATGCTCTGGTGATTGCTGCGATAGTGCTTGTCGTGGTGCTCTCTCTCATCAATATGGCAGGCAACAAGAAGTCCCTCAAGAAGACAGGTTTCGTACTGCTGATAGCCGTTGTGCTCATCGGTGCGTCTTTCCTGCTCGCCAGCGGAGACCCTATCGCCGTGAATATGGCCGTACAGCCTACTCACGCTACATTGAAAATGACCGATACTCTGCTCAACCTGAGCTACGCATTGGTTGTACTCGCATTACTCGCCTTAGTATGGGGCAGTGTAAGAAACCTTATTCACAAACAGTAAGCAATAACTATGGCATCTAAGAAAACACCTGAAATAAACGGAGGTTCCATGGCGGACATCTCGTTCCTCATGCTGATCTTCTTCCTGATGGTGAGTACGATGGACCCTGAAACAGGTCTGTCCCGCCGTCTCCCTCCTATGCCTCCCGAGAATGCTCAGCTGGAGGACTTGAAGGTGAACCGTCGAAACATGCTCGACGTGAAGATCAACTCCAGGAACGGCGTTATGGCAGGAGGTGAAGTTATTCTTTCGGATGCGCAGCTCGAAGAGATAGTTATTGAGTTCCTCACCAACCCCAATGACCGTTCGGACCTTCCCTCGAAGGTTGTCAAGAATATCGAAGGCTTTGGAGAATATCCGGTATCTGAGGGAGTGATTTCTCTCCAGAATGACCGTCAGAGTCTCTACAGCAAATACATTGAGATTACGAACGTCATTGTGAGGGCCATCAATAAGGTCAGGGACGATTTCGCCATGGCGCATTTCGGTGCTGTCTACAACGATCTCCCTGTTGACAAGCAGGACATCGTCCGCGAAGCTATCCCCAACCGTCTCTCCGAGGCAGAACCTTTGGATGTAACTAAACAATAGGAGGATTTTGAAATGGCTAAATTCCTGAAAAAAGGAGACAAAGGAACACCCGGTATCAACACAGCATCCCTTCCGGACATCGTGTTCATGATTCTCATGTTCTTCATGGTCTCCACCAGTATGCGTCAGACAGACCGTATGGTGAATGTGAAGCTGCCCGAGGCCTCCGAAGTGACGAAGCTCGAAAGAAAAGATCTTTGCTCTTACATCTTTATAGGCACTCCTTCACTGCAATACCAGAAAGAATTCGGTACGGATTCCCGTATCCAGCTCAATGACTCTTTCAGGACTGTAAAGGACATCAGCGACTTCGTTGCCGCTGAACGCGAGGCCCTGAGTGAGGTTGACCGCGAGCTGATGAGCATCTCGCTTAAAATCGACGAAGGTACCCGCATGGGTATAGTCACCGAGGTTAAGCAGGAGCTCCGCCGCTGCTCCGCACTGAAGATTATGTACGCAGCAAGAAAAATTGCTCCCGCAGGAGTAAACTAAATCTTACTGCCGGAACTGAAAAATGGGTGCCTCATGCAAAGTGGGACACCCATTTTTAACTAAATAACTTATTAGCAACCCATAAAATGAAGAAGTTCTCATTTATTACCATCCTACTCCTGCTTCCCTTGCTCCTGTCCGCACAGCAGAAAGCCAAATACGTATTCTACTTCATCGGCGACGGCATGGGCTTCAACCACGTTTCTGTAACAGAATACTGGCTGGGATATACTGAGGACGTATTTGACAGCAGGCCCCTCGCTTTCTCACAGTTTCCCGTTCTCGGATGGGCTGTCACACACTCCGCCTCAAATCTCATTACAGACTCCGCTGCAGCCGGAACAGCTCTGTCAACCGGCAGCAAGACTGACAACGGGATGCTGGGTGTGACTCCTGACACTACAATGTTGGAAAGCATAGCCAGCAAGATTCACAACGCAGGATATAAAGTGGGAATCTCTTCTACAGTAGGTATCAACCACGCTACGCCAGGAGCATTCTACGGACACAGCGCCTCCAGAAGCGACTACTACGACATAGCAATGGAGATACCGGGCTCCGGATTCGAGTTCTTCGCCGGCGGCGGTGTGATTGAAAGTACAGGAGAGGACGGAGACAAGACATCCGTCTACGACCTCATTGAAAAAAACGGCTACATAATAGCAGAAGGCATGGAAGAGTTCCACAGCATGAAGACAAGTGCCGGAAAAATGATGCTGCTGCAGGAAGACGGCCGTACGAAAACTGAGCTGCCCTACGCAATCGACATGAAGGAAGGCGACATGACACAGGCAGACCTCGTGAAGGCATCCATTGATTTCCTTTACGACAGGGAAAGTCCAGGCTTCTTCGTAATGTCAGAGGGAGGTAGAATCGACTGGGCCAGCCACGGCAACGACACCAAGGCCATGATATTCGAGACCCTCAGCCTGTCCGACGCTGTCGCCGAAGCCGTAAAATTCTACAACGAACACCCTGACGAGACACTTATTGTCGTAACTGCAGACCACGAGACCGGCGGACTGACCATGAGCTGGAAAAGCGGATACAACGTCTACTTCGACAAGATTGAGAACATCGACAAATCCAAGGACTTCGCCTCTGATGAGGAGCGCAAGGAGATGGATGAGGCCTCACACGCAGCACACATAGGCTGGACTACCGGAGATCACTCGGGAGCAAACGTCCCGGTATTCGCCATAGGCGCAGGCAGCAGCCTGTTCTCCGGTCGCATGGACAACACCGAGATTCCCAAGAAGATATGCGAAGCGATGGGAATCACATTTTAAATATGGAAATACAAAAAACACATATAATGACACTCAAGAGACAGAAAATCGCAGAGCTTCTCAAAGAGACCCCCGGCAAGGAAGTACTCGCCAAGGGCTGGGTAAGGACCAAAAGAGGCAACAAGAACATCACATTCATCGCCCTCAACGACGGTTCGACCATCAACAACATACAGATTGTATGCGACATGGCGACTTTCACCCCCGATGAGTCCTTCAAGGACATCACTACGGGAGCATGCATCGCAGTAACAGGAAAACTCGTCGAATCCATCGGCAGCGGTCAGAAGGTGGAGATCCAGGCAACCTCCATCCAGGTCTACGGCACCGCAGACCCCGAGAAATACCCTCTCCAGAAAAAAGGTCACAGCATGGAGTTCCTGCGCGAGATCGCACATCTGCGTCCACGCACCAACACCTTCGGAGCCGTGCTGAGAATCCGCCACGCCATGGCATACGCCATTCACAAATACTTCAACGACAAGGGTTTCTACTACCTCCACACACCCCTCATCACAGCATCGGACGCTGAGGGTGCAGGCGCTATGTTCCAGGTGACTACCCTCGACGTGAGCAATCCTCCCCGCACTCCGGAAGGAAAGGTGGACTGGTCGCAGGACTTCTTCGGCCGCCATACAAACCTGACCGTCAGCGGTCAGCTCGAGGGTGAGCTCGGAGCGATGGCCCTGGGCGAGATCTACACATTCGGACCTACATTCAGGGCCGAGAACTCCAACACTCCCCGCCACCTGGCCGAGTTCTGGATGGTAGAGCCCGAAATGGCCTTCTACGAGATAGAGGACAACATGGACCTGGCGGAGGACTTTATCAAGTACCTCGTAAGGTACGCGCTGGAGCACTGCATGGACGACCTCATCTTCCTCAACAACATGATAGACAAAGGCCTCATAGAGAGACTCAAGGGCGTAGTGAACACCGACTTCGTCCGCACCACCTACACCGAGGCCGTGGACATCCTCACCAAGTCCGGAGTCAAGTTCGAGTATCCCGTATCGTGGGGCGTGGACCTGCAGAGCGAGCACGAGCGCTACCTGGTCGAGCAGCACTTCGGCAAACCCGTCATCCTCACCGACTACCCTAAGGACATCAAGGCCTTCTACATGAAGCAGAACGATGACGGCAAGACCGTACGCGGAATGGACGTGCTCTTTCCGAAGATCGGCGAGATTATCGGAGGCTCACAGAGGGAAGAGTCCTATGACAAGCTGATGGCCCGTATCGACGAGCTGCACATGGACATGACCAACCTGTGGTGGTACCTCGACACCCGCCGTTTCGGCACAGCTCCCCACAGCGGCTTCGGACTGGGCTTCGAGCGCCTGCTCCTCTTCGTCACCGGCATGAGCAACATCCGTGACGTCATTCCCTTCCCTAGGACACCCAAGTCCGCAGAATTCTAAAGACCGGCACCATGCTTACTATCGGTATAGCCGGCGGCACTGGCTCAGGCAAGACCACAGTGGTCCAGAAGATCTCGGAACACTTCAAGAGAGGAGAGGTCGTTGTTGTCCCCCAGGACTCCTACTACAAGGACAACAGCGACATTCCCCTGCTGGAGGACCGGCAGAAAATCAACTTCGACCATCCGAACGCCATCGACTTCGACCTGCTCATAGAGCAGCTCGACGAGCTGCAGCACGGCAGGACGGTGAAGCAGCCCGTCTACTCCTACCTGACCTGCACACGCTCGGCCACCGAGACCGTGACTGTCCATCCCGCCGATATCATACTGGTGGAGGGCATCCTGATTTTCACAGACGCAAGGCTGCGCAGCATGCTGGACATCCTGGTGTATGTGGACGCCGACCCGGACGACCGCTTAGTCAGGGTCATCTCCCGCGACATCATCGAGAGAGGCCGTGACGTGGGCAAGGTCATCGAGCGCTACGAGAGAGTACTCAAGCCCATGCATCTGCAGTTCATAGAGCCCACCAAGAGATACGCCGACCTGATACTGCCCCAGGGCGGGCACAATCAGGTGGGCATAGACATGCTCATAGCCACCATTGAAAATCATCTCAAAAATAGCTGACCGCATCCGGCCGCTCACCGAGAAGCTGCGCAGGGGCCCGCTGTCCAGGATCAACTCCTGGCTCAGGCCCCTGCTGAAGTATCTCCGCGTAGATACCGATGACAAGGCAGGGCTGTACCTCACACTCATCGTACACCTGCTCCTGATCATCGTCCTGCTGAGCTGGTCGATACACACCCAGCTGGTAAGGGATACCTCATTCCTCATAGACTTTTCCGAGCAGGAAGCCCAGGAAGCCAGGGAGGCCAGGGCACAGATGCAGGAAAGCGTGAGCGAGGAAATTGAGGCAGAACTGGACGCACTGCTCAATGCCTCCCGCAACCAGAGCGCCCGATCCATACGCAATGTTGCCGTAGACGCGTCTGAACCGCTGAGGGATGACCGTCACGATCATCCTGAGGACATCTACAAGGAGGCCCGCGAACTCCAGGAGCGGCTGGACCGGTCCCGTAGGGAAGTCGAGGAGGCGTCATCATCCGAAGACCAGGTATCAGTCTACAAAGAGGACGGCGGCAAGGAAACCGAAGCTTATCAGGGACCGTCCGTCATCTCTTACACCCTCGAAGGACGAAAGGCCATGAACCTGCCCGTACCGGCCTACAAATGCATGGGCGGCGGCGATGTCTCGGTAAGCGTCATCGTCAACCGGAAGGGTTACGTCATCGGGGTGAAAATCATAGAATCAGTCTCATCTCCGGACCAATGCCTGCGGGACTACGCCCTCAGGGCCGCATCTGCCTCCCGGTTCACCGCATCCCAGGACGCCCCCGAGCGTCAGGCAGGCGAGATAGTCTACCGCTTCGTAGCGCAGTAGGCGGCATATTTTTTGCATTATTACAGCCATTCCTTAATAGGCTTATTAAATACTTTTTAAAGATGAATTACCGCATATTCGGAACCATCGCCGTCAGTGTCGCCGCAGTGCTTGCAGCGGTATCGGTAACAGGATGTAAATCAAAAGATAACGGGCAGCATAAGGAAGTTGCCGTACCCAATGTCAGAACGGCAGCAGCGCAGAGCATCGGCAGCACCCGCACCGTCACCTATCCGGGCCGGATACAGCCGGCAAAGGATGTCAACCTGTCATTCAGGGTTGCGGGTCCTGTAGCCGCCGTACACTTCCGCGAGGGGCAGCACGTCCGTCAAGGAGACACATTGGCTGAGATAGAGGAGCGTGACTACGCCATACAGTTAGCCGCCACCACCGCCCAGTACGAGCAGGTCAAGGCCGAGGCCGGCAGGGTCATCGAGCTCTCGGACCGCGGCAGCGCCACTCAGAACGACTACGATAAGGCCCGTTATGGTCTGGAGCAGATAACCGCCCTCTACCACGCCCACCAGAACGCCCTCAATGACACGAAGATGCTCGCACCTTTCGACGGCTATGTCCAGCAGGTACACTTCGAGGCCGGCGAGACGGTCGGGGCCGGTATGCCGGTGATCACCCTCATCAGCGACGGCGCCCCGATCGTGAAGGTGGACATACCCGTAGATGACTTCGTCAATATCGACAAGGCCGTCCGCAGCTGGTGCACCGTGGACGTCTATCCCGGAAAGACATTTGAGCTCAGGCTCATCGACATAACCAAGAAGGCCAATCTCAACCAGCTCTTCACCGCCCGCTACGCCCTCCGTCCGGCACCGGACGGAACCCTGCCCCACTCCGGTATCAGCACAGGAGTCTGCATCGAGTACCGCACGGACGAGGACGGCACGGTCAGCATTCCGGCCACAGCCCTCTTCGAGGACAGAGGCGCCACCTGCGTATGGACAGTAGGTCCGGACAACACTATCCGGAGACGGGCCGTAAATGCCGACGACATCGACCGCGACGGCAACGCCCGCATCATCTCCGGACTGAAGGCCGGAGAGACAGTCGTAACCGCCGGAGTCAATTCCCTGAAGGACGGAGCACAGGTCAAGGTGCTCCCAGGCAAATCCGCCACCAACCCGGGTAATCTTCTGTAAACCTACGGAGCCATGAACATAGCAGAATACGCCCTGAAGAACAGGATACTGGTCGTGGCGGTGCTCATCTGCCTCGTCGTGGGCGGAGCATTTGCCTACAACAGCATGAGCAAGCTCGAGGACCCGGAGATCAAGGTCAAGGTCGCCGTGGTGGCCGCCGTCTACCCCGGAGCGACCGCCTACGAGACGGAACTGGAGGTGACCCGCCCGCTCGAGGAGACCATCCGCAGGATCAGTGAGGTGGGAACGGTGACCTCCCAGTCCTTCGACGACATGGCCATCATCACGGTCACCCTCAAGACCACTACCCCCGACTCCGACACCCAGCAGGAGTGGGACCTGCTCCGCCGCAAGGTCAATGACGCCAAGGCATCCCTGCCCGCATCGGCGCAGGTCATGGTCATGGACGACTACGGGGATGTCTACGGCATGTTCTACGCCCTGACATTCGACGGATACGGGTATGAGGAAGCCGGACGCTACGCCGACATGGTCTGCCGGGAGCTCAGCGACATAGAGGGAGTGTCCAAGGCCATCACCTACGGAGAGCGCACCCGCTGCGTGAACATCGACATGAAGGCCGACCGCATGGCCAACCTCGGAGTGCATCCCACCGAGCTGCTGACCACTCTCAATTCCCAGAACTCGGTCATCTACTCCGGATACTTCGACACCCCGGACCGCAGGATGAAGATAGAGATGGGGGACGCCTACGAAAGCATCGAGGACATACGCAACCTCATCATCCAGGGCCATGAGGACGACCAGCTCAAGCTCTCCGACGTGGCCGACGTCACCTACGGCTGGCAGACACCCGTGCGCAACTCCATGAAATACGACGGACAGCCGGCCATCGGCCTGCTCATCTCCGCCGAGTCCGGCACCGACATCATCAAGATAGGCAAGGAAGTGGAGGCCCGGTTAGAGGAGATCAAGGCTGAGTCCGTCCCCGCCGGCATGGAGTTCCACAAGGTATTCTTCCAGCCCGAGATAGTCGGCAGCTCCATCAACACCTTCATCGTCAACCTGATAGAATCCATCGTAATAGTCATCCTGCTGCTGATGCTGACCATGGGCTTCCGCAGCGGAGTCATCATAGCCACCAGCTTAGTGGTGATAGTCTTCGGCTCGTTCTTCATCTTAGATATGATGGACGGTACCCTGCAGAGGGTGTCCCTCGGCTCCTTCATCGTAGCGATGGGCATACTGGTGGACAACGCGATAGTGATAGTGGACGGCATCCTCGTGGACATGAAGCGGGGAGTGCCCAAGCCCCAGTGCCTGACCAACATCTGCAAGAAGACGGCCATGCCCCTGCTCGGAGCCACTGTCATCGCCATACTGGCATTTTTCCCGATATTCATGTCCCCGGACATGGCCGGAACCTACGTGAGGGACCTCTTCATCGTCCTGGCCGTCTCCCTGCTGCTGAGCTGGGTGCTGGCCCTGACCCACGTCCCGGTGCACTGCGACCTGACCCTGCGCTATCCCAAGGGCAGCGGCACCCCAAATGAGAACAAAGACCCGTTTGACTCTAAAATATACCGCTGGTTCCGCCGCGTGCTGGACCACGTGCTCTCACACCGTCTCATCGCCGTCGGTATAGCCGTCATCTTAGTGCTCGGCAGCGTATGGTGCTATCAGTACATCCCCCAGATGTTCTTCCCCGACATGGCCTACAACCAGCTCTACATCGAGTACCGCATGCCCGAGGGCACCGCTCCCGGCAAGGTAGAGAAGGACTTAGAGGAAATGGAGGCATATATCCGTCAGGATGACAATGTCAATCACGTCGTCACCTCTCTCGGCGGCACTCCGGGACGGTACTGCTTAGTAAGGGCCATCGCAGACCCCTCGCTGAGCTACGGAGAGCTGATCATCGATTATGAGGACTACGACAAAATGATAGAGAGCATCCCCAGGATGCAGAAAGAGCTGATGGCCGCCTACCCCGAGGCATACGTCAGGGTAAAGCAGTACAACCTGATGTACCGCCCCTATCCCGTCGAGGCTATGTTCCAGGGACCTGACCCTGCCGTGCTCAAGGACCTCTGCGCCCAGGCCCAGGCCATAATGGAGGAGAGCGACGCCACCTGGCTTGTGACCGATGACTGGTCTCCGATGGTACCGGCCGTCAAGGTGGAATACGACCAGGCGGCTGCCCGTCAGGCCGGCATCTCCCGCAGTTCCGCCGGCATCTCCGTGATGGCTGCGGCAGAGGGCATCCCCTGCGGCACCCTCAACGAGGGAGGCGAGAGGCTTGGCATCTACATCCGCAGCACCGGCATGGACGGAGAGCCGGTGGAGAGCATCCGCAACACCCCGGTATGGGGCCTGCTGCCGTCCGTATCGTCGGTAGCCAACATGGAGACCGTACAGGGAGTGATGACCGGCACCACCGGCCGGGCGGACATCATCGACGCGCTGGTATCTCCCCTGCCCCTGAACACCATAACCTCAGGCACCGTCATCGAGTGGAACGAGCCCAAGATCTGCCGGTATAACGGACAGAGGGCCATCAAGGCCCAGTGCAACAACACCGCAGGATACACCGCAGCCCAGGCCCGCGACGCCGTCAAGGACCGGATAGAGGCCATTGAGCTGCCCGACGGCTACACCCTCACCTGGCTGGGCGAGTACGACGCCAGCCGGCAGTCCACCCGCTACCTGTTCAAGTACTTCCCGCACGCGATAGTGGTCATGCTGCTGATCATGATAGCCCTGTTCAAGGACATCAAAAAGCCGCTGATTATCGTCTGCTGCCTGCCTCTTGTGGCCATAGGCATAGTCTTCGGCATGCTGGCCGCCGGCATGAGCTTCGGCTTCGTGGCCATGGTCGGCTGCCTGGGCATCATCGGCATGATGATCAAGAACGGCATCGTCCTCATCGACGAGATAGACCGGCAGCTGAGCCTCGGGGTCGAGCCCTACAAGGCAGTAGTCGACTCCACCCTCTCCCGCCTGCGCCCCGTGATGATGGCCTCGATGACCACAGTCCTGGGCATGGCGCCCCTGCTCAGCGACCCTCTCTTCGGCTCGCTGGCAGTGACCATCATGGGCGGACTGACAGTGGGCACCCTGATTACCCTCGTTTTCCTGCCCGTACTGTACTCATTGTTCTTCAAGATTAAAAAGGCATGACCATGAGACATATACCCTCATATACCCGGATTTTGGGCCTGATGACGGCGGTCCTCCTCCTGCTTCCTGCTACAGCCACGGCCCAGCCGCAGAAACGCTTCCTCACACTGGAGCAGTGCCGGAGCATTGCCCTGGACAGCAGTGCCGTACTGCGCAGCGCCCGGCTGATGGAAGAGAAGACCGCACTGGACCGCAAGGCTGTAATCACCAATTTCCTGCCCAAATTCTCCGCCTACGGCCTCTACCTCTGGACCTCCAGTTCATTTGACTACGACTTCAGCGGCGGAGCCCTGCCCATATACAAGAACGTCTACGGCAACCTGGTTCCGGACCTGATGAAGGACGCCGCCGGCAACATTGTCTACAACAACGGCATACCCGTCTTCAACCAGTACGCCGTCATTCCTCCGATGACCCTGTCCGTGGACCTTGCCAATACCTTCACGGCCGGGATTTCCGTAACTCAGCCCGTATTCATGGGAGGTAAAATCGTTTCCGGCTACCGGATGGCCGACATCGGCAAGGAGATGGCAGTCCTCAACTCCAGGCTGAAGGCCGACGAGGTCATAGTCTCAGTGGACGAGGCCTACTGGATGTACGTAAAAACCTGCAGGCTGCTGGAAACGGCCGAAAGCTTCAGCAGCACAGTAGACAGCATGTACACCTTTGTTGAGAATGCCATAGACGTGGGCATGGCCACATCAACCGACCTGCTGAAAGTAGAAGTACAGCGGAACAATGCCGCCCTCATGCTCTCCAAAGCCCGCAACGGACAGCGTCTGGCCATGATGAATCTATGCCACATCCTGGGACTGCCTCTTACCACAAAGATTGAAGTTGACCAGAGCGGTTTCGACGTGGACAGCACGGAATTCCTGCACGAAACCATATACTCTGAATCCGACACAGTGGAAGGACGGGCAGACTACCAGCTTCTGGTCAGACAGGCAGAGCTGAAACGGCGCAACGTAGATTTTGTACGCTCCGACTTTCTCCCCCAGCTGGGAGTTGTGGCCAGCTACGGATATTCCCACGGACTGAAACTCCAGGACGAGGTAATCCTCAACCAGGATGGATTCACGGTCATGGCGACTCTCAAGGTTCCCATTTTCGCCTGGGGCGAAGGATATCTCAAGGTGCAGTCTGCCAAGAAAGAGCACGAAATGGCTCTGGAGGAACTCGACCGCCTGGCAGGGCTGATGGAACTGGAGAGAGCCCAGAACCTGTTCGCTGTTTCCGATGCCGCACTTCAGGCCAGTATGACCCGCAGTGCTTTGGAAAGCGCGGAAAAGAACCTCAAAGTCTGCCGTGACCAATACGAACTGGGGATGGAGACACTTGTCAACGTACTGGAAGCGCAGACCCAATGGAGCAAATGCAACTGTGACTGGATAGAGGCTGTTGCAGACTACAAACTTACCTGTACCAAGTACTTAAAATCCATCGGGAAATTATAACAAACTATTTTGATATTCTCATAAAAATTTACCAATTTTGCAGCTCATTAGGTAAATTATGAAAATTTCAAAAATTGTTTTTGCACTGTTCCTGTTCCTCATAGCAGGAAACACATTCAATGCCATGGCCCAGTCTCAGTCCAAGAGAGTCAGAGGAGCTGTCGGCAAGTGTGAGATTTCCCGTCATATCACTTTGGAAGAAGCTGAGCAGAAGGCTCTTCAGAATGCCAAGACAGAGGCACTCCGCAAAGCCGGAGTACCTGAGAAACTTTGGAGCGTGACAGGACTGATCAGTCAGGATGACGGCAGCGAGTTCAGCCAGGTACTTTCCAGAATGACGACATTGCAGGTTGACGGATTCATCAATATCCGTGATGTCCAGTATTCTGAGGAAGTCACGGACGGTAAACGCTATGCAGTCGCCACTATTGACGCGGATGTAAAGCGGGGAGGCGAGATAGATCCGACATTCGTCCTGGATATCACCCAGCCCCATACTATCTATGGAGAAGGAGACCGCCTGACCTTTACAGCAAAGATTTACGGGCAGGACGCCTACATGCACCTGTTCTGGTTCGATGACAACGGCGGCTCGGTTATATACCCCAACCAGTACGAGGCTAAAAAAATCTTCCGCAAAGAGACCGATTACCAGTTTCCCACAAATGAGAACATGGAATACATCATGGAAAAACTGGACAAATCCAAGAAATTCGAGACCATCAATCTGATTGCCGTCGCGACCAAAAGGGACATCCCGTTCATTGACAATACAATCACATTTGAAACTGTCCTGAAATGGATATACGCCATCCCGGCAGACGAGAGGGCGGCATGGCGTGAAGCCATAGTGATACAGTAACAGGAAAAATAAAAACACATCTATCTATGAAAAATATTACAACAATAATCTTATCGCTGCTGGTTCTGCCTACCGGAGCATTCATGCTTCGGGCCCAGACCGAGACATTCCACCCAGCCACCAGCTCATTCAAGTGGATCCGCACTGTCCACGGACAGAGCCAGCGTCCCTACTCCGATGACTTTGCCGCTTTCTACGAAGCCGGCAAATGGGGATATGAGGATGTAAAAGGCAACGTCGTCATTCCTGCCGAATACGAGGAAGTAAAGGACTTTTCCAACGGCCTTGCCATAGTCAAGAAAGACGGCAAATGGGGCGTAATCACTCCTACCGGACGTGAGGTGTTCAAGTGCATCTACGATACCATCGCACCGTTCTCCAACAACGTAGCGCTGGCCGCCATCGACAAAAGCTGGTACTACATCAATTCCAACGGCAAAGTTCAGGGCCTGCCCTCCGACATGACTTTCCACTCCTACAGCAACGGTCTTGCCAGAGTAAAGAAAAAAGTGCGTGGACAGGACCGTTATGGGTACATCGACAGCCGCGGATTCCTCGCAATAGAGCCTATATTCGATCAGGCCAGCGATTTCTTCGGAGAGAAAGCCCTGGTAACCATCAACGGACGCCACTTCTCCATCAATGCCAAAGGAAAACGGCAGGCGCTCGACTTCCCTTTTACGGCTGACAACATATACCTGTCCAACAACTACGGCAGCGGGTTCCTTAAACAAGGTGAGAAATACTTCTTCATCAAGTACGAGAAAGGACGCTACTCACTCCTCCCCTCCAGCTACACGAAAGTATCCGCTTTCCAGGAAGGAGTAGCTCTAGTCCAGACCTCCAACGGCAGGCTCAAATATATCCGCCCGAACGGCACTACTGCTGTCAACTTGCCCGAGGAATGCACGGCTGCCGGAAACTTTTCGGAAGGCAAGGCATGGGTATGCATAAACGGCAAATATGGATTCATCAATCCCACCGGAAAAATCATCATCGACACCATATTCTCTTACACCTCCGACTTCAATGACGGCCTCGCCTACGTCGCGTACGGAGGACGTCAGGGCATAATCCGCCAGAGCTATGCCAACGAAACATGGCCGGACCTCAGAATCGAGAGTGTTACTCTGGCCGACCACAATGGGAACGGGAAAGTGGAATCCGGTGAGAAATTTCTTCTCAACGTAGAACTAAAAAACTATGGCAAGGAGCCTGTCGAGAAAGCCTCCATCACCTTATCAGGAGAGGCAGAACAGGCCATGTGGTTCAACTATGCATCCAACTCGATTAACGTTCCGCGCATTATGCCTGGAGAAACCACAACTGTGTCATTCGAAGGACAGTCCAACCTGGACCTGGTGTCCGAGGATATCAATATCAGCTTTAAAGCACTAGCAGACAATCAATTCCTAGCAACCAACTCCTCCATGTCCTTCCCTGCTCTCGGCATCAACCAGTGCGAGCCTCTGCTGGCCAACTACTGGGTCCACACACCTGACCACTCCGTAATCGCTCCAGGCAAAAGCGCTCTCGTAGAATTTGCTGTCATCAACGAGGGGTCTGACATAGCGAAAGACGTAACTGTCACCATGAGGTGGCCCTCCGGAATCAACGCATCCGCCTCTGTCATCCGGCTTGGGGACATCAATCCCGGAGACACGAAGGAATACAAGCAGACATTCTATCTGGACACCACAGTCTCGACCTCCGGACAGCTGTCCATCGTTGCGACAGTTACAGACTATACGAAGAAGCACACGGACGTCAAATACATGATGTTCGAAACCGGAAAGATGAACCTGGCCGTAAATGTCCTGGGAGGCGGTTCCGCCTACTCTATGCCTGCCTATATGGCACAGGCTCAGCAGGTATCCGGAGCATCAGGCGTTCCTGAAACCACTTCACCCAGTAATGTTTCGGCTCCCGCTGCAGGCAGTGCCCAGCAGTCCGAACTTCTGTCCGGACTGACCAGAATCAAAGACCCTGACAACAACAAATTCGCCCTGGTTATCGGCAACGAGGACTATAACTCCTTCAAGCAGCAGACACTATATGAGCCCAATGTGGACTTCGCCGTATCCGATGCAGAGACTTTCAGCGAATATGCAAAGAACATCCTCGGCGTACCTGAGAACAACATCATCCTTCTCAAAAACGCCACATACTCACAGATGAATTTCAATATCAACAAGATATCACGTATAGCAAGTCTCAATCCCGGACAGGTGGAAATCTACGTCTACTATGCCGGTCACGGTCAGGTGGACGGTTCGTCCAAGGACTGCTTCCTCATCCCCGTGGATGTCAGCACCACATCCCCTGCTGAGGGCATCAGGCTCGAAGACATGTACGCGACTCTCAGTGAAAGCGGTGCAAAAAGGACAATGGTATTCCTCGACGCATGCTACAGCGGAGTCGGCCGCGGTATCATCATCCAGCCTAAGGAAACCCCCATCAAGGGCAATCTGGTCGTAATGACAGCCTCCTCCGCCACACAGCGGTCCATGCCATATCAGGAAAAGCAGCACGGTATGTTCACATACTTCCTCCTGAAGCAGCTCAAGGACTCATACGGAGACATCACCATTCAGGACCTCTACGATGCCGTCAAGGCGAAAGTCCAGTCAAGTTCAGTCTGGATCAACAATATGGAACAGACACCAGAACTGCTCAGCGGCCCCGGAATAGAGAACAACTGGAAACAGTGGAAACCTTAACCAACGGAACCATCATCATCATTCCAGACAACAGACATGAGACAACTTAGATTCTTACTGTCAATACTTGTATTGATATCTGCCAGCACGGTTGCGAAAGCACAGTTTGTCAAATTTTCCTTCGGAATAGAAGGAGGCGGATTGGGTACCTATATTAAAACTGACCCCGAACTTTACCCCGGATTCGGGTACGGAGGATACGGAGGTGCAAATTTCGAGCTGAGGCTGGGCCGCGTCGTTGGTTTCTACGGCGAGGCCATATACGCCTACCAGACCGGAAACTACACATTGCTGACTTCAGACGGATATGACAGCGGCACCTACGTCAATCTCACTCAACAGTACATGCATATCCCTGTTTCCCTGCATCTGTGGATGGGACGCGGTGCCATATTCGAAGTAGGATTCCAGCAGTCCATACTGCTTAACGCTAAATATGTAGAGAACCCAGGCTATAACAACGAACTGGAAATAAATCCAGACTCCGGAGCTCTTAAATACTATGCCAGTCTGCTTGCAGGATTCAAGTTCAATTTCGGAAGAGTAGTCTATCTCAATATCCGCGGGACATACGGTTTAAGCCCGGCATATGTGGTCATGGGAAATGGTGTCCCGGTAATCACAGCCTCTGTCGGACTTGGCTTCCGTCTCTACACTTACAGAAAATCTGCTTTTAAATAATCTGTATTCCAATCAAAACTCCGAAACATGAAGAATACTCACCATACCAGACATTTCTTACCGTTCCTGATACTGCTGTTGTCAGCATTGCTGGTTTCCCGCTCCTGCACCTCCGATGTGGACGGATACGGCAGTTTCGCATATATTGACCTACAGGACGAACAGAGAACCGTCAACATCAATTGCAACGACACATCCTTTACCAGGACTTTATCCACAAACCGTGAAAACTATATAAATGTTTCTTCCAACAAAGGATGGCTGTCGGCATCTGTCTCCGGCAAAACTCTCCACATAAAAGCACAGGAGAACACAACCGAAGATGAAAGAACCGCCACTGTATCCCTTCGCGACAAGAACAATAATTGCTCCCTGACACTTACCGTCAATCAAGCCAGCAACGGTATAAGCACCAAGACTGGGAATACTCTGCTTCAATCCAGCGCAGAAATAACTGAATTCATCAAGAGCTACAACAGAATATCCGGAAACATCCTGCTCGGCTCCACAAGCAACAGCATGCAAAACGCTTCGGCGGCTCCACAGTCCGAGACAGACAAATACACTATTTCCGTGGATGGAACCAGCTATACATTCTACAGATCTGGCTCTATTTCCAATACAGATCTGGTCACTTTAGGAGAGCATATCCATGAAATACTCGGCGGAGCCTACATCATGCTCAACTCTGCTATAAACGACCTGAGGCCCCTGTTCAAATACAGCATTACCAGCTGGACGCTGGTCGGCAACCAGAATATGACAAGCATCCTTGAGCTGACCGAAGAAGAATACATTGAATCCCTGACCATTATTCACTCACCCTACATTCAGGATTTTGAAGAGATATCCCGTATGAGCGGTCTGAAATATCTGAACATCTCCAAAAACGGTATAAATGACATATCCTTCCTTGAAAATCTTAACCTAGAAACACTCATTTTGGGAAGTAAACAGGGTGAGAGTAACACCATAAGCGACATATCCGCACTTTACGGTATGACATCCTTGAGGAATCTCGACATAAGCGGGCTGCCTATTCCCAAAGAACAGATTGACCGGCTGTCATCCCTTATGCCGGACTGCAACATCACAGCCGACAATATGCCGAACGAGATTCCGGAGCTGGGCACACTCTCATTTATTTCCACACCCTCGAGCATTTCACTTTCATGCGAAATTATAAATACCGGATCATCTGACATTACCGGAAAGGGTTTCTATTTCGGACAAGATCCTGACAATCTTACAGCCTATGAGTGTACTAACTCCGATGACTACTCCATAGAACTGACTCTTTCTGATTTAGACTCCTCCTCATATTATTATGCATACGCCTACGCAAGGAACGAACTGGGAGAAGCATCTACAGCCACAAGTACAGTTTATACCATCGGGCGAGCCCGTTTCGACGACAACCAATTGGATATAAGCGTAATCGATCAATCAATTACGGTAACAGGGACAATGCTGCATCCCGGCGATCCAGCCGTTGTGACATTCGGAACACTGCTGGGACGCTCTCCTGAAGTGTCGCTGGACAACTATATGGAGATATCCCAGCACTCCCTTAATGACAGCTGGAGCATGCCGCACACTTGGACAGACCGGTTCAATGGTGAAAGCGGAACGATATACTATATCCGGACCTATGCCCTGGTTGAGGACATCGGCATAACATACGGAGCTGTCCAGAAGATTGCTACTGACGGATTACCCGAGTCTCCTGTCTCAATATTCCTCTCCCTTGCATTGCCGTCATGGGCCAATTCGGCTGAAACAGAAGTCATATCACCGACAAATTTCTACGGCTACTACTTCCGTGAAGACATCATAGGCAGCGGAGAGACAGTATACGGAGAATACGAGGCTGAAAACCTTTTCTCATTCACATTCTACCAGGGAAGCCAAGATCTTGTCTTTTCCAATATTGAAGCCAGTGCCCCGTCTGACTTATCCGGTTTCCTCCAATGGAATATGTCTGGACAGACAGGACTGAGCTCAGATCTCCTCGTAAGCTATAACGCAGATATCGAACTTCAGGAAAATATACAACTTACGGTAGAACCCCAAAGAGTAAGTTCCAAAATCTCTTCCCTGACTCTCTCTTACTACAATGAAACAGGCGAGAAGTGCCAGAATCTCTCATCCGAGATATCATCCGTCAGGGTGATTGCTACAGGAATGTCAGCATCATACATCCTTGATGAGGATGGTCAAGGCAGATATCACGGCAACGGAACGCTGACATTCAGCACAGAGGACATTTCCACTTCAGAAGAGCAGCTTCTAGCGACAGACCTCCATGTACTGCCCCCTTCTAACGGAGCTTCCCTATCTATCACAGTAGAAGTAACGTTCATCGACGGAAGAACAATATCAAGAGCAGGTGCGTTCAAGACCCTGGCTCCGAATTATGACTACGCCCTTTCCGTCAATCTCTATGATTTCTCCAATGAAAGCGGCAACCAGTTCAAGGTCGACATTATAGAAAATATTGACAAAGAAATTGAATTTTAAATATGAGCCATCTTAATCATAAATACATCCTGCCCCTGCTGGCCATCCTTTCAGTATCATCCTGTACTGTAGAAAAAACAGGGCCGGATAAAGAAAGCGGGAATATCCTAAAAATACGGACATACGCGCCGATGACCAAAAGCACCGTCAATCTGGGCAACGACATGATATACGCATACCCCTTCTCCCTGGAAGGAGAACTGGCGGATCTCAATGGTATCCCCATCACTGCAAATTCTGTCATCGGCACAGAATACACCTATTTTATGCCGCAAACGTCTCAGGACATACTTTTCTCCAACATCACTGACGGAAACGGAGGATACAGCCTGACGGCACCTGCAGGCATAGACACTCTTATTAAAATCACAGTCCCCGACGGCTCCTCAGGAAGCGATACCGATTTGGTTATCGGCAACCTGCCTAAAGAAGACGCAGGCACTGACTCTCCTGAGATACCTACGGTAACCCTGAAACGCAAGGCGGCACAGATATCCCTCAATTTCAGAGTAAAGCAAAAAGGCAGCAATGATGTCCTCATTGAGGACCTGTCCGAATACATCTCTAAAGTACAGGTAAACCTGCCTAGCGCATCTACATTCTGCATACCCTCTATAGACGACACCACCGGCATCTACTATGGAGAAGTGACCAACGTCTGGAGCAGCTCTACAATACCGGCATCCTCCACACTCAGCTTGATTCAAGAACGGTTCATATTTCCATCAGCTCCCGGCAGTATTCCAGACATCACCCTGACAGTCACCACAACCACAGGGAACATACAGACACTCGTCTCCAGTTTCGGAACATCCATAGAACCGAACAAACACTATAACCTCACACTATCTCTCCGTCAGAGAAGTGACGGATTCAGCTTCGAGGTAGACAGTCTTATACATGAGGATATAGAGGTGAACATGGACTATACCGATATTGTCATAGAGCCGTCCCTGGGCATGAGTATCGGCATGGAAACCACGTCTGTTGGCGACACTACTTACAAGGACTTCATCCTGGGCACGGACACCCTGTGGGTGTATCCGTTCATGAACGACACTGGCGGTACTCTCGCCGCCGGATACCCCCAGCCTCAGAAAGCGATATATAATGGAAGATATACCTTCTCCGTCCCCAAAGGCACACAGGACATAATGTTCTCAAATACAGATTTGTGCTCAACTGAATCTGACTACCTTGCATCTGTGACACCATATAGAATTGATACGTCCGGGCTGAATCTCAACGATCTGTACATCAGCATCAACGAGAGTCATTCGTCAACAGCCGGAACACCGCTTATAACAGGATTCAGCGGAGAAGTAACCATCGAAGATGCTGGTAAGAATATGGAAATCCAGCTGTTCAGAAAAAGTACAGGCGTGCAGTTCCTGATAGAGTTCAAAACAGAGGAGGGAGAAGAAGCACCTTCACCGGCAGATTTGGTACAATACTTCTGGATAGGGCTAGGCAACAGTATCTACAACACATATAATCCTATCGACGGCAGTTTCCACAACTACGTCTCCACCGATGAGACAGAGACCGGCCCTTACAATGCGGAGGACCTGACCGCCGTTGAATACGAAGGACGCACACTGTGGCAATTGACTCCGGAGTATATGTACTACTTCATGGATTACAACGATTCGCGTTATGCCCAGATACTGGTCCTTACTCCTGACGGAGAGATGAAAAGCACCGGTTTCAACTTCACCACATCCCTGAACGAATTAAATACCATCATACTAACCGTACCAGCAAGCACACTGGAGTAAATATTGCCTTATATGAACAGACATCAATACATATACACAGCATCGGTTCTCCTTGCAGTCTTATCCACACTCTGCGGCTGCAGCCGGATTGAAGAGACTGCTTTCAATCATCAGACAGAGGCACTGGCCCTGAATGTCCAGTACCCCTCTTTCGACATTGAGCAGACCAAGGCAGCGGGAACTGTCTACGCCGACTCTCTCTTTGCATACCCCTTCAATGCCGGGACACAAACCCCCGTCTCTCCAGTGAAAAATGACAACCGGGCGGACGGAATCTACTACTTTACTATTCCATCAGATGCCACCGACATTCTCTTCACCACTGTTTCCATACACAGTCCAGGCCTTACTGTCCGCTCTGCCATGCCTGACACTCTGCTGTCTGTTGTCACTGAGGAAGGCCGCAGCGCAGGACAAGATGTCCTCTACGGCGGCATAACCGGATATTCCGGAGGCGGAGAAGAGAACATCGCAATGACAAGAGCAGTCGCAAGGATACAACCAGTGCTGAAACTCATCATTGGCGAAGACACAGTCTCCAATCTCACAGGATACTTCGACTCTGTATCAGTTGCCGTTTCCGGAGTAGCCTCCGGCATAGTCTTCGGCAGCGACTTCTCACACTCATACAACGGCAGCAACACAATACATACCGATCTCCACATAACCCAAACCTCCTGCCATTCCGACTACGTCTACACATTCCCTACCATCGATCCTAATCCCGAAGTAGAACTCAGAACTGTAGTTTCAGGCAGCCGCGCCGTTACATTCAAGGCACCCCTGCCATCCTCTCTGGAAGCCGGCAAAGACTACACGATTACCATCTATCTGCACAAGGACAATGCCGATGTCGGTTTCACTTTGGGCGATATCATATACAGCGATGACTTCATCGAAAATAATTTCTACGATGACGACTTCGGTCTGGTTACATTCTCAGAAAACACACTGCTGTTCCCAGTAGAGGAACGCTCGTCAAGAGACGTGGTGATAAACAGCCGCCTCGGAAAATGGAGCACCAACCTCAGTTCGGAAGTACTCAGTGCTTACAGCGTGGAGAACTTGAGTACCGGCGAGACTGCCAGCGGTATCAGTCCATCCCTGTCGGGCAGTTCAGGCGATACCGTGCGGTTCACCACCCTGCGCGACCTTACCGGCAGCAACTCGTCTTGCCTGGAAGTCTCCTTCAAGGCCGAGGAGAACAACACTTACCCTCTCACTCTCCTGCAGTCCAACGGTGTAACACAGAAGATTACATTCCATACCTCCAATTCCAACACCATAGGCGTGGGAGGCTACTGCTCCATCTACAGAATATCCGGAACAGACACGACACTTGTCTCAACCTGTTCTGATGCTTATAAACACTACAATTATATCGACTATGGAGATTATCTCATCGAAGGAGAACACATAAGTTACTTCTATAACGAATCATACGGAATTGACGAGATCGCTTTTGAAAACTGCACGTCTCTGATAGAACTGGATATAAGAAACAGCAGCATGGCCGAGTTGGACTTCAATGCAATGACTGCCCTCAAAAACCTGAGCCTCAGCGACAATTCAGAACTGACTAACATCAATCTCTCTGCCTGCCTGTCCCTTGAGTATGCTTATCTAAGCAATCTGAATGCTCTTTCCACCATAAACTCCAATGACAACGGGCTGCCGAGACTGACCAGCCTGACCATCTCAAACTGTGACAACCTGACAGAACTTAAACTCCCTGGATGCTCAGGCCTTACAACCCTTGAACTGGGCAGCAGCTCACTGGCTGACATAGATATAAACGGATGTTCCTCACTCGAGACTCTCACTTCATTCGCGACCAGTGACGGAGGATGGACATACATTCCACTTGCATCCATCGATATAAGCGGATGTTCTTCATTAAAAGAATTCTCTGTATTTTTAAGCAACTCCACCATAGAAAGACTCGACTTTTCCGGATGCCCTGAGCTGTCCAAACTTCAGATTCACGCAAACAGTTCATCAAACAGCAACTATCTGAAAGAAATAAATATATCCGGCTGTAACAACATTAATTCCCTGGATTTCGAATATCTGCGCAGACTCCAGGTCATAGATGCCTCGGAAGCATCAGTGGCCGAAGCATACATCAGCAACTCAGATTCTTTGGCCACTCTTGACTTTTCTTCCAATGCACGGCTCAACAACCTGTCCGTTACAGGCTGCAACTACATCGAACATGTCGACATAAGCGGATGCTCTGCCCTGAAATCATTCCCGAACGTGCTGCGTTCAAGCCTGATTTCCCTGAATTTAAGCAAATCCGGAATAGAAGAACTAAACTTCTACAACGAGAGTTTAAATAATCTGACCCGATTCAGGGTAGACAGCTCATCATTAAAAAGATTTACATACAGTTCCTACGGCATCAACAGCACAATCAAGCAGGATTCATTGAATTTCTCCGGATGCACATTACTGGACTCGGTTTATATATACAGCAATGGGAACGAGACCAATACAACAACTATTGTTCTGGACGGATGTCCTTCCATCGGTGGTGTTAAGATTGACGGATTAACCAATTTTTCCGACCTTTCAGTCAAAAATGCCTCCGTCAAAAGACTATATCTGGACCGCTGCCCCGGAATAAGTACACTGACTTTAAACAATACGGACATAAAAAAAGCCTACATAGGTCTTGACGGAGCCTACATGGAAAATCTCAACTACATATCCTTCGCCGACTCAAAAATAGAGGAGCTCCGCATATCAGACATAGAAGGCCTGAGCAGGGTATCCGTTGCCGGATGTGAGTCATTGAAACATATAGATATTACTGACTGCTACAACCTGTATTTCTTCTACTCCGAAGGCTGCAGCAATATCACATACATAAGATTATGGAACAACAACGAGTCTTCAAGCCTTCCTGCATTTGACCTTGGACAGTTCCCCAATCTGCAGTATCTGCAGCTCAACAATATGGACTCATTCAAGAGACTTGACCTCAGACCTCTCACACAGTTGAAGTTCATGAACATCGCCAATATTCCCCTATCGAGCATCAACTGCCAGGGCCTGACACAGCTCAGTGAAATCCACCTTAATCAGCCGTCAAATCCAGACTCTCTCATACTCAGCGGATGCTCTTCACTGCCGGCGCTTGAGCTGAACAGTTCTACAATAAGATACATTAATCTGGACGGAACAATATCTCTCTCCGATCTTTCCATATCCAACACCAACTATCTGGAAGAGCTGAACCTTACACTGCCGGCTCTGGAAAAACTGTACTTGGAAAATATGAATGAACTCAGAGCCATAAACATTTCCGAAGGTTCTAACATAAGGAAAGTCACCGTAAAATCCTGCGGTAACCTTGATCTGGGTGCCAGCAACCTGAACGGTAAACAGACTTTGAAGCACCTGTTCCTAGAAAATACCGGCACCAGTCTATCCGACAGCACGGACATTGACCTGAGCGGCTACACAGCCCTTGATACTCTTGTCATGAGATATTACTACAAAGCCAGAAGCCTGAACTTGTCAAACTGCACAAGTCTCAGACTGATAGACCTTGACTACAGTAAACTGAGCACACTATCTGTAGACGGATGCGAGTCACTTATGCAGGCAGATCTCGACCACAACCTTCTGGAGGTAGACGCGCTCAATCTTTTCTTCGAGCAACTGCCGATGAGAACCATAGACAGTCCAGCCGAATACAGGATTACAAACTGCCCTGGCTCAAGCAGCAGTAGTCTCAATAAAAGCATTGCCGACAGTAAATTCTGGTCTCCGACATCCAACAACATTGGCAGTGATATCAGAGACTAGAGAACGGCAATGAAATTGTGTATTTTGGTATATTAAAAAATTTATGCAATTTTGCAGACCGAATGAAACTGTTATGATCTGCGACTACAGACTTAAAGTATTCTACACCGTGGCGGTCAAGGGTTCCTTCACCGCCGCCGCCAAAGAGCTGGGCATAACCCAGCCGGCCGTAAGCAATCACATTTCAGAACTGGAAAGCTCCGTAGGAGACCTGCTTTTCTTCAGAGGACGCCGGGAGACAGTGCTTACTCCGAAAGGGCGCATTCTGTTCGATTATGCAGAAAAGATTCTGAATCTTTACCGCTGCGCTGACCGCGAACTGATGCCGGTCCGTAAGGACGAGCACCGGGAGATTGTTATCGCAGCTGACTCCGTAGCTGCCAGATTTATTCTCAAACCACTGGCGGACTATTATTCCCGCATCTATCCAGGAACCGACATATCCATCCTGGAGCGAAACAGGGAAGAAGCAGCCGCACTCCTGAGCGATTCCGCTGTAGATATAGCCGTGACAGATCTGCCGGTAGAGAATGCCGACAGCTCCGTCTTCGCCTCAGTATCCGTAAACGGAGCCTCCCGCCCCATGTCCACATGGTACCTCAACCGCAACTCAACACCCGGCAATAACGTAAATCCGGCAGTCGAGGACTTCCTCCTCTGCTGCCGGACATTCAAATAAATGACGGGACACTGGAAAATACTGACAGCTTTCCTGCTGCTGACCGCGGCAGTCACCCTTACAGTCGTCACTGTCAAGGGCCACACGGATAATTCCGGCAATACTACGGAAGAAACCGGAGGCGGCCCCTACGGAAGCAGTGAACACATCTCAATCAATGAATTCTTGTCCAACGACCTCAGCAGTTCCTCGCAGTTCTCAGCACTTGACTCGTACATCGAGCGCTTCATGAAACGCTGGGAGATCAAAGGCGGAAGTCTGGCGGTCATGAAGGACGGACAGCTGATTTACTCCAAAGGATACGGCTGGGCCGATGAGGAAAAGGGCATCCGGATGTCCCCGGGCCACATCATGCGCATAGCATCCCTCTCCAAACTGGTAACTGCTACGGCGATCATGCAGCTGTGCGAAAGAAAGGTCCTGAGCCTGGATGACAGGGTTTTCGGAGACGGAGGAATACTGGACTGCGGACAGTTCAGTCACATAAGGGATAAAAGAGTCCGGAATATCACTGTAAACCAGCTTCTGAGACACGAGGCCGGTTTTACCATGCACAAAGGCGACCCACTGTTCACCACCCGCGAGATTATCATTTGGGAAGACCTTGACACCGTTCCGGACATGGACAGAGTCATCGAGTACGCACTGGGTGAAAGACTGGGATACACTCCAGGACAAGGTTTCCGGTACTCCAATCTGGGTTACCTCATCCTCACGAAGATCGTAGAGGTCTGCAGCGGAATGGATTACGATGAATACTGCCAGCAGAACATACTGCACCCGGCCGGATGCTACGACATGCACCTGGCACACAACCTATATGAAGAACGGTATCCCAACGAGGTCCGTTACTACGAGACACACGATGCAGAACCGGTACCTGCATTTGACAACAGCGGAGACACTCTCTGGCGCCGTTACGGAGGCAGCAACATAGAGGGACTGCGCGGAGCCGGTGCCTGGGTTGCCTCCCCCTCCGAATTCGTACGATTCGTAGCCTCCATAGACGGAGATCCGTCAATACCGGATGTCATTTCCCCTGAGAGCGTCCGAAAAATGACTGCTGACCCCGACGACCCCTACCACCCTATCGGCTGGGTACGAGCCGGAACACATTCGGACTGGACCCGTACAGGCACACTGGCAGGTACAAGTGCTATGCTCAAGAAACAGGCTGACGGCTATATATGGATGTTTGTCACGAACACAAGTTCCTGGAAAGGTTCCAAATTTACCCGGTACATCGACCGCATGTACCGCACCGCATCATCGCGCGTAACAGGATGGCCGGAACGGGACCTCTATGCCGTAAGGGAAAACAGCTGAAATCATTTAATAACCACAATTATAACCACGGAAGATGATTACCACGGAACAGGTGAGAGACTTGCGTCAGCGTATCGATACGCTGGGGAGGTGTCTTTGACATCGCTGCGAAGAAGGAGCAGGTAGCTCAGATGCAGCAGCACAGTGCCGGGCCCGGATTCTGGGACGACCCGAAGGAGGCCGAGGCATTTCTTAAGAAAATGTCGGGCGTGAAATTCTGGACCGACGCCTACGATGAACTCAGGAAAATGGACGAGGACCTGGAGGTTCTCCTGGAATTTGCCCGGGAGGACGAGTCAGCCCAGCAGGACGCCGACGCCCAGTTCGAAGCCCTCACCGGGAAGGTCGAGGACCTGGAGCTGCGCAATATGCTCGGCGAGGAGGGGGACAATCTCGGAGCCATCCTCAAGATCAATTCGGGAGCCGGCGGCACCGAGAGCAACGACTGGTCGGCCATGCTCATGCGCATGTACGTCCGCTGGGGCGAGCGCAACGGCTACAAGGTGGCGGTCAGCGACCTCATCGAGGGGGACGAGGCCGGCATCAAGTCGGTGACCATCGAGTTCGAGGGGGACTACGCCTTCGGCTACCTCAAGGGCGAGAGCGGAGTACACCGCCTGGTGCGCATCTCCCCGTTCAATGCCCAGGGCAAGCGGCAGACGACATTCTCCTCCGTCTTCGTCTACCCTCTCGTGGACGACACCATCGAGATAGAAATCAACCCGGCCGACCTCGAGTGGGACACCTACCGCTCGTCCGGAGCCGGCGGCCAGAACGTCAACAAGGTCGAGACCGGCGTCCGCGTGCGCCACATCCCCACCGGCATAGTGGTCGAGAATACCGAGACCCGCTCCCAGCTCGACAACAGGCAGCGGGCCCTGCGCATCCTCAAGTCGCACCTCTACGACCTGGAACTCAAGAAACGCCAGGAGAAACAAGCAGAGCTCGAAGGCAAGAAAAAGAAAATCGAATGGGGCTCCCAGATCCGCAGCTACGTCCTGCACCCCTACAAGATGGTAAAAGACCTGCGTACCGGATATGAGACTTCCGATACGCAGGGCGTTCTCGATGGAGACCTCAACGCCTTCATGAAGTCCTTCCTCATGGAAGCCGGCTCCGCTTCGTAAATCTTACAGCTCCCAGGCAAGGGCCGAGGCGCCGAGGATGGCGGCGTCGGAGTCCTTCAGGGTGGAATACAGCAGGCAGATCTTGCCTTTCCAGATATCGAGCAGGTTCTCGTTCATGGCATCGAGAATGGACTCGGTCAGGAACTCTTTCGAGCGGGCCAGGCCTCCGAAGAGGATGATGGCTTCGGGAGCACTGAAAGCCACGAAGTTGGCAAAAGCCTCACCCATAATGCGGCCTGTATAGTGGAATATCTCTATAGCCAGCTTGTCTCCTTTGGTCGCAGCGTCATAAATGTCCTTGGATGTAATCTTCTCCGGATCAAGGCTGCGCAGCAGGCTCTTGTCCTTACGCTCTGCCAGGAACTCCCGGGCCGTGCGGGCCACACCTGTCGCGGAAGTATAAGTCTCCAGACAGCCCTTGCGGCCGCAGTTGCACTGCCTTCCTCCGCGGATAGTGGTAGTATGTCCCAGCTCGCCTGCGAAACCGTCATGACCGTAGACGATATTGCCGTTGATGACTATACCGCTGCCCACACCTGTACCCAGGGTTATCATGATAAAATCCTTCATTCCCTTGGCGATGCCGTAAGTCATCTCTCCTACCGCAGCAGCGTTGGCATCGTTGGTGATGGCTACGGGAATGCCTACGATATCCCTGATCATCTTGGAGAAGAAGATGACCATCGGCTTGTCATTCTCATCGTATGCCCACTTGAGGTTGGGCGCAAATTCGATTGTTCCCTTATAATAGTTGCCGTTGGGGGCCCCTATACCGATTCCCTTGATCTCTCCGTCGTTCTCGGCTTTCTTGATAAGGTCCTTGATGGCGGCGGTCAGGTCATCCACATAGGATGAAAGTTCTCTCTGAAGAGACGAGATAACACTCTGATAAAGTATATTGCCGCGGGCATCGACCACACCCAGCTTGGTGGACTGACCGCCCACATCGATGCCCATTACCAGTGTCTGTTTTGTCATAATCTATAAATTAGTCGGTTACTATATCCGTATTGACGTTCTTGTATCCTATCAGAGCATAGAAGAGGATGTAAACAGCGCAGACCAGAGGAACTGCGAAGCTGACGAGGAAAGAACCTGAAGCATCGGCGATGGCGCCCTGGAGCGGGATAAGGATACCGCCGCCGCAGACCATTGTCATGAACATACCTGAAGCCACAGAAGTAAAGCGGCCCAGCCCTTCGACGGCCATATTGAAGATACCGCCCCAGCATACCGATGTACACAGACCGCAGAGCACCAGGAACATCATGCCCACAGGAATGTCAGCCGACACGAAATGTCCGGTAGAACCCTCGAATCCGAAGAAAGGCACTGTGGCTGAAGAAGGCAGAATCATTCCCAGAACGATGAACAGGATGCAGACCGAAGATACGAAAAGTATCTGGGCACGGCTGGAGAAACGTCCACCCAGCAGGCCTCCGAAAAGACGTCCTACCAGCATCATCAGCCAGAACACACCTGCGATGGATGCCGCGATACCCGAATCCATTCCGAAACCGGGAGTAGCTGCATCAGTAGCTGTCGAAAGGTACTGCAGCACGTACGTAGGGATACCTACCTCCACACCCATATACAGGAAAATAGCGATGATACCGAGGTTGAAATGACGGAAGGAGAATGCGCTGTGGCGCCTGCCTGTCGGGGACACTGCGGGCTTCTCAGCCGCATCCTTCTCCTGGTCAGGCTCTGGAATCCTCACGAAAGACAGTACAATGAATACCAGCAGGAAGATACCCAGGGCGATGAACAGAGCCGGGGTAGCGTCTGATATCTGAGCCTTCGATGCATCTCCCACGAGAGCACCCACGAAGATAGTCACGAATGTGGCTGCCAGGGAATTGCCGACACCGCCGAACTGAATCAGCTGATTGCCCTTCTTGCCGCCTCCGCCCAAAGTATTGAGCATGGGGTTGACGACTGTATTCAGCATACACATGCAGAAACCTGCGATAAACGCTCCGGCAAGGTACACACCGTAGCTCTGAACCGAATTCCATCCCGACACATACTGGAGGAAGACACCCGTAAAGCCGACTACAATGGCTGTCAGGGCTGTTTTTTTGTATCCTATCCTCTTGAGAAGCATACCGGCGGGAATACCCATCACGGCATAGGCGATGAAATTGGCCGCGTTGCCGAGCTGGGCCATCGCGTTGGAAACTTCGAACTGATTTTTAACGATTACCGCCATCGGATTACAGAGATTGGTCACGAAGGCGATCATGAAGAACAGCAGGTACATCATTGCGATGGGGAGCGCATAGTTCTTCTTCACGGTTTGAGTTGTAGACATAAGTTCTGTACAGTTAATGTTAGTATTAGTTTCAAACTTCAAAGTTAGTCAAAATTTCGGACATTCCAAGGAAGAGACGACCTTCATGACAGCCGCATAATCATAGCCCCGAGACAGTGCAAAGCGCAGGACTTTGACACGGCGTTCCTGAGGCGTTGCGGCCTTGACACTCCGCCATTTGCCCCGGATTACCTCCTCCATGCGGCGGGTACTCTCCCCATCCTCCACCTCAGAGAGTGCCTCCTTTACAGTTTCCGCCGGAATACCTTTGGAGGCCAGGGCATAAGCTATTTTCCTACTTCCCCATCCCGCCAGATGAGCCTTGTCCCTGGCGAATGCCCTTGCGTAGCGGGCGTCATCGACATACCTCTCAGCCCGCAGGCGCTCCAGCACAGCCGCCGCTTCCTTCCCTTCCACTCCCTTGCGCCGCAGCAGGTCTATAATGCCGCTGCTGCAGTATTCCCTTCTGGAGCACAGGCAGGCCAGGCGGTTAAAAATAGTATCCGAGGTTGACATATACTCCCATTTTATGAGTCAGGTTCGACCAGGAGAAATCCACATCCACAGGGCCTATCGGCAGGTCATACGAATATCTCAGACCGAAACCCCACCAGTTGCATGCACTCATCCCTCCGTCTGACAGTTCATGCTTGGGGCCGAAGAAATTATGCAGGCCTGCGGATTCCCGCGCGTAGTTGACCATAGCAGTGACATAGTGCTTGGAATGGACATTGAGCCTGAAGTCCGTACGGAGAACAACCACAGAATTATCCATTGCCTCAGGTCGGTTGAATCCTATGAAAGGCAGCTGATGCTTCAGGTAGCGGCCCTGCATGGCACCGCCCATCAGAGTATTGTAGATTCTGAAATAGTCCCCGCCGATAAGAAAGCGGGAATATACTTGAGGCGAGATGACCAGCCGTTGTCCGAACACCGGAATATAGGATGCAAAGGACAGCATGACATCTCCGAAAGTATTGAAATTCTCCCGTCTGTCCAGATCACAGAACTTCCAGCTTCCGTCCAGAGTAAACTGAACTCCCTTGGTTGCAAAACTGGTACGGTTCTTACTGTCAAATCTAACACGTGTATAAAGTCCCAGATATGAGCTGGTCAGAGCATTGTTGTCTCCTGGCAGGATTCCCACGTTTCCGACAGATGACTGGAAGAGATGCTCATATATGAAATTCTCGTAATTCAATCCAAGTTCCGTACTCAGGAAACGGGAGTGGTACTCAGAGAAATAGGCCTTAACCTCCTGATTGTAGAACAACACATTGGATGTAGTACGGCCCATGTTGGTGATATTGGTCTCTTCTTTTCTGAAAGAGTAGGCGAGACTGAAACGGGGAATAATCCGGGGGACAAACGATACCTGCACCCTTGCCCAAGGATTATAACTGAGACGGGTGGACACATTTAACTTAACTCCCGTAAGTTTCTGTTCATTGAGGCCCACCCCCAGTAGAATGGCGGCTGCCTCCTGCGAATCAAAACGGAAGCCGAAGCCGAAGTTATGAGGCACGTCCGGTACCAAAGAAATATTAATCTGCCAGGTTTCATTGTCCGGGTCCTGGTTAAGTGTATAACTTATCTTGGAAAATGCATTGGTCCCGTAAAACATAGCCACGGCTTTTTCTATGTCCCTGCCAGTCATCCTCTTATTTTTCAGCAGCCTGGACTTTTTAAGCAGCCATTCCGCATCCTTCTCGCCCACCCCGCTTATGGATATGGAACTGATAGTCAGAGTATCGCTGTCCATATTCCTGGCTCTGGGTGCCTGAAGCTGCTTTTCGCACGGTCCGTAGGCCTCCAGCAGCTCCTTCAGTTCCCTGAGCTCATCCCGGTGTCTGTCTGCTGCCACATAACCATTATGCACCAGCTTACGGATACTGGCCGTATCGAAACTCATCGGTCCATAACCGGTCACATCCGGTTCTATGAAGATGTCGCAGGATGCTATATTCTCATTGGACTTACGCTGGGTCACCACCCCCATAAGCTGGTCAATAAGCTGCGGCAGGGAGTTAAGCGCGTCCGGATCACCCTTGAGAGTGCTGGAGACCCGCACCCCTATTATTATATCCGCCCCCATCTCCCGACATATATCCACTGGGAAATTATTGAGCATACCTCCGTCCACCAGCACCATATTGCCCATCCTCACCGGCGAGAACACTCCCGGAATGGCCATGCTGGCCCTTATTGCCTTGGACAGGGATCCGTTACGGAAAACGACCTCCTGCCCTGTCACCATGTCCGTTGCTACACAGGCATAAGGTATCGGCATAGAATTGAAATCTATCGAGTCCTGATACCCCACTGACAGAGAATTCAGCAGATTCTCTACATTATTGCCATTGATGAATCCTGCCGGCAGTGAGCTGATGAATGTACTGGCATCCACTACTGATGAGGACTGAGTGCTGGAAGCCTCCTGATCCCTGCGGCTGCGCCCGACTTCCATTTTCCGTTCCAATGAAGCCGCTGTGGTAAACGGCACTGTCAGAAGATAACGGGATTTATGCTCCTTATCCAAGAAAGAAAGCTGACTGCGGGAAACATTATTGCTCATGATGACCGACCAGTCCACTCCGCTTATCAGCGAATCCATCTCCGCAGGACTGTAGCCCAGACTGTACAGACCTCCGATGATTGAGCCCATGCTGGTTCCGGTCACGAAATCCACGGGTATGCCCATCTCCTCGATAACTTTCAGCGCCCCAATATGGGCCGAGCCCTTAGCACCTCCTCCGCTGAGCACCACTCCCACTTTGGGCCGCTCTTTATGGACGGTGCTGTCCTGACCTCCAGAGGCGGTGACTGTCAACGGGAATACCGCGGCGACTGCTGCCAAAACTATCTTATACAGAATTTTCATAGGCCTGTTCCTTTTTTTATTCTACTTTGTACGGCCCTTGCCGCTGAGCATGCCGCAGGCGGCCAGGATATCCTCTCCGCGGGAAGCCCTGAGGGTGGTCAGCACTCCGGCGGCATTGAGCCTGTCCTTGAACTGCTCGATGACGGGCAACGGCGAGGGGGCCAGCGGCGAATCGGGGATGCGGTGGAAGCGGATAAGGTTGACCCTGCACTCCAGTCCGCGCAGCATCCGGGCCAGGGCGTCGGCATGCCGCTTGTCGTCGTTCACCCCGGCGAACATGATGTATTCGAAGCTCACCCTCCGCTGTCCCGTAAAATCATACTCCCGTATAAGGGACAATGTCTTACTGAGCGGGAATGGCTTCTCCATCGGCATCAGCTCAGCCCTCTCCTCCGGGAAGGGGTTATGCAGGCTCACTGCCAGATGGCAGGTACACTCGTCCATAAAACGGCGCAGGGGGGACCCGCCGGTACGGGAATCCGCCGTCACGCCTATGGTCGAAAGGGTTATGCGCTTGGGGCTCCATCCGAATCCCCAGGGGGCCGTCAGAATGTCGATGACGCGACGGACGCTGTCCCAGTTGTCCAAAGGCTCGCCCATGCCCATGAACACGGTATTGGTCAGTTCCGCAGCCTCGTCCACCTCCAGGAACTGGGAAAGGATCTCCGCGGGAGTCAGGTTGCCGTGCCATCCGCCGCGGCCCGTCATGCAGAAGCGGCAGCCCATGCGGCAGCCCTTCTGGGAGGAGACACAGAGCGTGCTGCGGTCCTTGTCGGGAATCATCACGGCCTCCACTCCGGGACCGAAAGGAAAGAGGTATTTCTTCGTACCGTCCGCAGAGGCTATGAGGTCGACATAGGAAGTCCGGCCCACCGTGTAGTCCCGGGCGAGAGCCGTCCGGGCCGTCTTGGGCAGGTTGGTCATCTCATCGATGGAGCGCACCCGCTTGCGGTAGAGCCAGTCGGCCATCTGGGCGGCAGCAAAAGATTTAAGGCCGTACTGTTCGCAGACGGCCTTGAGTTCCTCGATATTTTTTCCTAAAAGAGATTCCATTTCAGATAAACTTTACGAATCGATCCTTAAACTGCTTTTCATCTGGAATGATACAGGGAACGCATAGGTAACCGACACCGGCTTGTCATCGATGCTGCCGGGAGTCCACATGACAAGCGACGAGGAGATCGTCTTCTCCACCTCAGCATAGAATACTCCGTAATCGAAGTCCTCCACCCGATTTCCCTGGATGTCCAGGCGCATGAGCCGAAGGTCTTTCAGTGCTCCTTCCCTGTCGATTCTGAACTGAATCGTAATCCTGGCTTCAGCCCCGGCCCGCCTGGCTGCTTCAGGATACTCAAGCTGACTGTAAAGCCATTCAATAAAATTGTCTGTGTCGCCTCCGATAAACTTAGGAGGGACTTCAACCACACTGAACGGTAGCGGTCCCATATCTTCTGTCAGTGAGGAGTCCTCAACATGCTCGGCTGTATACACGGCATCCGCATAAGACGGAACTGCCGCCGACGGTCTTACGAAAAGCATGACAGCCAGAACAAGCACCGGGAGGACGTAAGTCAAGCGCAGATATACGCCGCTGCGGACCGGCGTTTGTTTCTGAATCATCGCGATCCGGCGGTATAGGCTGGACTTGTGAAAAGGATTTGCAAGAGAGACAGTCATACCGTCCGCCGCCTTTTCCACCAGAGCGAGCTGATAATCTCTTCTGTCTGCTCCTGAACTCAGAACCGCATCGTCCGCCTCGAACTCACAGTTCTGACGGAGATCCCGCAACAGGAGCCATGCCGCAGGATTGAACCACTGCAGGCACTGTAAAAAGGAAGCCGCCAGCAGCATGTACGAATGCCTCAGCTGAACATGAGCCAGCTCATGCCGGATGACATAGCTGTCCGCAGGATAATCTTCATCTGAGGGCAGAATGACCGTCCCGAACCAGCTCATAGGTTCCACTTTCCTGCCTCTGAGTACCGGCACCTCCACTACGGTGACCACCTGTTTGCCTGCGACAGCCCGGTAACGTCGGCCTCCGGCCATCAGACGCACTGCAGACACCACGGGCACCAGTACCTGGAAGATCAAGGTCATCAAGGCTCCTGCCACATATACCCAGGCAAGAATTTCCGTCAGACTCAAACCGCCGGCAGTCCGGTCCATCATATCTCCTGCTGCAGAAATTCCTTCCAGACCGGCATCCTCAGCTGCATCCCCGACCGTCATCAGTCCAAGCAGAACCGTACCCTGTTCCGGCGCCGTAACAGTTATTCTGGAAATCAGCAGGGGTGCGCACACAGAGAAACACAGGATCAATATGAGCAGAGCTCCATTGACCCTGAATATCTTCTGAGAGCGCAACAGCAGCCTGTAGCCGGCCCACAGCAGAGCCAGCAAGAGCGCCGAACCGACAGCGTATGTCAGCAGACCGCCTGCCATCCGTCCTTACTTATTATCCTTCTCAATCATTTCTATTATCGACCTGAGGTCTTCCACGCTCAGGCGCTCGCTCTCCACGAACTGAGACACGACCTTCTTGTAGGAATTGTCCAGATAGTCACGGACCACCCCGCCCAGATACCTCTGACCGTACTGCTCGCGGTTCATCGTCGCGGCATAGCGGTAGGACATACCCTCGGACTTATGGGTGGTAAAGCCCTTCTTTTCCAGAGAGCGTACCATAGTGGACACAGTGTTGAAATGGGGCTTGGGCTCTTCATACAGATTAAGCATCTCGGCCACTGTCAGCGGGCCGTTGTCCCAGAGGAGGTCCATTACCTCTTCCTCTCTCTTTGTGATTTCACTTCTCATCGTATTTAGGATTAAAATTATTGTCTTCAGTAGACCATACAAAAATAATAAATTTTTCCCAAATACCTCAATTGCATTTAACATCATCCGCGCATCCACCGCCGGTTCCCGGACTTATAGGGTGAAGCGGAGCTTCAGCAGTGCCGCCAGCGGTCTGATCCGGTAGGTGTAGACGTATGTGGTGATGTCACTGTAGACGGCCGAACTGTAGGTGTCCGTACCGAGGAGGTTGCGGCACTCCAGGGTCAGCTCCAGCCGTTTCGTGCGCCACGAGAGCGAGGCGTCCAGGAAGAACATGGACCTGTCGCCCGAGACGGCGTCATTGTAGTAATGCTCGCCGCCCACCTTCAGGAAGACGCTTTCGGCAAAGGACAGGCTGAGGGCCGCGTTCTGCCTCAGCGAGTGAATCGGGGGCTGCTCCCCTCCGATGTCGGTCACGCTGCGGCTGCGGGAGGCCGACACCCCGTAGTCCAGACCGGCCCAGTCACAGAACCGGGAGCTGAGTGCCAGGGTGCCGGAAATGTTGTCCATCTCGCTCTGATACAGCTCGTACTGGCGGTACAGGGAACTCCATGTACGGGACCAGGATGCCGACAGCTTCACGGTGGTGCTGATGGCGAAGAAGAGCTTGCTGGCATTGGCCGCCACGTTGACCCCATGGGAGAGACCGGGGCTGTCCACCGTCTCCACCCGGGTGAGAGTGCCGTCATAGACAGTGCCGTAGGTATGGCTGTTCCAGCTCCTCCAGTAGCCGCCGGAGAGCTTGGCGAAAGCCGCTATGCGGGTGGCGGCGTACGAGAGGTCCGCGACGTAGTTCTGGAGCCTGCGCCGGGGCAGCTCCCCGCCGGTGCGGGAGATGTGGCGGTAGTTGCTCATGATATATCCTCCGTAGTCGCTGTACAGCCCGCCGTAGCTCTCATCGTATGAGGCAGAGGCGGACAGTCTCAGCTCGGAAGTAATGGCCAGCTGCATGCTGAGGGCCGGGGAGACGAGCGGACGGTCGACGATGCCGGTACCGCCGCGCACACGGTCGCTCTGCCGGATACCCTTGTACCCCAGGCTGGCGTATGCGGAGATATTGAACTTCTTGCCGATGCGGTAGGAGACCGAGGGCTGGGCAGCCACGGTGTACTCCTGGCGGAGGATGTCGTTGCGCATGGAGTCGGCGGCCTGCGGGGGCGGTCCGTCCGTCGTGAGCGGAGACAGCTCCGAGCGCATCATGTCCACCGCAGCATCAGCCCGGAAGGTCAGCGAGACGAACCAGCCGCTGCGGTTGAACGTGAGTCCCGCCCGGTTGTATGCGGTGAGTCTTCTTGCCGAGATGGACTGCACGGCTCCATCAGCTCCCGCGCCGTCCCCGAAGATGCCATCATAGATCAGCGGCCTGACGGTGAGGGTCTCGGGCCGGTCGCTGTACGAGATGTCTGAGGAGGCGTCCCACATAAGGGGACCGCTGCTGCGCATGTAGCGGAAACGGTTGCTCAGGCTCAGACCAGGATGGCGGAAGGACTGCTCCACGGAGGAGCCGTTGTTGTCCACGCCGCCGTAGTCCGTGCTCCACGAGCCGCTGAAGGACAGCTTGTCGGTGATGTACCGCTCCTTTGTGTTGCTCTCCACGTCGATGTCCGCCGTGAGTCGGTCCAGACGCGAGCGGGAGAGGATGCTCTCTCCGATGACTATCTGCTGAGCTGGATCAGCCAGATGGTATGTCGTGACCGAAGTCCCCTCGTCCTCGCGCAGGTCGTGCTGGTACTGCACGTTCGCCCTCAGGTTCAGGTCCCCGCGCAGACGGACTATGCTGTTGGCGGAGACCATGTGCGTCTGATTGTCCAGATAGCGGTTCTTTCCGAACGGAGGGACACTCGGGCGCTTGACCCCGAGCACCGAGGAGGACCCGTCGGAGAAGCCCATGAGACCTCCGAATATCTCCTCGGATACGTCGTCGCCGGTGTTGTTGGTCTTGTAGGTGTCCATGGTCTGGAACCTGCGGCCGAAGTACATGGCCGCCGCCTCTCCGTACCACATCGCGGGCCTGTAGCCTCCGCCTGCCGCTATGTATCCGCCCCAGGTGCCCCTGGCCCCCTTCTTCAGACGGAGATTGACGGCCGGAGCTCCCGGCAGACCCTGATCCTCGTAGATCTTGATATGCTGGTGGTCCTCCAGGACCTCCACGGACGCTATGTCCTCGGCCCTGATGGTGTTGGTGGCCAGACCATAGCGCGACTCAAGCATGTCCAGACCCTCCACGTACATCCGGCCTATATCCTTCCCGTTGTACCTCAGTCTTCCGGAACGGGACACCTCGATGCCCGGCATCCTGCTCATCACCTCCCCTATGGTGCGGTCGCCGCTCTCCCTGAAGCTCTCCACATGATAGACCACAGTGTCCGTCCTTCTCTCCACCGGCTCGGCCCTGACGGTCACCTCTCCAAGGGACATCGCAGCCCATTCCATAGAGAAGTCCACCGTCATGCTACGGGCGGGGATGACCCTGGTCTGGGTCCTGAGGTTGAAGCCCGTGACCCTGACGGCCAGACTGTCCTCATCTCCGGAATATTCGATACTGTAGGTCCCGTCAGAGGAGGTCATGGCGAAACGGTACACCGAACGGCCGTCGCTGCGGCACAGCATTACATTGGCATCCTCGACGGGAGCGCCGCTGTCGCTGCGGGTGACACGGCCGCGCACGGTCACAGTCTCCTGCGCGGCGCATATCCGCGTCAGGAGCGCCAGAGACAGCAATATCGTAATTCTGAGTCCCATAACACGCCTCCCATCATCTCACCACTCCATAGGATAATACGGCATCCTCCAATTCTGATAGTCGGCCTCCTCGATGCCGTTGCCGGTCACTATGAACACCGAGGTGTTCTCGTTGAAGGACTTGGGCCAGCGGAAGCAGCTGCGCTCGTAGCGCTTGAACTTCCGGTAAGTTGTTTTCTTCTCATTCTCATATATGTAATCATAGAAAGGCACCGGCTCATCGGTAACGGACACCGCCTCGAAGCTGTACTGGCCGGTGGTGTCACGGGCATAGAGTATCAGCCCCGGCAGCCCCCTGAGCTTCCATGGCCCTTCACTGAACGGTATCTCCGTGGTGAACCACGCCTCCCACCTCCGTCCCCGGAAGTCGCACTCGGCTTTCTGGCAGTCGAACGACGCCACAGTGCCGTGCTCCCCGGTAATCTCCCACTCCAGCTCCGGGACATCCTCCTCGTAGATATGAGCCAGGCTGTAAGTGTAGTACGGCTGTGTTGGAACCCATATGTCTGGAACCACCACTTTGGACTTTCCCGTCCTGTAATCATACATCACGGAGCGGTAGAAGTATGATCCTCTCAAGCCCAAGTCTCCGTGAGCGTCCACACTCTCGTGAAGTTCTCTTATCGATTCTTCAACCCCTTCTTCGTCACTCCAGTGCAGGCTTTCCACTTTGGCCTTTTGAATGTAACTGTACCTGTTATAGATATGCGCGGAGAAATCATAGAACAATGAGTGTGAGGCCCCCACATGCAGCATGGCGACATGCCAGCTTGACGAGGCTCCGGAATACATAAGATACGATGCCCTGTACCGTACTGTCAGGTGAGCCGTGTCCAGCAGGACTGAGTCAACTGCTTTTATAGACGATGAGGGAGGTGTCTTACCGTCTCCGTACATCGCGAATCCTCCGGACATGAAGTCCTGACCGCTGAGAGACTGTACCGACAGAGACAGGCACAGAAGGGTTGCTGATAAGCTGCGGATGATAGGTGCCATAGTGGTGAGTTTTTAAGTTATCGCTTTGATTTTATGCAATCTTAGCACTTAGACTTGACAACTGCAAAGATTTAACACTCGTTAACATTCTGGCATTTTGACACTCACCATTCCATAGGATAGTAGGGCATCCGCCAGTTCTGATAGTCGGCCTCCTCGATGCCGTTGCCGGTCACTATGAACACCGAGGTGTTCTCGTTGAAGGACTTCGGCCAGCGGAAACAGCTGCGCTCGTAGCGCTTGAACTTCCGGTATGTAGTCCTCTTTTCCTGCTCATAGGCATAGTCGTAGAAAGGCACCGGCTTGTCAGTAACGGACACCGCCTCGAAGCTGTACTGACCGGTGGTGTCACGGGCGTAGAGTATCAGACCCGGCAGCCCCCTGAGCTTCCATGGCCCTTCACTGAACGGTATCTCCGTGGCGAACCAGGCCTCCCACCTGCGCCCCCGGAAGTCGCACTCGGCCTTCTGGCACTCGAACGACGCCACAGTGCCGTGCTCCCCGGTAATCTCCCACTCCAGCTCCGGAGCATCCTCCTCGTAGATATGCGCCAGACTGTAGGTGTAGTACGGCTGTGTTGGAACCCATATGTCCGGAACCACCACTTTGGACTTTCCCGTCCCGAGATCATACATCACGGAGC
>ERZ791736.11-NODE-11-length-210341-cov-14.800419_pt1 | contig 210341 bp, 206 predicted proteins | sample MGYA00509940_ERZ791736 | MGnify/ENA primary metagenome ERZ791736 (study PRJEB30046, sample SAMN00792014) | human gut metagenome | study: EMG produced TPA metagenomics assembly of the A metagenome-wide association study of gut microbiota in type 2... | reverse complement strand
ACTCAGGGCTTCGCCCCGAGACCCCGCGAACGCCGCGCCGCAGTACATAGCTTGTACTGCTCAGTAGGCAGCTCGGCACATTCGCCCGCAAACGCGCTGGAGCTTGAACGAGTGCGGGCTCGTGCGGCGTACAAAGTACGCCGTTCCCTCGCAGTTCTCAGATAGCCCGTTCCACTGCGGCGCGGCTATTGGAAACTCGCTTGTCGGGGTTTATAAAGTCGCTTGCTTACCTTTTGACGATGGAGTACATATCAATAAATCACTGCATAAACTGCGGACGATGATATCCGCCCCTACACGGCTGAGTCAAAATTGCAATATTAAAGCTGTTTGACTGACGGCGGTTTATTTCCCGCCGCTCCCGATTCATCAAGCTGTTCAATCTGTCATACGACTTCAATATATATCGGAAAAGCCCCGACAGAAATTATACTGTCGGAGCTTTTCTGCTTTACGGACACGCGCTTTTATGCGGAGCCGTTTAGTGAAAATTTATGCGTGGTTATTGTGGATCATGTTTTTGATATCCGGCAGATTTGCCGTGCCCTTGAAGAACTTTCGAAGCTCGGAGAGACAGCGCAGGGGATTGGGATTCCAATCGGAGCGGGGAGCGGGCTTTATGCCGATATTTTCGAGCATCGGGCGCAGAGCTTCAAAGCGCTCCTCAAAGCTTTCGCAGTCCATATTCTCTCTCTTTGTCCAGCCGGCCTCGGCAACAGCCCAGAAGCGCGGGAAGCACATATACGAGAGTCTGTCAAAGTCGCGGACATACTCCGTCCAGATCGGGCACTCGACGCCGAACACGTTCTTCTTCCCCTCCTCGGTCAAGCCCTTGATATAGGGGTTGAGGCTGTAGGTTTTCTTGAGCGAGGTCATGCCGTAGGGGTAGTCGCAGTAGTAATAGTAAAACTCGGAGACTATCATCTTTCCGCCGTTGTTGGCAAATTCGACCGAGCGATCCTTTTTGTCCATCCAGCGCTGAACGATGATGTCCTTGGGCATCATACCGCTGTTGAGACTCTCGTTCCAAACTATCGCCGTTTTGCCGTGCTTTTTGAGGAAATCTATCGCTTGGAGCACGAACCAGCCCTGAAGCTCCTCCTCGTTTTTGAGCCCTTTTTCTCTTATGCGCGCCTGGCACTTCGGGCACTCCTTCCAGCGGGTCTTGGGTGCTTCGTCGCCGCCGATATGGAAGAATCTGCCGGGGAAGAGCTCAACCATCTCGCCGAGCACGTCGAAAACGAGCTTCAATGCGTCGTCGTTTCCGGCGCAGAGAATGTTGTCGTATATGCCCTGCTTCGTGCCGACCTTGAGCGGCACTCCCTTGCAGGAGAGCTCGGGGTAGGCGGCGAGCACGGAAAGCGTGTGTCCGGGTATATCGAACTCGGGGATGACTTCAATATAGTTGTCGTCCGCGTAGGCGACTATCTCGCGTATTTCGTCCTTGGTGAAATGTCCCGAATATTCCTCGTCGAAGTGGTACTGCCCGAAATCCGAGCGGTGGCGGTGCGAGCCGACGGAAACAAGCTCGGGGTGGCTGTCAATCTCAACGCGCCAGCCCTGGTCGTCGGTCAGATGCCAGTGCATGGTGTTCATCTTGACGAGCGCCGCGGCGTCGATGAGCTTTTTGATGTTTTCGACCGTAGTCATGTGGCGTGCGCAGTCGAGCATAAACGCGCGGTATTCAAACGCGGGCGCGTCCTCTATTCTCACGCAGGGGCAGATGTCGAGCTGTTTTAGCTGCTTTAATGTCTGATTTGCATAGAACGCTCCGCGCTCGCCGCCGGCGGTGGCTTCAACGCCGTTCTCCGTCACCTCGAGCACATAGCTCTCCTCGGACAGCGTATTCGAAAGACGGGCGGAAAAGCTCTCGGAATCGAAGCTTTCCGTGTTGACGCTGCCGCCGAGGTAGTCGATTTTGTTGGGGTTGGGAATAATGCTGAGCTGTTTCATTTTTCTTCTCCTACAAAGGGCTTTTGTCAAGGGTCAGTATACAATAAACGCAATTCAAAAGCAAGGCGAAATTCAGCTTTCGGGCTTTTCTTCGGGTTCTTTATGCTCGCTGTGCTCGTTTTTGATCTTCTCGGCTCTGCACGCCTCGGCGCACATCTCCTCCTGCATTTCGAGCGTTATCTGCTTCATCGTGCTTTCGTCTATCTTCATCAGCTTCATTAATATCGCCTGACGGGCGAGGATGCGGTTCATCTTGCCGTGAATGTCTTCGATCATTATCTCGGTTTTGAGATTTACCTTGTAGTCGTTTTCGGCGCGGCGGCGATCCTTTTCCTCCTGGCGGTTCTGGCTCATCATTATCAGCGGAGCCTGCAGTGCGGCGACGCACGAGAGCACTAAGTTGAGCAGTATGAACGGATAGGGGTCGAACGCGCGTTTGGCGAGTATAACATTGCCGACCATCCAGAGTATCAGCAGGGCGGAGAACGAGAATATGAACGCCCAGCTGCCGGCAAATTTCGCAATTTTATCCGCGGCGCGCTGACCGAATGTGTATTTCTCCTTGTCGGGGTTTGCAGATATCCTGCTGTCTGCGAGCAGGGATATGATATCCTCGTTGCTCATGTCGTGCTTGACATCGCTGATTATTTCGTTGACAAGTTTCTTGTTCTCTTTCATCTGGCACACTCCCTTGAAATTATCCGTATACTATTTTAACATAAGACGAAGAGATTTTCTATAGCTATATTTGCGTTTGCCAAGCGGCGGTGGTATACTGTGTGCAGGCATAATTCAGTCTTATGTGCGGATAATATAAAAAGGGGAGAAGAAAATGAAAGAGCTCATGAAAAATATTTCAAAATCCGAGGTTCTGACTCTGAGAGATCAGGTGCTCTGCCAGCCGGGGCAGGTGGTCAGCAAGACCCTCGCCCAGAACGACGCGCTGAGCATAACGCTCTTCGCTTTCGACAAGGACGAGGAGATAAGCACCCACGCCTCCGGCGGCGACGCATTTGTCACCTGCCTCGAGGGAGTCGGAAAAATAACGATAGACGGCGTTGACTACGAGCTGCACGAGGGCGAGAGCATAGTCATGCCCGCCGGACACCCGCACGCGGTCTACGGCAAAGAGCAGTTCAAGATGCTGCTCGTTGTGGTGTTTTGAGGATAAAATAAAAATGTCCGCCGTATGATATAAATGCGGCGGACAAATTTATATAATTTTACCCCTGCTTTGAAAACTCGCATCCGCAGTAGTTCTGTCTGTATAGATCATACTGCTTCGAAAGTTCTATCGAGCGCTTGTAGCCCTCGCGCTTCTTGAAATCTGCGGGCAGAAGGCGCACTCCGTATTTTTCGCCCATTTCCTCGCCGATGCGGTTGAGTATCTGCGAATTCTTGTGCGGGCTCACGGAAAGAGTGGTCGTGAAATAGTCGAAGCCGTGCTCCTTCGCCTCCTGCGCCGTGCGTTCGAGCCGCAGATAAAAGCACTTTTCGCACCGCGAACCGCCCTCGCGCTCCTGCTCATATCCATTTGCCGCGTCGGTGAACTGCGTATGATTATATTCACATTCGAGCATTTTTACATTGTGCTCCGCGGGCAGGAGAGATATTATCCTGCGCTGTTCGCTAAGGCGATGTTCATATTCCTCGGCGGGGTAGATGTTGGGGTTGAAGTAGAGCACGGTGACGTCGAAATATTTCGTCAGATATTCGAGTACATAGCTGCTGCAAGGCCCGCAGCAGCTGTGAAGCAGCAGGGTCGGCACGCGCCCGTTATTTTTTATTTCTTCGATCTCGCGGTCGAGGGCGAGCTGATAATTTATCTTGTTCATCTCTAAACGCCTCCGCAGTATATGATACCGCAAAGGCGCAAATAAATCAACCGATCAGTCGAGTATGCGCCCGTCTGTCGATATTGTCACGACCTGCCAGGGGATAAATTTGCCGCTGTTTTGCAGCGCGATTTTTGCGGCGTGCTCAATACCGCCGCAGCAGGGGACCTCCATTCTGACGACAGTTACGGACTGTATGTTATTGTTTGCGATTATCTCGGTCAGCTTTTCGGAATAATCGACGCTGTCGAGCTTCGGGCAGCCGACAAGGGTTATGTGCCCTCTTATGAATTTTTCGTGGAATGCCGCGTAGGCGTAGGCGGTGCAGTCGGCGGCGATGAGCAGCTTTGCGCCGTCAAAATAGGGAGCGTTTACCGGCACGAGCTTTATCTGAACGGGCCACTGGCGCAGTCTGCTCTGCATTTCCGTCGGCTGTGACGGGGAAGCGGCGCTCTCGTCGCGGTTGATAGTCATCAGCCTCGACCCGGGGCAGCCCTGATGTCCGCCGCCTCTTTTCTTCATCATATTTTCTTTGACCGCCTCCGCGTCGTAGGCGGCGGCCTCGCGTTCGACAAAGGTTATCGCGCCCGCGGGGCACGCGGGCAGGCAGTCGCCGAGCCCGTCGCAGTAGTCGTCGCGTATTAGCCTTGCCTTGCCGTCAACCATGGCTATTGCACCCTCGTGGCAGGCGGCGGCGCAGGCTCCGCAGCCGTTGCATTTTTCTTCGTCAATATGTATTATTCTGCGCTTCATAAAAATTCCTCCGAGTTAAAGCTTTGTTTTCTTGACCTGACAAGTCAATTATAGTAGAATTGAGACAGAAATACTGTTGCAAAAACAACGGAGGATTAAAAATGTTTGAAAATTTTGCGGAAATTAAATCGGCGCCGCTCTTTGACGGAATAGCCGAAACCGAGCTGCCGGAGCTGCTCGGCGCACTCGAAGCGAGAAGCCGAAGGTATGCGGGGGGCGAAATAATACTGAACGAGGGCGAAAGAACGGATTCGCTCGGGCTTGTGTTGAGCGGCAGCGTGCTGATAGTGCAGGACGATTTCTGGGGCAACCGCAACATACTCGCGCGGATAACGCGCGGCGGGATATTCGCGGAGTCCTTTGCGTGCACGGGCGAGAGGCTGACCGTCGGCGCGCAGGCGGAGAGCGACTGCGAAATAATGCGGCTGAAGGTCGAATATGTGCTCAAATCATGCCCGAAATCGTGCTCGGCGCACTCGGCACTCGTCGGCAATTTAATACACGAGCTCGCGCGCAAAAATCTGAATTTCAACTCGAAGCTCAGCCACATGGGCAAGCGCACGACGCGCGAAAAGCTGCTTTCCTATCTGTCCGCGCAGGCGACGAAAAGCGGAAAAAACGAATTTGATATCCCGTTTGACCGCCAGCAGCTCGCCGACTATCTGTGCGTTGACCGCAGCGCGATGTCTGCTCAGCTCTGCGCGCTCAGGGACGACGGAGTGCTGGAATTTAAAAAAAATCACTTTATTTTGCTGCGATAACCCCGTTTTGCGGCAGCACTGTACGATAAATTACCCACTGAAATAAAATCTCTTGACAGAAAATTATAAAGGATATATTATGAAAAAGGAGATATTCGGCGGAATATATTAATTAAATGGCAGTGTAAAGTTAAAATGAAAGAATAGCTCACAAAAACGCAGAAAAGCTTCACGCGACGAGCGGGAACTCCTGTTTTCTCCGTTTTGGTAAATTCAGACCGGCAACCTGAGCTGGGGTAAGACTGTTCAAAGCAGAATGAGGACGGACAAAATTGAAGAAAAACACAAACATTGAAATCAGGTTGTTGGCGCTTTCAAAGGAAGAAAAGCCCCGCTTGGTTTTGTACCAAGCTTTGAACTGCTTGTTAAAACATTCAATTAGGTTGTTTGAAATATCATCTTTAAAGCTTTGAACGCGAATGTGATCAGCTCCGCTGAAAATGGACTTGACAGGAACTTTGTAGGCTGAATAACGATCGGAAACGATAGCAGACGGCTTGCCGAATTCAGCGGCTTCGCTGAACAGAGAAACAGCCTGAGGAGAGTCTCCGTGCGGGGATAAGTGAAACCCGATAACAAATCTTGTTTCGCTGTCAATGATGAACCAGATATAATGCTTTACACCGGCTATTTTAACTACCGTCTCATCGGCGTGCCATTCATCGGAATTAAGGTCTAATAAGGGAAGAAGCTGAATCCGCATATCGTCAAACATCAGAGCGAATTTAACACACCAATTGCTGACAGTAGTATGAGAAACCTTGATATTAAAGGCGGTCTTGAGTATCAGGCTGATATTTCGGAAGGAATTTTTACCGAGATAAAACATAGACAAAGCCGTGATAATAATCTGAACGGGATACCGCATACGCTTAAAATTATGCTTCCCGAAAAGCGAGGACATGGAGGGAGCGGTAATGGCGGCGGATTTCCATTCAAAGAAAGAATGATTGCACTTCTTGTCGCCGCAGCGGTAGTTTGAATAATGCTCATAGTCGTGGTGCAGAAAAGATGTTTTTCCGCATACGGGGCAGGGCGGATATTTCCGCCGACAGTTTGCCCCCTCCGCCCTCGGGCGTTCGGGTGCAAATTGATGATGGCAGTTCCGGCAGAGGTACTTTTGATAACCGTCAGAATCTTTGCCGTAACGATAAAATAAATGATTGTTGTTGCATTTCGGACACCTAATTTGATATAATTTCATCAGAGAGCCTTTCCTTTCTTTTGGGAGAAAATGTGTTTTATGGTGAAGCCATTATACCAAAAGGGATGAGGGGTTCTCAACTTTCATTTAAGTTTACAATGTGCATTGTATTATGAGGAGATATAACGATGAAAAATTTACCAAATGAAGGTTTAGGTACCGAAACCCGAGTAGAACAAGAGGAATCTTCAGAGCGTGTTGACTTAGTAGAAGAAAAAGTCGCTGCTATTATTACTGTATTAAAGTCTCGCTATCCGAAAGGAAGCATTCTGCCAAAGTCTTTTGAAGAACTGAAATTTAATAACTCTGACTTGCAGTTGTCGACATTAAATAAGTGGACAATGATTGCTTACGGTCAGAAGGCCAGAGACTATTTGATTAGCGAAGGGCTCCTGCCTGCAAATATGACTGCAGCAGATGTCCAATCTCAGATTGCAGACGCAAAACCTATTGAAGAGCATACAGTTTCTACAGATGTTTCTGCAGGCGTACTATATCAGCCTGGTTCTGAGCCGGAGAAAATTAAAGTGCGTTTGGACAGGTTATTTGAAAAGTTGGATTCAGCATACCCTGATAAGGTGATTGTTGGACTTCACAAAGACCACAAGAATTTGGGTGAAACAGTAACTGAGCTTTATCGTCAACTTGGATATCCTGATGGAAACGCTTTCTTGAATGCTTACGGTTACACAACTGAAACAGGTGCATCTGGCCGCCCGTCCTCAGATCCTATGCTTATCATTAAGGAGTTGAAGAGAAGATACCCAAATGGTTCTGGCTTTAACAAAATGGCTGAGCTGAGAGCCGCCAATCCGGATATATCATCTAAGTTTTCAAATCTACAGAACCAAGCGAATAAGTTCTTCGGAATGACTTTTACTAAGTATCTGATTCAAGAAGGAATCCTTGTCGGTAAAACAGATGACCAGTGCGGAGATGAATTTGAAACACTCAAATCTCGTTACATCGGGAAACCGTTTACAGGTACTTTGCTTGAATTAAAGAGTGCTAACGATGATATCGATTGGAACGCAGTTAACAGATATTATTCACAAAGCGGTTCAACTGATACTTTTAAAGCCTTTTTGATGAAACAATGCATTCTTGTCGAACGAGAAATTTCATTTGAAGAAAAATTGACGGGAATTTCAGAGGAACTTAAGAGAAGATACCCTGAAACCAAGAAGTTCTCTGGATCAATAGAACAGCTTAAACTTGAGAATAGGGACTTGTCTATTTCAAGCATTAATGCTTGGACTATGCGGATTTATAAGGAGTCTGCAAGGGATTATCTTGTGCGCATCGGCATTATGGAGGCACCTAAGTCTGTCGAGGATAAGCTTGCTGCCGTTACTAAAACTTTGAAAGAGCGATATGCTTCCGGTGAAAAAAAAGCATATTCTATCACAAATCTTTGTGAGCAAAACCTTGATTTGCCGATCAACACAATTGGTACATGGTCCAAAAAACTCTTTAACCAAAGTGCAACAGAATATCTGACTGAGCAAGGCATTCTTTCCGAATATGACTGGAAAGAAGAGATGCGACTGCAGAACAAACGTTGGGAAGCTGAAGCCAAAGTGCGTGAAGAACAATTGGAAGCTGAAGCCAAAGCGCGTGAAGAACAATTGGAAGCTGAAATGAAAGCACCAATCGAAACTGTATATTATGAACCGCAAGTGTATAGTGTTCCCGAGATCGATGTTAGCGGCGAGGAAGCCAATGCATGGAAGTATAATTACTACCATGAGGGCGAAGTCTATATTGAAGATTATCTTGGCGATAACGATCACATTGTAATTCCTACTTTCATAAATGGAAAACGGGTGACAAATCTTGACAATTTCGGATTGGAAACTTGCAAAGCTTCCGTTGTCGAAATTCCTGGGAGTATAAAGAATCTTGCCGGCCATCTTGGATATCAGAATGAAAACATTCAGACTGTTATTGTCGGTGAAGGCGTTGAAACTATCGGAGAAAGCTGTTTTTCCTTTGTAGAGAACTTAAAGACGATAAAAGTATCAAGGAGCGTTATTAGTGTAGGAGATATTGCTTTCAAATACACGCCGTGGTATGAGGCACAAGATGATTTAATTATCATCGGGAGTGTATTGACTGAAATGAAGCAGGATCATGCAGTTCTAAACGTTCCTCAAGGAATCAAAACTGTTGGTCGCCTTGTTGCTGAATCTAAGTCTGCATTAAGAAAAGTTGTCTTGCCGGAAAGTGTTACGACTTTGTGTGAGAGCGCTTTTTCTGGACGCGGGAATGAAAACATTAAAGAGTTCATATTTACCGATTCCTTGACTAACATAGGTCTCCACTCTTTCGGTTATAACAAGTGGACCGAGAGTTTTGGAGACAATCCGGTTATCATTAACAATCAACTCTATCAGTTCAAGGTTAGTGGTAGTCAAGTTGTGATTCCCGATGGTGTGACTAAAATCTGTGACGGAGTGTTTAAGGAAAACAAAGACATAAAGTCTGTTGTGTTTCCGAAAACATTGAAGAGTATTGGGAAACAGGCTTTTAGTGAATGTCCGAACTTAACATCTATTTCTCTTCCCGAAGGTGTAGAACGGCTTGAAAAGGCTTGCTTCTATGGATGTAAAAAACTTAGTAGCGTATCATTGCCGAATTCACTTACTGTAATCGGTCGTTCTGCATTCAATAGCTGCCCTGCAATTACTGAAATCACTCTTGGAGATTCTGTTGAAGTGATCGGCGAGAAAGCATTTGTTGATTGTCGGATGCTCAGAAGTTTAACTATGAATGATAAAGTTCGCATTATTGGTAATGAAGCATTCAAAAATTGCGCGGCTTTACAAAGTATTGAACTGCCCGATTCTGTTGTCGAAATTGGTAGCGATGCCTTCAGCGGTTGCGCATCTTTGAATGAGATTGTCGTTCCTGGCAAAGTTAAAAAGATTGGCTCCTATGCATTTGATGCTTGCAAGGCGCTTAAGACGGTTTCGCTTGGAAGTGCCATTGAAGAAATTGCCAGTTCTGCGTTTGCAAAATGCAATTTGATTGAAGAAATAACACTGCCCAAAACTGTTGGACAGGAGGCGTTTTATGATTGCAGAGGGCTGAAGAAGGTTTCCTTTAACCCTGAAACGACAGTGATCGACAAGAATACCTTCAATGGATGTGCGAGCTTAATTGACGTTGTAATTCCTAATGCTGTTACAGAAATCAGAGAGGGCGCTTTCAGCAGATGTACCAATCTCAGAAGCGTTGCACTTCCGATTGGACTTACTTTGATCGGAGAGTCTGCTTTTAGCGGATGCACGGCTTTGGAAAGCATTAGTGTTCCGAATACCGTTAAGACGATTGAGGATAATGCCTTCAAAGATTGCACCAGTTTGTCAGAAGTTGCAGTATCTGATTCCATTGAGAACTTCGGACTTGATGTGTTTACCAATTCTCCGTATATGAAGAAAGAGTTTGGCGACTTTGTTATTATGGGTGGAGTTCTTTCAAAATATCTTGGAACAGATAAAGAAGTGACCATTCCGGATAATGTTTCAACTATCGGAGAAAATGCTTTTGCCGAAGCTTACCATGTTAAAACAATCATTATTCCAAATACGGTAAAAACTATTGCCAATAAGTTGTTTGGAACTTTCTACACATGGGAAGATGAAGCAAAACCTCAACTTAAGAAAGTCGTAATTGGCGATGGAGTAACATCTATTGGTGATGAAGCATTTGAGAACTGTGAGAAACTGACAGAAGTAGTATTTGGAACGGGCTTGTCAAGTATAGGCCAGAACGCATTTTCTGGATGTAAGGAATTAAAGTCAATAGACTTAAGCATGACAGCACTTACAGAAATTAAACAGGAAGCTTTCAGTGGATGCTATAATGCGAAAAAGCTTGTCCTTCCGAGCAATATTGAAATCATTGGACGTAGTGCGTTCTCCGGAATCGGATTGGGAGTTTTGCAGCTTCCCAAGAGCGTCAAAAAAGTTGAACGCTCTGCATTTGACGGAGCATCCGAACTTATTGTCTACGATACGATAGATCCTGATGCTGTTGAGGCAAACGAGTGGAAACACGATAAGCGGAATGGTTCGGTAAACTCTCCGCTTGCTTGTGCAATGCTGGGCGTTCCTCAGAGCTATGTTGAGTGCCAGGGCAATACGAGATGGCGTGGCTATCACATTACAGTTTTGTCTGCTGATACCGGAGATATTCGATACAGAATATTCTGCGACAGCGAAGAACGAGATGATTACCGCGCTATGATGTTCTCTGCATGGGGTAAGAATGCAAGCTTCACTTTTGATGTCTATGATGATTACTTCATGAAAACGAGGAATGTGCTCGGTAGAGCGGAAATGGCTTTCTGCCGTATTCAGTACCCTGAGGGTCTCAACACAGTCCATCGAGCCAATTATGAAGCATACCTTGAACGTTGTATGTATATTGAACGCAGCGCAAAGAGAATCGCTGAAATGATTGGCAATGAAGACGCCGTAGAAAGATTGACAATGCTCGACGGGTACAAAGCCATTGATGACCACAACATCGGATGGATCAAAGAGATTATGGCAAGCAAAAAAGCAACTAAGTGTTTAGCATATCTTGATGAACATTATTCAAAATGAGGAGAGATGATATATGGCGAATTATTGCCGGAGCACAATAGTGGCATCCGCTACTAAATGTGAATGGGCCGAAATATCTGAAGGCTTTGAAAATAATCTAATCGACTGGGCAATTGGAACGATGGGCCCTTTTTGTGACAATTGGAGTCAAAAGATTACTTGTGAGAACAAATGGACACCAAATCCTTGGTGCGAAGGATACATGGTCAAGCTTAGCAAAGCATATCCTTCTGTAATATTTCATTACACCACAGAATATGAGGGTGGTGAAAGACCTGACTCTGTATGGTTTGCAAATGGCGATGAAGGAAACAAGAAGGACGCAGAAAGTAGCCGTAAACAAGCATACAAGGCCGAGGTTGAGCGTTTTGTAGCTGCTACGGCGTCTGCCGCTGATGGTATCGAACATCGCGTTGAAATCATGCCGAACGGTAGAGTTGCTGCGGATGGTGAGAACAGATTCGGAGAATGCAACATCTTTCCTTGGACAAACATTAAACAGATTTCCTGCGGCAACTGGCATACCGTTGGCTTGAAAAAAGACGGCACAGTTGTTGCTTGCGGAAGCAATGCCAATGGACAATGCGATATATCAGCTATCCCTGGACGAGCTGTTGCGGTGTCATGCGGACGCTATCATACTGCAATCTTGCTCGATAACGGTCAGGTAATCATCAAAGGAAAACTTGAGCAAGAAGCACAGACTCCTAATGCTAATGAAGGTTACCCCTTATCGGTGGCTGAGTTTCCACTTGTATTAGATCTAGGCCTTAACAAGAATATTGCTGGTTGGGAGAAAATGAATGAACGTATTGAACATATTTCTGCGGGCGATGAACTGACATTAAGGAAGGTGTCCAAAGACGGTGCAGTTACCCTTGAAGTTCTTAATATTTGCGGCGAAAAGCTTGGCAATCTGTGCTTTGATAGAACAAAAGGACTAGCAAAGCTTTTGAAAAATGTGAAAGCTACAGTTGCGACGGTTATTCCGCTCTCGCAAAGACGTAAAGGTTCAAAATATGCGATTATGACGATAAGACTTGACTATGAGGGTGGCGACAATAAATCTGAGAAAAAGACTTCCACCACACTTGGGGACTATGAGCAAACGAGAGTAGCGTCGTGGCCTGCAGTAACAAAAATTAAGTCTGTTTTTGATGCGGTGATTGGCGTCACGAGTGATGGCAAGATGTTTGTTGACGGCTTTTGTCCCTGCTCTAAAGCAGACTTAATGAGAATAATGAAATTGAACGAGTAAGGAGGTCCTTCTATCATTCGTTGCTTCTTATTGTATCTTGTTTTAAACTCTTGAACCTGTTTATGTGTAAATCCTAATTTTTCTGATATTTCTCTTAATGTCATTCCTTGACTGTGCATTCTGATTATTTCTGTTTCATATTCACTTATATGTCTGTATTCTCTTGGCATAATTAAAACCTCCTATGGTAGTTTTTATTCTACCATAGGAGGTCTGTTTTTTCTATTGTCCATTTTTTACGGACTTGTTCACAGCCATAGATCGGTTTTTGTGTCTTACGAACACCCCGCTAACGTCGGGGCATTTTTATTCGGCCTGCTTATTTCTTCTTGCCGGCGCCTTCGTATTCCTTTATCCATGCGACCATGTCGGTGAAGGACTGCTTTGCGCCCATGGGAGCGTAGCCGAGCTCTTTCTTGGCCTTATCGCAGCTGAAGTTGCAGTTGGAGGTCAGCTTGCGGATGGAGTAGCGGGTGAAGAGCGGAGTCTTCTTCGCGGCGTTGTAATAGACCTCCATGAGAGGAGCGAACGCCTTTGCAAGGCCGAGAGGAAGCTTGAAGCCGGGAGCCTTTGTGCCGCAGATATCTGCGAGCATATGTATAAGCTCGTCAACGGTGACGACCTCGTCGGTGAGGATATAGCCTTCGCCGGGTCTGCCCTTTTCGGCGGCGCCGATCATGCCCTTGGCAACGTCGCGCACGTCAACGAAGTTGTATGCGCCGAATGCGAGCGATACGGGGAACTTGCCGTTAAAGAACATTCTGACCATCTCGCCGACGGAAGAGACCTTGAAGTCATAGGGGCCGCAGCACGCGCCGGGATAGCAGACAACTGTCTCAAGCTTGTCGTCGTTATTCTCAAACACATAGTTTGTGGCGGTAGCCTTAGTCTTTGCATAGGTGCCGTCAAGAATCTCGGGATTGAAGTGAGAAATCTCACGCATAACCTGATTATCGGGGAGCGGGGGGTAAGCGTCAACGGAGGAAGCGTAGACAAGGCGCTTTACGCCGCACTTTTTGCACGCCTCAACGACGTTCTTTGTGCCGTCGACATTGACCTTCCAGGTCATGTCCTCGTTGCCCTTGTTTATCTCGATAACGCCTGCAAGGTGATAGACGACGTCCGCGCCTTCAAAAGCCTTTTCGAGAGAAGCGGGATCGGTGACGTCGCCGAATACGCGCTCGCAATTGATGCCGTCAAAAATCTTGCTGTCTTTTCTGATGAGTATTCTGAAGTTTTCGCCGCGTGCCTCGAGTTCCTTAACAAGTGCGTAGCCGACGTGACCCGTAGCGCCCGTGATGACTGAAAGCTTGTCTCCCATTAGTAAAATACACTCCTTTAATTTAAGCTTGCGGAGCATATTATATATCAAAAAAGCTTTTTAATATTTACACTAAAGAACTATCGTGGGGCAAACTGATAATATTTTACTTTTTTAGTTAAAGTGCCGAAGTGTTTCGCCAATAACATTGACTTTTTGTATGTTTAGAGCTATTATTTATAATGAAAATTTATGTGCCGAGCGGCGTGACGCTTGAAAAACGGGCGCTCGGGCAGAGAACAGACATCTGTAAATTGAAAGGAAGGATACAAGTGGCAAAATACGTCCTTGCACTCGACCAGGGAACGACCAGCTCGCGAGCTATCGTTTTTGACAAGAAGGGCAACATTATAGCCAAAGCGCAGAAGGAGTTCGATCAGATTTATCCTGCTGCGGGCTGGGTTGAGCATGACCCCATGGAGATACTTTTCAGCCAGTTTCAGGCGCTGACCTCCGTCTTTTCTTCGAGCGGAGTGAAGCCCGAGGATATAGCGGCTATCGGTATAACCAATCAGCGCGAGACCACTATCATGTGGGACAGGGAGACGGGAAAGCCCGTCTATAACGCCATCGTCTGGCAGTGCCGCCGCACGGCAGAGATCTGCGAGCAGATAAAGGCGGACGGCATGGAGGAGTACATAAAGGACAAGACGGGTCTTGTCATAGACGCATATTTCTCCGGCACAAAGATAAAGTGGATACTTGACAATGTCCCGGGCGCACGCGCGCTCGCCGAGGCGGATCAGCTGCTCTTCGGCACGGTTGAGACCTGGCTCATATGGAATCTCACCGGCGGCAGAGTGCATATAACCGACTACTCCAACGCATCGAGAACCATGCTCTTCGACGCTGACAATCTCTGCTGGGACGAGAAGATGTGCGAATATCTCAATATCCCGATGTCCATCCTTCCCGAGGTCAAGCCCTCAAGTATGGTCTACGGCAAGGTCGCGGGCGGCATAATCGGCCTTGAGGGTCTCGAGGGTATTCCGATTTCGGGCGCAATAGGCGATCAGCCGGCGGCTCTGTTCGGTCAGGCCTGCTTTGAGCCCGGTCAGGCGAAGAACACCTACGGCACGGGCTGCTTCCTGCTGATGAACACTGGCGAGAAGCGCGTCAAGTCGAAGAACAACCTGCTCACCGGCGTCGCGTGGGGTATCGGCGACAAGGTCGAATATGCCATAGAGGGCTCCGCGTTCAACGCAGGCTCGGTTATCAAGTGGCTGCGCGATGAGCTGCATATGATAGACAACGCCAAACGTTGCGACGAGCTCGCCGAGAGCGTGCCCGATGCCAACGGCATATATTTTGTCCCCGCGTTCACGGGACTCGGCGCGCCCTATTGGGATATGTATGCGCGCGGCTGCATAGTCGGACTCACGCGCGGAGTTAACCGCGCCCATATCGCTCGAAGCGTACTTGAGGCGATAGCCTATCAGATGACGGATCTCCTTGAAGCGATGGAGGACGATTCGGGCATAACCTTTACGGAGCTGCGCGTCGACGGCGGCGCGAGCGTCAGCAATATCCTGCTTCAGATACAGTCGGATATGATTCGCACGATAGTTGACAGACCCAAGACCGTTGAGACGACGGCTCTGGGCGCAGCATATCTCGCGGGTCTTGCCGTCGGCTATTGGAAGGACAGGGCTGAGATAGCGCAGAACCGCGAAATCGAGAGAATATTCACCCCCCAGATGGAGAAGTCACACCGTGATGAGCTCTACAAGGGCTGGAAACGCGCAGTCGAGCGTTCACGCGACTGGGCGAAGGACTGATATTATCTGGCCGCCGACCGGTTTTCTGATCGGCGGCCGTAAAAATACCGAGCAACAGGAAAGGAAAACTGAAATGGATTATCTGAGCGAATCACTGAAGCTTCACTATAAACTGCGCGGCAAGCTGGAGATAAAGCCGAGAGCAGGGGTTGGCAACAAGGACGAGCTGTCCCTTGCCTACACTCCCGGAGTCGCGGCGGCGTGCCTTGAGATAAAGGACGACGTCAGCAAAAGCTACGACTTAACGCGCCGCTGGAACACCGTCGCGGTCGTCACGGACGGCACTGCGGTGCTGGGACTCGGTGACATTGGCCCCGAGGCGGGTATGCCCGTTATGGAGGGCAAATGCGTGCTCTTCAAGGCGTTCGGCGATGTTGACGCGATACCGCTTTGCGTGCGCTCGAAGGACGTTGACGAAATAGTGAACACCGTCGCTCTGCTCGCCGGCTCGTTCGGCGGAGTGAATCTCGAGGACATTGCGGCCCCGCGCTGCTTCGAGATAGAGCGAAAGCTCAAGGAACGCACGGATATCCCGATTTTCCACGACGATCAGCACGGCACGGCGGTGGTCTGCCTTGCGGCCGTTATGAACGCGCTTAAAATAGTCAAAAAGCAGCTCTCGGACTGCACCGTTGTTTTCAGCGGCTCGGGCGCCGCGGGCGTTGCGATAGCGAAGCTGTTTGACTCCATGGGCGCTGGCGAGATAATCATGTGCGACCGCAAGGGCATAATCTGCGCGGGCGACGATTTGACTCCCGCAAAGGCGGAGATAGCCGCATTTACAAATAAAAATCACCGCACCGGCACTTTAGCCGACGCGATGAAAGGAGCCGATATTTTTGTCGGAGTCTCTGCGCCCGGAATAGTGACCTCCGAGATGGCGGAGTCCATGGCCGAGAATGCCATAATCATGGCCATGGCGAACCCCGTGCCCGAGATAATGCCCGACCTTGCCAAGGCGGCGGGCGCTGCGGTAGTCGGCACGGGCAGAAGCGACTTCCCGAATCAGATTAACAATGTCCTCGCGTTCCCGGGAATTTTCCGCGGTGCGCTCGATGTCCGCGCAAGCGACATAAACGAGCAGATGAAGATAGCCGCCGCGAAGGCAATAGCCTCTCTCGTCAGCGACGGGGAGCTGAATCCCGATTACATCCTGCCCGCGGCGTTCGACGAGCGCGTCGGAAGGACGGTCGCCGAGGCGGTGGCGCAGGCTGCGAGAGACAGCGGAGTGGCGAGGATATAATCAGAACTCGGTGGTGTATATATCGCCGAGCTTTATCCCGCTCTTTTCGCAGCGGGAGTTGATAATGCTTTGCGCCTGTTCTATTACGGTTTTGAAGGACAGGGGTATCTTATCGGGTATCTGACGCGACGCGTTTGAGCCGGCGGTTATCAGCTCGTTTGTGACGCGGTCAATGATATTGAGGTAATTTCGGTCGTTGAGCACTTCGGCGTTCGGAACCCATTCGCAGGGGAGCGTGCCCTTGGCGGACTCTGCGATTATGATTCTGTACATAATCAGGCAGTATATCATGTGCATGACGTCCGAGGAGGTGCCGCTGTTCTCCTGGCGGAAGGTCAGAAACTTTCGAAGCTTTCCGGCAACGCGGAATAATGTCAGCGTGCTGAGCTCCGCGTCGGAGTAGATGTCGTCGTTTATGCCGAATGCGCCCTCAAAGCCGCGTTTCGATTCGCTTATACCCAAAAGGTAGTCCGTGGTGACATTGTAGTAGTCGGCCGCGCGGCAGAGAAAATCAAGTCCGCATTCGCGTATTCCGTTTTCGTAGTGGGAGAGCAGAGCCTGCGAGACGCCCAGCCCCGCTGCGGCTTCTTTCTGGCTTATGCCCTTTTCCTTTCGAAGTGCGGACAGCCGCGCAGTTATACCTGTTGCCATATAGATACCCCTTTTGATTTATACAATCTGTATAATCATTATAGCAGATATCCGTCGATTTTCAATTATACAGTTCAACAAAATACTCGGCGTATTTTTGGAGGAAATATGAAAAGCTATATTATATATATCATCAGAAGCGGCGCCACAAGAGAGGAGACCGAGGGAAAATACATCGGCCATACCGACGTCGAGCTCAGCGAAGAGGGCAGAAAGCAGCTCGAAAATATGCGCTCGGAGCTCGTCTATCCGCCTGTCGGCGCGGTTATATCAAGCCCGCTCAAGCGCTGCACGGACACTGCGGCGATACTCTATCCCGACAACAAGTGCATAACAATAGACTCGCTCATAGAGTGCAATTTCGGCGAGTTCGAGGGCAAGGACGCGGAGGAGCTCAAGGATTATCCTATGTTCCCGCGCTGGCTTGCCGGCGAGCAGGGCGTCGAGCCGCCGTTCGGCGAGAGCAACGAGACATTCGCAAGGCGCGTGTGCGAGGGCTTTATAAAGATAGTTGACGGACTGATAAAGACCGAGACCGATCGCGCTGCGATAGTCACCCACGGCGGCGTTATGATGGCGCTGCTCACGAATTTCGGACTTCCGCAGCTTCCGATGCACGAGTGGATAACTCCCAACGGCTGCGGCTACACTCTGCGCGTAACGCCGTCGCTTTGGATGCGCGGGCATAAATTAGAGGTTGTCTACGAATTCCCGTATGAGAAGAACGACGGCGGCGAGGAAGAATAAGACGCACGGGAGGCGGCAATATGCAGTACAGAACCATAAGAGCGGCGGCGAGTGCCGAGTTCGTTGAAAAGCGTTCGCGGTTCATCGGCTATATATCGCCCGTCACGACTCAGGAGGACGCGGCGGCGTTTATAGACTCTATCCGCTCGAAGCACTGGGATGCGACGCACAATGTCCCCGCATATATAATCAGAGAGGGCAACATCTGCCGCTTTTCGGACGACGGCGAGCCTCAGGGAACGGCGGGAATGCCGGCGCTCAACGTCCTTCAAAAGGAGGGGCTTACCGACTGCGTGCTTGTGGTCACAAGATATTTCGGCGGCATACTTCTGGGCGGCGGAGGGCTTGTCAGAGCCTATTCCCACGCGGCGAAGCTCGCGGTTGACGCGGGGGGCACGGTGACCCGTGCCGAGTGCAGTATAGTGAAAATCCGCTGCGACTACACATTTTACGGGCGGCTCGCCTCGCTTATCCCGGAGCAGGGCGGCATAGTTGAGGACACGGCGTTCGAGGACGCGGTGACGGTGAAAATGAGAATACCGCAGGAGCTTGAGCCTGCGTTTGAGGCGCGGCTCGTTGACCTTAGCAACGGCACCTGCCGCGGAGAAATAACAGACACGGTTTTTGCGGATATAGACTGAGGTGGAGAAAATGAGGATACTGTTTCAGGGCGATTCCATAACGGACGGCAACAGATACAGGGAGCCCGAACGCCGCCACGATTTGAACCATCAGATAGGGCACAGCTACGCGTTTATTGTCAGCGGGATGCTCGGCGCGGAATATCCGGACGCCGGACTTCAATTCGTAAACCGCGGCATTTCCGCCGATACGACACGCGGACTGCTCCGCCGTTGGCGCGAGGACGCGCTCGACATAGAGCCGGATATTTTAAGCATACTTATCGGAGTAAACGACTGTTTCCTTTTCGAGGGCGAAAATCATATTGAGCCGGAGGAATATGAAAGCAATCTCGAAAATATGCTTTCGCAGTCCTTTGAGACGAACGCCGAGCTGAAGATGTTCCTCATGGAGCCGTTTTTCCTGCCGACAAGGGACAGATACAAGTCGGAGGAGGACGTTTGCCGCAGGAAGCTGGGCAGATATTCGCAGATCTGCCGCCGCATTGCCGAAAAGGATGACAGGATATTTTTTATCCCGCTTCAAAAAGTTTTCGACAGCGCCGCAGAGGGACGCGACTGCGCCTACTGGATATGGGACGGCATCCACCCGACGGAGAGCGGTCACGCGCTGATAGCACGCGAGTGGATAAAAGCCTTCAAGGCGATGTTTGAATAAAATAATCGCAACTTTTATCAGCTCCCCTTACACAGGGAGCCTAAAATAACACCAACAAAAAATCCTCCGTATGTCTCATACGGAGGATAGCTTTTTGCTTTTTATTTCTCTGCGGCGGCTCTTCTTGCCTGGAGCGCGTCGGATATCTCCTGCTTTTTCTTGCCGACGATATCGTATTTGAATATCGGGAATGCGGAGAGCAGGGAGAGAATTCCGGGGACAACGGAATAGGCAAAGAATACGGTGTCCTTGGTCTTTGTCGAAAAGCCGGCGGCGGTGCCCGCGGCTATCTCGCGCACGGTGTCGGAGTAGCCGGAGACCTGAACGAAAACAAGACCGAGCGCCATGCCGAGCGCAAGGCAGATCTTTATGGTCAGCGTGAGCACCGAATATGCCGTACCCTCCATGCGCTTGCCCGTCTCGTACTCGTAGTAGTCAACGCAGTCGGCGGTCATTATCATGGGCATGAGGTTGACGGACGCAAACTGCAGCCCTAAGAGGAAGAGCGAGAAATAGAAGAGCACGGTGAGCACCGTATTGCCGGGGTTTATAAACCAGAAGTGGGCTATCACGAACGAGAACACGGATGCTATAAAGCCGTAGACCGACAGACCGATAAAGACCTTCTTCTCGTCGAGCTTCTTTATGAGGAACGGGCAGGCGGCCATGCTTATCATCGTGCCTATCGCGGTCGAGATGCCGAGCACGGCGACGAGGTTCTGCGAGCCGAGAAGAATGTTGGCGGCCTGAACCTGAATGCCCATAGCCATCTGACGGCCGAAGCCGAGAAAATATGAGATTATAACGAGCATGAACGGTTTGTTCGATTTGAGCGCGTTCAGCATATCCTTAAAAGAAATCTTTTCGCCCGCCGAGTAGGGCACGCGCTCCTTGTTGATGAGCGGGATGAGCATGAACAGCACGCAGCCGAGCACGGCCGTGAGGACGGCTGTGAACAGATACTCGTTTGCTATCATCGGCAGATCCGTCTCGCCGCTCTTGACGAGCACCTTGGAGCCTCCGGGAATGATAAGGCAGGCTATCGGCACTATAACGACGCAGGCTGAGAAGCCTATCTGCTTGAAGGTGTTCGAAATTGAGACAACATTGGTGCGCTCCGTCGGGTCGGGGGTGAGGACGGAGGCTATGCCCTGCGAGGGCACGTCGCCGAGGGTCATCGCGAAGCTCCAGAGCAGGTAGGTCACGAAGATCCATATGTAGACGGCGACCTTGTTCGTCTTGAACGGCACATCTATGAACACCGCCGAGGTCATGACGAGCAGGGGGAGTATCGACTTTGCTATCATCGATTTGAACTTGCCCTTTTTGCTCTTCGAGCGGTCGATCATGTTGCCGACGAACGGATCGAAAACCGCGGAGAGGATTTTTGCGACGAGCACGAGAATACCGACTACCGCGATATCCGCGCCGAGTATCGACGCATCAAATTCCGCCTGATACGAGTTGAGAAGACCGACTATCGCCTGAAAGCCGAAAAGCCCGAGCGAATATGCCGCAATCTCCTTGAAGCCCATATACTTTGCCTTTGACGAACCCATTGTTATTCCCCTTTCGGTAAGTCCCGAATCATTCTTGGTCGCAGATTCAAGACTTTACTGTACTAAATTAATTTTATTATAAACTGCGGATTTAAGCGTGTCAATAAAAACAGAATATTTTTTGCCGCGCATTTTTCGCTTTTCTTGACACTTGACGATATAATAATGTATAATTTACTATGAGTCAATATAACGACAGGAGGATTTATTAATGATTTCAAAGAAACTTTTCGGCACTCTTCCCGACAAAAGAGAGGTCGATATATACGAGCTTAAAAATTCAAACGGCGTCAGCGCGTCCGTCATAACCTACGGCGCAACCTGGCAGTCGCTCTTTGCGCCCGACAGAGACGGTAACTTTGAGGATGTCCTCATAGGCTTTGACGATTTGGAGGGTCATGTCGAGCGCTCCGACTATCAGGGTCAGATCGTCGGCAGATATGCAAACCGCATTTGCGGCGGCCGTTTCAGAGTCGGAGACAAAGAGTTCGATGTGATAAAGAACGAAAACGGCAAGACCTGCCTGCACGGCGGCGGCGAGTTTTCCCACGCGGTTTGGGCGGCGAGAGTCGAGGGCGAGAGTCTTGTTCTCGAATATACGAGCCCCGAGGGCTCAAACGGCTTCCCCGGCGAGATGAGCGCAAGGGTGACCTACACTCTCGATGACAGCAACGAGCTTTCGATTTCCTATGAGGCCGTCTGCACCGAGGATACTCCGATAAATATGACTAACCACGCATATTTCAATCTCGGCTCATACAAGCGCCCGAACGTCCTCTCGCAGGAGCTTCGCCTGTCCTGCTCGCACTACACTCCCATGGATGCGGACAGTATACCCACCGGCGAGATAAGAGACGTCACCGAAACGGCGTTCGATTTCAGACAGATGAAGGCTATCGGCAGAGATATTAACTGCGCAGACACCCAGATAGAGCTTGCAAACGGCGGATATGACCACAATTTCTGCATAGATTCCGATACGCAGGGCGCGTTTGCGACCGCATATGACCCCGAGAGCGGGCGCGTTATGGAAGTAACTACCGATATGCCCGGCGTTCAGCTCTACACCGGAAACTTCCTCAATAACATCCCCGGCAAGGGCGGCACGCTGATGAACAAGCACGCGGGCTTCTGCCTTGAAACCCAGTTCTATCCCGATTCCCCGAACCGTCCGAACTTCCCGCCCTGCATTTTCAAGGCGGGCGAGACGTTCAGAAGCCGCACGAGCTTCAAATTCTCGGTAAAATAAATTTTTCAGAGGCGAGTTTATGATTTCAACGGGTGCGCGGGCGCTGATAGATGTTCTGCTCGAACAGGGAGTCGATACGGTTTTCGGCTATCCGGGCAGCGCGGTGCTCGATATCTACGATGAACTTTACAAATGCGATAAAATTCGCCATATACTAACCTGCCACGAGCAGGCGGCGGCTCACGCGGCGGACGGCTACGCGCGCGCGACGGGCAAAACGGGCGTCGTTATTGCGACCTCGGGTCCGGGCGCTACCAACCTCGTGACGGGAATTGCCGCCGCATACATGGACTCAAGTCCCGTTGTTGCGATAACCGGGAACGTCAAGACCTCGCTGCTCGGCAGCGACTCCTTCCAGGAGGTCGATATCGCGGGCGTCACGATGCCGGTGACGAAGTATTCGTTCATAGCGTCGGGCGAGCGCGGAGTGGCGCAGGATGTCCGCGAGGCGTTTTCTATAGCGCAGTCGGGCCGAAAAGGTCCGGTGCTCGTCGATATCCCGGCGGATATTGCGGCGCAGAGCGAGGAATACGAGCGCGCCCCGAAGAGTGAGCCCGCGCGGGCAAAAGAGCCCGAGGAAGCTCAGCTCGCACGCGCGGCGCAGATGATAGCAAAAGCAAAAAGACCGCTTATCTATGTCGGCGGCGGAGCGATAAGCTCGGGCGCGTCCGAAGCGCTCGGGGCGTTCGCAAAAAAGCTGCAAATCCCCGTCGCGTGCTCAATGATGGGGCTCGGCGCTTATCCCTGCTCGGAGAAGCTTTTCTTGGGGCTTGTCGGTATGCACGGAAACCCCGCCGCCAATACTGCGGCTCTCAACTGCGACCTGCTCATAGCCGCGGGCGCGAGATTTTCAAACCGCGTCGCCGCGAGCAAGGCGAGCTTTGCTCCGAAGGCGAAGATAATACATATAGATATAGACGCGGCGGAGTTTGACAAGAACATAGTCTCCGACGCCCATATTCTCGGCGACTTGAGAAAGACCCTGGAGAGGCTCAGGGCAATGCTCCCGCCGGGCGAAAATTCCGAATGGCTCGGCGAGATAGCTGAGTTTAAAAGACAAATCCCGCGCCCGAAGCCGTATGCGCCCTATACCGTTCTGCATACCCTGAGCGAGCTTACAAAGGGCGAGGCGAACATAGTGACCGACGTCGGTCAGAATCAGATGTGGACGGCGCAGTATTATGACTTTGAGCGCCCGCGCTCGCTGATAACCTCCGGCGGGCTCGGTGCCATGGGCTTCGGCATGGGGGCGGCTATCGGCGCGGCTCTCGGCGTGCCGGAGAGAAAGACCGTGCTCATAACGGGCGACGGCGGATTTCATATGAGCCTGAGCGAGCTTGCGACGCTGAGCCGATATAATATTCCCGTTGTCGCAGTAGTTATGAACAACGGCGTGCTCGGTATGGTCAGGCAGTGGCAGAAGGTGTTCTATGACGGACGGTTTTCCGCAACTCAGCCGGAGCGCGCGACGGATATAGTCGCCGTCGCAAAGGCGTTCGGCGTCAAGGGGATGAGAATAAAAAATCCGTCGCAGGCAAAGCGCGTTTTCAAAAAGGCGCTCGCCATGGACAGGCCCGTGGTCATAGACTGCCGCATCGACCCCGAATGCGCGGTGCTCCCGATGATACCGCCCGGCGGCGATATCACGACGGCTATATACAGATAAGGAGGAATCAGCATGATTCAAAGGCTGACCGTTTCGGCGCTTGTCAGAAACCGCTCGGGCGTTCTGCTCAGAGTGGCGGGACTTTTTGCGCGCCGCGGATATAATATACGAAGCCTCACCGTCTCCGAGACCGAGCATCCGGAGTTTTCGAGAATGACGGTTGTCGCCGAGGTCGAACCGGAGCAGGTGAAGCAGGTCGAGGCTCAGCTGCTGAAATTAGAGGATGTCATAAAGGTGGCGCACCTCGAGGAGGGAAAGCTCGTTTCGAGCGAGCTGCTTCTGATAAAGGTTCACTGCCTCAACAAGGACAGGCCGCAGGTATTAAAGACCGTCATAGCCTACGGCGCGAGGGTCAAGGATATAGGCCACACGATGCTCACGGCGGAGCTTACAGGCGAGCCGGAAAGAATAGATTCGTTTATAGCGGACATGAGCGTCCACGGAATAGCCGAGCTTTCGCGCTCGGGCATAACCGCTCTTGAGAGCGGCGACACGGTAATAAACGACTGACACGGGAGGAAGAGACTTGAAAAAGATAGAACTTCTCGATTCGACCCTGCGCGACGGAGCACAGGGCGAGGGCATATCCTTTTCCGTCAACGACAGATTGGAGATAGTCCGCGTGCTCGATGAGCTCGGCATACCGATAATCGAGGCGGGCAACCCCACGTCAAATCCGCGCGAGCTTGAATTTTTTGAGAAGGCGAGCAGGCTGTGGCTCAAAAATTCCCGCCTGTGCGCGTTCGGCTCAACGCGGAGAAAGGGCGAGAGCGTTGAAGAGGACGCCTCGTGCGCAGCTCTGCTCAGGGCGGGGACTCCGTGCGTGTCGATAGTCGGAAAGAGCAGAAAAATCCAGGTCGAGGGCGTTTTGCAGACAAGCCCCGAGGAAAATCTTCTGATGATAGAGGAGACCTGCCGCTTTTTTAAAAATCACGGCAAGCAGGTCATTTTCGACGCGGAGCACTTCTTTGACGGTATGTCCGACGGCGACGGCTACGCGCTCGAAAGTCTGCGCGCGGCTCTGCGCGGCGGTGCGGACTGCCTTGCTCTGTGCGACACAAACGGCGGCTCGTTCCCGGATTACATAGAAAAAGTTACCGGTGAAATAGTAAAAGCTTTCCCCGGTACCGATATAGGAATACATACTCACAACGACTCCGATATGGCGTGCGCGGGCGCACTCATGGCTGTCAGAGCGGGCGCAAAACAGGTGCAGGGCACGTTTATCGGCTTCGGAGAGCGGTGCGGAAACGCGAAGCTCACTTCGATAATCCCCAATTTGCAGATAAAATCCGACTATGAGTGTATCCCGCAGAAGAATTTGAAAAATCTGACCTCGTCGGCGATAAAGATAGCGTCGATAGCCAATGTAACTTTGCACAGGGATGTGCCGTTTGTCGGACGCAGCGCGTTTGCGCACAAGGCGGGGATGCACGCGGACGGCGTCTTGAAATTCAGCGAATCGTTCGAGCATATCGACCCCGAGACAGTTGGCAACCGCAGGCGTTTCCTGCTCTCCGAGGTCACGGGAAAGTCCGCTGTGCTCAAGAAGATACAGAAGCTTTATCCCGATTTCGACAGGGATTCGCCGCAGGTGGCGGAGTTGCTCGATATCCTCAAGCAGAAGGAGTACGAGGGCTATCAGTATGAGGGCGCGGATTCATCGTTTGAGCTGATAGTTCACCGCCTCGTTAAAAAATACAAGCCGTTCTTCAATCTTATCAGCTACAAGGTGCTCGACGAGCTGCCCTATGACAATGACCACAGCGCAACCGCCACGATAAAGCTGAGCGTTGACGGCAGAGTCAGAATAGCGGCGTCGGACGGAGACGGCCCCGTCAATGCGCTCGACCGCGCTCTTCGCGAGGCGCTCGAGGTATTCTACCCGTGCCTTCGAAAGCTCAGACTCATCGACTACAAGGTTCGCGTCATGGAGCCCAAGGATGCCACGGCTGCGAGCGTCCGCGTTCTTATCACGTCGTCGGACGGCGAGGATATCTGGACTACCGTAGGCGTGTCGCAGGACGTTATAAACGCGAGCTGGATAGCGCTCGTCGATTCGATTGAACATAAGCTCGTGAGCATGGGCGAGAATCTGCACAGGTAAATATACGAAATTTTGTAACAAAATGTTATTTTGCCATTCACACAAACTTTTGCGAATGGTTTATAATAATTACAATGGGTTCGTTTAAAACAAAAGGAGAGGTACTTATGGCTAACGAAAAAATACTTGTCGTTGACGACGACGTTAATATCTGCGAACTGCTGCGCCTCTATCTTGAAAAAGAGGGTTACACCGTCAGCATAGTAAACGACGGCGAGAGCGCCGTGAAGAGCTTCGGCGAGATTCAGCCTGATTTGATGCTGCTCGATATAATGCTGCCCCGTCTTGACGGCTGGCAGGTCTGCCGCGAGGTCAGAAAGTTCTCGGACAAGCCGATAATCATGCTCACCGCAAAGGGAGAGACCTTTGATAAGGTTCTCGGTCTCGAGCTCGGTGCGGACGACTATGTCGTCAAGCCCTTCGACGCAAAGGAAGTCGTGGCGCGAGTCAAGGCGGTTTTAAGGCGCAGCGCCGGCGCACCGGCAACGGACATAAAGCAGGTCGAATACGACAAGCTCAAGATAAACCTGACCAACTACGAGCTTTGGGTCGACGGCAAGCGCATCGACACTCCGCCCAAGGAGCTTGAGCTTATCTATCACCTTGCGAGCAATCCGAACAGGGTGTTTACCCGCGATCAGCTGCTCGACGAGGTCTGGGGCTTCGACTATTACGGCGACTCGAGAACGGTCGATGTCCATGTCAAGAGACTCAGAGAGAAGCTCGAGGGCGTGTCCGACAAGTGGGAGCTCAAGACCGTCTGGAGCGTAGGCTACAAGTTTGAGACCAAGGATTGATGTGCAATGAAAAAAGCACGCAAAAAGTTTGAACTTAAAGATATAAAGAACACAGGCTCGAGAACAAAAAGCTCGGGTCTGTTTCACCGTTACTTCTATGTTACGGTGCTGATACTTTTTATCAGCTTTGCCATTCTCGGTTCGTCCCTGCTCATATTTATCGCGCGAAATCAGTCCGAGGAAAAGACGGCGCTTTTGAAGCAGAACGCGCAGAACGTCGCGCAGACTGCCGCCGCCCTTATCCAAAAGGGCTATTCGCTCGAGCGGGGGAACAAGGACGCAACCATGCTTATGAGCGTTTCGACTGCTCAGCTCTCGCGGGCTATCGATGCGGATATCTATATCTGCGACACCGACGGCAAGATAATATGCTGCAAGGATATATGGCAGTCCGACCTTGTGATGTATATGGGCGAGTGCATTGTTCACAGCAAATATACTGTCCCAAGGGCGGCTTTGGATAAGCTCAACGGCGGCGGATATACCGAGACGGGAACGCTCGGCGGGATGTATAAGAGCTCGCATTTTATAAGCGTTGAGCCTATCATAGCATCGGGTCAATTCTGCGGAGCGGTCGTTGCCGCGCAGGATACAGACTCCCTGCATGAGCCCGTCAGAGCGGTGCTCAAGATGTTTTTGTTCTCGGCTCTGCTCGCGCTTGCGATAGCGTTCGTCGCGACATATGTGCTGACATATCAGATGACAAAGCCGCTTCGCGAGATGTCGGCGGCCGCCAAGCAGTATGCAAAGGGCGATTTCAGCAACCGTATCTCCGTGCCCTATCATAAAGTGCTGGGCGGCGACGAGGACGAGGTCGCGGAGCTTGTGACGGCGTTTAACTCCATGGCGAACGCGCTCTCGGCAATCGAGACCTCGAGGCGAAATTTCGTCGCCAATGTCTCCCATGAGCTTAAGACCCCGATGACGACCATAGGCGGCTTCATTGACGGAATACTCGACGGCACGATAGATTCGTCGAAGAGCTCGTATTATCTCAGGATAGTCTCCGACGAGGTCAAGCGCCTCTCACGCCTTGTCACGGGAATGCTCAATATGTCGAAGATAGAGGCGGGCCAGCTGAAAATTCAGCTCAAGGAGTTCGATATCTCCGCCATGACCTTCAAAACCATGCTCGGCTTCGAGCGTATAATAGACGAGAAGAAGATAGAGGTTCGCGGACTCGATAAGGTCGGGCCTGTCAATATCTGCGCCGACGAGGATATGATAAACCAAGTTGTATATAACCTCATAGATAACGCCGTCAAGTTCACGGATGAGGGCGGATATATCGAGGTTGCGATAAAGTCGGACAGCGAAAAGGTGATTTTCTCCATCAAAAACAGCGGCAAGGGAATCTCTCACGAGGATGCGGGGCAGGTCTTTGAGCGCTTCTATAAGACCGACAAGTCGCGCAGCTATGACGTAAAGGGTGCAGGTCTCGGACTTTATATAGTCAAGACCGTGATTGATATGCACGGCGGACAGATAACCGTCAACAGCGAGCCGGGCGAGTACACGCAGTTCGTGTTCTGGCTTCCGCTGAGATAAAGCTTATTGTATCAAACAAATACAAAAAAGTTGAATAAAGATCCAAAGGTTATTTACCCGCCGTTAAAAAAATCGTAATATTGAGAGTTCATAATAGTGTCATACGATGAAGGATATCCCGAAGGCAATGGATGGAGGTAAGTCAGATTTATGTACAATGATGATTATATGAATAATTTCGGCAGCTCGGGCGAGACTCCGCCCGAGGACAACTCAACGGACACCGGCGAGCAGCAGTCTGCGCCGCTTGAGCCCGATAAGGTCTATTCCGCACCGCATGAGCCCGGGCAGGACAGCCGCACTCAGGCTCCGTATAACAATCAGCCCGGGCAGAACGGCTACGCTCAGCCCCCATATAATTCTGGCAGCTATACTCAGACGCAGCCCGAGAAAAAGAAGAAAAAGATGAGCGCGAAGAAGAAGGGCGTTGCGATTTTTGCCGCCATACTCGCGGCAGTCGTAGCAGTCTCCGCGATAGTTACGGTCTTTGCGAAAAGCGGCAATTCCGGCGGCGCCGGCAACGGTACCTCGATAACCGAAACATCCGAGGGCGACGCAGAGCTCAATATCACGGATACGCCGAAAGCGACAACGACCTCAAAGACGGGCAGTGCACTCACATCGGCTGAGGTATATGCCAAAGTTTCTCCGAGCAACGTCGGTATAGTCGTATACAGCCAGTCGTCAAGCTCGGCCTCGGGCGAGGGCTCCGGCATAGTCATGGGCGAGAATAAGGATCATACCTGCACTTATATAATCACCTGCGCCCATGTTATCAGCGGCGAGGGAGTCAAGGCGGTCGTCCAGCTCCATGACGGAAAGCAGTATGACGCGGAAATCGTCGGCTACGATTCGCGCACCGATATCGGCGTGCTCAAGATAAAGGCGACGGGCTTCACCGCCGCGGAATTCGGCGATTCAACAAAGCTCTCCGTCGGCGAGACCGTGTATGCCATAGGCAACCCCGGCGGCACCGAGTTCTTCGGCTCGTTTACCAACGGCATGGTCTCCGCGATTTCGAGAACCGTCAGCAGCCAGATAGGCTACTCCATGGAGTGCATCCAGCATACGGCGGCTATCAGCCCCGGCAACTCCGGCGGCGCTCTGATAAACGAATACGGCCAGGTGGTCGGAATAAACTCGCTTAAAATCAGCGACAGCAACTATGAGCTCATGGGCTTCGCCATCCCGATTTCATCGGCAAAGGAGATAATCGATGACATTATCGCCTACGGCAGAGTGCCAAACCGCCCGAAGCTCGGCATCAGCTACTTCTCCAACACATCGAATCAGCAGTATAACATGATAGTGCAGATAAAGGGTCTGCCGGCGGGCTCGCTCATAATCGCGGACATCAACGAGGACAGCGACCTTGCAAACAGCAGCGCCCAGGTCGGCGACCTCATAACCGCGGTCAACGGCAAGAAGCTGAGTACCTCGGAGGTGCTTCTCGAGGCGATAGAAAACTCCAAGGTCGGAGACACCTTGACGCTGACCCTGTGCAGAATTTCGAGCAACTATCAGACGAAGGAATTTAACGTCAAGGTAAAGCTCGTTGAGGACACCGGCAACACCACCTCGGCATCCTCGAAGCAGCAGGAGAAAACAACTCAGCAGAGTAACGATTCATTCTACTACAACCCGTTTAACTGATAAATTACCTTTCTTAAAGAAAAGCGCGGACACGGTAAAAAAGCTGTGTCCGCGCTTTTGACTATCGAATTTATTAACGCCAATACCGATTACTTCTTTCTCTGCTTTGCCGTCACGCTGCTCATGGCTGTTGTCTTTGACGCTGTGATGAAAAAGCTTGACGCTAAGCTGTTCACCCCGAAGCAGAAGGCATAAATTAAAAAAACAACGCACCCGGCAGGGAGTTTCTCCCGACCGGGTGCGGCTGATTATTCGATTATTTCTTGAGTCTCTTGTCTGTCTTTGTCGCAAGATGCGTGCCGACGCTCTGGAATATCTGAACGAGCGCGATAAGCAGTATGACGGCAAAGAGCATGACGAGGTATTTGTAGCGGTAGTAGCCGTAGTTTATGGCTATCTTGCCGAGTCCGCCGCCGCCGATTATTCCGCTCATTGCGGAGTAGCCGAGTATGGTGGTTATCGCTATTGTGAAGTTCGAGAGCAGCGAGGGCACGCTCTCGGGTATCATGACCTTGACGATTATCTGCATGGGCGACGCACCCATGCTCTGCGCGGCCTCGATTATGTTCGGGTTGACCTCACGCAGGCTGCTCTCGACCAGACGCGCCACAAACGGGAACGACGCTATAACGAGCGGGACTATGGAGGCGACGGTGCCGACCGCCGTGCCGACTATAAGGCGGGTCAGCGGAAAGACGAGTATCATCAGTATCAAAAACGGCACCGAGCGCAGGAGGTTGATTATAACGTTGAGCACCTTCATCAGCGCCTTGGGCAGGGGGAGAACTCCGCCCTTTTCGCCCGCAACGAGCAGCACGCCGAGCGGCAGCCCGATGATTATTGCAAAGAGCGTGGAGAGCAGGGTGACATATATCGTCTCCCAAATAGCTAATGGAAATTCGGTTTTCAGTATATCGAGAGCCTCTGTCAAAGCCTCGGAAGTGAATGCATTGTCAAACATCTTCAGACCTCCTCAACAAGAATATCCGGCATACTTTGCAGATATTTCGACGCGCGTTCAAGCTCGTCGCCCTCCCCGGAGATGCCGAGGAGCATATTGCCGTATACCTTGTCACCGATGCAGCGGGTCGATGCCGCGAGAATGTTGGCGGCGATTCCCTCGTCCATTGCCATCTTGGTTATCAGCGGGGTGTTAGTCGCAAACGCGCCGTTAAAGACGACTCTTATCCTGTGCTCGTCTGAGGCGGGTGAGAAAATCTCGTCCGAAGCGTCGGGGAACACGAGGCGTTTTGCGGCGTCCGACTGCGGATGGGCAAAAACCGTGCTGACTTCGCCCTGCTCAACGACAGTGCCGTTGTCGAGAATGGCGACGCGGTTGCAGGTCTCTTCAACAACGCTCATCTGATGCGTGATTATAATGACCGTTATGCCGAGTTTTTTGTTTATGTCTCTTATGAGGTTGAGAATCGAGTGAGTGGTGTTGGGGTCGAGGGCACTTGTCGCCTCGTCGCAGAGCAGCACCTTGGGATTGGTTGCGAGCGCACGGGCTATGGCTATCCTCTGCTGCTGACCGCCGGAGAGCTGAGCGGGGTAAGCCTTCGCCTTGTCGGGCAGGCCGACTATTTCGAGCAGCTCGAGCGCGCGCTTTTTCGCGTCCTCTTTCTTCATGCCCTCAAGCTCGAGCGGAAAGCAGATGTTTTTCAGGCAGTTGCGCTGCATGAGCAGGTTAAAGCCCTGGAATATCATGGTTATGTTGCGGCGGGCGTCCCTGAGCTGCTTGCTCGAAAGCGCGCCCATGTCCACTCCGTCGATGAGTATCTGCCCCTCGGTCGGGCGTTCGAGCATATTTATGCACCGCACGAGCGTACTCTTGCCCGCGCCGCTCATGCCTATGACGCCGTAGATGTCGCCGTCGTTTATCGTCAGGGAAACATCCTTGAGCGCGTCGAGGGAGCCGTCGGCGGTCTTGAAGGTTTTTGACAGATTTCTTATCTCGATCATTTTATGCCTCCGAACTTCTGGATAAAAAGATAATGCCGGAAAAGCAGCCCGATTAAGAGCAACTTAGCCCGGCATTATATTTTATAACATTTACTTCACTGCGTCAAGAGTGGTCTGCTTGCCGCCGTAGAGAGCCATGGGCTCGACGTGTACATAGCAGACGGTGACGATGTGGGTATTGTTCTGCTTGTTGAAATCATCGAGGTAGGGCTCGTGCTGGAAGTAGTTCGCGTCAATTTCGCCGGACTCAACAACGTTGTTGGGCTGGACATAGTCGGTGAACTCCTTGATGTCAAGGGTCACGCCCTTAGCTGCGAGTATCTCTTTGGCAACGGCGAGGATTTCGGCGTGCGGTGTGGGGGAGGCGGCGACGGTTATCGTCTGACCCTTGAGAGCGTCATAGTTGACGGAGGAATCGTAGCCGTCACCGGGGTTCTTGACAACGCTGATAACAGAGCCGTCATACTTGGAGGCGATGAAATCGGCGACCTTCTTGCTCTGGAGAGCAGCGGAGAGAGCCTTGATCTTGTCGGAATTCTCTGTGTCCTTCTTGGCGGCGAGGATGTTCGAATATGCGCTCGAGGAGCCCTCAATGGCGAGATTGTCCTTTACGGGGTTAAGACCCGCGGAGATAGCGTAGTTCGAGTTGATAACGGCGTAGTCAACATCCTTGAGAACGTTGGGAAGCTGAGCGGCCTCAACCTCTTTGAAGGTGATGTTCTTCGGATTCTCTTCGATGTCTCTTATGGTTGCGGTGATGCCCGCGCCGTCCTTGAGCTTGATTATGCCCTGCTCCTGGAGGAGAAGGAGCGCACGTGCCTCATTGGTAGCGTCGTTGGGAACGGCGATGGTGATTCCCTTGCTGCCCGAAGAGCAGGCGGCGAAGCCGAGGATGCAGCCCAGCGCGAGGACTGCGGCAAGAATGATAGATATTGTCTTTTTCATGTTGGTTGTCTCCTTTGTATTTTAATTTATAAGGTATCGGTTAAGACGGTCTCTTTAATTCATGCGCCTTGCGGCACATTCGCCAATGCCTTATATCAAAGGGCGAAAACAATTTAAGATACTGCATATTTATTCCTCCTCAATGCAAATAAAAAACGGGAAACTTCCTTCGAAGCTCCCCGAATTTCTGCATATATCAGATTTATTCGTTTGACGGAAGCTCGTCGGAAAAAGACATGGGCATATACATGCGCATGGAGAACATGCACATTTCCATCATCATAATGCCGTTGAGCTTTTTCATGACGCTTCCTCCCGTCTCGGTATCTTGTGACTGTATTATAATCCCCTTATGCCTACGCTGTCAATAGGCTTTTATGAAAAAATATGCAATTTGTCCCGATGCACAAAAAAGCAGGCAAAAAACGCCTGCTTTTGAACCGATTGACTTAAAATTCTTGCTTAAACGTCGCCTTTTCGCCTGAAATTGCGTTCCGCCTTGCGGCGCGCCGCGGTCTTTCTCTCTTCGGCGAGCTTCTTTTCGTGTATCTTTTTGCGTACCGACGGGCGGTTCGGATTCTTCGTGCCGGTCACGGTCTTTTTCTTCTTGTCCTTGGGCTCGTGCAGCTCCGGATTCTCTTTGAAGAATATAAGGCTCCCGCCGACGACCTGAACGACCTCGGACTGGGTCCTGGCTGCTATTTCTTCTGCGATTTCGCGCGGGGATTTCGGCGCGGTTTCGAGCAGAACCTTGAGCTTGAGCAGCTCGCGGGAGCGGAACGCGTCGAGCGTCTGGGCTATCAGCGCGTCATTGACGCCGCCCTTGCCGACCTGAAACAGCGGCTCGAGCGAATTTGCCTGCGCGCGCAGCGCGGCTCTCTCTTTGCTTGTCATATAATTTCCTCCAGTTTTTTCGCAAGGAGTCTCAACGCCTTGCCTCTGTGGCTGATGCTGTCTTTTTCTTCTGCAGTGAGCTGCGCCATCGTTTTGCCGGGAAACTCATCGGGCAAAAACAGCGGGTCGTAGCCGAAGCCGCCCTCACCTTTGGGCTCGAAGGCGATTTTGCCCTCGCACTCGCCGCGCACGGTCATGTGCCTGCCGTCGGGAAAACAGCAGCAGACAGTCGAGACGAAGCGCGCGGTGCGCTTGTCCGCAGGGACATCGGATAAATTTTCGAGCAGCAGCTCATTGTTCTTTTCGTCATTTCCGTGCTCGCCCGCATATCTTGCGGAATACACTCCCGGCGCGCCGTCGAGCGCATCAACGGCAAGCCCCGAGTCATCGGCTATGCAGGGCATACCGCTCTCTTTGCAGCCGCTGTCGGCCTTCAGAAATGCGTTCTCTTCGAACGTGACCCCCGTCTCCTCGACGTCGGTCAGCTCGACTCCCGCCTCCTCGGCGAGCAGAACGCGCACGCCTATCGGCTTCAATATGCGCTCAAGCTCGGCGCGTTTTTTCATGTTGTGCGTAGCTATGAGAAAATCCATTACTTGTCCTCTTTCTCCTCTTCCTCATCTTCTGCCGGCTCTGCGTCAAACAGACCCTCGGCAAATGCGCGGGCGTTGAACGGGCGAAGGTCGTCCACCTTTTCGCCTACGCCGATGAACTTGACGGGCACGCCCAATTCGTTTTTGATGTTGAGCACAACGCCGCCCTTCGCGGTGCCGTCAAGCTTTGTCAGGATTATTCCCGTTATCTCGGCGACGTTTTTAAACTCCTTCGCCTGATTGACTGCGTTTTGACCGGTCGTCGCGTCTAGCACGAGAAGACTCTCGCGGTCGCTGTAGGGCAGCTCGCGGTCTATGACGCGGTATATCTTCGCAAGCTCCTCCATGAGGTTCTTCTTGTTGTGAAGTCTGCCGGCGGTGTCGCAGATTATTATGTCCGCATTTCTCGCCTTGCCGGCCTGTATAGTATCATATATAACGGCAGCGGGATCCGCGCCCTCGCGGTGCTTGACTATCTCGACTCCCGCGCGGTTCGCCCATTCCTCAAGCTGCTCTATGGCGGCGGCTCTGAACGTATCCGCCGCGGCGAGGATAACTTTTTTTCCCTCGTTTTTGTACATTGCGGCGAGCTTGCCTATCGAAGTGGTCTTGCCCACGCCGTTGACGCCGATAACAAGAATGACGGAGGGGAGAGTAATAAGGCTCATCTCCTCGCCGCCCTCAAGCATCTCGGCGACAATCTCCTTTATCTCGTTCTTGACCGCCTCGGGCTTGCGCAGATGCTTTTTTGCGACGCGCTCGCGCAGCTTCTCGACTATCTCCGACGCGGTCATGCAGCCGACGTCGCCCATGACAAGTATCTCTTCGAGCTCGTCATAGAAATCGTCATCAATCTCCGTCTTGCCGTGGAGCATAGAGTCGATAGCTCCCGACATATTCTCGCGGGTCTTTTTGAGTCCCTTGTTTATTCTTGAAAAAATGCCCATTTTTATCCTCCGTGCGGTCTTAGCCAAGACCGTTTTTTATTCTTTTGACTGCTTCGAGCGTGCGTTCGGGTTCTGCGAATGCGGTCAGACGAAAATATCCCTCGCCCATTCTGCCGAATCCCGAGCCCGGCGTTCCGATCACCTGCGCAGAGCTTAAAAGTCTGTCAAACATCTGCCACGAGGTAAGCCCGTTCGGCACTTCGAACCAGATATACGGCGAATTTCTGCCGCCGAAGCAGTGGATTCCGACACTTTCGAGTCCGTCCGCAACTGCTTTTGCGTTGCCGAGACAGCAGCTTATATTTTCTTTTATCTGCCGCCTGCCTTCGTCCGAATAGACTGCTTCGGCGGCTCGCTGAGTGATATAGGACACGCCGTTAAAGCGCGTCGCCTGCCTGCGCGCCCAGAGAGCGTTCAGGCTGACCCCGTCGCGGGTGAGCTCACGAGGTATCACCGTATAGGCGCAGCGCACTCCGGTGAAACCCGCGGTTTTCGAGAAGCTGCGAAACTCGATTGCGCATTCCTTTGCGCCGTCAAGCTCGAAAATGCTGTGAGGAATGTCGCCGTCCGTTATGAATGCCTCATATGCGGCGTCAAAGAGAATGACGCTGCCGTGCTCCCTCGCCCAATCGACCCAGAGCTTCAGCTGATTTTTGTTCATCGCCGCCCCCGTGGGATTGTTCGGGGAACAGAGATATATGATATCGACCTCCTGCTTCGGCAGGGGAGGGATGAACCCTCTGTCCGCAGTGCAGTCGAGATACACGAATTTTGAAAAGCTTCCGTTTTCGAGCCTTTCGCCGCCCCTGCCCGCGAGCACATTCGCGTCGGCGTAGACGGGGTAGACGGGGTCGCAGACGGCGACCCTGCATTCGGGCGAAAAGATATCGCCTATGCTGCCTGTGTCGCTCTTTGCGCCGTCGCTGACGAAGATTTCGTCTCTGTCGAGCGTCACCCCGTGCGCGGCAAAATCGTATTTCAATATCTTGTCTGTAAGAAAGCCGTAGCCGCGTTCGGGCGGATAGCCTCTGAATGTGTCGGCGTCCGCCATCTCGTCAACCGCCGAGCGCATGGCTTTTATGCACTCAAAGGGCAGGGGACGCGAGACATCGCCTATGCCGAGGTCGATTATATCGGCTTCGGGGTGAGCCGCTCTGTATTCGCCTATCTTGCGGCTCATTGACGAGAAAAGGTAGCTTTGGCGGAGCTTTAAGAAGTTGCGGTTTATCATCATCGGGCGCCTCCGCAGCAGGCAATTTCGCCCGTAAAGACGGTCGCGGCGGGCCCCGTCAGATAAACGGCCCCGTCGGCGCTCCAGTTGACCGAGAGCTCGCCGCCGCGAAGAGTGACGGTGATATCAGTATCGCGATTGCAATAACCGTTGAGAATGCAGGCTGCCGCCGCCGCGCACGCGCCCGTGCCGCAGGAGAGAGTCTCACCCGCGCCGCGCTCCCATACGCGCATTTTTATGCGGGAGTCGGAAAGCGGCTGAACAAACTCCGTATTTATCCTGTCCGGAAAGGCCGGATGATTTTCAAATTCGGGGCCTGTTTTTTGAATATTTACGGAGTCTGCGTCATTCGAAAAAATCACGCAGTGCGGGTTGCCCATCGACAGGCAGGTGACGCGATAAGACTTTTCGCCGACTTTGAGCGGCAGGTCTATAACGGTGTCCGAGTCAAAAAGAGCGGGGATATCCCGACTTTTCAGTATGGGCGCGCCCATGTTTACCCGCGCCGAAACGACCTTGCCGTTTTCTTTATATATATCTATATATTTTATTCCGCCGGGAGTCTCTAACGAGATAAGGCTTTTGTCGGTCAAGCCGTTGTCGCAGACATATTTTGCGACGCAGCGTGCGGCGTTTCCGCACATCCTCGCTCGCGACCCGTCGGAATTGTAGATATCCATTTTGAAATCCGCTCTGTCGGACGGTTCTATGAGCACAAGCCCGTCCGAGCCTACGCCGAAGTGGCGGTCACTTAAAAATTTCGCCGCAGCGGGCGGGTCAAAAACGGTCTCCTCAAAGCAGTTGACGTATATGTAGTCGTTGCCCGTGCCCTGCATTTTGGCGAATTTCATTCACAAGACCCTTTTCATTTATATATTAGCGAGCTCGCTGAGAACGTGACGGGCGGTTGCGGTTATCGAACTGCTCTCGTTCATGCTCCTTCTTCTAATATATGCGTATGCATCCTCTTCGGACACACCGTTTACCTTCATATATAAATGTTTTGCCTTGTCGATTATCTCCTGATCCGCCGTATTGCGCTGCCCGTTTGAGCGTATGCGCGACTCGGACGAGGAACGAAGAAGCTTTTCTATGCAGCTTCGCAGCTCGGGACGCGAGATGGGCAGGGTCATGCACTGAACGTTGCTCATGCCGAAAAGCGGAGACTGAGCGGAGGATATGAGCAGGATCATATCCGCACCGGGAGGAAGCAGACGGAGCATGGCGGCGGGCGCCATATCGGTCAGACGCTGGCAGATTATTATAGCGGCGGGGAGACGCCTGACAAAATCGAGAGTCTGCGAGGCAGAGCGACACTCAATGACGCCCATTATTCCCATATCCGCGACGAAGCCGCGCAGCTGAGCGCGTACCTTGTCGGACGGCGAAGCTATAATAATATCGCGCACCGTTTATCCCTCCCCCGAGGTGCGACCTATGCTTTGAAAATCAGTTCTCCTGAACGTTCTTTATAATGTCGTTGATGGTTGTTCTGAGCGTAGAGTCGGTGTCACTCTCTTTCTTTATTTCGTCGAGAGCATAGAGCACCGTCGAATAGTGCCTGCCGCCGAACTCAGCGCCGATAGCCTTGGCCGAGAGGCCGGTGACCTCGCGCACGATGTACATCGAGATCTGGCGGTACTTTGAAGTCTGCGCATCCTTTTTCTTCGAACGAAGATCCTCGGGATTTGCGCCGTAGGTGCGCGCGACTTCCGTAATTATCTTGTCAACGACAACGGGTATGGGCTTGTTGTCGCTGAGAATATCTCTTATCGCCTGCTGAGCGGTGGCGGTGTTGACGTTTGCGCCCTGAATCTGAACATAGGCCTGCATCTTCTTGACCGCGCTCTCGAGCTGGCGGATATTGTTCTTGAGCTTTTGCGCTATGTATTCTATGACGTCGTCGCTTATGTCAAAATTGAGTGCGTCGGCCTTGCGCTTGACTATGAGCATACGCGTCTCGAGATCCGGCGGCTGAACGTCGGCGAGCAGACCCCACTCGAAGCGGGTGCGCATTCTGTCCTCAAGCTGAGGCATATCCTTGGGCGGACGGTCGGACGAGAGGACGATCTGCTTGCCGTCCTGCGTCAGGGCGTTGAAGGTGTGGAAAAATTCCTCCTGCGTGCGCTCCTTGCTGGCTATAAACTGAACGTCATCCATCAAAAGAACGTCGACCTTGCGGTATTTGTTCTGGAACTCTGTAGTCGTGCGGTGATTGAGCGCCTCGATGAACTCGTTGGTGAATTCCTCGCCGTCGGTCAAAACTATCTTCATCGACGGGTCGTTTTTCTTTATCTCGTGGCATATGGCGTTGAGCAGATGCGTCTTGCCGAGCCCCGAGTTGCCGTAGATGAACAGCGGGTTATACGCCTTGCCGGGATTCGCCGCGACAGCCTGAGCCGCCGCATGGGCGAACTTGTTTGATGCGCCGACAACGAAGGTGTCAAAGGTGTTTTCAAAATAATTCGATGCGCGTTTGCCTCCGTCTATCTCCGAGTAGCTGTCCGCAGAGCTCATGGAGTCGGGCTGCGAATAGCCCTCTCCGGGCGCTATAAATTCAACGTCCACGTCAAGACCGAGCGCGTTTAAGAAGGCGCTGTGAAGAGTGCCGCCGAACTTCTGCGCCAAAATGCGGCGCTTGAACTCCGCTGTTGTCATGAGCACGGCGCGGCTTCCGTCGAAGCTTATAGGCTCAAGCTCGCTGAACCAGACGTTGTAGATAGATTCCGAATTTGTCTGCTTGAGGTAGTCGGAAACAACCTGCCACAGCTCGTTGAATGAATCCATTAATGAACTTCCCCCATCATAATGCTTTATAATAGGATAAAGTATATCATAAAAAGCCCTTTTTTTCAACAAGCAGTTTGCACAAGGACGCAAAAAAATGATTGACATTGATGTGAAGTATGATATATAATAGTAGCTTGCAAGGGTAGGCGAAGTAGCTTTACCCGCTTCTGCAATAAGATCACGGCGGTACGAGTGCCACCAAAGCGCCCGCCGGTGACTAATATCCTGTGAAACGGAGGTTACCGCAAATGAAAAGAACTTACCAGCCCAAGAAGCTGCACCGTAAGAAGGAGCACGGCTTCCGCAAGAGAATGTCCGACAGAAACGGACGCAAGGTTCTTTCCCGCCGCAGAGCGAAGGGAAGAAAGCAGCTCACCTATTGATCGGCCTTTTGAACGGTCGAATGACAGGTCGAGCGGATTATTGCCACGGATGGATTGATTGCTTTGGCAGAATATCAAACGCTCAAGCTTAACAGCGATTTTCGCAGGACTTACGGGCGCGGCAAATCAGCCGCTGACCCGGTGCTTGTCACATATGCGCTCAAAAACCGTTACGGCGTCATGCGCATCGGGATAACCACCGGCAAAAAGCTCGGCAATGCGGTGGAGCGCAACCGGTGCCGCCGAATAATACGCGCGGCGTTCCGGCAGCTCGAAGGCGAGTGCTGCGGGGGATGGGACATTGTATTTGTCGCCCGTCACAGGACGGTCTCCCGCAAGAGCACCGATATCGAGCGGGTCATGCGCAAACAGCTGGAAGCCTTGGGTGTTATCGGTATATCTGCAGGAGTGAAAGTTGTGAAGTGAAAATGAAGGAAATACTGATAAAACTTATTCAGTTTTACAGAAAGCATATCTCACCGCAGCTGCCCGATATGTGCAGGTATTATCCGACCTGCTCTCAGTATGCGATAGAGGCTCTTGAAATACACGGAGCCTTCAAAGGCTCTCTGCTGACTGTTGCCAGACTTCTTCGCTGCAATATCCTATTCCCCGGCGGTTATGATCCCGTCCCTCCCAAGAGGGACAAAAAATCCAACCGGAGGACTCACAAATAATGGACGCCATTTATGAAATACTGGGTATCCCGTTCGGATATGTTCTCAGATTCATATTCGAAGCTGTTAACAATTACGGTCTTGCACTCATCCTCTTCACCCTTTTTGCAAGACTCCTTATGATCCCCACTTCTATCTATCAGACTAAGGGTACCGTCAAGACGCAGCGCCTTCAGCCCAAGATCCGCAGAATAAACGCCAAGTACAAGGGCGACCAGAAAAAGATACAGGAGGAGACACAGGCTCTCTATCAGCGCGAGGGACATAACCCCATGAACATGGGCTGCCTTCCGCTCGCTATCCAGTTCGTCATCATCTTCGGTCTTATCGGCGTTATTTATCACCCCCTCAAGTGGGCACTCGCCCTCGATGAAACAACAATCAACTCGCTGACAGAAATAGCAAAAACGCTCCCCGATTACAACGCAAAGACGGATTTGCGTACAATAGAGCTTTTTGTTATCAACCATATCAATGAAATCAGCCCCCTCGCCCTTTCAAAGGGCATGAGCGCGGGAATTATCGAGCGTATCTCAAGCTTCAACTTCACCTTCCTCGGCATTCCGCTGGGTAAGATACCCTCGATAAAGGAGCCCGGTGCACTCTGGGCCGTTCCCATTCTCTCGGGCGTCACCTCTCTCGGCACGAGCCTCTTTACAATGCTCCAGCAGCGCAAGAGCAATCCCGAAATGGCAAAGAACCCGACTATGGGCTGCATGACCTTCGGTATGCCCCTGTTCTCGCTCTACTTCACCTTCCAGTTCCCCGCCGGTATCGGTATTTACTGGATAGCCTCTAACGTTTTCGCTCTTATTCAGACCGTCGTGCTTTCGTTTACGCACAGCCCGAAGAAGATGATAGCGAAGGCTATGGTCGATGAGACGGTTGAGCGCCGCTCAAGGGAAGAGAATCTCAAGCGCGCACGTGCGCAGAAAAAAGAAGAAAAATAAATTTTTCAGGTGGTGAAAACAGAGATGTTAAAAGAAGCTATCGGCACCGGCGCAACAGTCGAGCTTGCAAAAGCGGACGCTATCGCGCAGCTTGGCATATCCGCCGATTCGGATATTGAAATCGAAGTTCTCGAAATGCCGGCAAAGAAGATGTTCGGTCTGCTCGGAACTACCCCCGCAAAGGTCAAAGTGAGCTTCGACGCCCCGTCTAACGCAGACGCAAAGGAATATCTTGAAAAAATCCTTGCAAGCCTCGGCATTGAGGGCGCGGAGATAAAGATTGACGAGACTGACGAGGAAGTCAGCATCGCAGTCGAATATGACGGCGACTACGGCGCGGCCATCGGCCGCAGAGGAGAGACGCTCGATGCTATCCAGTATCTCGTCCGCCTCGTTGTCAACAGAGGTGCGGAGAAGTCGAGAAGAGTGTCGCTCAATATCGGCAACTACCGCGAGAAGCGCGAGGCGACTCTGCGCTCACTTGCTCAGAAGAGCGCCGCGAAGGTCAGAAAGTACGGCAGAAATGTTGTGCTCGATCCCATGAATCCTTACGAGAGACGCATCATCCATACGGCTCTCCAGGAGATAGAGGGAGTGACCTCTCACTCTGTAGGCTCGGAGAATGACCGCAAGGTCGTTATCACTCTCGAAGAGGGCGTAAGGCCCCTCAACGGCGGCTCCAGACCGCCCCGCTCAGGCGGGCGTGGCGGATATCAGAACCGCGACAGAGGCGGCAGAGGCAGAAACGACCGCCCGCGCGGCGACCGTCCCGCAGCTCCCTCCCGTCCGCCCAGATCCGACGCGGCCTCCGCGTCGAGATACGGCAAGATTGAGCCCCTCGCAAAGTACGAGGACTAAACAAAAAACGAGCACGGTGTGTCGAAAGATACACCGTGCTTTTCTCTTAAAAGAAACCGCCCCGTATGACCTGAGCCGTATGGGGCGGTGATTGCTGCTTTTTGTATCTTATTCTTTTCCGAACATCGCTTTGACATTCGCGCCCTTGCAGATGAAAATCTCTCTGGAAATTATCATGCATACGAATGCTATCGTGCCGCCCATGAGGACGTCGCTGAAGAAGTGCGCGCCGACCATTATGCGGCTGACGGCGACCATGCCGGTGTAGGCGATGGCGGCTATCCAGCAGACCGCTCTCTTGCCCTTGCTCTTGACTGCGAAAACATCGAGGAGCATAAGCAGGCAGTAGACCGTGCCGGCGGAGCAGGTGTGTCCGCTGGGGAAGGACTTGAGCGCATCGGTTGTGCCGAAGAGGGCTTTCATCTCTTCCTTGGGGATGTGCTGACCGTTGACGACATACCAGCGGGTGAAATTGTCAAATCCGCCGATTGTGGCACCGCCCTCGCAGTTCATTGCGCGGTAACGCATACGGCCGACGGGCTCTTTGACTGCGGCGATAATGCCGTTGGAAACAGCTGCAACGCAGAGCACCGCAACCGCGAACATAACGAGCTTACCGACCGATTCCTCGGAGTAGTTCCTTATGGCGAAGGTTGCAAAGAAGGTCATAAGACCCGCGAAGAACATCGATATGCCCTTGAGGAATGCCGCCTTGCGGAACAGCTCGGCCTCGGGGCCTATATGCTGGAGCGCATATTTTACGGCGTCGTCGAACATGACGAAGTATGCCGCCGTTCCCGCGACGAGAAGAAGTATCGCAAGAATTTCTTTCCACGGATGCTTTTTCATTTTGCGCATGACCTGCCAGAAGAGAATCTGGAAGCTGAACGCGAGCATGAGGTAGACGGGCGACGAGCCGACCGCCTCAAGCACGACTCCGTATGTGGTTTCGTTGGTGTAATAGGTGTGGGCAGCGAGCGCCTTTGCCGTGAGAATATGGCTGACCTGAAGGTCGGTGAACGTTGCGGTCACGAGCAGAGCGCCGAATACTGCGATGAAAAGCAGCACTGCGACCCATGATTTTGTTCGTCTTGTCAATGTTAACTCTCCTTTATGTAATGGTTTGGTTTTCAGTCTAATTATAGCAAATTGCATATTTTTGTCAATCTTTATTTGCTGTCCTTGTTGCACTTTATATCATATAATGTAGCGAGCGTGCGTTTTATGTGCGAGCGGAAAAAGTTTTCTGCGGCAAGGCGCAATCGGCTCAAATATATTGCAAGTCCGGTGATTATGTTGTATAATATAGTGTATATAAGTATAATTGGGAATCGTGCTGTTTGGAGTGATTTTTCTTATGACGGCGTATCTTGACAACAGCGCCACCACACCCGTGTGCGGTGAGGCTGTTGAGGCGATGAAAACCGCTGTGACAGAGCTTTGGGGAAACCCCTCTTCCTTGCACCAAAAGGGGATAGAGGCGGACGAAATGCTCGAAAACGCGCGCTCGAATATTGCGCGCAGGCTCTTCTGCCGGGACGATGAGGTGTATTTTACCTCCGGCGGGACAGAGAGCAATAATCTTGCCGTTCAGGGCGCGGCTCATGCCATGCGCCGACGCGGCAGACGGATAGTGACGACGAGCGTCGAGCATCCGAGTATCGAGGAGACGGTCAAGCACCTTGAAAGCGAGGGCTTTGAGGTTATACGCTTGGGCGTCGACAGAAAAGGGCGCATCAGCGAGCGTGAGCTCTTTGACGCAGTGACCCCGGACACGGTGCTCGTGAGTATAATGGCAGTCAACAACGAGACCGGTACGGTTCAGCCGGTCGAGGCGGCGAGAACCGCTGTGACGCGGGCGAAGTCGCCGGCGCTTATCCATTGCGACGCGGTGCAGGCTTTCGGCAAGCTGCCGCTGAAGCCCGCGGCGATGGGTGTCGATTTGATGACGGTCAGCTCCCACAAGATACACGGACCCAAGGGCGTGGGCGCGCTCTATGTCAAAAAGGGCGTGCGGCTTTCGCCGATAGTTTTCGGCGGTTTGCAGGAGGAAAAGCTGCGCCCCGGCACTCAGCCCATGCCTGCGATAGCGGGCTTCGGCGCGGCGGCCGCGGCTCTGCCGAATCTTACGGCTCAGCTCAAAAAGGTCACCGAGCTGCGTGACTATATGTGCGAAAGGCTTCTCTCCCTCGGCGGAGTGGTCATAAACTCGCCCGAGGACGCGCTGCCCTATGTTACAAACATCTCCGTGCTCGGCATAAACTCTGAGCCTATGCTCAATTTTCTCTCCTCACGCGGCGTCTATGTCTCGAGCGGCTCGGCCTGCTCAAAGGGACATCAGAGCTCGGTGCTCAAGAATATGGGACTGAGTGACGAGGTCAGAAAGAGCCCGCTGAGGATCAGCTTCTCCCGCTTCACAACGAAAGAGGAAATAGATATGCTCATCGACGGCATTTCGGCAGGGCAGAAGGCAATAAGAAAAAATAAGTAAAAAAGGAATCGCAATATGAAGGAAGTTATTCTCGTCAAAAACGGCGAGCTTGCTCTCAAAGGACTGAACAGACGCTCCTTTGAGGATATGCTCATGGCAAATATACGCCGCAGACTCGCGTCGCTCGGCAAATTCACCTGCACCCCCGCGCAGTCTACTATCATAGTCGAGGGACCCGAGGACGCAGACCTCGACGAAGCGACAGACAGGCTTTTGAAGGTTTTCGGCATAGCCGGACTCTCCCGCGCAGCCGCAGTCGAAAAGGATATGGATGTTATTCTCGACACCTGCGTTGAATACACGGCTCCCCTGCTCAATGCGGCTTCGACCTTTAAGGTTGAGGCGAAGCGCGCGGACAAGAAGTTTCCGCTCAATTCTCCCGAGATATGCAGAGAAGTCGGCGGAAAGATACTCTCGAGGTTTCATCATCTGAAGGTCGATGTTCATAACCCGGATGTTATAATAAATGTCGAGGTGCGTGACAAGTGCGCGTTTGTCCACGGCAACCAGCTCAAGGGCGCGGGCGGTATGCCCTCGGGCTCCGCGGGAAAGGCGGCTCTGCTCGTCTCCGGCGGAATAGACAGTCCCGTTGCAGGCTGGATGATGGCAAAGCGCGGCATAGAGCTGATAGCGATTCACTTCGCGTCCCCGCCCTATACGAGTCAGCGCGCCGAGCAGAAGGTGCATTCGCTTCTGCGTCAGGTCGCAAAATACAGCGGACGAATCATGCTCTTTGTCGTTCCGTTTACCGAGATTCAGGAGCTTATCAAAGATAACTGCCCCGAAGAGGTGTTCACCCTTGTCATGCGCCGCATGATGATGCGAATCTCGCAGGAGATAGCAATAAAAGAGGGCTGCCAGGCGCTGATAACGGGCGAGAGCGTGGGTCAGGTCGCAAGCCAGACCATGCCCGCGATAGCCTGCACCGACGCCGTGACCTCGATGCCCGTGTTCCGTCCGCTCATCGGCATGGACAAGGACGAGGTTATTGCGATATCGAGAAAGATAGAGACGTTTGATATATCCATTCAGCCCTATGAGGACTGCTGCACGGTGTTCACTCCGAAGCATCCGCGCACCCATCCGACGATAGCCGGAATTGAAAAAGCGGAGCGCGGCACCGAGTGGGACGAGCCCATAAAGCGCGCAGTCGAGGGCACTAAGGTGACAGTCATAAAAGCTTTTTCAAAAGGTGATTAAACATGGCAGTATGTGAAATTCTCTGTGTCGGCACCGAGCTTCTGCTCGGGGACATCCTCAATACAAACGAGCAGTTCCTCTCAAAAGGGCTTGCGCAGCTGGGCATATCCGTCCTGCACCGCAGCTCGGTGGGGGACAATCCCGTTCGCCTTGCGCAGGAGCTTAAAGCGGCTCTCGGGCGCAGCGATATCGTCATAACCTCGGGCGGTCTCGGTCCTACGGCCGATGACCTGACAAAAGAGGTATGCTGCGAGGTCATGGGTTTTGAGCTTGCGGAGGACAGAGAACTTTCCGAGCGCATACGCGGCTATTTTAAGGCGAGGGGCATTCATATGCCCGAGAGCAACTTGAAGCAGGCGATGCTGCCCGTGGGCGGCACAGTGTTCAGAAACAACCACGGCACTGCTCCCGGAGCGGCGCTTGAGAGGGACGGAAAGTGCGTCATCTTCCTGCCCGGTCCGCCCGCCGAGCTCTCTCCGATGTTTGACGAGAGCGTTCGCGGCTTTTTGAAAAAATATTCGGATGGCACGATAGTTTCGCATACGGTCAATATAGTCGGCATGGGCGAGAGTATAGTCGCAGAAAAAGTAGAGGATATGTTCGACAGAGAGAATCCGACTGTCGCACCCTATGACAAGAGCGGTGAGGTGCAGCTTCGCATAACCGCAAAGGCGGCGACTCAGGCGGAGGCGGACAGGCTGTGCGCCCCGGTTATACGCGAGATATGCGACAGGCTCGGCGACGTCGTCTACGGCACGGATATGAACAAAATCGAGGAGCGGGTGGTGTCGCTTCTCAGAGAGCGGGGCAAAAAAATAGCCACCGCAGAGTCGTGCACTGCGGGCACGCTCCCCAAGAGACTGACGGATATCCCCGGCTCGTCCGAGGTTTTCGAGTGCGGAATAGTCAGCTATTCCAATGACATAAAAATGAAGCTTTTAGGCGTTTCGCCCGAGACTCTCGATACATACGGCGCGGTCAGCGAACAGACGGCGCGCGAGATGGCTCTCGGCGCAAAGCGCGTGAGCGGCGCGGATATAGCGATATCGACTACCGGCCTTGCGGGCCCCGGCGGCGACGGAGTTCTGCCCGGGGGATTAAGCTTCGTGGCGGTCACGGACGGCGACCGCGTGTTCGTTGAAAAGATAGTCACCGGCCATGAAAATGATCGTGAATATAACAGGCACGTTACGGCGACAAGGGCGCTGAATCTTGCGCGTCTCATGCTTGAAGAGAAAATAAAGTAACCTGTATCGGAGGAAAGAGTATGTCTGATAAAAACAGAAAAGACAGTGAAATTTCGCTGCCCGATATGAGGGAAATGTTTGAGCACTACACATCGGTTGAGGACGATGAAAAGCCTGCGGAGCAAAACGAGATGGAGAAAATAGCCCATAAATATCTCGACGGCGGCGATGCACAGACGGAGGATGAGACGCGGCATGAAAGCGCCGCTGCGCCGGAAGAGGAGCGGCAGGAGCCCGTTGGCGTTTCCGACCCCGAGGACGGGGAGCTTTCGGATGTTCCCGAGCCTGAGGTCAAGCCGTCCGCAGAGCCGAAGCCGGACAATGTTTATAAGTTTATTCCGCCCGACGATTTGAGCGGCGAGGATATCCCGAAGGTCACCGAGCCCGAGTATCCGACCCATCAGGCGTTTGACGATTTCGATATGCCCACCGACTCCGTTTTTGCCGTCAACCTCAGCGAGCGCGAGCGCGGCTCCCTGCGCGAATATGAGCGCGAGGTCAGCGAAAACGAGAAAAACAGCGGCAAGAGAAAGGGCTTCAAGAAGATTATAGGCGGCATAATCCCGATGAAGGGAGACGGAGCCTCCGAGATAATCCGAAAGATAGTCTTTATGGTGGCGATGGTCACGGTTGTAATCAGCGCGGGAATGCTGATAAACACATATTTCATTCAGCCCAATATCGTTGAAAACGACATAAAGGGCATACAGCCCGAGGAGAAGCTTCCGTGGGACGAGATAAAGGCGAAGTACCCCGACGTGGATTTCCCCGAGGGTATGCAGCTCAAATATGCCGAGGCATATGCGCAGAATACCGACCTTGTCGGCTGGCTCAAGATAAGCAAGCTCAAGATGGACTTTCCCATCCTCCAGACCGACAACGACTCGTATTATCTCAAGCGCAGCTTCACCCACAGATATACTGATCTCGGAAACCCGTTCTTAGCTTGCGAGAACTCCGTTAAAACGCTTGACCGCAACAGCATAATCTACGGCCACAGCACCCGCGCATCGGATAAGATTTTCAGCAAGCTTTTCGATTACCGCACCACGCGCGGATTCATAAACAATCCGATAATCGAGTTCAACACAATCTATCATGATTACAAATGGAAGGTCTACGCGGTGTTTATCACAAACGCTACCACGGCCGAGGACAACGGATATTTCTTCAACTATATCTGGAGAAATATAAGCGAGGACAGCTTCAAGCAGTATATTAAGGAGCTTGATTCGAGAAAGCTCTACACAACGGGCGTCGATATCAAGCCGACCGATAAGATACTTACTCTTTCAACCTGTCTCTATGAGTTTGACAATGCACGCCTTGTCGTCGTGGCGCGAATGATGCGCGAGGGCGAGAGCGAGGAAATCAACACTTCGCTTGTCAAGACCAATCCGAACCCGAGATATCCTCAGGCGTGGTATGATAAGCTCAATAAACAGAATCCCTATAAGAACGCAAACAGATGGTATCCCAACTAATGAGGTGATATTTTGGAAAATAAGATCTCGCTCCTGGCTTTTGTTCATCAGCCTCTCCCGCATCGGGCAATAGCGGAATATGAGTCCGTTTTTGCCGATGCCTGCGGGGAGTGCCGTTTCGAGCGCTTCGCGGACAGCCGCGAGCTGTTTACTGCGCTTGCCGGGGCGTTCGGAAAGACGGAGACCGTGGTTCTGGCGGTTACCGAGCGGTACTATCTTCAGATAAAGAAGCTGCTCTTTGCCGCGCTCAAGACAAAAACAGAGCCCTCCGCCGAGATAGCCGAGGTGCTGAAAAACGGGGACGGGGACTTCTGTCTTATGCCCGCCGATGCGCAGATACTTATGACCGACGACGGCAAATACTGCGGCTTTATAGAAAAAAGCGGCAAGCAGACTCTTGTTTTTGTGCCTCTTTCGGACGGACGCTGCGCCAAAATTGCCGAACAGTTGAGAGCGGTCTTTGCACCCGGCACAGGTGCAAAGGAGACAGAAAAAAGCGAGGATGTTCCCGAGGGAGAGCTGTGCGAAGAGGAGAAGTGCAACCCCGAGGAGGTTGTGGAGCTGCTGAAGGAGCGCGGAATTTCCGTTGCGGTTGCGACGGGCAAAAACAGTCCGTTCGTGTTCTCCGTTCTCCCATATGACGACGAGCCCGATTTTGCTGACGTCATATTTGCTCAGCAGGCCGACGGCGAGCGTCGGGAGGACGAGTCTCACGGCGAATATACGGCGGCCATGGCGGGACGCGCCCGCCTGAACAGCGGCGCATCAGTCGGTGCGGCAATATCTAATGTCTTCCGCAGCGACGAAGAGGACAGCAAATATTTCATGTTCATCTGCATAGCGGACGAGAACAAGGCGCGGGTATTCAAGATATACAGCCGAAAGGGCGAATCGACCCAGCAGTTTATCTATGCCTGCGTCCACAGACTCTATTCCTCGCTTGCCGACTATGCTAAAAACGGCTTTGTCTTGCACAATGTCGACGACGACACGGCGATAGTAATCGAGGACGGGGAGCATCCGACCCATCATAAATCGGCTCCCGTGCGTTCTGGCAAGAAAACCGCGCTCATAGTGGCGGCTATTATCCTGCTCGCGGCGCTTATCGGAACTGCGATTACATTTTTGGTCAAGGGCTACGGCTCACAGGTCAGCGCGGCGCTCATTAACGCACGCGAGTCCGACACAAGCGAGAGCGATACGGTTGAGAACAGCGCGTCGGGCGGCAACACATCGTGGGGGAATACCTCAGAGAGCGATACGGATGGGATAATTGATGATATAGACGATATGATCATTGCCGACGTAGAGCATCCAAACGGCGACACTGCCGACTCGCAGAGTACGCGCCCCGAGAAAACCACCGATGAGAAAACAAGCGCCACGGTACCCGGTTCGATAATCGAGAGCTCGACCGTTTTGACTACTGTTATCACCACAAAACCGACGACTCGCCCGAGCACGACCGAGAAGCCGACTTCAAAGCCCACCGAAAAGCCTACGACCACAAAGCCGAACAGCTCTTCGAAAAAGACGGGCACCTTTGTTTTTACGGTCTACGGCTACGGTCACGGAGTCGGTATGAGCCAGAACGGCGCTTCGGAGTATGCGCGCCGCGGCTGGGACTATAAGCGGATTTTGCTCCACTATTACAATAACCCGGGCATAAGCCTTGTCAGAGATTCCGATTTACCGAGCAAGGTTACATATAACGGCAAGAGCTATTCCCTTGCCGAATATCTCGGAAAGACAGCCTACGCCGAGGTCGGTCCGTCTGCGCCGCTTGAGTCGATAAAGTCGCAGATGGTTGCGATATATACCTACGCAAAGCGCCAGAACTTTAGGCTGACCTCCGCAAACCATGCGTTCCGCGAAAGCTATGCGGGAACGAGCGCATCTATCGAGACCGCGATAAAGCAGACGCTCGGAGACTGTCTTGAATTTAACGGCAAGCCCGCACTGACCCCGTATTTCTCGACCGCGGCGGGCAAAACCACATCGAGTATAAACGTATGGGGCGGCAACCAGAGCACATATCCCTATCTTGCGGGCGGCAGGACAAGCCCCGAGGGCGACGTCAAGCGCACTCTGACTATTTCGAGCGAGGATATTCGCAAGAAGGTTGAGGCGTATAACGCGAAGGTTGACGCGTCAAAGCGCATAACGCTCCAAAACGACCCCGCGCAGTGGATAAAGATACTCGAGCATGACAGCGCACGCGGAAGCGGCTGCGGCTATATTTCGAGCCTGAAGATAGGCAATCAGACTATGCGCGGCAACGCGTTCAGACTCAATATAATGGGCGCGGCAGTCCTTCGCTCGCATTGCTTCACATTTACCTATACGCCGGATTGACGCTGAAATAAAAATGAGCCGAGAGAAAAAACACTCTCTCGGCTCTTTATTTTTACATATCCGCATATATGCGGTACAGCTTCTTGGACATATTTTCTATTGAGTAGTTGTCTATGGCCGCACGCCTGTTTTTTGACGACAGCTCCGAGCTCTCGCTCATTTTGACAGCCTGCCCGAGCTTCTCCGAAAGGCTGTCGGAATCGCCGTTTTTAAACCAGAGAAAATCAAAATTCTTTTCCGCGTGGCTCTTCATTCCTGGACAGTCGGACGCCACAACCGTTTTTCCGCAGTAGGCGGCCTCGACTATGGCATAGCAGAAGCCCTCGCTTCTGGAGGCCTGAATATATATGTCGGCGGCGCGGTAGTAGCTTGCGATATCCTGTCTCGGCGGCAAAAGCTTCAGCCATTCGGGAAATTCGCCGAACTGCGCTCTGATTTGCTCTGCAATAGTCTGTGTATTTGAGGCGGTGCAGACGGCAAGATAAATGTTGAGCCCCTCGTCTCGAAGCTTTTTGACCGCCTCGCACGCCAAGTCGATGCCCTTGAGGCGGTAGTCATAGCCTATTGCAAAGCAGAGAACGGCGCTCTCGGGAACACCCAAATCGGGTTTACAAAGCTTTTCGTAGTTGTCCATTCGCGGAAAATATACCGCGTCGTTTAAAAGCACGGGCTTGCAGGAGACTATATTGCTCTCGGCCTCCCGCATGATGTGCGGGCTAACGCAAATGACGGCGTTCCAGCTGCGGTAGCAAAGCCGCGCGAAAAATTTCTTTATTGTGCCGAAGCTGCCGAAGCTGCTTCTGTAGTGCTTGAATTTTTTCACGCGAAGCCCGAGGCAGGCGATATTGACGCACATATCGGTCTTCATGTCGGTGAAGTGTGTGTGAACGGTGTCGACGCCGTTTTCTTTTATGATTTTTCTGAAAGCTCTGATTTTTTCTTTGACGGAGCTTTTGTATATCGCTGCGGGAACTTCTTTTTTCAAGTCGAAGAACCACTGATTGCGGCGCTCTGTCATTCTTTCGGGAAACGCATAGAGCATGGAATCGCCGTCGCCGAGGCTGTTTTTTCTGAAGTATTCGAGAGACTCGATAAAATTGCCCCTGTATTTTGCGGCATAGTCGCATATCTGCAAAATCTTCATGCTCGCTGCACCTCCTGTTTCTTTCGGTTAAAATTATAGCGTCTCGCCGAAAATAAATCAATAGCATAGAAAAGACGCGAAGCTTGCGGAGCAAATATAACTCGGCGTATGCCGAATATCACTGCGAAGCAATAAAACTCGCCGCAGGCGAATATAACTGAAAAGCACTCGTTCTTTGAACGAGAGGTGATTTTATAAACGTTTCTGTTTTAACAACATATCTCTTTGTGATATGCCGCGCTTCGCTCGGCGTGATATTTTTGCTGCACAAAAGTGATATTGCGACTTCGCCGCAGTGGTATTATATTCGCCCCGAAGCTTGCGAAGCAAATATAACTCGGCGTATGCCGAATATCACTGCGAAGCAATAAAACTCGCCGCAGGCGAATATAACTGAAAAGCACTCGTTCAAAGAACGAATGCTTTTCCTGGTGGAGATGGCGGTAATCGAAACCGCGTCCGAAAAGGGCTCCCCACAGCTTTCTACGGGCGTAGCCTGTCTTTTATATTTCCCTCGCCGGAGCGCCGTCAGGCAGGCTCACCGGTTCGGTAGTTCCGTTGTTCATGACGGGTTACGGAGCGCTCACCCGTGCACGTTCACTGCTAATCGACGCCTTATACCGGGCCGCAGTATTCCTGGCAAAGACGGCTGCTATTTAAGCAGCTTGTAAAACTGTTTTGTTGTCGTTTATTATTTAAACGTATGGGTTTTATAGCGGTCCCACACCGCTGCCCGCTTACCGAAGTTCAACCTCCCCGTCGAAATCCTTTCATCCCCGTATGTCAAACGGCTCTCGCCGATTGAATCAGAAGTTTTTCATGCTGCGCTCGATATTCCGCTCGGCGTCCTTTTTTGCGGCGGTCTCGCGCTTGTCATAGAGCTTTTTGCCCTTGCACAGCCCGACCTCGACCTTTGCGCGTCCCTTGAAAAAATATACGCTCAAGGGGATGAGGGTCAAGCCCTCCTGCTTCGTCTGACCGAGCAGGCGCATTATCTCGCGCTTGTGCATCAGCAGGCGGCGAACCCTCAGAGGGTCGCGGTTGAAGATGTTGCCGTGCTCGTAGGGGCTGATGTGCATTCCGTTGACGAACAGCTCGCCGTCAACTATCGAGCACCACGAGTCCTTTAGATTGAGCTTGCCCTGGCGGATTGACTTGACCTCTGTGCCGCAAAGCTCAATTCCCGCTTCGAATCTGTCGAGCACGAAATAGTCGTGAAAAGCCTTTTTATTTTGGGCAACGATTTTCTTTTGTTCTGCGCCCATGGCTTTCACTTCCTTTCCGCACGGGCAGTTTTCGAAAAAATATTATAACGCCCGGCGGAATTTTTGTCAAGGCGATACCGCGCTCAGGCCTTATTCTTGAGTTTTGTCAAAAATATGAGCAGCGAATACATTTTATGCCTGAGAAGCAGGAATTTTATATTTGATGCCCGTGAGGAATATTTGTCTGCCCTGCGGTCTGTACACAGCTTGAAAAGCTCAAGCTCCTCGCTCTGCCGAATGAGCTTTAAGGCCTCTTTTTTCGGCAGTGCGGTCGCGGTGGGATAGAGAAAGCTGCGATATATATATCTGCTCAGGCAACAAAGCAGATCTTCCGTTCTTTCGTCGTAGCAGCCGTCCGACCGAATGAGCGAGCGTATCTCCGCATTTGCGCAGGACGTCAGGCGAAGATCGTTATACGAATATGTCTTAGTCATTTGGGAAGCAAAAATATTATAGTTGTAAAGCGATATCGGCAGATAGCTGAATGAGCTGAGCCGGCTTATCATGTGCGCCGAGAGAAGCTTATCCTCGCCCCGGCTGTAGCCCCGGTAAAACTCCGTATCGAAAGTATAGGCGAACGCGCTTCGTCTTATGCATTTCAGGCACAGAGAGTTGAATCTCGACGAGAGCAGCAGCTCCCAAAGCTCGCGCTTGTTGCTCTTGTCAAAGGTCTTTCTTTCGTCGAAAAGCTTTTCGTGCGCAGAGGTGCCGTCGGAATAGCATTTGCTCAGGTCGAAAAACACCATGTCGCAATGACTTTTCTGAATTTCTTCGTTTATTAGCGTGAAGATTTTCGGGTCCACCGTGTCGTCCGAGTCGAAGAATATGAAGTAGTCGCCCCGCGCGTTTTCAAACGCGGTCCTGCGCGCCAAAAGCAGACCCCGGTTTTCGGTGTGAATGACGCGCACGCGGCTGTCTTTTTCCGCATATTCGTCGCAGACTTTGCCGCTGCCGTCGGTCGAGCCGTCGTCGATAATCAGAAGCTCAATGTTTTCATAGCTCTGAGAGAGAATGGAGTCAAGACAGTCGCGCAGATATTTTTCGGTGTTGTATACGCAAACCGCCGCAGTAAAAAATACAGACATAATTTATCTCCTATATGTCCGCGCAGCAGCATTTAGAGCGGCGTTTTTGCCTGCTGTGCTCATCTTTAAGCGTGCTGTCTATGGCTATTCTGCGGATGATGTCCTTGACGGTTATATCAAGCCCGCTGCCCTCGGAGTAGTCCGCCTCAAAGGCGAAATCAACGCGGTTGTGATATAGCAGGTCGCTTACGCCCTCGAGTTGGCGGGGATTGTTGTTGTGCACGGCTATGGAGCAGCCGCCGTAGGCCTTGACCATCTTCATGCATGGGACGTCCGAAAGCCCGTCGCCGATATAGAGCATATTTGAAAACGGCACGCGACGCTTGCTGTCCGGAGTCGAACGGTTGAGGTCTTTGTCGTTTGACACGTCGAGCACACCCTTGTTTATGCGGTAGACGAACTGTGTCTTTGCAGTATAGTTGACGGCGGTTTTCGGCCAGACTGCCTCACCGTTTTCGCCGTAAAGGAACTCGCAGGCGAAAATCTCCTTGAAGCATTTGCCTATCTCGGAGCCTTCGATAATCTCTTTAAGTCCCGAGGAGAGGACATAGTGCTCGACTGTTACGCCGTTCTCGCGCCCGAAGCGGTTGAGGCGGTCAAACCATTCGGGCAGGCCGTTATAAAGCTCTATCGCGCGCCCGCATTCCATGACGCTTTTGCGAGTCAGGGGAATGCCGCACTCCTGCGACTTCTTTATCATGATATACATATAAGACAGTATCTTGTCCATATGCTCTTCCTCGGCGTAGCTGTTTGCGAGTCCCCAGAAATCCGAGGCCTCCATGCCCACGCTCGGAATGAACTGATACTCCTGCATATCCTTTGTGCAAAGCGTGCGGTCGAAGTCATAGAGTATCGCCGCAACAGGTCTTTTTCCGGCCATTTAAAACACCTCCGCAAGAAGCTTGATATATATCGGAATGCTACACTATGAGTGTACCAAATTTTCACCGAAAATGCAACATATATGTATCGCGGCTTATAATGTGCACAGTATTTTGTGGTAATCTTTGTGCACTTTTTTCGAATGTTTGTGGTGACAAGAACGGTTTTGTGGTATATAATAGATTCACCGGGACGGAAAGACCGACTTATTCCGTCTCGATTTTTATGACTTCAAAAGGGGTGGCGATATGCGCGTTCGAGGGCTGCAAAAACTTACATTACTCGACTTCCCCGGCAAAATGGGCTGTACCGTGTTCCTCGGTGGCTGCAATTTCCGCTGCCCGTTCTGCCAGAATTCGGAGCTCATTCTCCCCGGCGGGGACGAATACGAGATTCCGGAGGAGGATTTCTTTGCGTTTCTCAAGAAGCGTCAGGGTATGCTCGACGGCGTGTGTATAACGGGTGGCGAGCCGCTTGTCAATAAAAACGTCGATGACTTCGCAAGGCGCATAAAAGACATGGGCTATCTCGTAAAGCTCGACACCAACGGCACATTCCCGGATAAGCTGCATGCTCTTATAGACGCGGGGCTTGTCGACTATGTGGCGATGGATATCAAAAATTCCCCCGAAAAATATGCAGAGACCGTAGGACTCGAAAAGTTCGACATGGAACCGATATTCGAGAGCGTGCGCCTGCTTATGGGCGGAGAGACGGACTTCGAGTTCCGCACGACCGTCGTGCGCGAGCTGCACAGCGCCGAGGACTTTGAAAAAATAGGCGAGTGGCTCAAGGGCGACGAAAAATATTTTCTCCAGAGCTTCACCGATTCCGACTTCGTTTTGCAAAAGGGTCTCAGTGCCCACAGCCGCGAAACACTGCGGACTTTTGCCGATATAGTGCGGAAAAATGTTCCGAGGGTTGAGATAAGAGGAGTATAAAAGTCTCAGAATTTTAGAACATCTTGGGGTTCAAAAATAAATTCTACACAATATATTGTATTTTGGTGTTGACATTTGCTGCGGCTGCCTCTATAATTGAAGCAGACACCGCAATTTATGCGTATAACTTGAAATAATGAAGAAAACGGAGGCATGATGATGTACAAGGTAGTCAAAAGAGACGGAGCGGTCGCCGAATTTGATATAGCGAAGATATCCGCGGCTATATCGAAGGCTTTTGATGCGCTCAACAAACAAACCCATCCGACAGTCATCGACCTGCTTGCGCTCAAGGTCACTTCAGACTTCGAGAGCAAGATAAAGGACGGACTTATCGCCGTTGAGGATATTCAGGACAGCGTCGAGTCGGTGCTCAGCCAGGCGGGCTACGCCGATGTCGCAAAGGCGTATATCCTCTACAGAAAGCAGCGCGAGAAGGTCAGAAACATGAAATCGACCATTCTCGATTACAAGGAGCTCGTTGACAGCTACGTCAAGGTATCCGACTGGCGCGTTAAGGAGAACTCGACCGTCACATATTCTGTCGGCGGACTTATTCTCAGCAACTCCGGCGCAATTACGGCTAACTACTGGCTGTCCGAGGTCTACGATGAAGAGATAGCGAACGCCCACAGAAACGGCGATATCCATCTCCACGATCTCTCTATGCTCACCGGTTACTGTGCGGGCTGGTCTTTAAAGCAGCTCATTCAGGAGGGACTCGGCGGCGTTCCCGGAAAGATAACATCTTCTCCCGCAAGCCACCTTGCAACCCTCTGCAACCAGATGGTCAACTTCCTCGGCATTATGCAGAACGAGTGGGCGGGCGCTCAGGCGTTCTCCTCGTTCGACACCTATCTTGCCCCGTTTGTTAAGGCGGACAACCTCTCTTACCGCGAGGTCAAGAAGTGCATAGAGTCGTTCATCTTCGGCGTCAACACCCCCAGCCGTTGGGGCACGCAGGCTCCGTTTTCAAATATAACCCTTGACTGGACGGTTCCCAACGACCTTGCAGAGCTCAACGCCATAGTCGGCGGCAAGGAGATGCCTTTTAAGTACAAGGACTGCAAGAAAGAGATGGATATGGTCAACAAGGCGTTCATCGAGACGATGATCGAGGGCGACGCCAACGGACGCGGCTTCCAGTATCCCATCCCGACTTACTCTATAACCCGCGACTTTGACTGGTCGGATACCGAGAACAACAGACTTCTCTTCGAGATGACCGCCAAGTACGGCACTCCTTATTTCTCAAATTACATCAACAGCGATATGGAGCCGAGCGATGTCCGCTCCATGTGCTGCAGACTGCGCCTCGACCTGCGCGAGCTTCGCAAGAAGTCCGGCGGCTTCTTCGGCAGCGGCGAGAGCACCGGTTCTATAGGCGTTGTTACGATAAATATGCCGAGAATCGCATATCTTGCCGAGGATGAGGCGGACTTCTACCGCAGACTCGACAAGCTTATGGATATCTCCGCCCGTTCGCTCAGCGTCAAGCGCACGGTTATCACAAAGCTTCTCAACGAGGGTCTCTATCCCTACACCAGACGCTATCTCGGCACTTTTGAGAACCACTTCTCGACAATAGGCCTTATCGGCATGAACGAGGTCGGCCTCAACGCCAAGTGGCTCAGAGCGGACATGACCCACGAAAAGACTCAGCAGTTTACAAAGGAAGTTCTCGACCATATGCGTGAGCGTCTCTCCGACTATCAGGAGAAGTACGGCGATCTCTATAACCTCGAGGCAACTCCCGCAGAGTCCACCACTTATCGTTTCGCAAAGCACGATGTCGCTCAGTTCCCGGATATCATCACCGCAGCGAAGGACGGCGGCACTCCCTATTACACCAACAGCTCGCATCTTCCTGTTTCGTTCTCGGAGGATATCTTTGAGGCGCTCGACATTCAGGATGATCTTCAGACGAGATACACCTCCGGCACAGTTTTCCACGCCTTCCTCGGCGAGAAGCTGCCCGACTGGACCTCGACTGCTTCTCTCGTGCGCAAGATAGCCGAGAACTACAAGCTGCCCTATTACACGATCTCCCCGACATATTCCGTGTGCAAGGATCACGGCTATATAGCGGGCGAGCACTTCACCTGCCCCGAGTGCGGCGGCCAGACCGAGGTTTACAGCCGTATAACCGGCTACTATCGCCCCGTCCAGAACTGGAACGACGGAAAGACGCAGGAGTTTAAGGACAGAACCGTCTACAATCTCGGCGCGTCCCACCTCAAGAGCGAGCGCACCGTCAGCCACACCGTGGCGGACGGCAAGCATGAGGCGGCTCCCAAGGCTTCCGACGGCGCAAGGGTCATGCTCTTCACCACAAAGACCTGCCCCAACTGCAAGATAGCCTATACTCTGCTCGACAAGGCGAATGTCGGCTATGAGAAGGTCGATGCGGAGGACGAGAGAGATCTTACGGCGAAATACGGCGTCAGACAGGCTCCCACGCTTATCGTCACCGACGGCGACGGCTACGAGAGCTTCGTCAATCTTTCAAACATCAAAAAGTTCATTGAGCAGTGCTGATGCACTGATAAAAGGCGGAAGATCGGGTGGAGCGCGGCTTCACCCGGTTTTCGGCACATTGAAGAAAACTTTGCCGCTTAGGCGGCGGATATTCAGAGGGAAATGAAATGCAGCAATTTGATATCGTTATCGTCGGCGCCGGCACTGCCGGACTTACGGCGGCAATTTACGCGCTCAGAGCGGGAAAAACAGTGCTCGTGACGGAGAGCGAGTCCTTCGGAGGGCAGATAACCTCGTCTCCGAGAGTTGAAAATTATCCGGGAATCGCGCAGATAAGCGGCAGCGAATTTGCGGATAACTTAGTCTCTCAGGCTATGGAGCTCGGCGCGGACGTTGAGCTCGAGAGGGTCATAAAAATAGTCGACGGAAAGATAAAGACCGTCATCACCGACTCAAACAGCTATCAGTGCAAGTGCGTTATAATCGCCACCGGAGCGCGTCACAGGCCGCTCGGAGCGGACGGCGAAAACGACCTTGCGGGCAGGGGAGTGTCCTACTGCGCTGTATGCGACGGAGCTTTCTATAAGGGTCAAAACGTCGCGGTAGTCGGCGGGGGAGACAGTGCCCTTCAGTCGGCGCTCTTCCTCTCGGCTTACTGCAAGAGCGTCACGCTCATCCACAGGCGCGGCGAGTTCAGGGGCGAGAAGGCGCTTGTCAAAAAGCTCGGCGAGAAGGACAACATAAAGCTTCTGATGAACACGAATGTTGTCAAGCTCATAGGCAGCGACGAGCTCGACGGGATAAAGATATCGACAGACGGCGAGGAGCCCCATGCAATTCCCATGGACGGGCTTTTCGTTGCCGTCGGCCAGATGCCTAACAACGAGAGCTTCAAGGATGTAGCCGACCTCGACGAGCGCGGCTATATTATTGCGGACGAGAGCTGCAGAACAAAGACGCCCGGCATTTTTACCGCCGGCGACTGCCGCACAAAGGAAGTACGTCAGCTGACCACGGCGGCGGCGGACGGCTCCGTAGCGGCGCTTGCGGCTTGCCGCTATATAGATGATATGGAATAAAATACCAAGTGCCGTAATACATGAACACACGGAACAGCCACAGCAGTCCTTCTGCCGTGGCTGTTTTTGTGTGTTTTTGGGATAAACCTGATGATAAATCGGGATTTGCGGCGCAGTTTCAATTATGGCTCCCCTGCAGGGGAGCCGGCTCGGCGAAGCCGGGACTGAGGGGTTATTGCACGGATTCACCCACATTGCACAGACTGTTTTCTCAATGTCTTTGTAAGGTGCTGCGAGTCGCCGACCCCTACAAAGTGAATAGCCGCAAGCTACCGCAAAACCCGCAGGCGGATAATATCCGCCCCTACACGGTTCAATATACGTTAGCCGCTGTGTTTTGCGGGCGAACAAAGTTCGCCACTACGGGTTACCTCTTGAAACGGCTCGCCAAATTTCAATCTGTCGTGAGCACCGACAGATTATTATATCGGTGCGGTGTCCGATCCTTTTCAATCTCCGAAAGATATGATAATATAAAAACATAAATCAGTGCGTTACCCAAAGAACCTTTTTGTTGTCTTTAAGAGTGAGCGGATGTCGTTGGAGAGGAGGTAATTATGGAGGACAAACTGCTTATTGACGGCTTGTTCGCCCGCGACGAGAGGAGCGTGGCGCGGCTCGAGGAAAAATATTCGGGCTACTGTTATACCGTGGCCTATGCCGTTGTGCGCTGCCGCGAGGACGCGCAGGAGTGCGTCGGCGACGCCATGCTCGGCGCGTGGAATTCTATTCCGCCGAACAGGCCGGAGAATCTCGGAGCATATGTCGGCAGGATAGCGAGAAACTCGGCGCTGAATATGCTCAAAGCCCGCCGCTCCAAAAAGCGCGGCGAAAAGAATGTCGCCCTCGCTCTCGATGAGCTGTCGGAGTGTATTCCGAGTGCCGAGAATACCGAGCAGCAGGCGGACACCGTTCTGCTGCGCGAGGCGGTAAACGGATTTTTAGACTCTCTCGAGCGGGAGAGGCGAATAGTTTTTATTCAGCGCTACTGGTATATGCTCGGCATATCGGAGATAGCCGCCGAGCGCGGAATGACCGAGGGCGCGGTAAAAATGTCGCTCAAGCGAACAAGGGACAGCTTAAAGATTTTTCTCGAAAAGGAGGGCTTTACGGTATGAAAAAAGAAGATTTATTGAAGGCCGTAGGCGGCGCTGACGACAGGTTTATAGCCGAGGCCGCGCCGAAAAAAATAAATTTTAAGAACAGAGCGCCGCGCTATCCCATGCGCTTGATGACGGCGGCAGCGTGCCTCTGCATAGTCGCGGCGGTGTTCTTCGGCTATTGGCTGATAAGCCCCGCCAGACTGCAAAAGATATCACTCGGCACAGTGGGCTTTTCCGGCGAGGGAGCCGGCGCTCACACGCCTGTTGTGCGCGACATAAGCGAATATACGACGGGAAACCCGTGGAGCGCGGAGATGAAGCTGAAGCGTCTGCCCGTCTACAAAAACACGCAGTCGCTAAGCTATGACGAGCTGCTCTCGACCGTGCGCAAAACTGCCGAAAAATCAGGCGCGCAGATAAAGTCGGTGACGCAGGAGAATCTCCCGGAATGCGAGTGGGTAGTCAGCGAAAATTCGCTCTACGCCGTCAGAGCCGAGACGGACATCGGGACGGTTTCCGCATATGTGACGGGCGATGTCAATATAGTCTTTTACGAGCCCGTCGCCGGCGAGGGTACAGGGCGCGAGGCGGCCGAATATTTCCTCGGGAAGTACTCCGCGGTCACAGGTTTCAAAGATCCCGTGCTCTGCGTCACTCGGTACTTTGATACGAACGGCGAAGAGCACTCGGAGTACCGATGCTACGACAATGCGGGCGCCGCGCTCAAGCGGGTGGAGAACTATAATTTCGAGAGCGTGTATTTTGATATAAACGAAAACGACGAGCTTGAGTCAATAAGAATAAGCTCCGTTGACGGAGCAAAAAAGCTCGGGGACTATCCGGCGATATCACTCGGGGAGGCGGAAAAATTGCTGCTCGACGGAAAACACATCTCCGGCTCGGCGGACGGGATAAAGGACGGCAGGGTGACGCGCGAGAAAATAAAAAAAACCGAGCTCGTCTATTCGACCGACGCTATGGACAGCTGCTTCGTGCCGTATTACAGATTCTATGTTGAACTGGATCGCTCGCCCGTTCCCGGCCTTAAATGCTACGGCGAGTTTGATGTTCCCGCGATAAAAGGAGAGTATATCTCCGAATAAGCAAATATTTTCGGGGCCGTCCTCAGGGCGGCTCTGTTTTTTTATAATTTGTTTATTGGCTTGCGCGTCAAAAGGTGCTACAATTATATATCGATACAGCGAAGCGTTCGCGGAATGACTTCGCAAAAAATTCCCGAAAAAGCCGGAGACGGCGGGAGGAGTAGACGATGAAAAAAATAACAAACGGCAAAATCTTCGCCCTGTGCCTCGGAGATTTTGCGAGAGGACTCATCAACGGTATAATCACTACGTACCTGCTGACGTTCTTCATCCCCACGAACTCGAACACCACATTGCCGCAGTTCTTTGCGAAAGCCGCGCTGACCATGGCAATAATCCGCGGAATCGGCACCGTTATAGACGCCGTCACCGACCCGTGGGTCGCAAGCCTTTCGGACAACAGCAAGGCAAAGAGCGGCAGACGCATATCCTTTATGCGCTGGTCGGCCATACCCTACGGCCTGTTCTGCCTGCTTATCTTTTTCCCGCCCGTGTCGGGCTCGAGCATTATAAACGCCATATGGGTCGGCGTGATGCTCGCCCTCTATTACCTGTTCTCAACGCTCTATAATATCCCCTACAGCGCGCTGCAGGCCGAGGTAGTCGCGGAGCCGCGCAAGAGAGTTTTCCTCTATTCGATAGTGAGCCTGCTCTATGTCGTATCGTCGGCTATGGTGTTCTGCACCTCGATGATAAAGAGCTTGCTCATGGGAAACGGCGTCCCCGAGATATGGGCGCTTCGCATACCGTTCATCGTGTTCTGCGTGCTCGGCGGAATATCGGCGCTCATCCCGTCGTTCGTCATAAAGGAGAAGGACTATGTCGAGCCCAAGGAGTATCACCAGTCCATCTGGGGCGCTTTAAAGGCTACGGTCTCCTATCCGAACTTCGCCATAATCACAGTGGGATATCTCATTATGTGGATAGCGTTCACCTTCTTCAACACCGCCGAGGTTTATTACATAACCAATCTGCTGAGTCTCGGCGACGAATGGGTGACCTACGTCTCAGTCATCTCTATAGGCGTCGGCATAATGACCTATCCGCTCGTCAATATCCTGGCGCGCAAGGTCGGCAAAAAGCCGCTGCTGCTCGGCGCGTGCATAACCTATGTTCTGCTCTACTGCGCCATTTTCAACTACAAGCTCGTTATCGGCGCGATAGGCGCGAAGCCGTTTGCGATACTCATCGGCCTCGTCATAGCCATGCCGATAGCGATAACCAATATTATCCCCGCGTCTATCTTCGCGGATCTCGCGCAGTATGACTCGATAAAGACCGGTCAGAACAGAGCCGGTATGTTCTTCGCCGCGCGTAACTTTGCCAACAAGATGTGCCAGTCGATAGTCGTTATAGCGTGTTCGCTCCTGCTCGGCATGGGCGCGGACGGCACGGGCGCCGCAACGAGCAAGGGCGTTCGCAACACGGCGCTTGTGGCGATGATATTCGTCGCGGTGTCGGTCGTTGTCTATGTCTTCTATAACGACAAGGAGATAAGCGCCGCGATAAAGGCGCACAACGAGGCGCAGGAAAAAGAGAGCAAAAAAGCCTGATTTCGGCGCAAAGCAAGCAAACAAACATAAAATCAACCGCCCCCGATCGGAGGCGGTTTTGTGTTTTATTTTATCTTTAATTCGGCAGCTGCTCGAGCGAGCGGAATTCATAGCCCTGATTTCGCGCCCAGTCGATTATATCGGCGAGGGCGGCTGCATTGTCGGGCGAGACGGAGTGGAGCAGTATGACTGCGCCCGGATGCAGGCGCGAGGTCACCGTGTCGAAAGCGTACTGCTTGCCCTTTGTGTCGTTGACATCCCAATCGGCGTAGGCCACCGACCAGAACACCGATTTATATCCGAGCGAGGAGACGAGGTCGAGCGACGACGCGGAATAAGAGCCCATGGGGAAGCGGAAAAACGGCGAGGAATAGCCGAATTTTTCGCGCAGGTAGTTGTCGCAGTTCTCTATCTCCGCCGCCATCTTCTCGCGGCTTAACTTCGAAAAATCCGGGTGGGTAGTCGAGTGGTTTCCGACTATGTGCCCCTCCTTTATCATCCTTGCTGTGAGTCCGGGCTCGGCCTTGATATTCGAAAGTGTGCAGAAAAACGCGGCAGGCACTTTCTTCTGCTTCAGGGTGTCGAGCACGCTCGAGGTGTACCCGTTCTCCCAGCCGCAGTCGAAGGTGAGATAGAGCACCTTTTCTTTAGTCTTTGTGTCTATCGAGACGGCGTTGAAGCCGTTAGAGTCAAAATATTTCTGGGCGTTCATCGAGTTCTGATGCGGCACGCCGTTTTTCGATACGCCGAAGCTGTATCCCACGGTAGCGGTCGAAAGCCCGCGCGTGTTCTGCGGGTCGGATACGGTGAACTTCGCTTTCGGCAGAGGGGAGAGCCCCGTATAAGTGCCGGTGTTCGGGTCAAGCTTGCCCTTCTCCGTCCTGCGCTGCGGCGCTGTCACGCGCTCCGCGGAGGTAGTTTTAGGTGCCTCCGTCGTCTGCGTTGCCTCAGTCGTCTGTACAGGCTCGGTCGTTGTCTCGCCGCGAGTCTCCCCCGTCACGGGCGCATTGCCTTGAGTGGTGTCGTCATCGACTATCTTCGTTTTGCACGCGCACAGCGAGAGCAAAAGCGTCAGCGCGAGCGCAAGGCTTAAAAATCTTCGTCTCTTCATTTAACACAGTCCTTTCACAGATATTCGTGATTATTGTGTGCCGAAAAAGGCGATTTTAAAAGGCTGATGATATCAGACTCCAAAAAACATTTTATGTTTGTGCTACACCAATTTACATTATATCACAATAACCAATAAAATCAATCGGGAATCCCCAAAATTCGCTTTCTTTAGGGGGAACGGTGCATTGACACCGGGCGGGCGATAATATATAATTAAGTGTATTTGATTTTTCGGAGGTGCGTTTAAGTATGGTCAGAGCAATTGTGGGTGCCAACTGGGGCGATGAGGGTAAAGGTAAAATTACCGATATGTTCGCGGCTCAGGCGGATATGGTCGTGCGTTTCCAGGGCGGCGCCAATGCGGGACATACGATAATCAACGACTACGGCAAGTTCGCGCTCCATCTTCTGCCGTCAGGCGTGTGCCAGCCCGGCACGGTCAACATCATCGGCAACGGCGTGGCTCTCGATATCGAGAAGCTCGTCAAGGAGATAGAGCACGTCACTTCGGCAGGCGTACCGCAGCCCAACATCCTCGTTTCCGAGCGTGCGCAGATCATGATGCCTTATCATGTTATGCTCGACACCTATGAGGAGGAACGCCTCAAGGATAAAAAATTCGGCTCGACAAAGAGCGGCATAGCTCCGTTTTATTCGGACAAGTATGCGAAGATAGGCTTCCAGGTCTGCGAGCTGTTTGACGACGAGTATCTCAAAGAAAAGCTCGAGAGAGTTTGCGAAGTAAAGAATCTTCTGCTCGAGCACGTCTATCACAAGCCTGCGCTCGCTGTGGACGAGCTGTTCGCGCATATGTTAAAGCTCCGCGAGCTTGTCAGACCCTATGTCGCGGACACCGGCAAAATTATCCGTCAGGCCGTCAGGGACGGCAAGAACATCCTGCTCGAGGGTCAGTTAGGCTCTCTGAAGGATCCCGATTTCGGCATCTATCCCATGGTCACATCGTCGTCTACCCTCGCGGGCTTCGGCGCTGTCGGCGCAGGCATCGCGCCCTATGAGATAAAAGAGATAATAACCGTCACCAAGGCGTATTCGAGCGCTGTGGGAGCGGGAGAGTTCGTCAGCGAGATTTTCGGCGAAGAGGCGGACAAGATGAGAAACCACGGCGGCGACGCCGGAGAATACGGAGCGACGACCGGCAGACCGCGCCGCATGGGCTGGTTTGACTGCGTCGCTACCCGCTACGGCTGCGAGGCTCAGGGCGCAACCGCAGTAGCGCTCACAGCTCTCGACTGCCTGTCCTATCTCGACGAGATAAAGCTCTGCGTCGGCTATGAGATAGACGGCGAGGTTACAAAGGATTTCCCCGTCACCCCGCTGCTTAAAAAGGCAAAGCCCGTCTATGCCACACTGCCCGGATTCAAGTGCGATATCCGCGGCATAAGAGATTTTGACAAGCTTCCCAAGGAGGCCCGCGACTATGTTCTCTTCATCGAGAAGGAGATAGGCGTGCCGATTAAGCTCGTCTCCAACGGACCGAGAAGAGAAGAAATAATAGTCAGATAAAAAGGGTGATATAATGCAGGACGACCATGAAAAAGTGCTTGTGCTCGATTTCGGCGGTCAGTACAATCAGCTCATCGCGCGCCGCGTGCGTGAGCACAATGTCTATGCCGAGATAAAACCGTACAGCCGCATAACCGTCGAGGAGATAAAGTCGGCGGGCTATGTCGGAATAATATTTACAGGCGGACCGAACAGCGTCTACGACTCCGCTTCGCCCCACTTTTCGCCCGAGATACTCGACGCGGGTATCCCCGTGCTCGGCATCTGCTACGGCGCTCAGCTCATAGCATATATGGCGGGCGGCACGGTTAAGACGAGCGGCTCAAAGAGCGAATACGGCAAGATAGCCATGACCCGCAGCAAGGACAGCCGACTGCTCGGGAACATCCCCGAGGATACGAGCGTCTGCTGGATGAGCCATACCGACTATATAAGCGCTCTGCCCGAGGGCTATAGGGTGACAGCCGTCACGCGCGACTGCCCGTGCGCCGCGATGGAAAACGACGAAAAGAAAATCTACGCCGTTCAGTTTCATCCCGAGGTCATGCACACGCAGTACGGCGAGGAGATATTCAAAACTTTTCTCTTTGATATCTGCTCCTGCAAGGGCGATTGGGTCATGTCGAGCTTCGTCGACGAGCAGGTAAAGAGCCTGCGCGAGAAGATAGGCGACAAGACGGTGCTCTGCGCCATGTCCGGCGGAGTGGACAGCTCCGTTGCGGCAGTGCTGCTGCACAGGGCGGTCGGCAAGCAGCTGACCTGTGTCTTCGTCGACCACGGTCTGCTCAGAAAGAATGAGGGCGACGAGGTTGAGCATATATTCCGCGAGCGCTTTGACATGAAGCTCGTCAGAGTCAATGCCCAGGAGCGTTTCCTCACCAAGCTCGCAGGCGTGACCGAGCCCGAGAAGAAGAGAAAAATTATCGGCGAGGAGTTCATCCGTGTCTTTGAAGACGAGAGCAAGAAGCTCGGCAGGATGAATTTCTTCGTTCAGGGCACAATATATCCCGATGTTATCGAGAGCGGCGTGGGCGACGCGGCGGTCATCAAGAGCCACCACAATGTCGGCGGACTGCCCGACCACATCGATTTTGACGAGCTCATAGAGCCTCTGCGCGACCTGTTCAAGGACGAGGTGCGCAAGGTAGGACTCGAGCTCGGAATACCCGAGGACCTTGTATGGCGTCAGCCGTTCCCCGGCCCCGGACTTGCCGTGCGTATCCTCGGCGACATAACGGAGGAGAAGTTAAGCATCCTCAAGGATGCGGACGCCATCTTCCGCGAGGAGATTAAGCTCGCCGGCATCGACCGCGACATCAACCAGTATTTCGCGGTGCTCACCAACGTCCACAGCGTCGGCGTCATGGGCGACGCGAGAACTTACGACAGCCTTATCGCGCTTCGCGCGGTGACTACCGACGACTTTATGACGGCGGACTGGGCGCGAATCCCGTTCGAGGTGCTTGCAAAGGTCTCGAACCGAATCACCAACGAGGTCAAGGGAGTCAACCGCGTAGTCTACGATATTACAACAAAGCCCCCGGCAACGGTGGAATGGGAATAAATTCATAAGGAGAGAATTTCATGAGCAGCAATGTGCGTCCCGAGTCCATGGAAAGAATAACCACATCCGAGCTTGCAAATAAATTTATCGAAGAGCAGGTTGCTGCCGTACGCGAGCAGGTCGGCGACAAGAGAGTCCTGCTGGCTCTGTCTGGCGGAGTCGACTCGTCCGTAGTCGCGGCACTGCTTATCCGCGCGATAGGCAAGCAGTTGGTCTGCGTCCACGTCAACCACGGACTTATGCGCAAGGGAGAGAGCGAGCAGGTCATCGAGGTTTTCAGAAACCAAATGGACGCGAACCTTGTCTATATAGATGCTGCCGACCGTTTCCTTGATCTCCTTGCCGGAGTCAGCGACCCCGAGCAGAAGAGAAAGATAATCGGCGGCGAATTCATAAAAGTATTTGACGAGGAGGCCTCGAAGCTTGAGGGCATCGAGTTCCTCGCGCAGGGAACGATATATCCCGACATCCTCGAATCCCACGGCGTAAAGGCTCATCACAACGTCGGCGGTCTGCCGGAGGACATGAAGATGGAGCTTGTCGAGCCCGTAAAGCTGCTCTACAAGGACGAAGTCCGCGTTGTCGGCGAGGCGCTCGGCCTGCCGCACAGCATGGTCTACCGTCAGCCGTTCCCGGGACCCGGACTCGGAGTGCGCTGCCTCGGCGCGATAACGAGAGACCGTCTGAATGCCCTGAGAGAGGCGGACGCCATACTCAGAGAGGAGTTCGACAAGAACGGGCTCGCAGGCAAGGTCTGGCAGTATTTCATCGCCGTGCCCGACTTCAAGAGCGTCGGCGTGCGCGACGGCAAGCGCTATGAGGGCTGGCCGGCAATCATCCGCGCGGTGAACACCACCGACGCCATGACCGCCACAATAGAGGAGATACCCTATCCCCTCCTGCACCATATCACCGACCGCATTACCCACGAGGTCGAAGGCATCAACCGTGTCGTAATGGACCTCACCCCCAAGCCGATCGGAACGATTGAGTGGGAATAATCCCCAAAAGGCTGAAAAGCCTTGAAAATGCCGGACTTTTGGGTTACGGAATTGCCCCGTGACAACAAAATGACAACATTTTAAGATTATCCAAGAATAAAGAGCTATCTGATTTCTGTTAGAGAAGTCAGATAGCTCTTTTTGTTTTACTCAGATTTAGCCATTCTTCAGCCGATCCTTGAACGCCTCCACCAGCGCATCGCTGAGCTGCTGGGACGGCACTTTCACATAGCCGGAGGTTTCGTCATATTTCGGGTAATTATAACGCCACTTGTCATAATCCTCACGGCTAATATCCCCATTGCGGAGCTTTTCTGCCTGCTGTGCCCACGCAGTGAGCATTTCGGATAGCTCAGCAGCATCCCTGCCCTTCCTGGGGTCAACACGCAGAGAAACACCGTTCTCACCGCTTTCAATTGTCAGGCCGTAGCGATCCTCCAAGGTGAACAGTGTATGCATTAGGCCAAGGTAGCTGTCGATGTCCGGAACGGACAGTGCCAGCGGCGAGACACCCAGCGCACCGGCAAGGTTCTCCGTTAGCTCCGCCTTGGGCGTTCTGCTGCCGGACTCATACTGCGCCATACGGATGTCGGCGGTCTTTTCCGGAAAGCCGACCACCTGCCCCAAGTATTTTTGCGTCATTCCCCGCAGATTGCGGAAAAAACGGATTCTTTCACCGATTGCCATAGCGATTACGCTCCTCGTTTTAATACTGCACAATCAGTATAGCATATGGATTTAAGTTGTGTCAAGATAGCAAAAGCAAAAAAGTTAAATATTTTCTCGCAAGCCTCTTGACAATAGCAAATTCGCTTAGTATAATGACTATAGCAAATAGCGTTAAGTTATTTGTAGACAACAGAATATCCGTCGTGCGTCACGGTAATAGCGTACCCGCTCGGGCAAATCGGAATGCGGCCAGAAAGTTCTCCGACACTAAACAAGAGAACTATATGCAGATGAAAGGGGTGATGAAATGGAAAACACAAGCTTTATGAGAGTGGAGGAAGTGGCGCAGGAATTGGGCATTTCCAAATCCTACGCCTACAAGATCGTGCAAAAGCTGAATGAGGAGTTAAAAAACAAGGGCTTCCTCACGATTTCGGGACGAGTCAACAAACAGTATTTTATGGAGCGCACCTGCTACGGCGCCATTCAGAAAGAGAGGTAAAAATGTCCGTTTACAAAGATACCAAGAACAACACTTGGAAGGTCTACTACCGTTTTACGGATTGGCAGGGCAAAGTCCACCAGTCTACGAAGCGAGGCTTTCCAACTAAACGAGAAGCTCTTGCTTGGGAGCGGGAACAGCTCCACAAGGTGGAAGCCGATCTGGATATGACCTTTGAGAGCTTTATCGACACCTACACAGCCGATATGAAGAACCGGCTGAAAGAGAACACTTGGCACACCAAGGAGCATATCATCCGCACCAAACTGCTTCCCTACTTCGCCAAGCGGAAAATGAACTCGATCCAGCCCAAAGACATTATCGCTTGGCAAAATGAGATGATCAAATGTCGGGATAAGAGCGGCGAGGCGTATTCGCCGGTGTATCTCAAGACGCTGCACAATCAGCTCAGTGCTATTTTCAATCATGCCGTGAAGTTTTATGGGTTGAAAGACAATCCAGCCGCCAAGGTCGGCAATATGGGAAAGGCCAAAGCAAGAGAGATGCTTTTCTGGACGCAGGAGGAATACAAGAAATTTTCCGAAGAAATGATGGACAAGCCTGTTTCTTTCTATGCCTTTGAAATGCTGTATTGGTGCGGCATCCGGGAAGGTGAACTGCTGGCGCTGACCCCGGCGGATTTCGATTTTGACCGGGAGACGGTCACGATCAGCAAATCCTATCAGCGTATCGGTGGCCGGGACATCATCACTGACCCGAAAACGCCGAAAAGTAACCGCACTATTAAGATGCCAGAATTCCTCTGTGAAGAAATGCAGGACTATATGAAACAGCTCTACCGAATCGGCAAAAACGACCGGCTGTTTGAAGTCACGAAAAGCTATCTTCATCACGAAATGGATAGAGGTGCCAAGGCCGCAGGAGTCAAGAGGATCAGAATCCACGATTTGAGACACAGCCATATTTCGCTTCTTATTGAAATGGGATATTCGGCGGTAGCAATTGCCGACCGGGTGGGACACGAAAGCATCAATATCACTTATAACTATGCTCACCTGTTCCCATCCACGCAAAGCGATATGGCGGACAAGCTCAATCAATTCAGAAAGGGCGGTACAGATAATGTCACTGAAGAACAGAGACGAGCATAATCGCTGGCGTAATAAGACGGTTGCCTTCCGGGTATCGCCGGAGGAAGATGCTCAAATTGAACGCTATGTGCAGCTCTCCGGGCTGACAAAGCAGGACTATATCACCCGGCGGCTCACCCACAAGGATGTGATGGTGCAGGGCAATCCCAGAGTTTTCAAGGCGCTGCGGAATCAGCTTGCCGAAGTGCTTTTGGAATTGCAGCGCATTGAGACTGGCGGCGCAGTCAATGATGAGCTGCTTGACCTAATTGAAATGATAGCCGATATTCTCGGCGGAATGAAGGAGGAATTTGAATGACCAACGAAAAAGAAATGACCGCCCCTATTGTATCTGTTGGCGCAGATACGGAGCAGTCATCCCAAAACCTTACTAACAATAGTTTAACCGATTTTGATTCGGATTTCAAGGGGTCTGACGATGATTTCTACCGGGAAATGCAAAGAAGGATGGCTCCGGACTATCTAGAAACGGTGTCTATGGCCACCCTCTATGATACGGACTTTGAAGGGCAGGAACCGCTGATTGACGGCCTGCTATATCAGGGAGCCTATCTGCTGGCAGGCTCCCCGAAGGTGGGAAAGAGCTTCCTGATGGCCCAGCTTGCCTATCAGGTCAGCACCGGCCTGCCTCTGTGGGGCTATAAGGTGCGAAAAACGGGCGTTCTTTACTTTGCGCTGGAAGATAACTATGCCCGCTTGCAGCGGAGACTATTCCGGATGTTCGGCGCTGAGGCGGCTGAAAATCTGTATTTTGCCACCCACTGTAAAACAGCCAGCAGCGGTCTGGAGGATCAGATTCGCAGCTTTATGCGGGAGCATCCCAACACCGGCCTGATCATCATCGACACTCTGAAACGGGTGCGTGAGGTTGGCGGAGCGGATTTCAGCTACAGTAGTGACTACGATATTGTGGCTCGGCTGAAAACTGTTGCCGACAGCTATAAGGTAACAATGGTAATCGTTCACCACACCCGCAAGTTGGAGGCAGATGACAAATTCGATATGATTGCTGGAACCAACGGTCTGCTGGGTGCAGCGGACGGCGGCTTTGTCCTCAGCAAGGAGAAACGCACCTCCAATGCAGCGGTGCTGGATGTTACCGGCAGAGATCAGGAGGATCAGCGGTTGCACCTGAACAAGAATCCCGAAACTCTGGTATGGGAGTTGGAGAGCGTTGAAACGGGGCTTTGGCAGGAGCCGCCGGACCCGTTTCTGGAAAGCATCGCAGCCTTTCTTTCTTCGGTGGGTGAACGCTGGGAGGGCACAGCATCCGAGCTGTGCTGCCTGCTACATCTGGACTGCAAGCCCAATGTGCTTTCTCTCCGGCTAAGTGTTGGCTCTGCACGGCTGCTGCGGGATCACGATATTCACTACAAGGCAAGCCGCAATCACGGTGGACGCAAAATCTCCCTGTGGAAGGAGATGGAGCCGAACAGCGTGTCAAAGGGTGACGACCGTGACGGTCTTTTGGTGGGCGGTGGCGAGGTCTAAAACATCGTCACCACCGTCACGGTTTGTCACGCTTTGAAGTTTCGGCAAGCCGTGCGGCTGCCCTTTTCAAAGGGCATTGAGCACTGGGGAGCAGCCCGCAGGCTGCTGGGGCAAAGTCCCGGCGCAGAGGCAGTATTCGATATACCGCCTCTGTGCAAGCCCCCTCGGGAGAGCGCAACAGCATCTTTTGATGGCCGCAGGCTGTCAAAAGTGCTTTTGCGTTACTCTTGACAAGAGTAACAGAACCCCGGCTGCGGCCGGAGGAGTGAAAGGAAGTGAGATTTTATGAAGAGAACGATCAGCGCCGAGGTGGGCAAAGGCTCTGTCAACCACAACAGCCGCAAATTCCGGGCAGAGAATGTGGACGGAAGCCGCACACACCTGAACATTGACTACTGCAATGAGCGCATCCAGACTGTGTACCACCAACTTTTCGATGAAGCCCTGAAACGCTACAACGAGAAGCAGACCCGTGCAGACCGGCGCGTTCCGAACTACTATGAGAAAATTCGCTCCGGCAATCAGGAGAAGCCATTCCACGAGATCATCCTGCAAATCGGGAACAAGGACGATATGAGTTCTACCGGCGAATACGCAGAATTGGCACAAACCATATTGGATGAATACTATCGAGGATTTCATGAGCGAAATCCCAACCTCCGGGTATTCTCAGCGCACCTCCATATGGACGAAGCCACACCACATATTCATATCGACTTTGTGCCGTTTACCACCGGGAGCAAGCGGGGGCTTGATACCCGTGTATCGCTGAAGCGGGCGCTGGCGGCGCAGGGCTTCAAGGGCGGAACCCGTGGTGCAACGGAATGGGCGCAGTGGGTACAGTCCGAAAAGGAGCAGCTTGCCGCCGTGATGGAGCGGTATGACATCCAGTGGGAGCAGAAAGGCACCCACGACAAGCACCTCTCCGTTCTGGACTACAAAAAGCAGGAACGAGAAAAAGAAATTGCGGCGCTGGACAGCACACTGGCCCAAAAGCAGGACGAACTGGAAACGGTGCAGAGTCGGATCGACAACTTCGATCAGGGTGTGCAGTCTATTGAAAAGCTGGAGCAACGGATTGAAACGGATGCAGAGTTTCAACTCCCCGATCCGCCCACGCTGATGACGGCTAAAACCTATAAGCAGCGATTTGTTGACCCGTTAATCAAAAAGCTGAAAGAAGTCATCCGGGAGGTGTTCTACCACTATTACAAGGCTCTGGACAGCTATCACCGGCTGAACACCACTAACGGGCGGCTCTACCGGGAAAACGAGCGTCTGAGCGCCACCAATGACCAGCTCACGGAGGAAAACAACACTCTGCGCTCCGAATTGAAGGATTTCCGTTTCTTGCGGAGGGTCCTTGGCAGCCGGCAGATCGACAATCTAATTGCACAGGCGAAAGATATAGAGCAGCAGCGAAAGCAAACCCAGCGCACAAGGCGCAGAAATACAACTTTTGAAAGGTAGGAACAAACTATGGCAAAGACAATTTTTGAGGAAATGGGCGGTACTTATACGCAGGTCGGAGATTATCTTCTCCCTGATCTGAAGCTGCCCGAAGAAGAACAGCAGCCCATCGGCGTGTGGGGACAGCGCCACCGGCGTTACCTGAAGGATCATCGACGGGCAACCTATGCGACCCTGCTTACCGGTGGCAAGTTAAATGGTTATCTTGCCGACATCGACCGGCAGGCAGAGGAAATGTTCTCTCGGATGGTAAAGCAGATGGCTGAGATGGAAGGTGTTACGGAGCAACTCAAGGCAGACAACCAAATGGAGTGGGTCGACAGGATGAATAACATTCGAAGCAGGGCTATGGAGATAGTAAATACTGAACTGATTTACACAGCGTAAGCGCAGCAGCGGCAGGGATTGCTCCCTGCCGCCATTTTTCATTAATAACCATAGATAATCGCAAATGCCCCTTGCAATTATTCGCATTTCGGTATATAATAAAAATGCTATTGGAGGTGTATTATGAATTATATTAGCGTTAGAGAGGCTGCGGAAAGATGGGAAATGACACCCCGCAGGGTTCAGGTTCTTTGCAATGACGGAAGAATTGATGGTGCCCAGCGTGTGGGAAATGTATGGACTATACCTGAAAACGCAGATAAGCCAATTGATGCAAGAAAGAAAATAATAGCTCCAAAAGCAAAAATAAATTCAAATATTACCATAGAGCGTATATGGGCTATGCCCAATAAAAATACGTTTGAAATCAAGCCTATTCACGATTTGATCGTTGATGAAATAACAGACGGAATATGGATTGATCCGTTTGCTAACAGGAACAAACTTGCGTCCATTACAAACGATTTAAGTACAGAATTCGACACAGACTATCACTTGGATGCTCTTGATTTCTTAAAAATGTTTGATACCGATTCTGTTGATGGGGTCTTGTACGATCCCCCCTATTCGCCTCGCCAAGTAAGCGAATGCTATAACAATGTGGGTTATAACGTAACTTGGGATACTACAAAAGCGTCCTTTTGGGGAAATCATAAGAGAGAGATCTCACGAATTGTAAAAATCGGAGGCAAGGTAATTACTTTCGGATGGAATAGCGGAGGGATAGGGTATAAATATGGCTTTGAAATACAAAAAGTTCTTTTAGTACCCCACGGCGGCTGGCACAACGACACAATTTGTACCGTTGAAATTAAAACGCACGAAGGCGAAATATCCACCGTAAAGGACAGTGAAAAAATGGGTGCGCACAAATCCGAAAAGACGACAGACACTGACAAAAAACTAATATCTTTGCTCCAACAACTCCCGGAAAACTATTGGGACTTTAAAGAAGATGATACCAGAGAATATACTCACGGAATACATAGTTATCCCGCAATGATGGTCTGCCCAATCAGCCGAAATATTATCAAAATTATGAAAGGCATTATGCCGATTTCATCGTTATTTGATCCCTTTTCCGGATCTGGTACTGTCCTTGTCGAGGGATTGCTTTCAGGAATTCCAAATGTGGTAGGCAACGATATCAATCCGCTGGCACTGTTTTTAGCGAAAGTAAAAACAACTCAACTGGACATTAGTATGTTGCAGTCGGCTGCAAATAAGCTGTTGGATTCTATCAGAAACAGATATGAACAATACATTCTGCAAATAGATTCAGTCGATGATGTGCTGACGAATGCATATGAGCTTGATTTGACGGCCAAACACGGCTGGGGCGATAATGCGCCGCACTATCTTACAGAGTATTGCGAAAAGAACAATGTTGACATTAACATTCCATCATTCAAGAACATTGGATATTGGTTTAAGCCAAGAGTAATCCTCCTTTTGCAAATCATCAAAGATGAAATCAATAAAATAGAAGATAAAAATATGCGGAATTTCGCTTTCGTTGCATTCAGTGAATCAATCCGCCTTGTTTCTAACCGCCGGAACGGAGAGTTCAAAATGTTTCGAATGCCTCCTGTGAAAGTGGCAAAATTCGTTCCTGATGTCATCAATGAGTTTTCTACGATTTTGCAGCGAAACATAGAAAAAATGAACGCTTTTGTTGAAGCTTGTTCGGACACCGGAACGAACAGTAAAGTGACGATTTTCCAAAACAATGCTACCGTATTGCAGGATGTGCCAAATGAATCGATTGATTTGGTTGTTACCTCTCCTCCATATGGAGACAGTAGAACAACAGTAGCCTATGGCGAATATAGCAGATTATCATTACAGTGGCTTGGAATAGACAATTTGTCCGAAAAGGAAATAATGGGCATTGATAAATCCTTGATGGGTGGTGCCAAATTCAGAAACGGCTTTGAATATACCATACCGAGCCAATCTTTGCGAGAATCATTATTCAGAATCAAAGACAAAGATCTCGAAAGAGCTGGAGATGTTTATAGCTTCTATAATGACCTCAAAAATTCAATTAAAGCCGTTTCTGAAAAAACAAAGATAGGTGGTTATCACTTCTGGGTCGTAGGAAATCGAACCGTAAAGGGCGAATTATTGAAAACCGATGTCATCATCACGGAAATTGCTGACAGCTACGGCCTTGAGCACGTTTATACGATTGATAGAAATATCATCAACAAAGTTATGCCTTCGCTTAACTCTCCAACAAACGAGAGCGGAGTTAAAGCAGAAACAATGACAAACGAACATATTGTTGTATTGCGAAAGAGATGATGAAATAGCGGAGAGCAAGTACTCTCCGCTATACAATCAAACTATTCTTAGGTTGTTTGTAAATAAAAATGGTTGGTCATATTCACGAATTCTAAAACCGGTTCCGTGATCGTGCGTTTTTCCCGCATTTCTACCGCTATGATATTGCCCAATTCGCAAGTCAACATATATTTTTCCGGCTTCTAATAAAGCGATAAAGGAATCATAATTGAACCCGGAAACCTCGTATGCATCTCGGAATTTAAATTCTTCAGATGCACCTTCACCACGAGAATCTGCCTTTGCGTAAACAAACTTGTTCTTGTACTTTTTCTCAAAGCAGCGCTTTAGCGCAGTGCGGGACCAATAAATGTTTTCTATTCCTTCTTCGGATTCGATGTATATGCCATCATCCAAGCAAGTAATTTTCAAGCGATGACCAGTGTCTGAAATAGGGGTAAATCGGTCGGCGGAAAGTGTGGCGTGCAATACTTTCTCGTCATTATCATAAGCACCACTTGAATAGCCATACTTCAATCTTAGGTATGTATTTGCACCGCCCGGCTCTGGAGCTCTTGTAAACATTGTAAGCATACTATTGGAATTGATGCGGCAGGACTTCAGCTCATAGTCGCCGAAATCAGGATCATCAATGTTGTTTTCCTGTATGCCAAGAAGATCTTCTAATGTTTTTCCAATTCCGGTTGGACCAGCTCGATGAGTTTTTACCCATCCCATATTAACAATGTTTGAGTATTCCCGAATAAAATCTTCAAGTGTATAAATCATTTTTGTTCCTCGCTTTCGATAAATAATTTATATGCTTCGATCCCAAGAGCATCAGCAATACGTTGAACATTTTCAAGAGCAATGCTCCGGCGATAACATTCAATAGCACTGATATATGTTCTGTGCAGACCGCATTTGTCAGCAAATGCCTCTTGAGATAAACCAAGCCCATTACGATATTTTCGCAGGTTATCGCCAAACACTTTTACTATATCCATATTTACAATCCTCCAATGATATAGTATAATATAGATGAACACAAAAAGTCTACACACAATAAGTATCTACCGCGTGGGGGTGTTTTCGTGAAAAAGTCTAATCCTCTTTCTTTGGAATATTTGACCGGGTTATTTAGGACCAGCACAAAGAATCCTAATCGCATAGTCAATAGGGAAGGAACTACCCTTGAGTTCAAAGAAACATATAATCACGCCAATATGGCGCAATATTTTAAAACCATTGCTTCGTTCGCAAATAACACCGGTGGGTACATTATCTTTGGTATAGGGGACAAACCGAGAGAACTAAAAGGGTTGCAAGGTAAGAGTCTACAACAATTTGAAAGCCTCAAGGTCGAAGAGTTTACGAAGAATCTACTTGATTACTTTTCGCCGGAGATCAAATGGGATCACTGCACTTTTGAGTTTAAAGAAAAAAGCTATGGTGTAATCTACATATATCAGTCAGAAAACAAGCCTTGCATTTGCAAGAAGCATTATAATTCGCAAAATCAAAAGTATTCCTTAATCGAAGGAGATATTTTCTACAGGTATGGAGGACGCTCCGAAAAAATTCGCTATGCAGAGTTAACCGCAATCATTGATGAACGCAGAAAAAAAGAGGAAGCACAGTGGCTTGATTTTGCGCATAGAGCAGCACAAATCGGTGTTTCCAACGCTTGCCTACTGGATATGGCTTCAGGAAAGATTGCTGGCAACGGAGGAACTGTTGTATTAGATAAAGAATTGCTTGATAAAATTGCATTTATCAAAGAGGGGGAATTTGTCGAAACTAAAGGCAAACCAACGCTCAGACTTATTGGAGATATTCAAGAAGTAAACACAGGAAGAATAGTCGTTAAGGAAACGACAAAGAGGGTATTGAAAGCCATTGAGCCCAATGATATTCTTTTAGCTTTTCTCAATAATGATGTTGTTGATGAGCCATTAGAATATATTAAAACAATATGCTTTGCAACAAGCGCAAATTTCCCCATATATTTTTTGCTCAAGCAAAGCAAGTTACCCCTCAGCGAAGTTATTGATGCCATTGACAATATTAAAGCAAGAGGCATTGTGAAAAAGAATCTATTGTTAAGGTTAAATGGGAAAGTCATCGAGGTTAAAAGCCCATCAAATAAATCGACCGATGCTTCACGAAAAAAGCAAAGTTACAGAAATGGCTGGCTTTCAGAAAATCTACCTGAACCAATCGAAAATATATCTTATTGTATCGATGCGCTTCTCACACTTACCGATGATGAAATGTCAGCGCATGAGCAATATATAAAGCGCAAACTACGCGATGTGTTTCAGGGCTATTATGAGAATGCAAAATCGATTGACGCTTCTAATATTCGCAAAGCAATATGCCGAATTGACGAAGCACTAAATCTATAATTAACATCCTTAATACGACAACACAATGACAACAGGAATTATGATACACCGTAATTCTTGGATAATCTAAGCAATCCTGATAATCGGAGCTAAACTACATATACAAAATCGTTTAGGTCACGGTTTCAGGGAGCGAGTGGGAATAGTTCCCCTTGGTTTAGATGTGCCGAAAAAGCCCAGTATTTATGCGGGTTTCGGGACTCGGCATTTTTCGAGTAACCGTTTTTGCAACAGATGAAATAGTAACACTTGGCTTACAACTAAACCTAAAAATCGCATAATTTTTTAAGGCTTCTGCCCTGTTTTGGGCAGAAGCCTTTTTTGCATATTTGATAAAATTTTTTCTTTAATATATCATCAAATCAGATAAAAACAGCGAGGTGAATAGTATAAAAAGGGGAAAAATATCATATATATTTAAGTACAAAAGAAAGAAACGAAATTGTTGCAGTATATCAAGGCGCACCGCAAATGTTTTTATACGCCCTTGCTCACAAAATGCGAACTGAACAGACACCTTGCCGACGTAAACAAGCAGGCAGAGGATATGTTTTTTCGGCTCGTAAAACGGATGGCAGAGCGTGAGGGCGTAACCGAAAAACTCAAAGCAGACAATCAAATGGAGTGGGTCGCTCGGATGAATAACATCAGCAGCAGAGCCACAGAAATCGTAAATCACGATATAATTTACAACTAACCGAAGGACGGCGGCAGGGAGATTCTTCTCTCTGCCGTCATTTTTGCGTATAGTGGAAAAACTTTATTCTTTATGATATAATTTTAAAAAAGTTAGCTACTTTTTTAAGACAAACGCCGAAAAAAACGTACTTAATGAGTGAAAGCGCTTTTAGGTCAAACAAGGGAGGTGAACAACATGGATGATCTGAGAATCATAGAACTCTATTTTAATAGAGATGAACAGGCGATCAAGGAGACGGATGCAAAGTACGGAAAACTTTGCCACAGTATTGCTTATAACATTCTAAATAATCACGAAGATTCTGAGGAATGCGTTAATGATACTTATGTGAGTGTGTGGAACACCATTCCGCCTACAAGACCGCACAATTTCATGCCCTTTATCTGCAAGATTGCACGAAATCTCTCTTTGAAGCGACTGGAGTTTATGAAGCGAAAGAAACGGTCAGCGGAGATCATTTTATCCTTGGACGAGCTTGTGGCAGTATTGCCGGATGAACGATATGCCCCCGATGTGAGCGACGAGGATGTAGGTGAGCTGATCAGTACGTTTCTTCGCAGTCAGGAGGAATATGTCAGAAATGTCTTCATCCGCAAGTATTTTTATTTCGATTCTATAAGGGAGATTGCAAAGCGCTATTCTTTTACTGAGAGTAAGGTCAAAAATATGTTGTTCTACACCCGAAACAAGCTAAAAGATTACTTGATTAAGGAGGGCGTTGAAATATGAAAACACCGAGAATCGCAAATGCCATCGGGCAAATTGATGACGATCTTGTCGCCGGCGCAGCTAAGTGCAAGACGAAAAATAAGAAACATTGGTTAAAATGGGGTTCCTTGGCAGCATGCTTTGCAGTGCTTGTAATTGCAGGGGCAGCAATCCTCCCATCGCTATTTCGGGAAAATGTAACACCGGAGGGAACCGACGGCAGATACAAGGACTTTTCTATCCGAGCCAGCGAATCTGCAATTGTATGGCCATGGGAGTATCAGACTGTATATGAAAAATATAGGAATGTCAAAATTGACGGTATTGAGTATCATGGAAAAGGCCGTGCGGTATCAGAAACATGGATTGGCGAGAGTATTGGCAACTACACTGTGGTTGGATATGATGAAGTCAATAATGGAAAAAAATATTCTGCCGAGTTTGAAGCATATGCATTGAAGGATATTGCTCAAAGTCAGTTTATAGCCGTAAAGATGGAGGACAGTTATTATGTCTTTCAAAATGACGAGTATGCTCCTCCGAACACCCTTGGTGAGCTTATGGATGCCGTAAATCTGTCCGAGGTCGTGGAGCTTCAGAGCTTTTCTGAGGGAGACAATACTCCTGATAGCAAACGTTTTGCATTGAGCAGTGACGATTATGTGTGGGAAGTTCTGTCCGAATGTAGGAACGCCCCTTTCGTTGAAGATCAAACATGGACGGCTGGTGACAGAAGTTACCTCAGTTTTACGATTACTTCCGAAGCTCTTGGTGTTTACAAAGTTGCTCTGTATGTGACGGAAGACGGCTATCTGTGGACAAACGCATTTAATTGGCAGTATCTATTCAACATCGGCGAGGATGCTGCAAGCAGGATTATCCATTATGCGAAAGAGAATTCCACTGAAGTAGAGTATGAACCGTACAGAAACTCGGTAGCCGGTACAATCATTGAGATTACAGAAGAATATATCGTGGTGGATGATTCTATCCTGTGCAAGAATCCGACAGACGGTATCACCTACAAGGTTCTGCTAAATGACCTTCGCATCTCCCGTTATGTAGATTATGGAATTGTCAAGGTTGGTGATACAGTACAGATTTCCTATGAAGGCGAAATTGATAAGACCAGAGGTAATACCATTGCAGGTGCAATTTCGGTATTTAAGGCAACAATCTCCGATGGAGATGTATTAATTCCTGAATGAACCACCTACGCCTATATGTTTGATAATAATACAAAATCTCTTGCTTTTCTAAGCAAAAACGCTTATAATTTGAAGTGGTATAGATTGCTATTATCCATAGCTACAGGGTAAGTGTTATCAACCCCGATAACAAACTGATAACATTAGCCCATATAGGCAGGATAATATGGATACATCAAATAATCAAAAGCGCCACGAATACGACAGAGAATAATCTCTAAGCAAAATTGATTAGGCTTTGTCGAGTGGGAATAGTTCCCCTTGGTTTAGATGTGCCGAAAAAACCAGTATTTATGCGGGTTTCGGGACTCGGCACTTTTCGAGTAACCGTTTTTGCAACAGATGAAATAGTAACATTTGGCTTACAACTAAACCTAAAAATCGCATAATTTTTAAGGCTTCTGCCCTGTTAGGGGCGGAAGCCTTTTACATATTCGACAAAAATTCCGTTTTGACATACCGTCAAGGCGGAGAAAAATATATTATATGAGAGAAATTCACTTAGCATAAGCATGAAGAAATCATAGAACAACTTGCCTTATATGTTTCTTAGTAACATATAAGTTCTCGCTTTTCTAAGTAAAAACACAATATTTCGAAGCGGCATAGCTTGCTGTTATCATAGCTGTAGGTCGAGTGTTATCAGTCTCGATAACAAACCGATAACACTGCCGGTATAATCATGATAATTCGGATATCTCCAATAATCAAAAACGCCGCGAACAGTACGCTCTTTCTATGTAAAAGCTTTTTTGCTGCTTGCCGTCCGTTTATTCGGCCGACGCAAACTCCTTAAAATGATTATATAACTGATTGACATTGAGGCTTGCTATATCGACAAGCGAGTATTGCCGCTGCAAATATTTGACGAACTCGCAGCCCAGATAATAGCCAACATCGCTGTGATTTTTGTAGCTGCACCAATCCCCGAAGAAATCCTGCGTGCTGATATTTTTGTCGACACGGCGGAGATATTCACGCTTTATTTCGGCTTCGTTTTCCTTGCACCAATCGAGCCAGCCGTTTTGATTTTGATGATAGTATCTGTCATCTTGGCATAAAATATGTTCGCAGACCATGGCAAGTCCCTCTTGATAGAGCTGAGCCAGTGAATTTTCGCCCTCTGATCGAGCCTCGGGATAGAGATTCCCGTAGGTTTTATGCCATATGTGGCCTATTTCATGAAAAATCAGAGCCTGCATGGCGGATTCATCCTGCCAATTCAACTCGATAATTTTTTCTATTCCGAGCAAAACCGCGTCTCTGCCGTCAAGCGATGTCGCCCAGCCTGCGCCGTTGCACAGCCCCAAATAGAGAATAATATCCGTCTCGACGCCGTTTTCAAAAAGCCGTCCGATATTTTCCGCAAGCTTGTCGGTCACGGCGACAAAGGAGTCGTTTGCCGCAATCGCCGCGTCCCTGTTGAGCAGCACGTTATTGACTACGGGCAGCACGTCATTATTGAAATCATATTCTCTCGAATCCCGTTCGCATTTTTCGCCAAGCTCCGGCGAAATCGCACGGGCGTATGCTCTCCATGCATCCAAATCAAAGGCGCTGTTCTTAAAGCAGCCGGGTATTTTATCAAAAGTATTTATTATTCTCATAGCTCTGTTCCTGCGATTCTCTCAAATTATTTTACCTGCTTTGACATATGCATTTCGCCGCTGCGCTCGAAGCCGATGGCGGAGTAGAGCTTTTGCGCGGCAGTGTTATCGCTGCCCGTCAACAGCTCGAAGCTGTGGAGCGGGTATATTTTTTTGCAGTATTCCTGCGCGAAGGTCAACATTTCCCGCGCGACTCCCCGCCCGCGATACTCGGGACGGACATAGACCTCCGTTATCTCGGGCATATATTCGTCGTAGCAGAACGATTTTTTCAGCTGAACGCAGACGAAGCCGGCGAGCCGTCCTCCGTTGCCGTCCGCAACGATGACAACCTCGCGCCTGTTTGTAAGAAGCGAGGCGCGAATGCTTTCTTCCGTAGTCTTGCCCTTGCCGTTGAACTCTGCATTGAGGCGCTCAAGCTCTCCCGCATCGCCGACCGATGCCAATCTCACCATTTTCATCTCTCCCCGTAGTTTTACGATTGAATTATAGCATGATTTTTTCGGGATGTAAATATATCACGACTATGCGGGCAGAACGGTATTGAAAACGCATAAGGCAAAAGGAGCGATAAATGCAGATAAGAGAGCTTTATATTTACTTAACCGACACCTCTGAATATGATTTTCGGCTGTCCGGTTAAGCGCGGCGTCTGTCTGCATAGACTTATTTGCGGGATTATGCTATAATATAGACGGAATATAGCCGTATGCCGAAAAGGAGGTTTTATAATGCTTATCGTTCATCTTGCTGTGGCAGGGATTTTTCTGGCGCTCGGCACTGTCTTGGCGTTTGGCAAAGGCGCATTTCTGATTGCCGGCTATAATACCGCATCCGCAGAAGAAAAGGCGCAGTACGACGAAAAGAAGCTCTGTCGGGCTGTGTCGAAGCTTATGTTTGCGCTGGCGGCGTGTTGGGTCGTGGCGGCGCTCAGCGAAATCTTCAAAAACATGATTTTTCTGTGGGTAGGCATAGCGCTGTTTGCGGTTGTGATTGTCGTCGGAGTCGTCTGGATTAATACCGGGGGCAGGTGCAAAAAGTAAAATTCGGATTGTCAATACCGCGATTCTGCGTTCGAAACCCCGGTTGTCAAGACTTAGCCGAAATTGATTTGATCGGAGTTGATTTAAATGAAAAGATTGGCGGCACTGATTTTAGCGCTGATTTTTGTTTTCGGATTGGTCGGCTGCAATAACAGGAATATGAACTATATCATAAAGCATGAGCCGAGCGTCACCGGGACAGTGGAGGAAGTTCACGACAACTATATGATTATTTATTTAAAGACGGACGACTATCCGAACGGCGCAAGATGCGCGGTTTCTCTGAATGCCGAGAATAAGGACAGCTATACGGATGTGGCTGTCGGCGACGAGGTTATCGTTTACTATAACGGTGAAATTGCGGAGAGCTATCCGCTGCGGATTAACACTGTCTACGCTATCAATCTGAAAGCCCCCGCAAGCTGCGAAGCGGAGTGATTCTGTTTTAGGCAAACGGGGCGGTCGGTCCCGATAAAAATCCGATGAGGCTCCCTTTCGGGGAGCCTCTATTCTTATGCGCGGACGCACGGCCGCGGCTCCCCTGCGGACAGAAAACTGTCACCTTCGGCTTTTCCGCGCTTGTTTTTTCTTCCGTGGGGAAAGACCCCATAGCATAATATGCCGAACGGTTGAAAACGGACAGCCGAAAAAAAGAACCGCCGAACGGGTGGAATTTGCGTCTGCCCGTTCGGCGGTTTATCGGTTCTGTTAAAGCGTGTCAAAAAATCCTTTGGCGAGCACATAGGTCTGCTTGCCGTCATGCGACATATAGGTGGAGTGACCGGCGCCCTTGATTATCGCTATGCGGCTGTCGGGGATTTTTTCGTGCATATACACGGTGTCCGAGAGCCACATGATGTCGTGCTCGCCCGCGACGATGTAGGTCGGCGCGGTAATATTGCCGAGCATATCTGCGGTGAGGTCTGGCAGGGTGAGCATCATATCATTAAGCTTGTCGTGGCGGAGCATATTGTTGATTTTTACACCTATGATGAAATACGGCTTCATCGTCTTCGGACTCGTGTTGGAACCGCAGGATATTATCGCGCCCGGAACATCGGGGTATCTTGCGGCGAGCGTCAGCGCGATAATTCCGCCGTCGCTGTGACCTATAATATACGGCTTTTTCAGCTTCATGGCGGCGATGAACTGCGCGGTGTCGTTCGCCATGGATTCGTAGTCTATCGTGCCGGGGTCGCTGCTTTGCCCATGGCAGCGGCTCTCAATGACATAGACCGTGTATTCGTCGGCGAGATAGCTTGCCGCCTCTGCGAGCGACTTTGCGCTGCCGCCGTTGCCGTGAATAAGAACGAGCGGCCGTTCGCCTCTGCCGTAAACGACATAGTGCATTTTTACGTCTTTGAGCTGAATAAAGCCGTCATACTCAGGCTTCTGCGGAGCGGGGAGAGATGAGGTGTCAAGCGTAATGAGATTATATTTTTTTGAGTCAATGCGATTTTTTATTCTGTATGTGCCGAAGCCCGCGGCAACCGCCAGGGCTATGCACCCGACGGTTATCGCAGCGGTTTTCAGTCTCTTCTTAGATACTTTTTTCATGATTTTTTCGCCTTTCTGCGGCGCTTTTTGCGAGCGATTTCGCGGCCTATTTCCTGACCTATAACATAGGTCGTTGTGTTCTTTATCTTAGTTTCGATGCGCTCGATTTTTCGAAGCTCGGGCGTGAGCTTGCGCAGTGTCACCTCTTGCATATTGCCGTCGTCGAGAATAAACGCCTGAGTCAGACACAGACCGCCCTTGCCGAGCAGCTGGGCGCGGACGTAGCAGCCGATATTCTGCGCCGCGGCGATGAGGTCGAGCGTTTCTCCCTCGGCTATCACCTTGCCGTCGGATGCCCACTGCACGCGGTTGTAGTTTTTGCCCTCGACGGTTATGCTCTGCTCCTTTTCGTCTGCGGTTATGCGCGTAAAGGTCGGATATTCGCCCTCGGCTACAAAATCATCGCCGAGCTCGAAGCGGGCGTACCTGCTTATTGAGAAGAACGTGCCGTTTTCCATGCCGCGGCGAACGGTCTGCTCCTCCCTGTCCGGCAGGACGAAGTCCATAAAGCTCGTGTCGATATCGGAGAGCGCGTGCGCGTCGCTGTTTGAAAAGCCCCAGACGTTTCTGCCGCTCGGTATCACTGCCGCGAGCAGCTCGTCCCAAAAAATGCGGTCGGCACAGGTGTCGATGCCCAGACGGTTGAGCACTTCGATTCCGAGGCACGACGGATATTTTTTTAATATGTCGGCGAACAGCTCGATGTTCTTCTTCTCGTGAGCGTGCTTCACGTCAACATACGCTTCGAGCCAGTCGCCGGGATGATTTATGACGGAGAGTCCGCCGCTCTCGGCGATTCCCTTGACGCAGCCCTCAAAATCGTTTTCGCGCCCGGCGAGTCCCTGCCCGAAATCGGTGAAAAAGCCGTTGACATGGGACTTTGTGAACACGGCGGTGTTCACTTCGATTCCGTAGCGCAGGTCGGTCATTCCGCGGCCGCGGTTTTTGTAGGTGCCGTCGAGTATCGCGCTGTATTCTTCGTCGGTGAGCCAAGTAGGCTTTTTGATAATGGATGCGACCGAGAACAGCGGCACGCGCCGCGGCTTTAAGTTCCAGCCGTGGTTTATAACTCCGTGATCCGTCATGGCGAGGATATCAAAGCCCGCGTCGTAGTAGGCCTTTATCATATCCGAAAAATCAACCTGCGAGTCGCTCGCGGTCGAGTGCGTGTGCAGGTTGGTTTTGTAGTGATGCCAATTGTCCCAGTCGACATCGGCATACGGGTTCGTTATTTTGAATTTTCTCAAAGTCGGCACCTCTCTAAGCTGAATTTATCCTTTCTTATATTACATATTAATTACTGTTTTGTCAATACGGGCTCTTGCTTATCTCTGCGGGGGAGGTTATAATAATAGCGACAACAAATCGGGAGGAGATACAAATGAAAGCTTTTATGGACAAGGATTTTCTGCTTGAGAGCGACACCGCGCGCGAGCTCTTCGCCGCAGCGAGCGCAATGCCGATTTTTGATTGGCATTGCCACCTGTCGCCCAAGGAAATATACGAAAACCGCCCGCCCGAGGACATAGCGTGGCTCTGGCTTGCGGGCGATCACTACAAGTGGCGCGCCATGCGCTCCTGCGGCGTCCCGGAAAAGTACATCACGGGCGACGCGACCCCGCACGAAAAATTTATGGCGTGGGCGAAGATAATGCCCTATCTTCTCGGCAATCCGCTCTATCATTGGACTCACCTTGAGCTTCAGAGATATTTCGACATATATGAGCCGCTGAGCGAAAAGACGGCGGAGGACATCTGGAACCGCGCGAACGCGAAAATAGCGGCGGGCGGCTTCACCCCGCGCGAGCTTATCGAAAGCTCGAACGTAGTCTGCCTCTGCACCACGGACGATGCGGCGGACAGCCTCGAATATCACAAGCTGCTCTCCGAGGACGGGAGCTTCAAGTGCCGCGTTATTCCGGCGTTTCGACCCGACAAGGCGCTCGGCATCGAGCTGCCCGGCTACCGCGACTGGCTGAAGGCTCTTGAAAAGGCGGCGGGAGAGAAAATCGGCAGCTATGAGAAGCTCACCGAGGTGCTTCTTGACAGAATAAATCTGTTCGAGAGAATGGGCTGCCGCGCGAGCGACCACGCCTTTACCCGTGTGCCGTATAAGCGCGCCGACGCAGCCGAGCTTGACAGGGTGTTCAAAAAGGCCGCTGCCGGCGAAGGGCTGACAGCGGACGAAATCGACGAATACAAGACCGAGCTCATGCGCTTTTTCGCAAAGGAATATGCGCGCCGCGGCTGGGGCATGGAGATACACATCGGAGCAACGCGCAACAACAATTCGCGTATGTTTGATTTGCTCGGCCCGGACAGCGGCTTCGACTCGATAGCCGACCACGAGGTTGCGGACAATCTTTCGCGCCTGCTCGATTCCCTCGATGTTGAGGAGCTTCTGCCCAAGACCGTGCTCTTCACGCTCAATCCCAAGGATAACTATGTCCTCGGCGCGATGCTCGGCAACTTCCAGAGCTCGCAGGCGGCGTCGAAAATTCAGTTCGGCTCGGCGTGGTGGTTCAACGACAATATCGACGGTATGCGCGAGCAGATGAAGGCGCTTGCAAATACGGGCGCGCTCTCGAAGTTTGTCGGCATGGTGACGGATTCGCGTTCGTTCCTGTCCTATCCGCGCCACGAATATTTCCGCCGCATACTCTGCGACCTCATAGGCAGCACGGTTGAGCGCGGACTCTATCCCGCAGACATGGACACGCTCAAAAAGATAGTCTGCGACATCTCGTTTAATAACGCAAAGGAATATTTCGGCATATGAAAGTAAAACGCGGACTGCTCTACACCGTCTCCCACGAGTGGGTTGAGCTTGCGCCCGACGGCACGGCGCGGGTCGGGATTTCCGACTTTGTGCCGCAAAAGCGGGGAAGGATATCATTCGTGAACCTCTGCGACGAGGGAGAATATTACTGCGCGGGCGAGGTTATAGGCGACGCCGAGGCTTTCAAGGGCGTTTGGGATATATCCGCGCCGATAAGCGGAACGGTGCTGCGGGTGAACGACAGCTTGCTCGACGACCCGCAGAGCCTAAACGTCGATCTCTACGGCTCGTGGCTCGTCGAGTTCGGCGATATCGAGCGGGCGGGCAGGCTGATGACGGCGCAGGAATACTGCAAATGTATCGGAAAAGAAGCCGAAATGATATAAATAAAGCCGAGCGGAGTTGTCCGTTCGGCTTTTAGCTTTTTGAGCTTGATTTTTATTTTTTGAAGCCCGATTCCTTTACGCGGCGGGCGACATACTCATCGGACAGCGTGTAGACGAGCGTGCCGATTTTTGCGTAGTCGGCGGAGTCCTCGTCGCCGCAGAGCATGGCGAAGCCCCTGCCTATGTTCTCGCTGATGTTGAAGCCCTTTCTGACGGCAAGGTAGTATATCGAGAACGATGCGCCCTCCATGACATTGTCGTAGAAGCCCTCGCTCAGGTTGTCGTACATGGAGTTAACCGCCTCGTTCGAGAGCGTGGGCGGCAGCAGACGGTGGAGAGTCAGCTGCGCGGTAAAGAGCATGAGCACGCGCGCCTGATAGAGCACATTTGAGGGCAGCTCCTGCGGGTCTATGTCGGCTTTTGCCTTTATGTCTATTCCGCCGAGCCTCGCCGCATTTTCGGGCGTAATTTGGGCGAGCTTCTTACCGAGCTTTTGTGCGCGGCGGAGATTGCCGTTTGAACGCTGCGCGTCAAGCTCCTGCACGGCGAGAAGAATGTCCTGGCTGAGATCGGCAGACTCCTCGGCGTGTTCTTTCTTTTCGTTTGACGGGTGAAACACTTTTATGTCATTGTCGTTTTCAGGGCACACTGCGATCCCTCCTAACTTATTTGGCTCGCTTTTTGAGCATGGCCTTATAGTCGCTGAGTGCTTTGAAGTCGGCGGCGGGTGTGTTGAAATCGCCGATGCTGACAGTGCCGCGGTTATACATACCGCTGAAGTCCGAGCCGCCTATTGCAAGGAGCTTGTGACTCTTTGCGTAGTCGAGCATATCCTTCTGCTGCTCCTCGCTGCTCGACGGGCACCAGACCTCGATGCCGTCTATGCCGTATTCGACATAGCGGTCAAGCCCGGGCACGCTGTTATATTTATACGGATGAGCGAGTACGGCTATGCCGCCCGCGCCGTGGATTGCGTCGATAACCTCTTTAACGCCGATAAACTTCGGCTCAACAACAATATTTTTCGGGTTTTCGGGGTTGAAAAGCTCGTCGTATATCTCGCCGTGGAAATCCTGCGTGATACCGCATTCGACAAGCGCGTGCATGATGTGCTCCTCGAAAATTCCGGTCGAGCCGGCGGCGCATTTCATGACGAGCTCCGCGGAGATGGGATAGCGCTGAGCAGCCTTGAGAATCATATACTGACCCGCCTTTTTGCGCGCGGCGTTGTTCTTATGGCAGAGCTCTTCGAGTCTGTCCGGACTGTCGCAGAAGTAACCGAGAATATGTACCTGGCGGCCGGTTTCGGCGTCCGATGCGGACAGCTCAACGCCGGGGACAACGGTCACTCCGCGCCTTGCGGCTATGATTCTGCCGCGGACAGAGCCCGCCTGGCAGTCATGGTCTGTGATTGAAATAGTATCGACGCCGCGCTTTTTTGCGAGCATGATAAGGTCGTCAATACCCATGGAACTGTTTGATAGCTTCGTGTGACAGTGTAGATCGACTGACAAAATAAATCCTCCCTTGAAAATAAGACCCGGCAATGACAAGAGCCGCATTTTTGACGAATTTGAATGTTGTATTATCAGGGTCGCGGCGCACGGGTCTGTGCGTATGTCTAAAGCGCATAATCCCTCAATATATCTTATATTATACTCTTTTTTTGCGCTTTCTGCAAGCGGATTTCGAGATTTTATTTTTCTGCGGTCGTGCGTTAAGCGAAAAATAACAACAAAAAGACAGAGAGACAAAAAATATATAAACATATCTTTTATATAGGCGAAATCATTTCGGAAGATAAGGCTTTTGACGCTTTGCATAGTTTGGCGGGATATGGTATAATCTTTTAAAATGCCGAAGGGGGGCGCAGGAATGGAGCGCGTGTTTATAGGAATGAGCGGCGGAGTTGACAGCTCCGTTGCGGCGGCTCTGCTCAAGGAGCGCGGATACGACGCCGTGGGCGTTACTCTGCGCCTGAAGCCCGGCGACGGCGCGGACGGCGATATAGAGGACGCGCAGAGAGTGGCGCAGGCGATCGGGATAGAGCATCGGGTGCTCGACCTCAGAGCCGAATTCAAGAATAAGGTCATGGACTATTTTTCCGCCGAATATCTGCGCGGCGCGACTCCGAATCCGTGCGTAGTCTGCAACAGGGAGATAAAGTTCGGCGCGATGCTCGACTACGCCCTTGCAAACGGCGGCGATTATATTGCCACGGGTCACTATGCCTCGCTCGACAGGAGCGGCGGACGGACAAAGCTCATGCGCTCGCAGAGCGCCAAGGATCAGAGCTATTTTCTGTGTATGCTCTCGGGATTTCAACTCTGTCATGCAATGTTCCCGATAGACGGAATGGAGAAGAGTGCCATACGCGATATCGCGCAAAAGCTCTATCTGCCCGTCGCGCAGAAGAAGGACAGCCAGGAGGTCTGCTTTATCCCCGACAACGACTATTCCTCTTTTATCCGCTCACGCGGCTTTGAGGATATGGGTGAGGGCGATTTTATCGATATACAGGGCAATGTCATCGGCAGGCACAGGGGCATAATGAACTACACGGTAGGTCAGCGCAAGGGACTCGGCGCGTTCGGCCGCCCGATGTTCGTCACGCGCATAGTGCCGGAGAAAAACGCCGTTATCCTCGGCGAGGACGGCGCGCAGTATGCGAAAGATTTTGCCGTTGACGGAATAAATGTAATAAGCGAGAAGCTGAGCGGCAGCGTTGACTGCCTTGTAAAGATAAGATTCAGAGCGCCCGCCGCACAGGCGCATATTGAATTTGAATCCCCGAATACGGCGCGGGTTACATTCTCAGAGCCGCAGCGGTCGGTAACTCCGGGGCAGTTTGCGGCGTTCTATCTCGGCGACGAGGTGATAGGCGGCGCGAGGATAGCGGGGGTTGAAACACAGGGGCTTTTGTGATAAAATAAAACGGATAGGGAAAGCTAAGGGAGGAAATAGGGGATATGCCGGATTCGCTCATAACGAAGAAGGCGCTCGCTTCGTCGCTCAAGGAACTGATGGAAACTCAGCCGTTGACGAAGATAAGCGTTGGAGACATATGCGAAAAATGCGGAATGAACCGCAAAAGCTTTTATTACCATTTCTGCGATAAGTATGAGCTTGTCAACTGGATATTTGACACGGAATTCAACGAGATACGCAATCGCCCGGGGCATATCGCCGATTTTGAAGAGATTTGCGAATACTTCTATTCCGACCGCGAGTTTTACCGCAACGCGCTTCGGATGACCGGTCAGAATTCGTTCAGAGACTATTTCCGCACGCAGATACACCCGGTAATCAGAGAGCTTATAGGGAACTTGCTTGACAGCGAGGACGACACCGAGTTTCTCGCCACATTTATTGCCGACGGCATTGTGTCCGCGCTGATACGCTGGCTCAACGAGCCCGACCCCGAGCCGCCCGCCGAGATGGCGCGCAGAGTCAGACACACCATGGCGGCGATATCAAGAGCCTTTACCGTGAAAAACGGGAACGGGAAAGCCGCGGAAAAAGAAGCAATATAAAAACCGCCCGACCCCGATCGGCGTTAATAAGACCTCAGACGGCCGCAGCAGCTTGCCCTGTTACGGCTGTTTATTGTGTGGTTAAGTCGGGAAGCCGCGGCGGAGTACCGACGTCTGCCGCAAATCTGAACATATGAAAAAATCCTACCCATTTTTGGGTAGGATTTTTTGTCATCCGCAAAACGGACGGTTTAACTTTTTACACTCCCGAATAAGCGGAGAAGCCGCCGTCAACGGGGAGAATAACGCCGGTTATAAAGCCCGACTGACTCTCGTCGCAGAGGAACAGCAGAGCGCCCGTCAGATCCTCCGGCACGCCGAAGCGGCGCAGGGGAGTGTGGGTGATTATCTTGTTCGAACGTGCGGTGAGCGAGCCGTCCTCGTTGAAAAGCAGGGTTTTGTTCTGATTAGTCGAGAAAAATCCGGGCGCAATGGCGTTGACTCTGATGCCGACATCGGCAAAATGCACGGCCATGAACTGGGTGAAGTTCGAGACAGCCGCCTTTGCCGCGGAATATGCGGGGATTCTCGTGAGGGGTCTGTAGGCGTTCATGGAGGAGATGTTGAGAATAGTTGCGTTCTCTTTTTCCACCATGTCCTTTGCAAAGCACTGCGTCGTGAGCAGAGTGCCGAGGAAGTTGAGATTGAAAACAAACTCTATGCCCTTGGGGTCGAGGTCGAAGAAGGTTTTTACGCCCTCCGCCTTGTGGGCTATGTCCTCCAGCTCAAGCGTGTCCTTCGTGGTTGTGCCGAGCGGGGAGTTGCCGCCCGCGCCGTTTATCAGGATATCGCATGAGCCGAGCTCGGCGTTTATCTTCTCGCGCGCCGCCTCAAGGCTCTCGCTCTCGAGCACGTTGCAGCCGACCGCAAGAGCCGTGCCGCCCGCCGCGTTTATCTCGTCCGCTACCTTCTTCGCCGCGTCCTCGCGCAGGTCGAGTATCGCAACCTTAACGCCCTGGGCCGCCAGATCCTTTGCAAAGCCGCTGCAGAGCACTCCGCCGCCGCCCGTTATGACCGCAACGCGGCCGTTGAGATTTTCGTGTACCATGGTTATCTTCCTTTCCTTTCGGATTTTGAAACGGCTTCCCAAAGTCCGTTTATATATGCCGCTCCGAGCGCACGGTCATAGAGGCCGTAGCCGGGGCGCGCCTTTTCGCCCCACAGCATTCTGCCGTGATCGGGGCGGATATAGCCGTCGAATCCGCTCTCATAGAGCGCTTTGACTATCTCGTACATATCGAGTGAGCCATCCGAGGACAGGTGAGAGGTCTCGTTGAACCAGCCGTCTCGCCTGAGAACGTTTCTCAGATGCGCGAAATATATCCTGTCGCCGAATTTTCTTATCATCGCGGGCAGGTCGTTGTCTTTAGACGCGCCGAGCGAGCCCGTGCAGAAGGTGATGCCGTTTATGTCGCTGTCAACGAGCGAGAGCAGGCGCTCAAGGTCGGCGGTGTTCTTGATTATCCTCGGCAGACCGAATATGCCCCATGGCGGATCGTCCGGATGAATAGCCATTTTAACGCCGCAGTCCTCGCATACGGGAGCTATACGGCGCAGAAAATGGCGGAGATTTTCAACGAGGTCGTCCTCGGTCACGCCCTTGTATTTTTTGAACAGCTCCTTTATCTCGCCCATGCGCTCAGTCTCCCAGCCGGGCATTGCGTAGCCGTTTGAGTTCTCGTCTATCTCGCGGAACATATCCTCGGGGCTCTTGCCCTCTATCTGCTTGCCGTTATACGAAAGACAGGTAGCGCCGTTGCCCATATCCATGGCAAGATCGGTGCGCGTCCAGTCGAAAACGGGCATGAAGTTGTAGCATATCACTCTGACGCCCGCCTTGCCGAGATTGCGAATGGACTCGATATAGTTGTCTATATATCTGTCCGCGTTTTCGTTGCCGAGCTTGATATCCTCGTGGACGTTGACGCTCTCTATGCACTCCATAGTAAGCCCCGCCGCCTCGATTTCTCTCTTCATGTCCGTTATCATATCGAGCGGCCATGCTTCGCCCGCGGGCAGGGTGTGCAGTGCGGGGACAACGCCTTTGACGCCCGGTATCTGCCTTATCTGTTCGAGCGATACCGTGTCCTTAGTGTCGCCGAACCAGCGAAAAGTCATCTGCATTTTTATCTTCCCTTTCTTCTTTATAACTCTATGCGTTCGTCCTTTTCCGCGCTTTTATATATGGCGAGCAGAAGCTCAATTGCCTTGCCGCCCTCGTCCGCGTCTATCGAAAACGGGCGCTTGTTCGTTACGGACTCATAGAAATCGCGTATCAGCGCGGCGTGGCCGCTGCCCCAGCAGGCTTTGCCGTGGTTAACAAAGCTGTCCGCGTCGAGCACGGGAGTGAGCTTGCCGTCCTTTTGCTCAAACACGCTGTCGCCCTCGATGCGTATGGAGCGGTCGGCGAAGTTTGCTTCGAGTATTATTGGGGAGGTGACGGCGTTTGCGGTTGTCGCAAAGAAAACTCCGCGAAAGCCGCGCGAAAATTCCGCAAATACGCTCACCGTGTCCTCAACCTCTATTATGCCCCTGAGGTGGTCGTTTGAACAGTGGGCGGTCACGGCTTTTACCCCGCCGCCGAGCATGTTCATAAGGTCGAGCGTGTGCAGAGCCTGATTTATCAGCACTCCGCCGCCCTCGGTGGCCTTTTTTCCGCGCCAGTCGCCGCTCGCGTAGTAGTCCGCGTCGCGCTTCCAGGTGACGAAAGCCCTCATGCCGATAAGCTCGCCGTATAGGCCCGAGTCGATGATATCTTTAAGATACCGTACCGAGCGGTTATACCTGTTTTGAAAGCAGACGCCAAACTGCCGCCCCGTCCTGTGCTGACAGTCGCGCAGCGCTTTGAGCTGCTCCTCCGTCATGGCGCAGGGCTTTTCGCACAGCACGTCTATTCCGCGCTCCATGGCGTAAACTGCCATGGGAACATGGAGACAGTGCGGAGTGCAGATATGCAAAATATCCGGCTTCTCGCCCGAGAGCATAGTCTCAAGGCTCGTGTACGCCTTCGCGCCGCATTGCTCGGCCGCCGCTTGGGCGCGCTCGGGAATGCAGTCCGCAACGCTTATTATCCGGGCGTCCGGTATTTCGCGGACAGCCCCGATGTGGGTGCGGCTTATTCCGCCGCAGCCCACAATAGATATCTTCATAGTCTACCTCTGTTTTTATTGATTATGAGCCGTAGGTCGAGGACATATCCTCAACGACAACTTCCTTCACGGGCTCCTTCTTGCCGCAGGACGAGGCTATCTTCTTCTGAAGCTCCTCATAGAACAGATCCTCGTCTATCGGGAGCGTGATTTTTCTGCCGAGCCATGAGGACAGGTGCGCCGCGTTCGAGATGGTCAGGCCGTTTATGCCCTCCTCGCCGCGCGCGATGAGAGGTGTGCCGTGCAGGATGTGCGCCGCGAACGCATTCGTGACCGCAACGTGCTGCTCGGTGTCCGTGTCGACATAGTCGATATCCTCCCAGTGACCGTCGGGCTTTGCGAAGCCCTCTTCGGCGGTTCTGCTGAACTCGGTCATGGACTCGTCGAGAATATAGGCTCTTATGCTGTCGTTCTCGCAGACCAACTTTGCGCGGTCGAGCGTTATTTCGAGTCTGTTTGTGCCGGGTGCGTCGCCGGTGGTCGTTATAAATACGCCCGTAGCGCCGTTTTTATATTCGGCATATATAGTCACGTCGTCCTCGACCTCGATATTGTGCCACTTGCCTATGGAGCACTGCGCCTGAATGGATTCGGGCATACCGGTTATCCACTGCCACAGATCGAGCTGATGCGGGCACTGGTTGAGCAGCACGCCGCCGCCCTCGCCGCTCCAGGTGGCGCGCCATCCGCCGGAGTTATAATATGCCTGCGTGCGGTACCAGTCGGTGATTATCCAGTTGAAGCGGTGCAGTCCGCCGTATTCTCCGCTCTGCACTATCTCGCGCAGCTTGATATACATGGGATTCGTCCGCTGATTGAACATCAGCGCAAACACCTTGTCGCTCTTTGCGGCGACCTCGTTCATCTCGCGAACTCGCTTTGTGTAGACGCCCGCGGGCTTTTCGCCGAGCACGTGAACCCCGTGGGTCAGACCGTATTCGACTATCGGCGGGTGCGAGTAGTGCGGCGTTGCGACTATGACTGCGTCGACCTCGCCCGAGTCGATAAGAGCCTCGGCGGAGTCGAAATATTTTATCTCGCAGCTTCTCTCGCGGCACTTTTTCTCGGCGCGCTCAAGCTTTGCGGGGTCGACGTCGGCGACGGCTGTGAGCGTCATCTCGGGGATAAGCCCGTCGAGATAGTAGCCCAAGTGAGCCGAGCCCATGTTGCCTATGCCGATTATGCCGTAGCGCAGCGTCTTAACTCTTGCGACAACTTCCTTTATTCCGCCGACCGCGGCGGCAAAGGACGCATTGTTGTCGGGGTAGGTGAACTTATCCATTTTCAGCGAGAGACTGTCGTCGCGCTCTATGGTCTTTAAAGCGTCAAACACCTTGAGGTGCGGCTCGACGGAGAGGAATCTCTCGCCGTCCTTTTTGTTGAAGCGGCGGATGAGCTCGTCAAAATGAGCGTCGCCCTGACCCGCGGGAACCACGGTCTCCTCGGCGCCTATCGCGTCTTTGACGTGCATATATGTTATGTAGGGCTCGAGCAAATCATATGCGGGGAGAATTTCAACGCCGTTGAGAATATAGTTCGCGGGGTCAAAGATTCCGCCGATGACGTCGCCCAGCTCCCTGTGGAGGTCAAGGCATCTCTCGGGGATATCGCCGTAAATTCCGCGCTCGTTCTCGTGGCAGCAGAGGACTCCGCGCTCCTTTGAATACTCGGCCATGGCTCTGACTCTGCGCATGACCTCGGAGCGGTATTCTTTGTAGCTCTCGCCCTTTGTGAAATAGAAGCTGAACAGGCGGATATACTTCGCTTCGAGTATCTTTGCGACCTCGACAGTGGTTTTGAAGCCCTCGAAATGGGGCTCGAAATCGTCGGTAATCTCGATTTTTCCGTAGTAGGAGCCTATGGAGGAGACCTTCATACCGTTTGCGTCAAGCTTTTCCTTGAGCGACTTAGCCTCGTCGACGGAGAACTCGGAGATGTTCTTGCCGTCAACGCCGCGCAGCTCCATGTGAGTCACGCCGTTTGCCTTGCAGGCGGCTATCTGACCGTCAATGCTGTCGGCGGCTTCGTCGGAGAAGGCGGAATAGAGAAATCTTGCCATATTTGCACGACCTTTCCGTATAATAATTACAAGCTTATTTTATACATTATTTGCGCCTATTTCAAGAGCGAAGAAGTAGGTTTTACAAAATATTTTCGCCTTGTTAAAGAAAAACCAGCCGACAGCGGAACATATGGCCGTCGGCTGTTGCAATTTTCTCTTATGAGCGTTTGCGCCGCCACGAAACGACTCCCGCGGGCAGGGCAAACAGGAGCGGGATAACCGCCGCAAATGAGGCCGAACCGGTCTGCGGGGTCAGAGGCTCTTTCGAGCTGCCCGAACCGCCGTTCGATGCAGCGGGTCTTGCCTGAGTGCCTATGGGAGTGAGCGTCTTTGCGTTTACGTCATTTTGTAAAAACTGCGTATATTTTTCATTCGACCAGACATCTGTTACAGAGTCCGAATAGAAGAACAGGTTGTACATCTCCTTGTGTCCGTCGTGTATCTTGCAGTGGAGCATATCCTTTATGAACCAGGTGTTCTCGGGCAGGAGACAGGTCGATGCGTCTATCACGCCGTCCTTCGATAGGTGGTCGTGAACGCCCGTCTCATTCTTCTGAACATAGCCTTCGGGGAGAACGGAGCCGAGGTCTGCCACCGTTGCGCCGACGGAGGCGTATTTCGTGTCAACCGTCGCGTCGCTGTTTGACATATAGGACTCGACGAGCGGCGTGCGCTGCTTGTTGTAGCCCGCGACTATCATTATTTTCACGCCGTTGTTTTTAGCTCTGTTCAGTATCTCGCCCGCCTTGCACTGGACGTTGTAGTGATACTCGTCGAGGCGGGAGATTAAACGCTTCGAGGTGTTTTCGTCGAACGCCATCTTTTTCGCCTGCTCGTATTCGTCGTCCGTCACGAAGCTCCATATTCCGGGCATCGAGCCGAACACGGGGTACATGAGCTCTTCAAACACCCTGTCCGTCAGATTTTCGAGCAGCTTATCCGCAACGCCGACGAGGGCTTTGAAAACACCCGCGTAATTTAACATATCAAGCACTATGCAGAGCAGGTCGGACTGCCACTGCTCGTCTGTCGGCAGCTGCGAGGCATAACGGACGAGGGCTTCGGGGTCAATGACGATTTTTTTTGTGAACAGGTCGCCCGCCACCTGCGTGCCGAGTATGGGGCAGCACTGGAATATGCAGGCGTCTATGCCGTCGGTGCCGTATTTGTAGAAATAAGCCATGGTCATAACGCCGCCCATGGACGAGGCACGAAGAAGCACGGTGTCATGTCCGGTCAGCTTCTTTACGCAGGCGATGTACTCGTGCAGCTTGTCCGCAACCGTGAGCGGGTCCTCACGGAAATCGTAGGCGAAATAGTAGCTCTTGTCAACGCCGTGGTCGGGGTTGTCGGGCAGCTTGGCGTCCGAGGTCACGCGGTCTGTGGAGTCACCGTTTTCGTCCATCTGCAAATCGCCGAAGACGCCGCGGACTCCGTCGATGAGCGCGTCGCCGAAAGCGTCATAGTTCTTGTCTATGGCGAGGCGCGCTATCGCCGGGGCGAGACGTGCGGCAAGGCGCAGATAAGCGGCGGTATCGGGTCTGAACAGCAGACGCTCGTTCTCCGTGCCCTTGTCAAGATAGAGCTTCGCGCTGCCCAAGGCCGCGACGTAGATTACGGGCGGCGTGCCGCAGGAGCATTTCTCGCTCTTTGCGAAAACGGGCAGGCTCGCGCAGAGCAGCAGTATCGCCGCAAGAATGATGCTGAAGATTCGCCGGATGTTTTTGCGCATGGGGTTTCCCTCCGTTGTATTTTATTTTTATCGGAGACTTTTGACAAGCTCTCCGAAAGCTTCGGTTACAGTCGACCCCGCGCGCCTTCCCGCCGAGACCGCCTCCTCGTAGTGGTCCTTCGCTATGATGCTGCCGTAGTCGTTGTCGGGAATTATATATCCCGTCGCGTCGTTGCAAAGACCTATAACGCTGAGCTCTCTGCCCTCGGGGATCATGTCGCGCATGGGCGGATACTCCCAGGCTGTGCGGTTGAAACTCTCGTCCGCGCCGTAGGCTCCGCCGAGCAAAATCTCGGGCGCGAGCTCACCGGGGATAAGCGCAAGAGACAGTTCCCTGCCTATCTCCGCGTAGCCTATTTCGCTGACAAAGCAGTAGCCGGACTCCTCCTTCGCGTCATGCAAAACGGTGTTGTTGACAAGTCCCGTCTTTGCGGCGGCGATAAGTATCGGATTGTCCGCAGGAATGAAAATTTCGCGGTTTCTGATGTTTATAAAAGTCGCAACGCGCCTCTCCTGCTTATCGGGGATAGAGTTTAGGAAGCGCCCTATTGTTCTGCCGTATTCCTGCCAGCCCTCCGAGCCGTCGTGCTCGGTTATGCAGTCGCGCTGCTGAGCTATCGCAAGCTCCGCGCCCTGGAAAAAGATAAAGTTCCTGCCCGCCTTATTTATCTCCTGCTCCATAGCGGAGATGTAGTCGGAGCTGAGCTTCGTATTCTTCGCGCCTAAAGCGGTCGGATGAGCCGCCATGAACGCGGCCACGGTCTCTCTTGAGCCATTGTCGGGGATGAAGCGCAGACGGACTATGTCCCTGTCCCAAACATAGGGCGGGCGCTTGTCGCGCGCGAAGTCGATAGCGTCGGTGCGCACATAGGTGAGCTTTCCGCGCTGCATGGAATTAAACGCCTCTTTTATCGCGTCCGCAGTTTTCTCAAACAGATTTTCCATAAACTCGGGGTCGCGCCCGGAGATAATATCGTCGTAACGTCCGTCCTTTACCGCCCTGACGTTATTCTTGAGCATCTTGGGCAGGTCTCCCCAAAGCCCCTGCGTGTCTATTGCGCTGTGGCAGTGGATAGATGAAATATTTACGGAAACGATATTGTTTTCTTTTGCAAAGTCGGCGAGCCTTGCGCGTATGCGGCGTATGTCCGCGCCGGATATCCCAACGCAGTCGATAACGGCGAAAACGACGCTCCCGCGCCCGCTCGAGTCGTCGAGGCAGATTACGCGCACCGCCTGGTCGTCGATAACTCCGCTCATGATATTCGGGGGATAGGAGAGATAGCCCGCTATGTAGTAGTCCTTTTGATTATAGTCGTCGGGGACGAGACTGCGGCGGGCGTAGCCGAGACGCCATCTTGAACCGCGCTTGCCGGATGTGGCAAACTCACTGTGCCCGGGATAAAAATCCCGGCTCTCATAGTCGGAAATATCGCCGAAATTCGGCTCGGGGAGTTTATGAGCCAGTTTGCCTACGGCGGCGAGAATGCCCTTTCCCACCGCGTCGTCAAAGTCGCGGCGGAAAGCCTTGTCGGTCTTTAATTTTCTGCCGACTGCCGCTCCCGCGCCCGCAGCTGCGGCGAGGAATGCAAAGGGGATGAGACTGCGCTTTTTCATGTCTTTAGTGCCTCCGGATGCGGCGTTGACCATATACGGCACAGCGCCGGGTATATATTACACTATTATATTACCATTTTGACAAGATTTGTCAACCGTGATAATTCCGAAGAGAGAAGCATATATATTGATTATCCATGATATAAGCGCGAAGGGGCGAAGAAACGTGTTCGTATTTTCAGTCAAATCCTCAAAGCTTAAAATTGCCTTGACGGCGTTCGCGGCGGTGCTCGCCGTGGCGGCGATAGTGCTGCTGATAAACCGCGGAAAGCCCGCGGTAAAGGACAACGCAATAAGTCTGAAGGCGTCGAATGCCTCGGAGCGCACGGCGTTTCTGTCGCAGTTCGGCTGGGAGATAGAGGAGGACCCCGTTGAAGTAGCCGAGGTTATAATTCCCGCCGAGTTCGACAGAGGGTATGAGAAATACAACGAGATTCAAAAGGCGCAGAATCTCGACCTGACGCCCTATGCGGGCAAACGCGCAAAGCGTTGGACCTACAGCATAAAAAACTACCCCGGCTACGAGGGCGCAGACGGGACGGTGCAGGCGAATATACTTGTCTATGAGGGCGCGGTGATAGGCGGAGACGTCTGCTCGACCGAGCTCGACGGCTTCATGCAGGGCTTCGACTTCCCGACTAAAACCACCGCGCAGAGCTGAGATGCGGCGGGATGAAAACAACCGGACGGATATCCGCCCGGTTGAAGTTTTTATTGAATTTCCTGTTCGAGGGTCTTGAATATGTCGTCGTCAAAGAACTCGGTTATTGTCATATCAAGCCCGTCGCAGAGCTTTTTGAGAGTTATAACCGACAGATCACGGCGGCTCGGGTCGAGCATACTGTAAACTGTTGACGGCGTAACGCCGGAACGTGTTGCGAGCTCGTTATATTTTATACCGCGCTCAAGGCAGATGTTCTTTATCCGCTTAACGATGGCTTCTTTGATCTGCATATCCTCACCCCGCACTCACATCTTTATGCTCTTGTAGAAATCCAGTGTTCTCAGCTTATGCCCGAGCTGGAGAAGCAGGTATTGCTCGGTTATGTCGCCGAGGATTTTCAGCGAGCTGTCCGGCATACGGAACGCGAACAGAGCACGGTCGTCGCAGGTGCAGATATGGCGCATGGCGTTTATAACTCCCGGCGTTACGGGTTCTCCCTCGCCGTCCGGGGCGCAGCCGCGGCAGAAAAATCCCGCATGGCGCGGGCTGAACACAGGCTCGTCGGGCAGCTCGTTTCCGCAGGCTTGGCAGCCGACGAGGTTGGGCATATAGCCCGCAAGCGCGAGCATACGCAGCTCGCCTACGGGCTTTAGAAAGTCCGCGCTGCGCTTGTCCTCGGACAGCAGATGCAGGAGATTGAGCGTCAGGCTTAAAAACTCGTGAGCCTCGGTGTTTTCGGGCGAAAACTCGCCCGCAAGCTCGCAGAAGTAGTTGGCGAGCGACAGCCTTTCTATATCCTCGCGCAGGCCGAAAAACACATCTATGGCCTTTGCGTCGTCGATTATGTAGCTCTCGCGCCCGCGGTAGAGGGTCAGGCGGGAGTAAGTCATGGGCGAGACGGCGGCGCTCGCGGTTCGGCTCTTGACCCTCTTCGTGCCGTTTGCAAAGGCTGAGATAAGCCCCAAATCGCCCGTCAGGATTTTAACGACGGTGTCGTTTTCATTGATATCGCGGGACTTGATTATCAGCCCCTCTGTCTGCGTCTGCACTTGCCGTTTCACCTCCGCCGACTGTATTTATCTCGGCATATCGAAGATAATCCTCGACCTTGCCGCTCAGCTTAAATTCGTTCCAAGCATTTTGAACATTGCTTTTGTTCGAGCTTCTCATCTATCATAAACGCGCCAAGCGCTCCTCCGTGCAGTGTAAAAATATTTTTTTCACCGCGCGGCGATTTATGACAGGAAAAATTATTCGTTGTCAAGCCCGAAATTTCGGATAAGTCCCTCTCTGTTGCGCCAGCCCTCTTTGACCTTGACCCAGCAGTGGAGATTGATTTTGCACATGAAGAAGCGCTCCATATCCTCGCGCGCCCTCGTCGAAACCTTTTTGAGCATCTCGCCCTTTTTGCCGATTATTATACCCTTGTGGCTCTCGCGCTCGCAGTAGACAGTCGCGTCGATATCGGTTATGTCCGAGTCCTCGCGCTCGTGCATACGCTCTATGCAGACCGCCACGCCGTGCGGCACCTCGTCGTCAAGGAGATTCAGGAGCTTTTCTCTGATTATCTCGGCCGCTATAACACGCTCGGGCTGGTCGGTCAGAGTGTCGTCGGGAAAGAAATGCGGCGAGGGCTGAGACTGCTTGAAGAGCTCGTCCTTGAGCTCGCCGAAGCCGTCGCCCTTGAGCGCGGAGCAGGGGACTATTGCCTCGAAGTCGTAGAGCGCGGAAAACTGCGCCATGCGCTCGATAAGCAACTCCTTCTGCTTGACCGAATCTATTTTATTTATGGCAAGAATTACGGGCATTTTCTCTTTTTTAAACTTGCCGAGAAGATCCTTTTCCGCGTCGCGCAGCTCTCCCGAAGGCTCAACGACAAAGAGACAGGCGTCAACGCCCGAGATGCTGTCGCTGACGGCCTTGACCATCTTCTCGCCGAGCTTTGTGCGCGGGCGATGGAAGCCGGGGGTGTCGGTGAAAACGAGCTGAACGTCATTCTCCGTCAGCACGCCCATTATCTTTGTGCGCGTAGTCTGCGGCTTAGGTGACACGACGGCGATTTTCTGACCGAGTAGGCGGTTGAGTATCGACGACTTGCCGACATTCGGGCAGCCGACTATGGCAATGAAAGCAGTTCTTGTCTGAGTCATAACTTCTCCTTATATAGATGACCGCTGATATGACAGTCAGCGGTCATTTTGTTTATTTGTTCTTTTTCTTAAAATTAAAGCCCGTGAATATGAATACGAAGCTCAGCGCAAGGCTCAGCACAAGCACCGCTATCATATAGGGCTTTTCGGCATAGTAGGCGAACATTGCCTTGAACGCCTCGGGCTGACCGAGTATGGCAATGCCCGTGCATACGGCGAATATCGCGCCGACGAGCACGGCTCCCGCCGCAGTGTCCTTCGATATCTTAGCAAGGCGGTTGTACTTCTCGCTGAACTTCTCCTCCGCCATGTCAACAACCGCTTCTATAGCGGTGTTGAACAGCTCGCCCATAACAACTATCGCGTTGGCAATAAATATTATCGCAAACTGAGTACGCGAGACCTCAAAGAAGTCGTAGATGAGCAGGTAGGAGTACATATATATCATGCACACAAGATGTATGCGCATATTTCTCTCCTGCCTTATACAGGTGGCGATTCCGCAGCCCGCATAGGCAAAGCTCTTGAGCAGACCTTTCATTTATTCGTCACCCATATAGTAGCTCCCGCTTCTGGGCAGACCGAGCTGAGTTAAGACGGTCTCCTCCTTCTCGCGCATACGCACGCTCTCGATTCCGCCTTTCTCATGGTCATAGCCGAGCAGGTGGAGCATTGAATGTACGGTGAGGAAAGCTATCTCGCGCTGAAGCGTATGTCCGAAGCGCTCTGCCTGGTTGACGGCGTGGGGGATAGAAATAACTATGTCGCCGAGCATCTTTGCGCCCGTGTCGAGATTTGTGTCGTATACTCCGTTTTCGCCTAAGGGGAATGAGAGCACGTCGGTGCTCCTGTCCGTATCGCGGTATTCGCGGTTGAGCCTGTGTATTTCCTCGTCGTCCACAAAGCGGACGCTTATCTCGGCGGGATCGTTGAACTCTTCAAGGGTCAGTACCGCGGTACAGGCGCGGCGTACGAGCATTCTTACTCCCGTAGGAATTTTGACCTCATTCTGGTCGTTTGTTATGATTACTTTAACCTTGCCTCTCATTTCTTCTTCTTCACATCCTCATGTTTTTCGTAGGCTTTGATTATATCCTGAACGAGCTTATGTCTGACCACATCACGCTCGTTGAACCTGACTATTTGAATATCGTCGACATCCTTGAGAACCTTTACGGCGTCGACAAGACCGCTGCGTCTGCCGTCGGGCAGGTCTATCTGGGTTATATCGCCCGTGACCACCATCTTCGAGTTGAAGCCGAGGCGGGTCAAAAACATCTTCATCTGCTCAACCGAGGTGTTCTGCGCCTCGTCGAGGATAATGAAGCTGTCGTCAAGCGTGCGTCCGCGCATATAGGCGAGGGGCGCGACTTCTATGTTGCCGCGCTCGAGCTGCTTTTGAAAGCTTTCAGCGCCGAGCATATCGAACAGAGCGTCGTAGAGCGGGCGCAGATACGGGTCAACCTTCTGCTGCAGGTCGCCGGGCAGGAAGCCGAGCTTCTCACCCGCTTCGACTGCGGGGCGGGTGAGGATTATGCGGTTGACCTCCTTTGCGCGAAAGGCGGTGACCGCCATGGCAACCGCTAAATAAGTCTTGCCCGTGCCGGCGGGGCCGACTCCGAGAGTGACCGTATTTTTGCGGATGGACTCGATGTATTTCTTCTGGCCGAGCGTTTTCGGCTTGACCGGCTTGCCCTTTGAGGTGATGCAGATGCAGTCCGCAGTCATCTGCGGGAGCTGATCCTCGTTACCCTCGTTGACAAGCGAGATGACGTAGCGGACGTTCTGGTCGCTGAGCGCCTCGCCGCGGTTGATGAGCATCAAAAGTCCGTTTATCGCGCGCACGCCCTTTGAGACATTCTCCGCCTCGCCCGTGACCTTTATCTCCGAGCCGCGGCTGACAACGTCCACGTCGAACTCTTTTTCTATTATTCTGATGTTTTCGTCGAAACTTCCGAACAGGCTGACCGCCTGCTCCATTCTGTCGACGCTGATTGACTGTTCAAACATAAATTATCTCCGAAAATCGCGTTATATTGTTGTTACGGCAAAATATGTTTTCGTCATAACTGATAATATTATCGAAATATTTTGTTAGATTATACCATATTTTCTTAGTTCTGTCACCATAAAAAGGACGAAATTTTATTAACTTTTAATAAAATTTTTGTATTTTTTTGTACATCGAGCCAAAAAAACAATCTTTGTATCGATAAAGAAATATTTCTATATTTCCGCGCCGTCGGAAATGACGTTTTTTAAGTTCTTGAAGTTTGCGGAAAAACAATGTAAAATATATATGTTATGGGTATTTTTAAGTTTTCGTTGCGGAGGTAGACCGATGAAAAAAAGCTCAAAGAAGCCGGTTGCCGTGCTTTTGTGTGCGGTGGCTGCGGTTTTGGTCGGTCTTGTGGCATATGACGGCGTAAAGCAGAGCCGCGAGTTCTCGTCCTCGTCCGCCATGATGAACACCGCCGTCAGCGCGGACATAGAGGGAAAGGACGCAAAGAGGGCGGGCAAAGAAGTTTTCGCCTGCATCTCGGAGCTTGAAAATAAGCTCCTCTCGCGCCATATCGGAACCTCCGCCGTCAGCGAGATAAACGACGCGGCGGGTCAGAGCGTTCGGGTGACGCTCTTTTCGTCCTCTGCGGACGGAGTGATAAACGACCCCGAAAAGAAGCTTGAGGATATTCTCGAAAGGTGCGAGGGGCTGCGAAAAATCAGCGGCGGCGCGTTTAACCCTCTGCTCGGAGGTCTCAGCGACCTCTGGGGCTTCGGCACGGAAAACGAGAGAGTGCCCGAAAAAGTCGAAATAAGCGCGGCCTTGAACGGCACGGATTCAGCCGTAGAGATAAACGAAAACGGCATAAAAATACCGTCGGGCACGGTGCTGGACCTCGGCTCGGTGGGCAAGGGGATCGCCTGCGACGAGGTGCGCGGAGTGCTCGAAAAAGCGAAGATAAAACGGGCGGTCGTCTCCGTCGGCGGGAGTATACTTCTTTACGGCGACGGCGAGAAATTCACCGTGGGGATAAGAGACCCGTTCTCCGAGAGCTCTGCGGAGAGCTTTGCCAGATTAACTCTGCCCGCCTGCTGTGTCTCGACCTCCGGCAGCTATGAGAGGTATTTCGAGCGCGGCGGCGTGCACTATCACCATATACTCGACCCGAAAACGGGTTATCCCGCAGAGAGCGGACTTGTCAGCGTGACGGTCGTTTGCGACGACGGATTTTTGTCTGACGCGCTTTCAACGGCGTGCTTCGTGCTCGGATATGAAAAATCGCTGCCCCTGCTCGAAAAATACGGCGCCCGCGCGGTGTTCGTATTCAATGATAAGAGCGTCAGAGTCACAGGCTCCCTTGCGGACAGCTTTGAGCTCGAAAAGGACGGCTTCAAACTTTTATAACGGGGGAGACAGATGCAGCGCAGATTCATAAAAAAAGCCGATATCGCACTGATAGCGGTCATACTCTGCGTCGGCGCGGCTCTGTTGATATGGCGCTTTCTGCCGTCAGGGGGAAAGACCGAGGCGGTAATATATGCGGGCGGCGCGGAATACTGCCGCGTCCCGCTCGACGGGGGTACCGATATGACGGTTACTCCCGAGACAGACCCCGAAGTTGTGATAAAGATAAAGGACGGCGCGGTCTGGTTTGAAAGCGCCGAATGCCGCGACAAGCTCTGCGTGAAGTCCGGCAAGCTCACCCGCCCGGGCGATACTGCCGCGTGCCTGCCCGCAGGAGTCGTTATAAGGCTCGAGGGCTCGAAGAAGCGCCACGACGCCATGACCGGGAGGATATGCCCATGAAAGCGAGAAAAACGGCTCTTTTAGGCATCCTCTGCGCCCAGGCAATCGCGCTCTCGTTTCTCGAGAGCCTCATTCCCGCCCTGCCGTTTCTGCCGCCCGGAGCGAAGCCCGGCTTTTCAAATATAGTGACGATGTTCGCCGTGCTCACCTTCGGTCTGCCGCAGGCGATGTGCATAACGGTTTTCAAGGCGCTCTTTGCGCTGGCGACCCGCGGCGCGACGGCGTTTTTTATGAGCCTTGCGGGCGGAGTGCTCAGCACCCTCGCCATGTGGGCGATGACAAAAATAAAGTCCGACCCCTTCGGCCTGCTCGGCGCGTCGGTGATAGCCGCCGTGTGCCATAACGCGGGTCAGCTCGCCGCAGCGGCGGCGCTCACGGGGACAAAGGCCGTGCTCGGCTATGCGCCGGCACTGCTGATATTTTCGCTTATAACCGGAACTGTAACGGGAACGGTGCTGCGCATAGTCATGCCGGCGCTCGAAAAGCAGACTCGGTTTATAATAAAGAAGCAGCAATATAATCATAAGGAGTTGAAAAAATGAGCTCGGTTAAACTTGACGGTGTTCTGAAAGCGGTCAAGCAGGTGCGCGGAGGCGTGCACGTGAACCACAATAAGAACACCGCAGACTGTGAAGTCGTAAGAATTCCGGTCCCCGAAAAAGTGCTCCTGCCCATGCAGCAGCACATTGGAGTACCGTGCACACCCACCGTAAAAGTGGGAGACAAGGTCTCGGTCGGGCAGATAGTGGGCGACAGCGACAAGTTCGTCAGCGCACCTATCCACGCCTCGATCTCCGGCACTGTCAGCGCCATCAAGCAGACGACGCTTGCAAACGGTGTTATCACTCAGGCGGTCGAGATTGAGTCCGACGGCGAGATGCGTCTTTTCGACGGCATAGAGCCGCCGACGGTGACGGGGAAGGAGAGCTTCCTGCGCGCCGTCAGAGATTCGGGTCTCGTGGGACTCGGCGGAGCGGGCTTCCCCACCCATGTTAAGCTCCGCATTCCGCCCGACAAGAATGTTGACACACTCATAGTCAACGCCGCGGAGTGCGAGCCCTACATAACTGTAGACTACCGCGAGTGTCTCGAAAATTCGTGGGATATCCTCTCGAGTATCTATACTTTAAAGGAGCTTTTCGGCTTCAAGCGCGTTGTTATCGCGGCGGAGGATAATAAGCCCGAGGCATTCAAGGTGCTCAAGAGAATAGCCGATCAGGATCTTGAGGACGACAATGTCGTGCGCCTCATGACGCTCAAATCGAAGTACCCCCAGGGTGCGGAGAAGATGATGGTCTATTCCGCAACGGGCCGAAAGGTACCGCCCGGAAAGCTGCCCGCCGATGTCGGCTGCGTAGTTATGAATGTCGCTTCGGTAGCGTTTATAGCAAGATATCTCAAGTCCGGCAAGCCGCTCGTCAGCCGCTCGCTGACCGTTGACGGCTCCGCGATAGCCGAGCCCAAGAACGTGCGCGTGCCCATAGGTATGAACGTCGGCGAGATAATCGACTTCTGCGGCGGCTTCAAGGCCGAGCCCGGAAAGATAATAACAGGCGGCCCGATGATGGGACTTGCCGTTATCAATACCGATATACCCGTCCTCAAGCAGAACAACGCAATCCTCGCCTTTGCCGACGATGCGTCCAAGGTGAAAAAAGAGCGCGACTGCATCCGCTGCGGCAGATGCGCGGCTGCGTGCCCGCTGAGCCTTATGCCCACGCTCATTGAGCGCTACACGAAGGCAAAGGATGTTGAAAGACTCGAGAAAATCGGCGTCAATGTCTGCATGGAGTGCGGCTCATGTGCATATTCCTGCCCCGCGGCCAAGCCGCTCGTCCAGTATATGCGCCTTGCAAAACAGCTTTTGAGAGAGGAGAAGAGCAAAAATGCCTGAAAAGAAACTCACAGTCAGCGCGTCACCCCATGTGCGCTCGGCTCAGACGGTCAGCGGAATAATGCTTAATGTTATTATCGCGCTGATTCCCGCCCTCGCGGCGTCAATTTGGCTCTTCGGCCCGCGCGTTCTGCTCGTCTGCCTCGTAACGGTGGGCACCTGTATGCTCTCCGAGTATCTGTCGCGCAGAATCATGAAGCGCAGCAACACTCTCGGTGACCTGAGCGCGGTTGTCACCGGACTCCTGCTCGCGTTCAACCTGCCCGTATCCATCCCGCTGTGGCAGGCGGCTATCGGCTCTGTTGTTGCGATAGTCGTTGTAAAGCAGCTCTTCGGCGGTATCGGACAGAACTTCGTCAACCCCGCGATAACCGGAAGAATCATACTCATGGTTTCGTTCCCGACTGCGATGACAACGTGGATAAAGCCCCTCTCGTGGCTCGACAAGGGCGCGGAGGCGGTCACTGCGGCAACGCCCCTGACTATGATGACAAAGGGCGGCGAGCTCTCCGACGAGCTGCCGAGCCTCGTTGATATGCTCATCGGCATCCGCGGCGGCAGCCTCGGCGAAACCTGCGCGGTGGCTCTTATAATCGGCGGAATCTATATGATGATAAGAAAGATAATTTCTCCCGCCATTCCGCTTTCGTTTATCGGCACCGTCGCAGTCATAATGCTCATAGCCGGCAAGGGCGACTTCCGTTTCGTCGCCTATCAGCTGCTCAGCGGCGGCCTTATGCTCGGCGCATTCTTCATGGCTACCGACTACACCACCTCGCCCATCAACTTCAAGGGCAGGATAATCTTCGGTATCGGCTGCGGACTGCTGACCTCGTTCATCAGACTCTTCGGCTCGCTTCCCGAGGGAGTCTCGTTCTCGATAATCCTTATGAATATACTTGTTCCCCATATAGAAAACCTGACCACCCCGAAGCCCTTCGGCACGGTCAAGGAAAAGAAAGAAAAGGGGGCTGAGAAGGCATGAAAAATTTCAAGGAATTTGCCATCCCGACTGTAGCGCTCTTTCTGATATGCCTCGTTGCCACAACGCTTCTCGCCGTCACCAATAATGTCACGGCTCCGAAGATAGCGGAGCTCGCAGAGCAGACCGAGGTTGAAACAAGGCAGAAGGTTCTGCCCGCCGCGACCGGGTTCGGCGAGACGCAGAAGATGAAAAACGGCAGCGGCACTTACGCCGTGGGCAAGGATGCAAACGGCAATGAAGTCGGTTATGTTTTCGTCACGGTCTCCAAGGGCTACGGCGGAGATGTGAAGATAATGACCGGCATAGACAAAGACGGCGCAGTTACCGGCATTTCGCCGCTTGAGCTCAACGAGACGGCAGGCCTGGGCATGAAAGCTCAGAACGACAGCTTCCTCGACCAGTTCAAGGGAAAGGTCAAGGATATCGCCGTCAACAAGAACAGCGCTTCCGGCAACGAGATACAGGCGCTCACCGGCGCCACGATAACCTCAAAGGCCGTCACTGCGGCAGTCAATGAGGCGCTGGGCTACTACGATTCCAATTTGAAGGGGGCGGAGTAAAAAATGGCAAAGAAAAAGAGTCTTTTTCAGGAGTTTACCAAGGGCATTCTTGTTGAGAACCCCGTTCTCCGTCTGGTGCTCGGCACCTGTCCGACGCTCGCCGTCTCGACCTCGGTCGAGAGTGCTCTGGGCATGGGCGTTGCGGCTTCGATAGTCCTTGTGTGCTCGAACATCGCTATTGCGGCGCTCAAAAAAGTGATTCCGCAGAAGGTCAGAATTCCCGCTTATATTGTTATAATCGCTTCGTTTGTTACAATAGTCCAGATGCTTGTCAAGGCGTTCGTTCCGCAGATCGACGCTCAGCTCGGCGTTTACCTGCCGCTGATAGTCGTCAACTGCATCATCCTCGGCAGAGCCGAGGCGTTCGCCTGCAAGAACTCCGTTGCGGCCTCCGCCGTTGACGGTCTGGGCATGGGCGTCGGCTTCACTGCGGCGCTGCTCCTCATGGGCGCGGTCAGAGAGCTGCTCGGCACTGGCGCTATCGCCGGACTCCAGATAATCCCGGCTTCCGTCAGCCCCATGCTGATATTCATCCTGCCTCCCGGAGGCTTCTTCGTATTCGGTCTGCTCATGGCTTGCGCCAACAAGCTCGCCGACAAGAAGGGACTTTCAAAGGCGGAGCTCAAGGGCTGCGAGGCCTGCCCGATGGCGGCGTCCTGCTCGCTGCGCGGCGAGGTAGAAAACAAGGATAAGAAGGACAAAAAGGAGGCCGATGACAAATGAAAATAATGCTTTCGATTCTGCTCACCGGTATCCTTACCGAAAACTTTATTCTCGCAAAGTTCCTCGGCATCTGCCCGTTCCTCGGCGTGTCGAAGAAGCTCAATACCGCAGTCGGAATGAGCGCGGCGGTTATATTCGTTATGCTGCTCGCCACCGCGGTCACCTATCCTATCAACGCAAAGCTGCTCGTGCCCAATGACCTCGAATACCTTCAGACGATAGTGTTCATTCTCGTCATAGCGGCTCTCGTTCAGCTTGTCGAGATAGTCCTCAAGAAGTATATACCCTCCCTCTATAACGCGCTGGGTATCTATCTTCCGCTTATCACAACGAACTGCGCGGTGCTCGGCGTCGTGCTTATAAACGTTGAGAACAACTACAATTTCGGTCAGTCGATGATGCGCTCGCTCGGCGGCGGACTCGGCTTCATGCTCGCCATGGTCATGTTCGCGGGCGTCAGAGAGCGCCTCGAGAGCTGCGACGTGCCGAAATTCCTGCAGGGTCTGCCTATAACGCTAATTGCCGCATCGCTTACCTCGGTCTCCTTCCTCGGATTCTCGGGCGTTGTCGACGGCATATTCGGTTGAGAAAGGACGGGATAATATGCATCTTATTATAATTGCGGTTGTCGTCGTCTCCGTCATCGGACTTATAGCCGGTCTCGGTCTCGCCGTTGCGTCAAAGGTTATGGCCGTTCCGGTCGACGAAAAGGCCGAGGAGATTCAGGCGGCGCTGCCCGGCGCAAACTGCGGCGCGTGCGGCTTTTCCGGCTGCTCCGGCTATGCGGCCGCGCTCTCCGAGGGCAAGACTACAGATACCGGTCGCTGTATGCCCGGCGGCGCGGAGGTCAGCCAAGCCATTGCGAAGATAACCGGCCTTGCGGCGGGCGATGTCATCCCCATGACCGCCGTCGTCCTCTGCCAGGGCAACAAGCATAACGCGGACACGAAGCTCAACTATGTCGGCGTCAAGAGCTGCAAAATGGCGACTCAGCTTTTCGGCGGCCCTAAAGACTGCGTCTACGGCTGCATCGGCTTCGGCGACTGCGTTGAGGTCTGCCCCTATGACGCCATTCATATCTGCGAGGGTGTTGCGAGAATAAATCCGCTCGCGTGCCACGCCTGCAAGATGTGCGTCAACACCTGCCCCAAGGGCATTATCGATCTGATGCCCCTGCATGAGGCAAAGACTGCCGTCATGTGCAAGAACCATGACAAGGGCGCCCAGACCAGAAAAGACTGCAAGGCGGGCTGCATCGGCTGCATGAAGTGCGTCAAGACCTGCGAATACGACGCGGTCACGGTCGAAAATTTCTGCGCGAAGGTCGATTACGACAAGTGCGTCGGCTGCGGCAAATGCCATGAGGCGTGCCCGGTCAAGTGCATCGATGTTATCGAGCCCGGAGTGAAGATAACCGAAACGAAGGTAAACTAAATAATTAAGTGCGAGCACCCGGAGCTGTGAAAAAACAGCTTCGGGTGTTTTTATAGTTAAATTTTATTTGCAAAAAAGATTGACGATGCTTGTGATATTTGTTATTATTTGGTTGTAGGAAAATCTTTCAATTAAAAAGCAGGCGGTGATACCGATGGTTAGTTAAACTCGATAATCGGGGGAAAACAGGGCGGAAAAAATAAATGCCCGGAGGCGAAAGCTATATGAAAAAAGCAATAATTATATTAATATCGGTTCTGCTCATAACGAGCTTTGCGGCGTGCCGAAACAGGGATACGCCGGAGACGGCGGGGACGACCGCTTCGGAGAACACTTCGGCAGAAAGCACCGCCAAAATGAGCCCAGCTCTGCAGACAATTGAAAAAACTCTCGACGGAGTGACGCTGAAAGTTTATATCGAAAATCCGAAGGTCAAGCCGGGCGGCGAGGTGCATATCACGGCGACCGTCACGAATAACAGCGGAAAAGATATAGTTTCAACGCTCCCGATATATAATCAGCAGCACTATGAGATACGCACGAAAATTCTGACGCAGGACGGAAAAGCGTTCTACGACAAAGATTATCCCGTAGAAATGACCGAGGATGCCACGCGGAAATTTATCGTCAAGAGCGGGGAGAGCTATGTTCAGGATATGTATCTCGTCGCCGCCGAGATGAACTCCGGCATGAGCAGCACCGCCGACGCAGTGCCCTACGGCGCGGGAAAATGCGCGGGAACCTCAACTTTCAAATGGGACGGCGGCAACGGCGCAGAGAAGTCGCTGACGGTTTCGTTTGAGATAGAGATAGCCTGAATTTTATAATGAAAACCGACTCGAAGATATAATTTTTCGGGTCGGTTTTGTGATTCTTTGTTGTAAAGTGATATGGCTTTACACGGAGCTCAACGGTTGAATACACTTTTTGGATCAACATCGCAGAACACTTGATATTACTGCGATTCGACGGCAATTTTATATAAAATTTCGCTGATATAACAAAAATCCATATGTAAAGTTAAATCACTTTACATATGGATTTTTCTCTTAATCAAACTTTGTCTCCCAATGTTCGCTCTCGTTCGCATCGAAGCACATCAGTATCTGCTCGCGCGAGGTCTTTTCGCCCGCGAGATTCTCCGGCAGTTCGTCTCTTTCGAAATATTTTGTTTCGGTCGTTTCGATATTCGGAATGAATTCGCCGCCGACAACGGAGCAGAGGACGAAAACTTTTACGACCCCGTAAGCGTATATTGGCTTATTGTGCTTGTTCCTGTCCTGAACGGCGATGAGCCTGTCCGCGGTGACGCGCAAGCCTGCCTCTTCAAAAGTCTCTTTTACGGTGTTCTCCGCGACCGACTGATTTACATCGCACCAGCCGCCGGGGAGCGACCATGTGCCGTTCGATTCGTGGACGAGCAAAATCTTTCCGTCATTGAAAATCGCGGCGCGGGTATCGACCTTCGGTGTCTGATATCCGGTCTCGTTGCAGAAAAGCTCTTTGACCTTTTCTGCCGGGATGTCGCTTTTGTGGGCTACCATCTCGGCGGATATCTCTCTTATCCGCTTGTATCTCTCGAGGTCATAGGGGTCGTGTCCATATGTCAGCCCCGCCTGCGCGAGACTCTGGAGCTCAATAGCCCAGCTGAGCCAACTGTTCTGTTTGTCCATATTATCTCCTTTTTTAAAGGCTCCGTCAAATCCACTCCTTGATAACTTCCGGGTGCTTGAAAGTCTCATCTATAGACTTCAGGAAGGGGACTACGTCGCCCATGTCGAGCGCGCGGTGGTCGAAAACGACGGTGAAAACGAGCTTCTTGCCGACCGTTACCGTGCCGTCGGGATTTGCAATAGCCGTGTCGCGCGGAGCACCTACGCCTATCGCGGCGACCTGCGGAGGGATTATCTCAAGCAGAGCGCATATGCCGTCCCAGTCCTTGTAGAGCGAACCGAGATTCGACACGGTTATCGTGCCCTGTTCTATGTCGTGCTTCGTGAGCCTGTCGCGCTCGGGAATGTCGTAATATTCTTTCTTCTGCTTTCCGGAGAGCGTCTTGACTCTGTATTTTCCCGTCTTTGAGCCGATGAGGCGCGAGACGGTCTGAATGAGCTTGCCCTTTGCCAGCCCCTGAAGAGTGTCGTTCAGGGATACGTCATACATGACCTGCGACATATTCGAGTTCTTCGCCCTGCGCTGAACATCGGCGAGAGTGTCCCTGATATCCGTCAGGCTCTTGTCCTGCATATTGTGCAGATTGACCGTCATCATCTCGCCCGAGTCGAGGAGCATGGGCATGGATATGTTTATCTCGTCGAACTCCGTCACGCAGCCTCGGACAAGGCGCGGCTTGAAGTCGATATGTGCGTTCATGGCGGGGCACTTCTTGAGCGCCTCGGTTATTACCTTTAATATTACTGCGTTGAGCGTGATTTTGTCCTGCTTTGCGCGCCCTTCGTTGAGTTCTTTGAAAACCTTCAGAAAATCGGATGCCTCAGGCTCGTTTGTAACAACGACATGGGGGATGTCGTGCCAGCTCTGCGCGGTCATGTTTGCGATTATCTTCCTGTTTATGCCGAAGTGCTCGGCTCTTCTGACTGTGAGCGACTGTTTCATTCTGAGGACTCCTTTCATTGTTGCAGTATTTCCGCATTAATAAAAGTATATAGTGTCCTCGGCTTAAAAAACAAGGAACAGTATTTGGAAACGTGTGCAGAAAGCGACACAAAAAGTGATTTGTGTCGCCAAAAATTATAAACAAATTAGAAATATTTTCTAAAGCCGTTAAAATATATACTTGTGGTGAAAGCGACTATCGCCGCGGGATCCTCGCGGAAGCCGGAGTTTATCCACTCCGCGATAACGCCGGTTATGCCGTTGAAGAACATAATATACATCCAGCGGAACTGCTTGTCTGTTATCTCGGGGAAGAACTTCTTCCACTTTATATGCGTCCTGTCGTAATTCTTGACAAACAGGGAGTTGATAAAGCCTTTTCGCGGTCCGCACTTCATCATGTAGCAGCAAAGGTCGGAGTTGTCTTTTACGATATCGAACAGTCCGATCAGAACCGCGTCGAAGATATCGGGATCCATTCGCTCGATTTGCCTGTCGATATCTGCGACGAACTCGGCCTCGATGCTGTTCATCAGAGCGTTTATGTCGTCATAGTGGCGGTAGAATGTGCTTCGGTTGATGTCCGCGCGCTGACAAATTTCGCGCACGCTTATTCTGTCGAAGTCCTTTTCCTCGAGCAGCTCGAAGAATGTGCGGCGGATAGCCGTTTTCGTGTATGCCGTGCGTCTGTTGTGCGCGGTTTTCTCGGTTGCCGGGCTTGTCATGAAAATCACCTGCGTTCATTCCTGTTTATATAAATATATCACTAATAGAGCCGATTGACAATACTTAGCGGGCTTTACTTATGTAAAAAAATATGTTGACAAAAGCGCAAAACACTGTTAAAATAACTAATTGCCGCAGGAAAAAGGCGGCTAATCCTTGCTGCGGAAGAACCGCAGCCAAAAGACCAGAAGGAGGTGCTTTAAGAATGTCAGCAAACAACAGCTATGAAGCAATGATGGTTTTCTCCGTCAAGAACGGTGAGGAGGGCGTACCCGCTCTCATTGAGAAGTTCAAGGCTCTCATTGAGCAGAACGGCACTCTGGACAGCATTGATGAGTGGGGCAAGCGCAAGCTCGCTTACGCTATCAACGATGAGCCCGAGGGATTCTACGCTCTGTTCAATTTCAGCGCTGTCCCCGAGTTCCCCGAGGAGTTCTACCGCGTCGCCGGTATAACCGACGGTGTTCTCCGTTCACTCATTGTCAGAAAGTGAGGAAACAGAGATGCTTAATGTTGCAATAATTATGGGCAGACTCACTGCCGCCCCCGAGCTGCGTACAACGGCTTCGGGTCTCTCCGTTACAAGCTTTTCCGTCGCTGTCGATCGCAGCTACAAAGCGGGCGAAGAGAGACAGACCGATTTCATCAACGTAGTCGCATGGAGACAGACTGCGGAGTTCGTCTCGCGCTATTTTCAGAAGGGCTCCATGATAGCCGTTCGCGGCAGAATCCAGCAGCGCAACTACGAGGATAAGAACGGCAACAAGCGCACCGCGTTTGAAATTGTCGCCGACGAAGTCAGCTTCTGCGGCTCAAAGGCAGAGACGGGCACAGGCGGAGCACGCCAGGGCGATCAGCCCGCGCGCGTCCAGCCCGCAGCGTCCTTCGCCACAGGCGGAGCGGACGATTTCGAGGAGATCCCGATAAGCGACGATCTCCCGTTCTGAGAAAAAACTTGAACCGGGCTTTTGCGCCCAATGAATAAGCCCGAGCCGCAGTACGGCTTTCGGCTTCCACCTTAGCCAAAGAGGAGGTTAACATCATGGCATATGAGAAAAACGACAGAAGACCCAACCGCAAGGGCCGCAAGAAGGTTTGCGCTTTCTGCGTCGACAAGGTTGAGTGCATAGATTACAAGGACACCGCCAAGCTCCATAAGTATATCTCCGACAGAGCGAAGATTCTTCCCAGAAGAGTCACCGGCAACTGCGCCGCTCATCAGAGAGAGCTTACCACCGCTATCAAGCGTGCCCGTCACGTTGCTCTCCTTCCCTACACGAGCGACTGATAAACAGCTTAGAAGCATTTAAAGACTCGGCTTTTTGTCGGGTCTTTTTGTTTTTTGCACTTTACACGGCGGCGCAGATGTGATAAGTTTATATCAATGTAAGACAAGCCATAACATACGAGAGGAATAGAGATGCCCGAAAATATGAATCGCCATTTAACGGCCTTGGAATTTGATAAAATACTGTCGCGCTTAGCGGAATTCACCGCCTGCCCCGATGCGCGCGAGCTTGCGATGAGCCTGCGCCCGGAGAGCAACCTCGATTTGGCGCAGGCGCAGATGAACCGAACCCGCGACGCACATATGCTTCTTGCGCGGTTCGGCGGCCCGTCCTTCGGCGGACTTCGCAATGTAAACAACGCCGCGGCGCGTGCGGGCGCGGGCAGTACGCTCTCTCTGCGCGAGCTGCTCGATGTTGCCGAGGTGCTCAGAACCGTGCGCGCTCTCGCTCAGTGGCGCAGCACAAACGCGGGAGTCGAGACGGTGCTCGACCCGCTGTTCTCGGTGCTCCAGCCGAACAAATATCTCGAGACGAAAATAACCTCCGCGATAATCTCCGAGGAGGAGATAGCGGACAGCGCCTCGCCCGAGCTCTTTGAAATCAGGCGCAAGATTCGCGTGCAGGAGTCTAAGGTGCGCGACCAGCTCGATAAGATGACCCACTCCGCGCACTACTCGAAGTTCATGCAGGAGAATATCATAACCCAGCGCAACGGCCGCTATGTCGTGCCCGTCAAGGCGGAGCACCGCGGCGATGTGCAGGGACTTGTACACGATACCTCCTCATCGGGTGCAACCGTTTTTATCGAGCCGATGCCGGTAGTCGAGGCAAATAACGAGATAAAGGTTCTGCGCTCAAAGGAACAGGACGAGATAGAGCGCATATTGGCGGCCCTCTCCGCAATGGTCGGCGAGTTTGAGCAGGGGATAAAGAACAGCTACGAGTGCGCCGTTGAGCTCAATGTGATTTTTGCGAAGGCGCAGTATGCCTATTCGATAGGTGCAACGGTGCCTCTGCTGAACTCCGACGGCGAGATAGAGCTTCGCGCCGCTCGTCATCCGCTCATAGATAAAAATAAAGTTGTCCCCGTGGACATAAGGCTCGGCACGGATTTCGATACTCTCGTTATAACGGGTCCCAACACGGGCGGCAAGACGGTGTCGATAAAGACGGTCGGCCTCTTTACGCTCATGGCGATGTGCGGGCTTATGATACCCGCGGGCGACAGGAGCAGACTCTCCGTATTCGACGAAGTCCTCGCCGATATCGGCGACGAGCAGTCGATAGAGCAGTCGCTCTCGACCTTCTCCGCGCATATGACCAATATAATAGATATCATGGCTCAGGCGGGCGACCGCAGCCTCGTGCTCATAGACGAGCTTGGAGCGGGCACAGACCCCATCGAGGGCGCGGCGCTTGCCATGGCTGTGCTCGAGAGTCTGCATTTCAAGGGTGCGAAGATAGCCGCGACGACGCACTACGCCGAGCTCAAAGCTTACGCCCTCGAAACCCCGCGCGTCGAAAACGGCTGCTGTGAGTTCAATGTCGCAACTTTAAGCCCGACCTATCGACTGCTTATCGGCGTTCCCGGACGCTCGAACGCGCTTGCGATATGCGAGCGGCTGGGCATGGATATGGGCGTTGTGGACAGGGCGAAGGAGCTTGTCAACAACGAGAATGTCCGTTTCGAGGATGTCGTTGACAAGCTCGAGGAAAACCGCCGACGCATGGAGGAGGAGCACGAGCGCGCCAGAGAGCTGACCGCAAAGGCCAAGGCCGAGCTGGAGCGCGCCGAAAAGCGGCTTGCCGAGGTCGATTCCCTGCGTGAGGCGGAGATAGAAAAGGCAAAGGCGCAGGCGGCGAAGCTGACTCAGCAGGCAAAACGCGAGAGCTATGCTCTGCTCGACGAGCTCGACAGGCTAAAAAAAGAAAAGGAAAAGACGAAGGACGCCTCCGACCTTGCACGCCGCGCACGCGCCGCTGTGCGTAAAGGACTCGGTGCGATAGACGAGGCGGTTGATCCGGTGGTGGCGATGGGTGTCGAGGATGACGGCTATGTCCTCCCGCGCGAGCTTAAAAAGGGCGATGCCGTGCTCATAGCGGACCTCGGCAAGGAAGCAACCGTACTCTCGCCCGTTGACCGAAACGGAAACGTCGAGGTTCTTGCGGGCGCCGCAAAGACGCGTGTAAAGCTCAAGAACTTGCGTCTGATAGAGAACGCGCCCAAAAAACGCAGTCCCAACTCCGGCGCTCGCCGCACGGGAGTCGAGAGCAAGATGAACATGGACGCCTCCGCACGCCTCGATGTCCGAGGATTGACTGTCGACGACTGCATTATGGAGCTCGACAGATATATTGATTACACGCTGCGCATGGGACTCGGCGAGTTCACCGTCGTCCACGGCAAGGGCACGGGCGCGCTCAGGAGCGCCGTCAACCAATATCTGCGCAAGTCGCCGTATGTCAAGCGCTTCAGGCTCGGAGTCTACGGCGAGGGCGAGGACGGAGTGACGATAGTTGAGCTAAAATAATAAAAAAGTTTTCCACACGGTTTTCCACATATCGGCGGGCGAGAAACGGCACATTTTGTTGTCTTTTGCCGCCCCGGGCACAACCGGTTGACAGAAAAACGCACTTCGGGTTTTTCCGCCGCTTTTCCACATTCGGAATGTTGAAAAAAGTCCGCTTTCGGCGAAAAAATGTGCTTGACAGCCGACGATATTTTTAGTATAATAACCCCCTGTAAAGCGTTTTGGCTTTACAGAGGGGTTTAGCCTTTACGCGATCTTATGAAAAGGGGGAGAAAACAAAGTGGCAAAAAATCTGGAAATAGCGGTTTTGCTCGATCTTTACGGCGATATGCTGACAGAAAAACAGCGCGATTTTCTGGGCTATTACTATAACGACGACCTGTCGCTCTCCGAGATCGCGGAAAACGAGGGAATAACCCGCCAGGGCGTGCGCGACGCCATAAAACGCGCCGAGGCTCAGCTTCTTGACATGGAATCGAAGCTCAAGCTCGCCTCGAAATTTGACGAGATACACAACGGACTCAGCGAAATCATCGACTGCGCCGGCGAGATAGGGGACTACAATCTCAACCACAGCCTGTCGCGCGAGGTGAATGATTATACCGTTAAGATTAAAGCCATCGCCATGTCGTTGATGGAGTGATCGGACTGCGGAAAAAGTTTGCCATAGCCGCGTTGTGAGAACCTGTGAATTCGGTCACGCACACAAAGTGCGCTCCTTCATTCACAGAACCCCACGCCTTGCTCCGACAAATTTTTCTCAGTCCTCGATTGTGCGGATATGACTGCGGAAAAATCCGCCGGAGCCGCGTTGTGAGAACCTGTGAATTCAGTCACCGTCGTAGGGGCGGATATCATCCGCCCGCGAGATAAACACAGGCTCGATTGCTGTGATATGACTGCAAAAAATCCGTCTTACCGTGGATAGGCACGAAACGGTAAATTTATTACTATTAAATTAAGAGGTGAAAACATTGGCATTTGAAGGTCTTTCGGAACGTCTTGAAGCGGCGTTCAAGCGTCTTAAAAGCAAGGGCAGCCTCAATGAGGCGGATGTTCGCGCGGCGATGCGCGATGTGCGTATGGCTCTGCTTGAGGCGGACGTCAGCTACAAGGTCGCCAAGGATTTCACCGCCAAGGTAACCGAGAGAGCCATAGGCGCTGATGTTATGGAGAGTCTCACTCCCGCGCAGATGGTCATAAAGATAGTCAACGAGGAATTAATCGACCTCATGGGCGGCACAAAGACCCGCCTTGCCACTGCTCCGCACCCGCCGACGGTGATAATGCTCTGCGGACTTCAGGGCGCAGGTAAAACAACGCACTGCGCCAAGCTTGCGCTCATGCTCAAGAACCGCGGCAGCAGGCCGATGCTCGTGGCGTGCGATATCTACCGCCCGGCGGCTATCAAGCAGCTTCAGGTGCTCGGCGAAAAGGTCGGCGTGCCGGTCTTTGAAAAGGGGACGCAGGACCCCGTTGAAACAGCTAAACAGGCGGTCGCGCTTGCAAAGGACGAGGGCAACGACTATGTCCTCATCGATACCGCAGGTCGCTTGCACATAGACGAGCAGCTCATGGATGAGCTCAAGCGTATAAAGTCGGAGGTCCGTCCCCACGAGATTCTTCTCGTAGTCGACGCGATGACCGGTCAGGACGCTGTCAATGTCGCCTCCACCTTCAACGAGACGCTCGGCATTGACGGACTCATTTTGACAAAGCTCGACGGCGACACCAGGGGCGGCGCCGCGCTCTCCGTGCGCGCGGTTACGGGCAAGCCGATAAAGTTCGTCGGTATAGGCGAAAAGCTCGGCGATCTCGATACCTTCCACCCCGACCGCATGGCTTCGAGAATCCTCGGCATGGGTGACGTGCTCTCGCTTATCGAAAAGGCGGAGACCGCCATTGACGAGAAGAAGGCGGCGGAGCTCGAGGAGAAGATACGGAAGAACAAGTTCGACCTCAACGACCTGCTCGATCAGATAACCCAGCTTCGCAAGATGGGCTCGATTCAGGACACGCTCGCCATGCTCCCCGGCATGGGCAAAAAGCTTCAGGATGTTGACGTTGACGAGAAGCAGTTCGACCGTCTCCAGGCGCTCATCCGCTCGATGACCCCGAAGGAGCGCGAGAACCCCGACATAATCAACCCCTCCCGCAAGAGGCGTATCGCCGCGGGCAGCGGCCAAAAGGTCGAGGATGTCAACAGGCTTCTCAATCAGCACAAGCAGATGCAGAAGCTCTTCAAGCAGTTCAACGGCAAGGGCTCAAAGAAAAAGATGCGCCGTATGGGCTTCAACCCGAGCGGTTTCGGAATGTAAAAACGGATGTTATCCTATAGGTCAGCCTTAGGGTTTACATTATATATTAATTTTGTATTATTTTTCGGAGGTACAATCATTATGGCAGTTAAAATCAGACTTCGCCGCATGGGCGCAAAGAAGAATCCCTTCTACAGAATAGTCGTTGCTGATTCGAGATATCCCCGCGACGGCAGATTCATCGAGGAAATCGGAACCTATGATCCGCTCAAGACTCCCGCCGACGTGAAGATCGACGCAGACAAGGCAAAGCAGTGGATTGCTAACGGCGCTCAGCCCACCGACACCGTTAAGGACATCCTCAAGAAGAGCGGCGTCATCGGCTGATAACGCTCAGCGCAAAACATGGCTCTCGGCAGTCTGCGGGGAGTTTTGTTTTTCTATGAAAGGAAAATTACAATGAAGGATTTACTTATATCCATCGCTCAGGGTCTCGTTGAAGAGCCCGATGCGGTCACCGTCACCGTTGACGAGCCGGATGATGAGGGCATTATCGTCTATCATCTCCACGTCAGCGAGAACGACATGGGCAGAGTTATCGGCAAGCAGGGCAGAATAGCCAAGGCTATCCGCACTGTTATGCGCGCTGCCGCAACACGCTGCGATGAGAAGGTCGCAGTTGAGATAGACTGATGATAAAGGACTATCTTGAAATCGGGCAGATAGTCGGCACTCACGGCGTGCGCGGGGAACTGCGCATTCAGCCGTGGTGCGATTCGCCCGAATTCTTTAAAAAGTTCAAAACACTGTACTACGACGCACACGGTGAAAAAAGCGCGGGCGTCGTCGGCGCACGTGCTCACGGGAATATCGCGCTCCTGCGCCTTGACGGCTGCGATACTGTCGAGAAGGCCGCCTCGCTCAGAGGCAAGGTGCTCTATATGCGCCGCAGCGACGCGCACCTCAAAAAAGGCGACTGGTTCATAGCCGAGCTTATCGGCTGCCGCGCCGAGGACGCAAACAGCGGCCGAGCTTACGGTACCGTTACCGACGTCAGTCAGACGGGCGCAAACGACGTCTGGCATATAACGGACGGCGACGGGGTCGAGACGCTTATTCCCGCAATTCCCGATGTTGTGTCGAGCGTTGACATAGAGAACGGAGTCGTTCTGTTAACACCGCTGAAAGGGCTGTTTTCAGATGAGGATTGATATTCTTACCCTCTTCCCGGAGATGTGCTGCGAGGTGCTCAGAGAGAGCGTGATAGGCAGAGCGCGCGAGCGCGGCTGTGTTGAAATAAACTGCCGCAATATCCGCGACTACACGCTCGATAAGCACAACCGAGTGGACGATTCGCCCTACGGCGGCGGGACGGGCATGATAATGCAGGTGCAGCCGATATACGACTGCTACGAGTCCCTTTGCCGCGACACGGGCACGCGCCCGCATCTCATATATCTGACCCCGCAGGGAAAGACACTGACCCAAAAGCGCGTTGTGGAGCTGTCGAAGCTTGACAATATCGCGCTGCTTTGCGGTCACTATGAGGGCATAGACGAGCGAGTTATCGAGGAGATAGTGGACGAGGAAATCTCAATAGGCGATTTTGTTGTCACCGGCGGCGAGCTGCCGGCGCTTATGCTTGCGGACGCCGTGGCGCGAATGCTCCCCGGAGTGCTCGCAAACGAGGACGCATTTGAGCTTGAGAGTCATTTTTCTTCTCTGCTCGAATATCCGCAGTACACCCGCCCCGTCGAGTGGCACGGAAAAGAGGTGCCGCCCGTTCTGCTCTCGGGTCACCATGCGAACATCGAAAAGTGGCGCAGAGAACGGAGCCTCGAGCGCACCTACAGGCGCAGACCGGATATGCTCGAAAAAGCGGAGCTGAGCCGAAAAGACCGAGCGTTTCTCTCGTCTTTGGAAAACGGTGAATGAATTTCAAAGGCGCTAATTTAATGTGCAACCTGCATTAAAAACTTGCACTTTGTATGGTCAAAATACACAACAAAGCCCCCGCCCCCCAATTTAACTTTGGGACAGACAACGAATTATTGTCTTTAAGGCTGAAAGTCGCAAGTAAATTGTTGACGGGGACAAGTTTTATGATATAATATATAAACAGCAGGGTAAATTTTTGATTTTGTGTGTGGGAGATTATATATTATGTATGTTAAAGATGTAATGGTACAGAATCAGGTAGGACTCCATGCGCGTCCGGCAACTTTTTTCATCCAGAAGGCTAACGAGTTCAAGTCCTCCATTTGGGTGGAGAAGGACGAGCGCAGAGTCAACGCCAAGAGCCTTCTCGGCGTGCTTTCCCTCGGTATCATGGGCAATACCCAGATACGCATCATCGCAGGCGGCCCCGACGAGGAGCAGGCTGTCGATGAGCTTGTGAAGCTTGTTGAGTCAGGCTTCGCCGAGTAATACGGCAGAGCCGTATTCGGTGCCAAACAGAATATAAGAGCCATGATTCAAAGTGCGAACGACTGAATTGTGGCTTTTTGTTTTGTCTATTTTCATCGCCCCGCGGCATATAATATCCGTAAGAAAGGTTTTTCGACGGTGGTAGTATGTTTTCGGTGCTCGTTATTGAGAGCGGCGCGGGATTTTTCGGGCGCAGACGGCTGTTTAAAACTCCGCGTGTGCGTGATGTGCGCGTATACGGCGGGCTGCCGTTTCGCGAGATAACAACTGCGCGGCGACGCGGAAAAATAAACCGCGAGGCGGTGTACGCTGCAGCTGGCAGGTGCGCGGGGAGTATGCTTCTGCCCGAGGGTACAGCGCCGGGCGGAGGAATATCGCAGCCGGATTTGTCCGATTACAAAAAGCTCGTTTTCTTCAACACCGCGTGCTCGCTTCTGCGCTCTGCGTGCGGCTGCGGAGTGCGCGGCGAGCTGCTTATAAAGGACAAAAACGCCTCTGCGGCGCGCAGGCTCGGCATTGCCGTGCCGCTGTTTTCGGATATCCGCGTCTCAACCTCGTGCCCCGAGGGCTATTCCCGCCCGATAGAGAGCGCCATGGATGAGTTCGGCGCGGCGGTCATGCTCGGCGAGAGCGGGCGGGCGGCAGCCGTTATCGACCTTGATTCTTCTCCCGAAAGACTTATCTGCGGCGGCGAGATTTTTACGGCGGGAAAGCTCATTCTCCCGAGCGCCTGTGCGCGCCTTATGCCTGCGGGCATAAACACCCTCGAATTTGCCGGCGCTCTGTGCCTGATAAGCCGTATCCACTCCCTTTCGCAGCTTGATTTTTCCGAGATATATCACGGCGGAAAAACGCTTTCGCTCAGCGCCGCATCGGAGCTTATAAGGCTCCCCCGAAACCCCGTCGGCTATTGACAACAGGCGATAAAATGAATATAATAACAATATTATGGATAAGTGCCTGAAAAGGCGCTTGGCGTATCAATTTTTAAAATTTAAGGAAGAAGGATGGCCTTAAAATGGAAAAGCAGATCGTATTGACAAAAGAGAGCTACGATGCCAAGGTGAAGGAGCTCGAGCAGCTCAAAACCACCGGCAGAGATGAGATAGCCGAGCGTATAAAAGTTGCGCGTTCCTTCGGCGACCTTTCCGAAAACTCCGAGTATGACGAGGCGATGAACGAGCAGGCGAAGCTCGAGGCAAAGATTGCCCGCCTTGAAAACGATATCCGCAACGCCAACATCCTCGATGAGGACAACCTGAACGCGGGCGTGGTTCATCCCGGCTCGAAGGTCAAGGTCGAAAATGTCGAGAACGGCAAGAAGAGCGAGTACACTATCCTCGGCCCCAGCGAGTCGAATCCCGCTCAGGGCATAATCTCCGACCAGTCGCCCATAGGCAAGTCGCTCATCGGCAACCGCAAGGGCGATATCGTTGACGTTCAGCTGCCTACCGGAAAGGTTCTTCAGCTCAAGATACTCAGCATTGCAAAGTCAAAGTAAAAAAAGCACAGCTCACATAAATCCAAGGAGTGAAAAAAATGCCGGATGAGATAAACACCAACCCCGCCTCCGCAGAGAGCGAAGAGACTCAGGAGGACATAAACGCCCTGCGTCAGATTCGCCTGGACAAGCTCAACGAGCTTTGCGCCGCAGGGGAGGATCCGTTCAAAATAACAACCGCGGATCAGTCCGCCCACGCACAGGAAATAGTCGACAATTTCGACGCTATGGAGGGCAAGGAGGTCTCTATATGCGGACGAATGATGTCAAGGCGCGATATGGGCAAGGCAAACTTCATCGATATCCGTGACCGCTCGGGCCGAATTCAGGTCTATGTGCGTATAAACGATGTCGGCGAGGATACCTTTGCAAAGTTCAAGAAATGGGATATCGGCGATATCCTCGAGGTGCGCGGCACGGTGTTCAAAACCCGCAGGGGCGAGATATCCATCCACGCAACCGCACTTCGCCTGCTGACGAAGTCGCTGCTCCCGCTGCCCGAAAAATTCCACGGTCTGCGCGATACCGATACCCGCTATCGCCGCCGTTACCTTGACCTCATAGTCAACCCCGACGTCAAGGATACATTTATAAAAAGAAGCCTGATAATCCGCGAGATAAGAAACTATCTCGATTCCAAGGACTTCATCGAGGTCGAGACGCCCATTCTTGTTCAGAATGCGGGCGGCGCCGCCGCACGTCCGTTTGTGACCCACCACAACGCTCTCAACGAGGATTTGAACCTGCGCATATCCCTCGAGCTCTACCTCAAGCGCCTCATAGTCGGCGGACTTGAGAGAGTCTACGAGATGGGCAGAGTTTTCCGCAACGAGGGACTCGACGTGCGCCATAATCCCGAGTTTACCCTCCTTGAGATTTATCAGGCATATACCGACTTCCACGGCATGATGGATCTTGTCGAGGAGCTTTACAGAACCGTCGCTCTCAAGGTGCTCGGCACTGCGGTCGTCACCTATGACGGCGTGGAGATAGACCTCTCAAAGCCCTTTGCCCGCATGACGATGGTCGAGGCCGTCAAGAAATATTCCGGCGTCGACTTTGCGGAAATAGATCTGGAAACCGCCCGTTCGCTCGCAAAGGAGCGCGGCATAGAGTTCGAGGAGAGACATAAGAAGGGCGATCTGCTCAACCTCTTCTTCGAGGAATATGTCGAGGAGAAGCTCGTTCAGCCGACCTTTATTACTGAGCACCCGGTTGAGATATCCCCGCTTGCAAAGAGAAAGCCCGATGACCCGGATTATACCGAGCGCTTCGAGCTGTTCATAACCTGCCGCGAGATGGCCAACGCCTTCTCCGAGCTCAATGACCCCATCGACCAGCGCGGCCGCTTTGAGGCTCAGGAGGAGCTGTTTGCCGCCGGCGACGATGAGGCTAACCACACCGATGAGGACTTCCTCATGGCTCTCGAATACGGTATGCCCCCGACAGGCGGCATAGGTATAGGCATTGACCGCTTCGCCATGCTCCTGACGGACAGCTACTCTATCCGCGACGTTCTGCTCTTCCCGACGATGAAGTCGCTCGACGGCGACGCTTCGAAGAAGACGGTCGTGATTGAAGAAAAAGAGGAAGAAGCTCCCGAGACAGTAGACTTCTCCAAGGTCGAGATAGAGCCCCTTTTCAAGGACTTTGTCGATTTTGAGACGTTCAGCAAGTCCGACTTCAGAGTAGTCAAGGTCAAGGAGTGCACCGCAGTGCCCAAGAGCAAGAAGCTGCTCAAGTTCGTGCTCGACGACGGCTCCGGCACAGACCGCGTTATTTTAAGCGGTATCCACGCCTACTACGAGCCCGAGGAGCTTGTCGGAAAGACCTGCATCGCCATAACAAATCTGCCGCCCAGACCCATGATGGGCATAGATTCGTGCGGAATGCTGATATCCGCCGTACATTCGGAGGAGGGCGAGGAGAGACTCAATCTTCTTATGGTCTCCGACCGCATCCCCGCGGGCGCAAAGCTCTATTGATATATGAAGATATCGGTTGCTCTTGCCGCGTATAACGGCGAGAAATATATAGGAGAACAGATAGAATCCATTCTTCCTCAGCTCGGCGAGGACGGCGAGATAGTCGTCAGCGACGACAACCCCGCGGGCAGAACCCGCGAGACGGTCGAGTTCTATTCGGCATATGACGCGCGCGTCAGATATGTCGAGGGCACGGGCGAGGGTGTATGCAGAAATTTTGAAAACGCTATTCTCAACTGTTCGGGGGATATTATCTTCCTGTGCGATCAGGACGACGTATGGCTCCCGAACAAGGTTGAGCGTGTTATGAAAGCGTTTGAAAACGGCGCGGATGTTATTCTGCATGACGCCGTGATGACAGACGGGGAACTGAATGTCACAGATGAGTCCTTCTTCAGCCTCAACGGCTCGAAAAGGGGATTTGTCAAAAACTTCGTGAAGAATTCATACATGGGCTGCTGCATGGCGTTCAGGCGCGATTTCGAGCCTGAGTTCATGCCGTTCCCGAAGGATCTCGCCATGCACGACTGGTGGATAGGACTCAACGCCGAGTTAAAGGGCAAGGTTGAGTTTATATATGAGCCGCTGATAAAGCACCGCTGCCACGGCGGCAACGTAACGGGCGGCAAAACCACCGCCGCTCAGAAGCTATCCTGGCGCATTCACATGGTAGGAGACATATTGCGCTTTAAAAACGCAGACTGACGCCGAACGAAAAGCCTGCATCAGCATTTAAAGAGGTGTGAAATTGGGAAGATATAAGGTCACCGGATGCATAGTGACGCACAACAATATGCATTCTATCAAAAAGACCCTTGACTCTCTGCTCGAGTTTACCCGTGCCGATTTTAAGCTCTACGTTGTGGACAACTCCTCAACCGACGGCACCCCCGAGTTTATCGAGCAGAATTACCCGCAGCTTGAGCTTATCCGCAACGCCGGAAACACCGGCTTCGGAGCGGGTCATAATCTGATAATCGACAGACTTGATTCAAAGTACCACGTCGTCATAAATCCGGATATCACGGTGAGGGACGACGCAATATCCGCGCTTGCGGATTATCTCGAGGAGCATGAGGATATCGGGCTGCTCGGCCCGAAAATATGCTTCCCCGACGGGCGTATGCAGATTCTCGGCAAGCGCGACCCGAAAATAAAGTATCTTTTCGCGAGCCGCTTGCGCAACGAGGAAAAACCGAGCAAGCTCCTGCGCGAATATGCAATGCTCGACGAGGACTATACAAAGCCCTTTGACATTGAAAACGCATCCGGCTGCTTTTTCATGATAAGGACGGAGCTGTTCCGCAAAATCGGCGGCTTCGACGAGGGCTATTTCCTCTATTTTGAGGACAGCGACATAACCCGCACCGTTCGCAAATATGCCCGTGCGGTATTCGATCCCGAGGTCGTTGTCTATCACGAGTGGGAGAGGGAGTCAAAGTATAATTTAAGGCTCCTGTTCGTCCATATCCGTTCGATGTTCTACTATATGAGAAAGTGGAGGTGATTCGGGTGAAGAAATACTTCAAGAACTTTTATAAGTACCGCTTTCTTTTCGGCGAAATAGTTCGCAAGAACATCAAGCTGCAGTACAGAAACTCGGTTCTCGGTATGTTCTGGACATTCCTTCAGCCGCTTTTGACGATGATCGTGCTCGCGTTCATCTTCGGAAATATCTTCGGACATGATGAGTCGAAGGTTCTCAATTATCCCGTGTACCTGCTCTGCGGCCGTCTGCTCTACGAGTTCTATTCGCAGGCGACCAAGCGCGCCATGCGCTCTATAAGAAACAGTGCGTCTGTCATAAAGAAGGTGTATGTGCCGAAGTACATATACCCCATGGCGAATGTCACCTCCAACTTCATAACATTCCTCATCTCGCTTCTGGTGCTGGTTTTTGTTATGGGCTATTATCTGATATTCACCGACACCGCCATGCGCTTGACTCCGTATATATTCCTCTCCTTTGTGCCGATAATTATTCTCTTTGTGCTCTGCGTGGGCGTGGGAATGATACTTTGCACCATGGAGGTATTCTTCAAGGATGTCGAGTATATGTACGAGGTTTTCTGTATGCTGCTGTTCTATGCGACTCCCATATTCTATGATGTGGAGACCCTGCGCATAACCAACAAGTATGCACAGTATGCGCTCATGGCGAACCCGCTCTACTCGATAGTCTCGATGTTCAGAGACTGCGTGCTTTTCGGCAGGGCGATGAATCCGCATCATATAATCTACTCGGCCGTTTTCAGCATAGTTATGCTGCTCATAGGCGTGCTGGTGTTCTACAAGAAGCAGGATGACTTCATCCTGCACATCTGATGGGAGGGCGTAATTATGGGCGACGTAATGGTTGACGTAAATCATGTCAGCATCAGATTCATTCAGAATCAGGAAAAGGTAGACAATCTCAAGGAATATTTCATAAAGCTTGTCACGCGCAAGCTCAAATACGACGATTTCTGGGCGTTGACCGATGTCAACTTCCAGATCGAAAGAGGCGAGAGGCTCGGTGTGCTCGGCTTCAACGGAGCCGGAAAGAGTACCCTTTTAAAGACCGTTGCGGGTGTTCTCAAGCCCACAAAGGGCACGGTCACGACAAGGGGAGTTATCGCCCCTCTGCTCGAGCTCGGCGCGGGCTTTGACATGAACTATACAGGCAAGGAAAACGTCTATCTCTACGGCGCGACGATGGGCTATTCGAGAAAGTACATCGAGGAGCGCTACGATGAGATAGTCGAGTTTGCCGAGCTCAAGGACTTTATGCATGTACCGGTCAAGAACTATTCCTCCGGTATGCGCGCGCGTCTCGGCTTTGCGATAGCCACCGCGGTTGACCCGCAGGTGCTTATCCTCGACGAGGTGCTCTCCGTCGGCGATGCCCGTTTCAGAGCAAAGAGCGAGAAAAGGGTCATGTCGATGTTTGAAAACAATGTAACGGTGCTTTTTGTCTCGCACTCGACAGAACAGGTGCGCAGACTCTGCAACAAGGCCATAATCCTCGACCACGGCAAGATGATTGCCTCCGGAACGAGCGACGAGGTCTGCGATATCTACGACCGCATGGTCAAGGGAACAAAATAAAGAAAGGGTGTTTTTCAGATGGTCATAGGAGCAATTTTTGCCGGCGGAATCGGCAGCAGAATGGGCAGTGCAGATATGCCTAAGCAGTATCTCCAGCTCGGCTCAAAGCCGATAATAGTCCACACGATAGAGAAGTTTGTCGTCAACCCCGGGATAGACCGTATAATAGTCCTCTGCCCCAAGGCATGGATAGCCCACACAAGGGACATAGTGAAAAAATATCTCGGCGCCGAAATAGCCGAGAAGATAAGCATAGTCGAGGGCGGCGCGACAAGAAACGGAACTCTCGAAAATGCGCTCAAGTTTGTCAATGACAATTTTGACATTGACTCCGACAGCGTCATTGTTACCCATGACGCGGTTCGTCCGTTTGTCACCCACAGGATAATATCGGAAAATATCGAGGCGGCCGAGAAATACGGCGCGTGCGATACCGTCATTCCCGCAACGGATACCATTGTCCGCAGCGAGGACGGTATGAACGTCAGCAGCATCCCGACCCGCAGCGAGCTCTATCAGGGTCAGACTCCGCAGTCGTTTAAAATCAAGGAGCTCGAGAGCGTGCTTGACAGCCTCACGCAGGACGAGAAGAACACGCTCACGGACGCTTGTAAAATCTACACTATAAAGAACAAGCCCGTCCGCATTGTTGACGGCGAGGTGTTCAATATCAAAATAACCTACACCTATGATCTCAAAGTTGCAAACGCACTTCTGGGGGTTGTTGAAAAATGATAAACGAAGTATATCAGCTCATAGCGCCCAAGCTTATCGACACGGCGTATAAAGAGATAGACCTTTCGAAAAACGAGGTCATTCTCCGCCCCGTCAAGATGTCGATATGCAAGGCCGATCAGCGCTATTATCAGGGACTGCGCCAGCTCAACATACTGATGAAGAAGCTGCCCATGGCGCTTATTCACGAGTGCGTTGCCGAGGTCATATATGACCCGAGCGGCGAATTTTCGGTCGGCGATATGCTGATTCCCATCCCCAATACGCCCACCGAAAAGGATCCTGTCATCGCGGAAAACTATCTTCGTTCGAGTCACTTCTGCTCGAGCGGCTATGACGGCTTTATGCGCGACTATATCCAGATGCCCCACGATCGCCTTGTCAAGGTGCCCGACGGCTTCGATATGCGCGTAGCGTCGTTCTCCGAGCTTGTGAGCGTCAGCGTGCAGTCCATATCGCGCTTTGAAAAGTTTGCGAATGTGAACCGCCGCAGAATAGGCATATGGGGCGACGGAAACGTCGGCTTCATAACCGCCCTGATGCTGCATTACCTCTATCCCGAGGCCGAGCTCTATATCTTCGGCACGCTTGAGGACAAGCTCAATTTCTTCACCTTTGCGAAAGAGACCTTCCATGTTGACGCGGTGCCCGAGGGCGTATCAATCGACCACGCATTCGAGTGTGTCGGCGGCCCCGGCTCAAGACCCGCGATAAATCAGATGATAGACCTCATCGAGCCCGAGGGCAGCATTTCTCTCATGGGCGTCAGCGAGAACTTTGTCGATATCAACACGAGAATGGTGCTCGAAAAGGGTCTCAATCTCTTCGGCTCTTCGCGCAGCGGCAGGAGCGACTTCCTGCGTACCATGCAGATTTTCAAGGATCATCCGGAGGTCGGCCACTATCTCGAAAACCTCATCGGCGACGAGTTCAAGGTTCGCAGCATCCCGGATATCCATAAGGCATTCAACGCCGATTATATGAGAAACTTCGGCAAGACCGTTATCGATTGGGATAAATAATGAAAAAGCTGTTTTATACTATCTACGCAGTGATATTCAGAATATGCCGCCTTTTCCCTGTCAAAAGGGGAAGGGTGGCTTTGGTATCTCCGCACAACGCCGATTTCAACGATTCTCTCGGCGCTGTCAAGGCGGAGCTTGAGAGGCGCGGAGGCTATGACATAAAGCTCATAACCCGCCGCGATATCGAGCTTTCAAAGAATCCCGCGAAGCTCATCAAGGGCGCGTTCAGGTTCTTTTTCGTCAGCTCATACCGCCTCGCAACGGCGCAGTATGTCTTTTTAAACGATAATTTTATGCCCCTCGCCTATATAAAGCTCAGCCCGCAGACGAAGGTCGTCCAGCTTTGGCACGCCGAGGGCGTGTTCAAGCGCTTCGGGCTCTGCTCGGCTCTGCCGCCCGAAATAGAGGAGCTTGAGAAGCGCTGCTGCAAGCGCTATACCCACGCGGTCTGCTCGTCGAAGAATGTCGTGCCGTATTATGCCAAGGCGTTTGACCTGCCGGAGGAGCGTGTGCTGCCCTTGGGAAGCGCGCGGACGGACAGATTTTTCGCCCCCTGCGACACGGAAAAGCTCCGGGCGGATTTCGATGCAAAGTACCCGCAGTGCAGGGGAAAGAAGCTCGCGCTCTATGCCCCTACCTTCCGCGACGACCCTAAGCGCGACGGCGAGATAATGAAAAATTTCGATGCGCAAAAATTTGCGGAACGCTTTTCCGACGAATATGCTCTGCTTATCCGACTGCATCCGCAGGTGCATACGGGCGAAGTGGATGCGGGCGAGAGTGCAATAGATATGACGGGATACCCGGATGTCGGCGAACTTGTCCGGATATGCGACCTGCTGATAACCGACTATTCCTCGATATGCATGGACTTTGTCCTGCTCAAAAAGCCCTGCCTTTTCTATGCGTTCGATCTTGAAGAATATGAGCGCGAGCGCTCGTTCTTTTTCAGCTATGAGGACTATGTGCCGGGCAAAACGGCGAAAACCTTTGACGGCCTGCTCGATATGATAGCGAGCGAAGATTTCGGAAAAGACAGGCAAGAGAAATTCAGGGAGTTCAATTTTGACGTTTTCGACGGCAAAAGCGCCGCAAGAACAGTCGATGCGATAGTCAAATAAGGGCACAGCACTTGACAGATTGCGAGCTTTTATTGTATAATTAACCGTTAGAAACAAGCTTTATCAGATAGTCAAAGGAGGGACGCGCCAAAGGCGCGGCTTATATGTCAGGACATTCAAAATGGAGTACCATCAAAAGAAAGAAAGAGAAAACGGATAACCAGCGCGCGAAGATCTTCACGAAGATCGGCCGCGAGATAGCCGTTGCGGTACGCGAGGGCGGCCCCGACCCGGCGTCGAACTCGAAGCTCAAGGATATCATTTCCAAGGCCAAGGCAAACAACGTTCCCAACGACAACATAGACCGTATCATCAAGAAGGCTGCCGGCGACGGCAACGCGGACAACTACGAGGAGATCATGTACGAGGGCTACGGTCCGTCGGGTATCGCCGTTATAGTTGAGACGCTTACGGATAACCGCAACAGGACTGCCGGCGATATGCGCCACTATTTCGACAAGTTCGGCGGCAACATGGGTCAGAGCGGCTGCGTTTCCTTCATGTTCTCGAAGCAGGGCGTTATTGTTATAGAGAATGACGGCGATATTGACGAGGAGAAGCTGATGGAGGATGCTCTCGAGGCAGGAGCCGTTGACTTCCTGACCGACGACGGCGTTTTTGATATCCGCACAGAGCCCGCCGACTTCTCCGCCATATGCGAGGATCTTGAGAAGAAGGGCTACACATTCCTCTCTGCAGAAGTCGAGTATGTTCCCTCGAGCTACACAAGACTCGAGAACGAGGACGATATCAAGAACATGAGCAAGATGCTCGAGATGTTCGAGGATAACGACGACGTTCAGAACGTCTGGCACAACTGGGAAAACGCCGACGACGCAGAGTAAAATTAAAAAAGACAGAGCTGCCATAAGGCAGTGTGTCTGTAAAACAGATTCAGTCCCGACAGTATAATGCCTGTCGGGACTTTTTATATAAATCGAAGCCGGATGAGATATTGGCAAATTGAGATTTTGCAGCGCCGTTGCAAGAGGCGCACCGTAGGGGCAAACCTTGTTTGCCCTCAAAAATACAGCGGCTAACGTACATTGAACCGTGTAGGGGCGGATATCATCCGCCCGCGGTTTTTTGCGGTAATTTACGGCTTTCCTAAATCCGTAGAACACAAAAAATAACGGATGAGGACTTTTGCCAAAAGGGGAAACCCCCAGAGCACCGGAAGCTCTGGGGGCGATGGGGAACTGATTTGCCGCCGCCCGCACAAGCGGCGACAATCGAGAAGTAATTAATTTTAGTTTTGCCGCACAGATGACCCCTTTACGGATCGGTTCTGCCGGAGGTCGAGCTGCCAACTGCCGCAACCGACATAACAACTGCCAATACCAAAATGATTCCTAATGCCTGTATTACCATTTTTGTTTCCTCCTTAACCGTTTCGTAGTTTCTCTTTCCTACTGTACCTATAGTATATACCGGGCGAGGTGATAAAGCTACCACAAAACGATTACAGTTAAATACAAAATGGTTACAAAGAAAGATTAAATTGTAACATTTCTGTAACAATTCGCGCCGAATTTGTCAGTTCGTGAGCTCAACGAGGTCTTTTATGCTCAGCTCCGGCTGTAAAGCGCGGTTGACGGCCAAGGAGAGCAGCCCCGAGCAGCGCTCTATAAGCAGGTCGATTTCCTTGGGCGTGACCATCATTTTTGTGTCGGCTACGGCTTTTTCCGTGTGCCGCCCGGATACGTCGCGGGCGAGAGTCTGCGCGTCAACAACAGTAGGCACACCCACGGATATGACAGGCACGCCGAGCGTCCTGCGGCTTATCTCGGCGCGGGAATTGCCGACTCCCGAGCCCGGTATTATGCCGCTGTCGGATATCTGAACCGTGCTGCCGAGCCTGCCGAGCTTGCGTGCGGCGAGTGCGTCGACGACTATCACGGCGCAGGGCTTTATCACATTCACGGCGCCCAAGAGAAGCTCGCCCGTCTCGACCCCCGTCTGCCCGAGTACGCCGGGCGCTATAGCCGCGACGGGACGCAGGCTGCCCAGTCCCAACTGTTCGCATAGCTCGCGCTTCAGATGCCTTGTCACAAATACGCCCCTTATGAATTTAGGGCCGAGCGCGTCGGGCGTTATATTCGTGTTGCCGAGCCCCGCCGCGAGCACCGTGCCATCTTTCGGCAGCAGTCGGGAGAGCTCCCGCGCCACGGCGTCAGTCAGCTCGTCGCTTATGCGTGAGGAGCGCGCAAAGGACTGCGACTGAACCGTTATATATTCTCCGCAGGGCTTGCCGAGAGCCGCCTCACCGCGGCTGTCCGTGATTTTCAGGCGGGTTATCTCCGCTCCCGCGCTTTTGAATTCCGTGCATTCAACGCCGTCGATTTTGCCGCCCTCGAGATTTTCGCGCACCTCGAGCGCGAGGTCTGTTCTGAAGTTCATTTTTTTTCGTCCCCGTTTCGCTTTCGCAGAGCGCGAAAGGCAAAAAATTTTCTTTTTCTCTTGCATTTTGCCAAAGTCTATGATAAGATAATTAACTGTATGATGAAGGAGGTGCAAAAATGCCTAATATCAAGTCAGCTAAGAAGCGTGTTCTCGTCAACAAGACAAAGACCGCACGCAACAAGTCCCGCAATTCAGCCCTTAAGACTGCCATAAAGAAGGCTCACGCCGCTGCTGAGACCAATGCGGCAGATAAGAAGGAAGTTGTTAACGCAGCTATAAAGAAGGTCGATCAGGCAGCAGCCAAGGGCCTTATTCATAAGAACAACGCTGCCCGCAAGAAGTCCGCTCTTGCAAAGCTTCTCAACGAGGCGTAAAATTGCAAAACAAAACGGTTAACGGTTCTGGCTTTTGCCATGACCGTTAATTTTTTTGTCCGCCGTTTTAAATGCGTTGTAATATTTTATTTATTTATTAATTTTTTTCGGTATGGTTTGACTTTTTCGGATGTTTAGCGTATAATCATAATTGTTAAAATTTGAACAGGAGGTGAAACCATGGACAAGGCCAAGAAGATAATCAAAATCGTCGCTATCATCATCGCTGTTGCAGCAGCTATTGTCGGTGTGGCGTTTGCAGTCAAGAAGATTATAGACAAGAAGAAGGCTGTTGCTGACGAGCCGGAGAATTACGTCTCCTGCTCCTGCTGCGATACCTGCGCACCCGCAGCCAACTGATTTTAGAAAAAATTCACCTGCTACACGCATTGTCGTATGGCAGGTGATTTTTCTCATTTTTCCTTAGGTCTTGAGACAAACGACGCGATAAGACCGCAGAGAACGGCCGCCGTTATGCCCGCGCTCGAGGCGCTGAGCGGCCCCGTGAGAATGCCGAGTGCACCTCTCTCTGCTATCGCCTCCCGGACTCCCTTGACCATGGCAAAGCCGAAGCCCGTGAGCGGCACGGTGGCTCCCGCGCCCGCCCATTTTGCTATCGGCGCATATATTCCGAGCCCGCCGAGCGCGACTCCCGCCACGACGAAGCAGACGAGTATGCGCCCGGGAGTGAGCTTTGTCAAATCCATTATTATCTGACCGACGGCGCATATGGCACCGCCGACCGCGAACGCCTTCAAAAGGCTGAGAAATATATCCATACAATCACCCGAAAATTATTTTCAAGCTTATTTTTGCCCCTACGCGCGGCGATATTCACGGCTTTTGAGTCAAAACAAATTGATTATTCCGAAGTTAATAAAATTTTTACAGATAAAGTATTGACAAACGGCGATAATATTAATAATATCTATACTATAGAGAAGAGAAGCGGAAAATATTTCCGAATCTTCAAAACAAAAGGTTGATTTTAAAATTACAGTATAAGGAGAAATAAAAATGTCAACTTTTGAAAGAGTCCAGAAAATTATTTGCGAGCAGCTCGAGATAGACAGCCATCTCGTTACCGAGGATGCATCTATTTCCGGCGATCTCGGCGCAGACAGCCTTGACCTTGTCGATCTCTCGATGTCCATCGAGGAAGAGTTCAATCTCGAGGTTCCCGACGATGTTCTCGATCATATCAGAACTGTCGGTGATATCGTTAAGTTCATTGACGATAACGAGTAATCAGTAACAATTAATAACGAAGGGGCTGTTTTGTATTGGACTCAATATGAAACAGCCCCTTTTGCCGCAACGGAGGGAATATAATATGATACTGAAAAATGCGGATATATTTGATTTTGATTTTAATCTCCGCCGCGCCGACCTGCGCGTTGAGGACGGTTTGATAGCCGAGATAGGTGAAAATTTAAGCGGCGCAGAGGAGCACGACCTCTCTGGCTGCGTCATTCTGCCCGGATTTATAGACATACATATTCACGGCTGCGGTGGGGCGGATTTCTCCGACGCTCTGCCGGACACGCTCGAAACAATGTCGAAAACGCTCGCACGCTTCGGCGTGACCTCTTTCTGCCCCGCGTCTATGACCCTGCCCTATGAAAGGATAGAGCGGGCGTTTGAGAGAGCGGCCGAGTATATCGGCAAAGAGAGCGGTGCTTATATTCACGGCATCAATATGGAGGGGCCGTTCCTCTCCTATGCAAAGCGCGGCGCACAGAATCCCGAATATCTGCGCGAGCCCGACATAGATGAGCTTAAAAAGCTCGACAAAATCTGCAAGATAAGGCTTGTGTCGTTGGCGCCCGAGCTTCCCGGGGCTATTGAGTTTGCGCGCGAAGCGGCAAAAATATGCACCGTATCCGCCGCGCATACCGCCGCAACTTTTGAACAGGCGGAGCTCGGCTATAAAAACGGAATAACCAACACGACGCATCTTCTAAACGGTATGGATCCGATATATAACCGCAAGCCCGGCGCGGCAGTGGCGGCGCTCAGAGCCGAGAATGCCACGGCGGAGCTTATAAGCGACGGAATGCACATCCACCCGTCCTATCTCGCTCTGCTCTATAAGATACTCGGCGAGGACAGGAGCGTTGCGGTCAGCGATTCCATGTGTGCCTCGGGACTCGGCGACGGCGAATATGAGCTGGGCGGCACTACGGTATATGTCAGAGGCGGCAAGGCGCTGCTTTCGGACGGCACGATAGCCGCGAGCACCACAAATATTTTTGCGGAGTTTAAGAATATTCTCTCGTTCGGCGTGCCGCTGCGCCAGGCGGTGAAATCCTGCACAATAAATCCCGCCCGCGCCATAGGCGTCGATTCCGTGACGGGCAGCATAGCGCTCGGCAAGCGCGCGGACTTAACCGTCCTCTCGTCCGATTTGACCGAGCTTCGGTGCGTCTATATAAAGGGAAAAAGGGCATAAAAAAGTATGCAAACCGCAGCTTATGTGGTATAATATAATATCTGAGAATTGATGCACGGAGGCTGACATGAATTTTCTTGTTATCGACGGAAACAGCATATTGAACCGCGCGTTTTACGGCATAAAGGTGCTCACGACGAAGGACGGCAGATTCACCAACGCCATTTACGGCTTTATGAATATCTTCCTGCGCCTCAAGGATGAGTGCCGACCCGAGGCGGTGGCGGTGGCATTCGATGTAAAGCAGCCGACATTTCGTCACGAGATGTACGGCGGCTATAAGGCGACAAGAAAGGGTATGCCCGACGAGCTCGCGCAGCAGCTGCCCGTGCTCAAGGAGCTGCTCGAAGCCATGGGTGTGCCGATAGTGGAGAAGCCCGGCTATGAGGCGGACGATATCCTCGGCACTCTCGCGCGCCACAGCGGCAGCGCCGCCTGCACGATAGCCACGGGAGACAGAGACAGTCTCCAGCTCGTGTCCGAGAGCGTCAACGTTCTTCTCGCCGCGACGAAGATGGGCAGACCCGTGACCGACAGATATACGCCCGAGGCCGTGCGCGAAAAATACGGCGTTGAGCCCGAAAAGCTCATTGATATAAAAGCCCTCATGGGCGACAGCTCGGACAATATCCCCGGCGTTGCGGGAATAGGCGAAAAGACGGCGGGCGATTTGATAGCCCGCTTCGGCTCGATTGAATATATCTACGACAATATTGACACGATAGACATAAAGCCCGGCGTGCGGGACAAGCTGAAAAAAGACAGGGATATGGCATTTTTGAGCAAGAAACTCGGCACGATAAACTGCGATATTCCGATAGATAGCGACCCGCAGAGCTATTTGCTCAAGGCGCCCGACAATTTTAAGGTCACAAGAATGCTCGCAGATCTTGAGATGTTTAAGCTCATAGACCGCCTCGGCCTTGAGATATCGAGCGCAGCCTCCGAGCCTCGGAGCGAGGAGAAACCCGTGCCCGTCTGCGCGGAGGATGATTTCGATCAGCTCATGACGCGCCTTAAATCGGACGGCGAGAGCTATTTCCTCTGGGACGGCGAAAAATGCCGATTCGACCTCGGGGATAAAGTCCTTGTGTGCGACTGCGAAAACGAAGGCTTCTATCCGTTTTTTGTAAAGCTGCTTGAGGACAGAAATATAAAGAAATACACGGCGAATATAAAATCCCTCTACTCGTTTGCGCAGGGCTGCTCGGCGCTGTGCAGGAATATGTGCGGCGATTTGGAGCTTGAGGGATATGTTCTCAATCCCTCCGCCTCGTCCTATGACGCTCTGCGTCTTGCGGGTGAATATTCGGCGGCGGTGCCTACGGAGAGCGGCGATGAGAACGACTGTGCCGCCGCATCGCTTCGCAGGCTCTTTGCGGCTATGAATAAAAAAATAGAGGAAAACGGTCAGCAGAAGCTGCTTTATGATATCGAGCTTCCGCTTGCCCGCGTGCTCTCGTCAATGGAGCGGACGGGCTTCGCCGTCGACCGCGACGGCATAGCCGAATTCGGAAGCAGACTCGGCGAGAGAATAGCCGATATAGAGCGCGAGATTTATTCGCTCGTCGGCTATGAGTTCAACTTGAATTCACCCAAGCAGCTCGGCGAGGCGCTTTTTGACAAGCTCGGTCTGCCGGCAAAGAAAAAGACAAAGAACGGATATTCGACCGACGCGCAGGTGCTTGAATCGCTCGAAAACAAGCATCCCGCGGTGCGCGATATCCTTGAATACAGGACGCTTTCAAAGCTGAGGTCGACCTATTGCGACGGTCTGCTCAAGGTCATAGGAGAGGACGGACGCATACGCTCGACCCTCAATCAGACCGAGACGAGGACGGGCAGGATTTCATCCGCCGAGCCGAATCTTCAGAATATCCCCGTGCGTTCGCCGCTCGGGCGCGAGATGCGCAAATTCTTTGTTGCGCGCCCCGGCTGCGTGCTCGTTGACGCGGACTATTCGCAGATCGAGCTGCGCGTGCTCGCCCATATTTCGGGCGACGCAAATATGATAAGGGCGTTCAACGACAACACGGATATCCATACTGTCACCGCATCCGAGGTGTTCGATATGCCGCCGCAGCTTGTCACCCCGATGATGAGAAGCCGCGCAAAGGCGGTCAATTTCGGCATAGTCTACGGTATCGGCGCGTTCTCGCTCGCCAAAGATATCGGAGTCAGCCGCAGCGAGGCGGACGAATATATAAAGGGTTATCTCAGGCACTATTCGGGCGTTGACAAATATATGCACGATGTAGTCGAAAAGGCGAAGAAGGACGGCTATGCCGAGACGATGTTTGCGCGGCGCAGATATCTGCCCGAGCTTACGGCGTCGAACGCCAACACCCGCGCTTTCGGCGAGCGCGTGGCGCGAAATATGCCCATTCAGGGCACGGCGGCCGATATAATAAAAATAGCCATGATAAGAGTCTATGAACGCCTTGAGCGCGAAAACCTGGCGGCGAAGCTTATTATGCAGGTGCACGATGAGCTGATAGTCGAAGCGCCGGAGAACGAGAAGGAGCGCGTGAGCGCGCTGCTTAAAGAGGAAATGGAGAACGCGGTCAGGCTCTCCGTCGGACTCGTTGCGGATGTGCATTCCGGGCGCACATGGTATGACGCAAAAGGCTGATAAACGGAGGCAAATATGAATCTGGTTTTTGTTTGTACGGGCAACATCTGCCGCAGTCCGATGGCGGAGGGGATGTTTAAAAAGCTACTCGAGGAAAAGGGCGAGAGCGGTATAGATTGCTCAAGTGCGGGGCTTGCCACCTTTGACGACCGCCCCGCAAGCGACAATGCGCAGAGCGTTGCGCTCGAATACGGCGTGGATATCTCGGAGCATCTCTCGCGGATGCTTACGAGAAGTATAGCGCGAAAGGCGGATTTGATAGTCTGCATGACCGACGAGCAGTTTGAAACTTTAAACCGCATGATACCCGACGAAAAATTATATGTGCTCGCCGGCGGAGTCGATGACCCCTACGGCTGCGATATCGAGGTCTACCGCGAGTGCGCGAAGAAGATAAACGGCGCTTTGCCCGAACTCTACGAGAAGATAAAGAGCGGGAGCTGATGGATATTTTTGAAATTGAAACGGTTCCGATGTCGGAGGAATACATAGGCGGCGTCGCGTCGCTTGAGCGCGAATGCTTTTCGCATCCGTGGAGCGAGGCTTCGCTCAGAGAGGAGCTTGATAACAGTCAGGCTCATTTTCTCTGTGCGGCAGCGGACGGCAGAGTCGTCGGCTACATCGGCGTGCAGGAGATAGCGGGCGAGGCATATATAACGAATGTCGCCGTGTCCGAAGAGTTTCGCCGCCGTAAAATAGCGGAAAGGCTGCTCGATGAGGCGGAACGCGGCGCAAGGGAACGCGGCTGCGCGTTTATAACGCTTGAGGTCAGGGCTTCAAACGCCCCCGCAAAGGCGCTCTATATAAAACACGGCTTTGAACAGGTCGGAACAAGGAAGAATTTTTACTCCGATCCGCGCGAGGATGCAGAGATAATGACAAAGTTTTTTGACAGATGAGGTTTTGATGAGATGAAGATACTTGCAATCGAGTCCTCCTGCGACGAGACCGCCGCGGCGGTCGTTGAGGACGGCAGACACGTTATTTCAAGCGTCATAGCGTCGCAGGTAAAGGAGCATATACTCTACGGCGGAGTTGTGCCGGAGATAGCGTCAAGGCGCCATGCGGAGGCGATATCCGGCGTTGTGGGCGAGGCTCTCGACAGAGCGGAAATGAAGGTCGGCGACGTTGACGCAATAGCCGTGACCTATGCTCCCGGGCTGATAGGTGCGCTGCTCGTCGGCGTGAATTTTGCAAAGGGGCTCGCGTTCTCCGCGAACAAGCCGCTCGTGCCAGTGCACCATCTGCGCTCGCATATCGCGGCGAACTATATAACTCACCCCGACCTTGAGCCGCCGTTTCTGGCGCTCGTTGTTTCGGGCGGTCACAGCCATATAATCGAGGTGCGCGACTATACGGATTTTAACGTCATAGGCAGAACGCGTGACGATGCGGCGGGCGAGGCCATGGACAAGGCTGCGCGCGCCATGGGACTCGATTATCCCGGCGGCGTGAACCTCGACAGAGTGTCGAAAAACGGCGATCCGAAGAGCTACAAGCTTCCGCGTCCGCACGTTGACGGGAGCGAATACGATTTCAGCTTCTCCGGGCTCAAGACGGCGGCTGTCAATATAATCCATAACGCCAAGCAAAAGGGCGAGGAGATAAGCGTACCCGACCTCGGCGCGTCGTATATCGAGGCGGTCGTCAGATGTCTGCGCGAAAACACCGAAAAAGCGGCGCTGAACCTCGGCTTTGACAAGATAGTATTGGCGGGCGGCGTGTCCGCAAACTCGCGTCTGAGAGCAGAAATGCAAGAGGTATGCAAGGCTCATTCGTGGTCGCTTTTCATGCCCGAAATTTCCCTTTGCGGCGACAATGCGGCCATGGTGGGCGCCCAGGGCTACTACGAATTTAAGGCCGGAAATGTCGCTCCCTTGACCCTCAATGCCCGAGCTTCCATGCCTATTGATGAAATTGATAAAAATTTATCAAAAAACGGCTGAATGTTAACAGTTTAGACATTGAAAAGCCGACTGTTTTAGGGTATAATACACACTGGGTAAAGATGGTACCTTTCTTAATAGATTAGACGAAAGGAGTCAAATTTTATGAAACATTTGACGCAGAACAAGACAGTAATCGACTGGATCGAAGAGAAAATAGCTCTCGTATCTCCCGACAAAGTCATGTGGATCGACGGCAGCGAGGAGCAGCTTGACGCTCTGCGCGCAGAGGCCTGCAAGACCGGCGAGATGATTAAGCTCAATGAGGATCTTCTCCCCGGATGCCTGCTCCACAGAACCAAGCCCAACGATGTCGCACGTGTTGAAAACCGCACATTTATCTGCGCGGAGAGCGCAGACCAGGCAGGTCCGACCAACAACTGGATGGATCCCGCCGAGGCCTATAAGATGCTCTATGATATAGCTAAGGACAGCTATAAGGGCAGAACAATGTATGTTATTCCCTATTCTATGGGTCCTGTCGGCTCGCCTTTCTCGAAGATAGGCATTGAGCTTACGGATTCCATCTATGTCGTTCTCAACATGGCTATCATGACGAGAATCGGCAAGAAAGTTATAGATACCCTCGGAGACAGCAACGACTGGGTTCGCGGTCTGCACTGCAGCTGCGATATCGACCCCGAGAAGCGTTATATCTGCCAGTTCCCGCAGGATAACACCATTATCTCCGTCAACTCCGCTTACGGCGGAAACGTCCTGCTCGGCAAGAAGTGCTTTGCTCTGCGCATAGCCTCTTATCAGGGCTGGAAAGAGGGCTGGCAGGCTGAGCATATGCTTATCCTCGGCCTTGAGAATCCGAAGGGCGAAGTCAAGTATATCTGCGCGGCATTCCCGTCCGCCTGCGGCAAGACCAACCTTGCCATGCTTATCCCGCCCGAGGGATACAGAAACAAGGGCTACAAGATCTGGTGCGTCGGCGACGATATCTCCTGGATCAGAAAGGGTCCGGACGGCAGACTTTATGCCATTAACCCCGAGAACGGCTTCTTCGGAGTTGCTCCCGGCACCAACGAAAAGTCCAATCCCAACGCGCTTGCCGCGACAAGAAAAAATACCATCTTCACAAACGTTGCTCATAATCTTGACAACAACACCGTTTGGTGGGAGGGTCTCGACAAGAATCCGCCCGAGAATGCCGTTGACTGGCAGGGCAGACCCTGGAACGGAAAGACCAGCGAGGAGAAGGGCGCTCATCCGAACAGCCGCTTCACCGCTCCCGCAGTCAACTGTCCGTGCATCAGCTCCGAGTTTGAGAATCCGGCAGGCGTTCCGATTTCCGCTATCGTTTTCGGCGGCAGAAGAGCTAAGCTTGCTCCGCTGGTTTATCAGTCGAGAAGCTGGAATCACGGCGTGTTCGTCGGCTCGATAATGGCCTCCGAGACTACCGCTGCGGCAGCCGGCGCAGTCGGCGTTGTTCGCCGCGACCCCATGGCAATGCTTCCGTTCTGCGGCTACAATATGGCCGATTATTGGCAGCACTGGATCGACATCGGCGCAGGCCTCGACGAGGATAAGGCTCCGAAGATCTTCAACGTCAACTGGTTCCGCAAGGACGACGACGGCAACTTCCTGTGGCCCGGCTTCGGCGACAATATGCGCGTGCTTGAGTGGATAATCAAGCGCTGCGAGGGCATGGTTGACGCAGACGAGACCGCTATCGGATTCGTTCCCAAGGCTGAGGACATCAACCTTGCGGGCATCGAGGACGAGGTCAGCGAGGCTCAGCTCAAGGAGATACTGAGCGTTGATAACTCCCTCTGGGATGACGAGGCAAAGGGCATCGAGGAGTTCTACTCGAAGTTCGGCGACAGACTTCCCAAGGCTTTGAGCGATGAGCTCAACACCCTCAAGGCCAATCTTGAGAAATAAGCTTAAATGAATAACGGCAGACAGGTCAACGCTTGTCTGCCGTTTGATTTTTATATGACGGTTTATTCGAATCACGAACGTTTTTTGCCGGCTTACGACCGCACGCAATCCGTAAACTATAAAAAACAGCAGCCGCGATCAATATAAACCGCGGCTGTTTTCATATCTGATTTTACTTAAAGTGCCTCGAATCTTTTTACACCCTTGCGCTTGAGCTTTGCGACGGATATCGCGGCTGTGACCGCAAGAAAGACAGTAGGAATTATCGGCGCCAAAGCGGACGGCAGCAGCTGCACGGAAAGCATATACAGAGCGACAAGCACGATAGCGTACGCCCAGCCGATGAACATCGCGAGCAGGACGCCGAGGCTTTGCTTGACCGCCACGCTCTCGTTGCTCCAGTTGAGGTTAGGCATCCTGAGATTCACTCTGAGCCCCGAAACGGCGCACAGGAGGGTGTATATCTGCGGGATGATTATAACCGCCGCAGAGGCGACAGCATCGATTCCCAGGGCAATACAGAAGCAGATACTGCATATAAGCGCGGGGACGCAGGTAAAGAGCAAATGAAGTCCGAGCTTCGCCTTGAGTATCTGCCACGAGCTGACGGGGAGCGAGCGGGCTATCCAAAGGCTCTTGCCCTCAAGGGATATCGAGGGCGCGGTGATTATATTCATTGAGGACAGCACGCACACGCCCAAACACGAAAGCGCGGGAGCATATTCTACTAAACTCTCATTCGATTGGGTCAGAATATCAACGAGCCACGCGCCCCTTATCAGCGAAAAAATGCCGACGGCTATCAAAAACAGCGATCCGAGCGCGCAGTTGAGCATATATGAGGGGCTCGAAAGAAAACGGCTTATCTCGCGGCGCAGCAGCGCACGGTCAGCCCCTTGCCGCTTGACCGCCTTTTCTTTGTAGACGGTCTTTTCCGTCTTTCCGCTGCTTATGACGAGCTTCAGAAATGTGCGCGACATTATGAGCCATGTCACGGCGAGCAGGGCGATAACAAGCAGCGAGATTATGACGGTCGGAAGCACCTCGCCGGCGAGCGCCTTGCCGAAAATATAGAGCGGGTAAGCGGAGGCACGCACCTTTGCGGCAATAGCCTCTCTGTTTGCGACGATTCCGCTGATTATCTCGTTGGCTTTGAAGTAGATATAGTAGTAGCCGCCGAGGAACGCTACTGAAACTATAACGGTTATTATGCTCTTGTTTTTGAGCTTGACCGCGATTTTTGCAACGATCCAGCCGAGTATGCATGACAGCACGAGGACAACGGCGGTGATGGCTATCGCCATTATAACCGTGCATACGGCGGATATGCCGGGACGAGCTGTAATAAAATATACGCAGACGGCGGGCGCAATGACGACGCCCGAATACATAAGCCCCATGAGGTATACGCCTATCAGACGCGCCGCCATAATATCTCGCACGGGGATAGGCATGGAGAGCAGCAGATCATTGTCCCTCGCGTCGTAGAGACTCGAATATGTGTTGAACACGCTGCCGAAAACGCCGAAAAGCGCGGCGGTGGCACCCATTATCGAGAAATAGAGCCAGCTCATGCCGAAGGTTATCAACGGACGCATCATATATGACATATAGAAGAATATTCCGCCGATAGCAAAGACCATCAGAAAAACGAACAGCACTATAGTGAATGCGGCGGAGCGAGAGGACTTGCTCTTGCCGGTCTTGCTGCTGACAAAGAAGCTGCGGTTCAGCTCAAGGAGCTGTTTTTTAAGAAGCGTTTTCAGCATTCTTCTCCCTCCAGTTCGAGGAACACATTCTCAAGGCTGGAGTCGCCCTTGACCTCCTCCATGGTACCCGAGCGGATGAGCTTGCCGTTCTTTATTATCGCAACCTTGTCGCAGAGCTTTTCGGCAACCTCGAGAACGTGGGTCGAGAAGAATATTGCGCCGCCCGATTTGCACACCTCGCGCATCATGCCCTTTAACAGGTGCGAGGCGGCGGGGTCGAGACCGACGAACGGCTCGTCCATGATTATGAGCTTGGGCTCGTGTATCCACGCGGAGATTATCGCAAGCTTCTGCTTCATGCCGTGGGAATATGCGGAGACGGGCTGCGCGAGGTCGTCGGTCAGCCCGAACATATCGGCATATTTATGTATGCGCTCGCGCCGCTCATCGGCGCCGACGCCGAAAATATCCGCGATAAAGTTCAGGTATTTTATCCCCGTCATATATTCGTAGAGGTCGGGATTGTCGGGTATATAGGCGATGATTTTCTTGCAGGCGAGCGGGTCGTCCTTGATAGAAATTCCGTCTATCGTTATCTCGCCCTCGTCGAATTGCAGAATGCCCACGACGGATTTCAGCGTTGTGGTCTTACCCGCGCCGTTGTGCCCGATGAAGCCGTATATCTCGCCGGGCGCGATGTGCAGAGTGAGGTCGTCAACAGCCTTTTTCTCGCCGTAGGTTTTGGTCAGATTTTTGATGTTAAGCATAGTATCTCCTTTTCGTCCGCATAGCGGAGCGGGTATCCTTTCCCTTTAATATATATTAATATATTTTGCCCCGCGAGTCAATTAAATGTGCTGCTGCGATTAAGAAAACGGGTGGGGATTTTTAATATATGATGAGATTCATCGTGTTTCCAAGTGTCGTCAAGGAAACGAAAATCGGCACCCTGTTTATCAGATGCCGATGTGGCCGGTTCGCTCACTGCGCAAACTGGCTGTTATAGAGCTTTGTATAAAATCCGTTTTTCGCGAGCAGCTCCTCGTGCGTGCCATGCTCGGCCACCTTGCCGTCCTTCATGACAAGTATGCAGTCGGCGTGGCGTATGGTCGAGAGCCTGTGCGCCACAACAAACGAGGTGCGCCCCTGCATGAGCGTGTTGAATGCGTCCTGAACCTTTAATTCGGTTCTGGTGTCTATCGAAGATGTGGCCTCGTCGAGAATGAGCATGGGCGGCTTCATGAGCATGACGCGGGCTATGCAGAGCAGCTGGCGTTCGCCCTCGGAGAGGCCGTCATCGTCGCCTATGACCGTGTCGTAGCCGTCTTTGAGACGCTTTATAAAGCTGTGTGCGCGTGCGGCCTTTGCGGCGGCAATAATCTCCTCATCCGTGGCGTCGGGCTTGCCGAACGCGATGTTTTCGCGGACGGTGCCGTTCTTTATCCAGGTGTCCTGGAGCACCATGCCGAAATGATATCTGAGGCTGTGGCGCGTTATGCCGTTTATGTTCTTTCCGTCAACCTTTATGCTGCCGCCGTCTACATCATAGAAGCGGAGCAGAAGATTTATAAGCGTGGTTTTTCCGCAGCCGGTCGGGCCGACAACGGCTATCGTATTGCCGGACGGGGCGAAGAAATCGAAGCCGTCGATGAGCTTCCTGTTCTTGTCGTAGGAGAAGCGGACGCCGTCAAATTCGACGCTCCCCTCGGGATCATCGAGTGTCGAGCAGTCCTCGTCCGATTTCTCCGACTCCTCGTCTATAAGCTCGAATATTCTTGCCGCGCAGGCAAGCGCATTTTGAAGCTCGGTAACAACGCCGGAGATTTCGTTGAACGGCTTTGTGTATTGGTTCGAGTAGGCGAGAAAGCTGACAAAGCCGCCGACTGTTACCATGCCGCCGATGGTGAATATTCCGCCCATGAGCCCGACTACAGCGTATATCAGATTGTTGATAAAGCGGGTCGTCGGATTGGTAAGCGACGAGAAGAATATGGATTTGAGCGAATATTTGCGCAGCTTTTCGTTGCTCTTGTCAAATCTTTCAACCGCCCTGTCCTCATATGAAAACGCCTGAACGGTCTTTTGATTCTGTATCATCTCGTTGATGAGCGCGGTCTGCTCGCCGCGCGTCTCGGACTGCTTTTTAAACATCGAATAGGTGCGCCTTGCGATGAAACGCGCCGTGAACAGAGATATCGGGGTCAGCACGACGACCGCGAGGGTTATTGCCGGGGATATGGTGAGCATGAACACGAGCGTCACCGCTATCGTGACAATGCCGGTAAAAAGCTGCGAGAAGCCCAATATGAGTCCGTCGGCGAACTGCTCCGCGTCCGCCGTTATGCGGCTGACGATGTCGCCGTAGGGGTGGGAGTCGGCGAATGCCACGGGCAGGGTCTGCATATGAGAAAATGCCTTCGAGCGGATGTCGCGCACGGTGTTGTAGGCTATGCGGTTGTTTATTATATTCATCACCCATTGGAGCACACCGCCTACGGCGGCGCAGATGAGAATACCGAAAAGGCAGGTCTTTATTACATCAAAATCAACGTTTCCGCTGAGTTTTATTCCGTCTATCGCGCGTCCGGCGAGGACGGGGATATAGAGCGAGAGAATAACGCTTGCGACGGAGAGGATGAGCGAGAGAAACAGCAGCAGCTTGGAGCGGCCTATGACCGCGATAACGCGCTTGAAAACGGTTTTGTTCTTCACGGTCACGCATCCTCCTTTTCAAGCTGGGAATCGAAGATTTCCCTGTATACCTCGCACGAGCGCAGCAGCTCGTCGTTCGTGCCTATGCCTACTATCTCGCCCTCGTCGAGCACGACTATCGTGTCCGCATTGCGTATAGCCGCAACACGCTGAGAGACGGTTATGACGGTCGGTGCAAAGTCGGTGTTTCGCAGAGCCTTGTTTAGCGCCGCGCCGGTGGCATAGTCGAGCGCACTCGCCGCGTCATCAAGAATGAGCACCTCGGGCTTTCTGACCAAGGCTCGGGCTATCGTCATTCTCTGCCGCTGACCGCCCGAGAGGTTTTTGCCCTCCTGCTCGAGGACAAAATCGAGCTGCCCGCTCTTTTCTTCTATCATCTGCTTGGCCTGAGCAGTTTCGAGCGCCTGCCATATCTCTTCGTCCGTAGCGTCCTGCTTTCCGAAGCGGATATTATCCCTGACGCTGCCCGAAAACAGCGCTTTTTTCTGCGAGACAACGCCTATTTTAGAGCGCAGAGCCTTTGTGTCGTAGTCGCGCACGTCAACTCCGTCAACGAGCACGCAGCCGCCCGTGACATCGTAGAAGCGCGGAATGAGGTTGACGAGCGAGCTCTTGCCGGAGCCCGTGGAGCCGATGACGCCTACCGTGCTGCCGCGCGGGATTTTGAGGTCAATATTGTGCAGGGACTCCTCGCTCCCGTTGTAGGAGAGACACGCCCCGTCAAACTCAACGGAGTATTCGCATTTTTTGTCGCCCTCGGTAACTGTTCCGGGGACTGTGGCGGGCTCTATGTCGAGCACCGACTGTATGCGGTTGCCGCAGGCGATCGCCTTTGTGACGCTGATGATCAGATTCGCGAGCTTTATCAGCTCAACGAGTATCTGCGACATATAGTTATAGAGCGCAACGACCGCGCCGCGCGATATTGCGCCCGAATCGACGCGCAGTGCGCCGATATATATCAGCGCGATTATCGCAAGATTGATGAGCACGAAGGTGGCGGGATTCATGAACGCCGATATCCTGCCGACCGCCGTCTGCATCTCGGTCAGAGCCTTGTTTTTTGCGTCAAAGTCCTCGATTTCTTCATCCTCTTTGCAAAACGCCCTGACAACGCGGGTGCCGAGCAGGTTTTCGCGGGTCTTGCTCAAAAGCCCGTCTAATTTCTGCTGAACCTTGCGGTACATCGGTATGCACACGAGCATAATCGCGAACACGACCGCAGCGAGAGCGGGCACCGCAACGACGAACACGAGCGAGGACTTCGCGTCTACCGTAAACGCCATTATCACCGCGCCGAAAACGACAAACGGCGAGCGCAGCACGAGGCGCAGAGTGAGATTTGTTCCCGTCTGAACCTGATTTATGTCGCCCGTCAGGCGGGTTATGAGAGTCGGCGCGCCGAGGGAGTCGAGCTGGGAGTATGAGAGCTTTCCGATGTGACTGAACAGCGCGTGGCGTATGTCGGTAGCGAATCCGACGGATGCCTTCGCCGAGAAATACTGCGCCACAAGTGTGCTGCAAAGTCCTAAAATGCCGAGCAGACCGAGCAGTAGGCAGCGCTTGACTATATAGCCCTTGTCGCCGTTTTCTATGCCGACGTCGATTATATTCGAGACTATCAGCGGAACGGTCAGCTCAAACGCCACTTCGATGAGCTTGAAAAACGGCGCAAGAATGCTTTCTTTTCTGTATTTTTTCAAATACCTAAAAAGCTTTGTCATGCTATTCTCCTCTTGAGATATATAATGTATACAATACCTTAAATAATATCACGAAAACCGCCGCTTTTCAAGATTTTTGAGTGCATTTCGGTTTCTTGACATGAGCGCCCAACAGTGCTAAACTTATGCGTTGTACAAAAGAAACGGTGTGGTGAACGATGAAAGAAAAAGCTCTCGAAAAAGACAAAGAGCTTCTCGAATGCGAAAAGCTCTGGATATTTGCCGTTATGATAGCGGTCGGCGGATTTTTGGGCGCATACACCTATGTTCAAAAGGGCGGAGTGTTCTGCAACGCGCAGACGGCAAACTTCGTGCTCATGGCGGTTCAGCTCGGTCAGGGCAATTGGCGCAAGGCGCTCTATTATCTCCTGCCCGCCTCGGCTTACCTGCTCGGCACAATTATCTCGGAATTTCTCCCGAAGCATATTAATCGCCGCAAGATAGTCCGTTGGGACACGGCATTCGTGGCGTTTGAGATGGCGTGGATATTCGCTCTCGGCTTCGTGCCGGACAGCGCACCCCCGCAGATCTGCCAGGTGGCGGTAAACTTTATCGCCTCAATGCAGTTCAACACCTTCCGCCAGGCAAAAAAGATACCCATGGCAACGACCTTCTGCACTAACCATGTCCGTCAGGTCGGCTCGAATCTTGTCAAGTGGCTTCGAAGCGGGAATAAAGAGGCGCGGGGCAAGATGTTCGCCCATCTTTTGATGATAGGCTCGTTTATAGCGGGCGCGGTGGCGTCCACATTTATCTGCGGTTATCTCGGCGGCAAGACCATATGGTGCGCGGATATATTGCTTTTGATAGTGTTCTTTGCACTCCTGCGTGCCGACCTCGGCGAGGAGCACGATAAACTCGATGTCGTTCCGCACGGACACTGATGACAAGCTATATAGCTTTACATATTAATAAAATCAAATAACAAAAGCTCCCTTGCGTTCGGTGATATGCAGATATATCAACGGATTTGCGGGGGAGCTTTAATTTTTGTATCAAAAAGCCGGAGTGATTTCTTGTAAAGTTAATCGCTTTACAAAAGCCTTTAACCCATTATGGGTATCTCAAGAAAAGTATAGGTGAAGCAATTGATAATATAGAAGATAAATGCGGCCGTCGGTACAGCGTAACCGGCAAATTTTTTTGCCTTGCCCTCCGAGAGGGAAGAATACATGACGGCGCAGGCTATGAGCGTGAACATCTCGGTGAAGTAGAAAACACGCTGCCCGGAGGCATAGACGGAGGAAGAAAATCCGAGCACGGCGGCGCAGCAGACGGCGGCGCAGAACAGCACGCCGACAGTGAGCCCGAGCCTTCTGTTTTTCTTTACGAGCGCCGCAATGAGCGCAAAAATACAGCCGAGAAAAACAAAGCAAAGCGCAATAACCGCTGATTCGAGCGGGCGCAGGCTGCCGCTTTTGAACATTTTTTCAAAGCCCTTGTCTGGCGTTGCGCGGCGGACGGCGGTATATGCGGCGTTGACTCCGACACAAAGCGCAAAAGCAAATGCGGCGAAAGCGGCCGAGAGCTTCTTTGCTTTTCGTGAGCCGTTGAATGCTTCGCAGACCGAGGCGCAGAGCAGAACAAGAAAGACGGCGGCGGTTATCAACGAGAAGAAAAACGAAAAGGCGAAGTAGTTTGAAAATCCGCAGAGCAGCTTTTGAAATACGCTCATCTCCGCAAATTTTTCAAAGCCCGATGCTGCCTCCATCTCGCCGCGCCCGCGCAGACCGGGCGAGAGAATCAGCACCGCACCGGAGGCCATGCCCGTCAGAAGCGGGATGAATTGAAGAATTTTCAGCTTCTTTTGAACCGCGGAGGAAATCAGCAGAATCACCTGCAGCGCGAGCACTGCGGCACAGGACTGCTCCTGCGATGCCGCGACAACGGCGGCGACTGCCGCGGCGGCATAGGCGGCGGGATGCACTTGCTTGCCCAATACCTCGAAAGTCAGCGGAGTTACCGCGATAAGCAGGGCTGCAAACGGGACGAGAAAAGTAAACGACCCCGCAAACCAGAATACAGACGGGTTGAGACATGGCAGAAATACTGCCAAAGGCACGGCGCAGGCGAAGATATATCGCCGTCTTGCATCCGTTTTTTCTCCGAAAAAGTCGGAGGTGCGGCAGATGAACCACATTATATATATGATGAGTGCCGCTATAAACAGCTTCCAGAAAATCAGCGGCAGGCGCAGAAAGTTTATCATCAGCCATTCGCCGACTATCCGCCCAGACACGGTCGTGTACCGCTCGTGCAGCCAGCTTGTTACTGTGAATCCGTTTCGGTGGAGTATGCCGAGAAAATGTCCGTCGTCGGTCTTTAGTATGAGCCGCGTGAACACAGTGCAGAAAAACAGCACTGCGGCGGAGTATCCCGCGATTATCGAGCGGGGGGATTCGCAAAATTTTTTAAGCTTTTCTCTCATCTCTGCTCACCTCCCGCCAATGCATACGGATTTTCGGCGGCGCCGCTTCCGCAGAGCGTGAGCGTGTCGGCGCGAAGATATATCGCCGGACACACGCCGCACAGCTCGTCCGCCGCAAGCGTCTTGTAGAATCCGCCCGTCGTGGTGACGGCGGTGACGCTGCTCTGATTTGTCGAAACGGGCGAGCTCGTCCAGTACCAGCAGTATCTGCGCAGGACGAAATAGCGCGAAGCGTCATTTTTGACGCACTGCTCCGTGGGGCTCTTTCGGCGGTCGGCAGCGCTTATATTTTTGAGCATATCTTTTGACGGCAAAAATACGGTATCGCCGTTTTTGTCTGCCGAAATAAGCGCGAGCTCGGCTGCCGAAAAATTATCCGTGCTTAAAAATCCGTCCCTTGAGTTGAGCCATGCGCGCAGGGGAGAGGTGAAATAATCCGAGCTGCCTATGCCGTCCTCCGACGGGTCGAACGCTTTAAAGCACAGCACCTTTTCGCTCATGAGCAGTGCGGTGTCCCCGGTGTCGGTAACTCTCCAGATTATCGGCTCTCCGAGATATGAGCCCAAGGCGATGCGGTCGCCTTTTTTGAGCCTGATTTCCCGCGGCGCGCCGCCTCCTATATCGGCGGACGAGGAAAACAGCAGGTGAGCCGACTCGTCTTTCAGCTTTGCGCTCCCGATAAAGGTCAGCGCAAACAGTATTGCGGCCGCGACAACAGCCGCCCTGAAAGCCTTTTTCACCGTCTCACCTTCTAAAAGATTATTTTACATATACTATATCAAGCTCGTTGCAAGGCCCGCCGAGCTTCTGCTTTCCGGCCGAGTTGAGACCGAGCATACCGTTCGCCGCGAAAAACTCGCTCTCGATAACGCACGGTTTGTTTAGATTTTTGAGCTGCGTTGCCCTTGTGCCGGTAGTGTTGCCTATGCCCTTGACATACATGGATGAGCAGTTGCCGCCGTTTAAAAGAAATGCGTTTCTCGCTCCGTATGCAATGAGAACTTTCATCATATTGTCAAGCGGCATGAATTCGCCCATAGACATGATATATTTATTCTCGGATATCTGAGCGAAAACAGTACGGTTATGATAATAAGTATCGTGCTTGTTGGTGGCTGCGCCGTTTGTAATGACCTGGTGCTGATAGCGCAGGGAATTGTAAACTCCCTGTGAGATATATGTTCTGCAGTTTTCATTAGTGAGCGTCGTGACCTTCCATGTGCCGTTTTTGTATATCAGCAGCCGCTTCTGGCCTTGTCCGTCGGCGGATTCGACGGAGCCGTTGCGTATCGTGGGAGCACCTCTTTTATATGTTGAGCCGTCCTCACCGTTTATTGCAATGAGTGAGCCGCTCTTTCTGCCCATGTCCTCGACCTTACCTACTGCGGTGCCGAGCAGCTTTTGACTTGACGCTACGCCGATGTGATCCGGAGAGCAGGTGATTATCGCAACAGTTATAATCGGCTGGTAAGTTACCGTTTTGTCATAATCTATAGCGCCGTCCGCGTTAGCCTTTTTAAACGCTTGTGTTATCTGCGGACCGTAAGCTATGCGGTGTATTTCGATATTGACTCCGTTTGCATTGAGCCTCCATGCCCTGAGCACTTTTGCGCCCGCAATGCTTTTGACGCTGCTTGCACTTATTTCAAGCTTGCCTTTGGTTGCCGAGCCGGATTGGGCGGGCTTTTTCGTTGTCGTCGGTTTCGACGTCGGTTTGGATGCGGCAGGCTTGCTCTCTGCCGGTTTCTGTGTGTCCTGCTCGGACTTCGGCTCTGTTGACTCCAAAGCCGTTTCGGAGCTTGACTCAGACTCCTCGGCGCTCGTTTGTACGTCTTCGATTTCAGCTTCCGATGTGTTTTCCGGGGCGGTTGTGTCGTTTTCGGGTGCTTTGGTGCCGCACGCCGAAAAGCTCATAAGAACGAGCATACAGACGAGCAAAACCGCGAAAAATTTTTTTGCCATTTTAATGCCTCCTATATAATGTTATTTCTAAGTTGATTATATCACCGTGTTCTTTAAAACTATATGCCGCACGCGCATTTTGACGAATAAATTTTCGTCATTTTGCACTCTTTTTTGTGCTGCGCAGGTGCATATTATTTCGCAATTTCCGCTTTAATGCGCTGATGCTTTATGATATAATGAAAAGCAAAGGCGGGCGAGTACGCATATGCTAACCGTACTTCCGCGCCCTATATGCATCGCTTTTGCATAAACTCTCTGAAAGGATGAAAATATATGAAATATGCTGTAGTGCTCTGCGACGGAATGGCGGATTATCCCGTCGAGGCTCTCGGCGGCAAGACGCCGATGGAAGTTGCGAAGAAGCCCAATATCGATACACTCGCGTCAAAGGGCGAGGTCGGACTTGTGAGAACCGTTGCCGAGGGCTTGAAGCCCGGCAGCGATGTTGCAAATATGAGCGTGCTCGGATTTGACCCGAAGAAGTGCTATACCGGCCGTTCGCCCCTTGAGGCGGTGAGCATCGGAGTCAACATGAGCGATACGGACGTTGCCCTGCGCTGCAACCTTGTCACCCTGAGCGACGAGACGGATTACGGCGCAAAGACCATGCTCGACTACTCCGGCGGCGATATTTCCACGGAGGAGGCTGCGCAGATAATCGAGACCGTGCAGCAGCATTTCGGCAGCAGCGAGTTTGATTTTTACAGCGGCGTGTCATACCGCCACTGTCTGATAGTGCATAACGGCACGACGCAGTTGGGCAAGATGACCCCTCCGCACGACATCTCCGGCAGGGTCATAGGCGAATATCTTTCAACTTCGCCCAACGCCGAAAAGCTCATAGCCATGATGCGCGAGAGCTACGATATTCTGAAGGATCACCCTGTGAACAAAAAAAGGATTGCCGAGGGCAAGCTCCCCGCAAACTCGATATGGCTTTGGGGCGAGGGCAGCCGCCCGGCTCTGCCGTCTTTTGAAGAGAAATACGGAGTAAAGGGCAGCATCGTGTCCGCCGTCGATTTGCTCAAGGGCATAGGCATCTGCGCAGGCATGAACACCCCCGAGGTCGAGGGCGCAACAGGCTATATCGACACGAATTTTGAGGGCAAAGCGAACGCCGCGGTCGATGAATGGCGTAAAGGTCAAGACCTTGTCTATATTCATATTGAGGCTCCCGATGAGTGCGGACACAGAAACGAGCCCGAGAATAAGGTCAAGGCGATTGAGCTTATTGACAGCCGTGTAATGCCTATAATCCTTGACTATCTTAACACTCAGGACGATTATAAGGTCATGGTTCTGCCCGATCACCCGACCCCGATAGCGACCCGCACCCACGCCTCAGACCCCGTGCCGTATCTGATTTACTGTAAAGGCAAAGAACTTGACAGCGGTGTTTCGAGTATAAATGAAAAAACCGCCTCCGAGACGGGTAATTTCATTGAAGAAGGCTTCGAACTTATGGGTCATTTTCTTAAAGACTGACAGAAGGAGGAAACAAAAATGGGCTTTAGCATAGAAACAAAGTGCGTGCAGTCCGGCTATACGCCGAAAAACGGCGAGCCGCGTGTTGTGCCGATAGTACAGAGCACTACCTACAAATACGAGTCGAGCGAGCAGATGGGCAGGCTCTTTGACCTTCAGGAATCGGGCTATTTCTACACTCGACTCCAGAACCCCACAAACGACTGCGTCGCCGCAAAGATTGCCGACCTTGAGGGCGGCGTCGGCGCCATGCTTACCTCGTCCGGTCAGGCGGCGTCGTTTTTCTCCGTTTTCAATATCTGCTCCGCGGGCGATCATGTTGTCGCGGCGTCCGCGATTTACGGAGGAACGTTCAATCTTTTCAACGTCACGATGAAAAAGCTCGGCATAGATTTCACCTTTGTCCGCCCCGACGCTACGGAAGAGGAGCTCAACGCGGCGTTTAAAGAGAACACAAAGGCCGTTTTTGCCGAGACTATATCGAACCCCTCTCTCGTTGTGCTCGACATTGAAAAATATGCGCGCGCTGCTCACGCACACGGCGTGCCGCTGATAGTTGACAACACCTTCCCGACCCCCATAAACTGCCGCCCGTTTGAGTTCGGCGCGGATATAGTCACCCACTCGACCACGAAATATTTGGACGGCCACGCGACGAGTGTCGGCGGAGTCATAGTTGACAGCGGCAACTTCGACTGGACTCAGAACGACAAGTTCCCGGGGCTGACTACTCCCGACGAGTCATATCACGGGGTCATATACACCGAGCAGTTCGGCAAGGCGGCGTACATAACCAAGTGCACTACCCAGCTCATGCGCGACCTCGGCTCGATTCAGTCCCCGATGAACGCGTTCCTGCTCAATATAGGACTCGAGACGCTGCATCTGCGTATGCCGCGCCACTGCTTGAACGCTCTGACGGTTGCAAAGTTTTTGGCGGCTCATCCGAAGATAGAGTCCGTCCGCTACCCCGGACTCGAGGGAGACGAGTATTATGACCTCGCTCAAAAATATATGCCGAACGGCACTTGCGGAGTTATTTCTCTGCGGATAAAGGGCGGCAGAGAGGACGCAGTCAGGTTTATGGACTCCCTCAAGTTGGCTGCGATAGTCACCCACGTTGCGGACAGCCGCACCTGCTGCCTGCATCCTGCGAGCACTACTCACCGCCAGCTCACCGCGCAGGAGCTCGACGACTGCGGAGTGTACGAAAATCTCGTCAGGCTCTCCGTCGGAACGGAGAATGCGGATGACATAATCGCCGATCTCGATGCGGCGCTCTCCAACGTCTGAAAGTAGCAAAATAGACAAAATTTTCGAGTAAAATTTTATGCATAAAACCCGCCTGCAAGTTTTCCTGCAGGCGGGTTCTTTTGTTAAAAACTGTATATGCATTTCACACGGAATATTTCTAAGCAGGCATCAAAAACGCACTGTAAAGCTTTTAACTTTACGCATATATTCTAAACTCTCATCAAACTGTGAAAGTTATCCACATTATCCACATAGTTATCCACATCAGCAAGGAGAAAAGCTTTACGACTTGCGAGCAAAAACAAATGAAAAACTACTGAATATTGAGTGAATATTAATGAATATATTCAAAAACGCGCAAAAAACACCGCCCGGATTTCTGACAGAAAAACACGGGCGGTTTCAATATTTTTATGTTCTCAGCCGATGAACGGAATGTTATTTATGAGGTCATTTATTCCGTTGAGCGAGCCGTTGAAGAAGCTGCGTATCATTTCGAACACGGTCATCGATGCGGTTATTGCGAACAGCACACCTATGATAATAACGATAATCAGCGCAAGACCCGCGCCGACCGCGAGACCTATCAGCGTGAACTGACCCATACCCTTGGCGACCTTGGGCTTGTCGCCCTTCCATATAAAATAGAGCACGAGGCTGACGAGCGGCAAAAACCACAGCGCGGGGCCGAAGAAGCCGAGGAAGAAGCCGAGAGCCTTCCAGCCGCCTATGTTTTCGTTTGAGTCCGACGCGCCGTTGCTTACGTCCGCCTGCTCGGGGGCGGGAGAGGACAGGGGGGTATTATTATATAAGGATTGGGCTTTTTCTGCCGGCTGCTCCTGAGCCGCGCGCATGGCGTCGCTCTCCGCGAGGCTCACCGGCTCGCCGCAGTACGGGCATACCTTGAATCCGTCGTCGAGCTGTTTTCCGCATTTTCTGCAAAACATAATATCACTCTTTCACTTTTGTATCCGCGCAATTACTTGACGTCGGATTTCTTTTCGAGCTTGCGCTTGTTGCCCTTTTCGTCTACTATATATGTATTGTCGAGCTGCGCGGTGAGATTCGCCTTGAAATCGGCGACATACCGCTTTTTGAGCTCTTCCCATTCGGCGAACTCATCTTCGCTGAGCGCTCTCTCCTGCGACAGGTGGTAGAGCTCGTTCATGTGCTTAATATCTTCCTGCTTCATGTCTGCCTCCGTAGGTTCGGGTGATACATTTATTATATACCATGCCGCAGACAATGTCAATTTGAGTCTGAAGCGTGCGATTTTCGCTCCGGTATATAAATTTTTTCGTAAATCGTGAGTGAGCAAATGATATGAAAACGCGAGAAAAAGCGAGAAAAACAGAGCACGCAAAACGTAAATTAAAATTTTAAGAAAAAGTGCTTGACAAGCATAGGCTCATGTGGTAATATATCGTAGCATTAAGAATATCGGAGGTAACAAGTATGTCAACTTATATGCCCAAAGCGGGCGACATAACCCGTAAGTGGTATGTCATCGATGCTGCCGGTAAGCCTCTCGGCAAGGTGGCAGTTCAGGCTGCCGTCCTTCTTCGCGGCAAGCATAAGCCCACATTCGCTCCTCACGCCGACTGCGGCGACCATGTAATCATCATCAATGCCGAGAAGGCTGTCCTCACCGGCAACAAGCTCAACCAGAAGATGTATTATCATCACACCGGCTATATCGGCAACATGAAAGAGGTCAAGTACAGCACCCTCATGAAGACAAAGCCCGAGTTCGCTGTCGAGCTTGCAGTCAAGGGTATGCTGCCCGACAATACTCTGGGCCGCACCGCTCTGACCAGACTCCGCGTCTACAGAGGCGCAGAGCACAAGCACGAAGCACAGAAGCCCGAAGAGTGGGCTCTTTAATGAAGGGAGGCAATTAAATAATGTACGATTCAGTTCCTTATTTCTACGGTACAGGCCGCAGAAAGAAATCAGTCGCCAGAGTTCGTCTTTATGCCGGCACCGGCAAGATCATCATCAACGACAGAGAGATTGACGATTATTTCGGCCTTGAGACTCTTAAGCTCATTGTCCGCCAGCCTCTCGCTCTTACAGGCACCGGCGAAAAGCTCGATGTTATCTGCCGCGTCAACGGCGGCGGCGTGACCGGCCAGGCAGGTGCTATCCGCCACGGTATTTCCAGAGCACTCCTTCAGTATGATGCAGAGCTTCGCCCCGCACTCAAGAAGGCAGGCTTCCTGACCAGAGACCCGAGAATGACCGAAAGAAAGAAGTACGGTCTCAAGGGCGCTCGCCGTGCACCCCAGTTCTCGAAGCGCTGAATTTTTACCGCTTACAAGACGAATATCAGCTCCCGGGCAGCATTGCTGTTCGGGAGTTTTTCTGCATTTTTGAAGGACTTTTTGCGCCCGGCGGCTTTTTTTGGAGGCAAACTCCCGAGTTTTCGGTTATTTCTTGAAAAATCAATGCGTTGTGATATAATTAATATTGAGAAATGAGCTTATAAAGGAGTGACTTGTTCGGAACAGAAAATATAACGGACATAAGAGAACCGAAGCCCTTGCTCTTTTGGCGCAGTGCGGCATATCAAGGAAAGGTAACAGGAAAATGAAAAGGCGGTTTATTTCTTTTGCACTCGTGTGTATTCTCTTGCTGATTTTTCCCGCGTGCTCATCGAAACAGAACAATGACTACGGAGGCGATCCTATGGAATTTAAAAGCTTTAAGCTGACGGAGAACAACTGCTCGGCACAGAACGCCGTGTATGAGGGCTGCAAAACAGAGGACGGAGTACATCTTGAGTATTATATGAGCTCGAACGACTGGGATAACGAGCTGTCCTGCTTTGTCGAATCCCGCGACATCATCCGCTCGGTTGACGGGGACGAGAATCTCTACCGCGAGGTGTGCGCCCTGTTCGGAAATTGCAGAATAGATGAATGGGCGGGCTTCCGAGGCGCAAATCCCCCCGACGTTCTCGATGGAAGCTCGATGAGCTTTTCTGCTGTCTTGGCGGACGGAACGGAGATTGAGGCGAGCGGGAGCAACAACTTCCCGAAAAATTACCAAACATTAAGAGCCGGGATTAACAGGCTGATAACCTCGAATAAAATAAGAAGCACCGAGTTTTCCGAAGGGAGCTATGCGATTTCGCTGCCCAAAAGCTGGGTAGGCGTAGTCAGCGCCGGTTTTTCGGAGGGCATGGTGGCGTTTTCCGTCGATAAAACGGACGGCGATGAGCTCACGTTCTTTATAATCGATACCGGCAACGGCTATTCCTCGGACTCCTACAAGGGCAGAGTGGAAGTGGGGCGGCTTGTTTCGGACGAAAACACCCTGTTTGTTACGGCGCGCGACCATTATCGGATAAACGCATACCCGGAAAAAGTTTCCGATGCCGCGCTGGCGCTTTGGGAGACCTATGAGAGCGACAAGCGAGCAATAATAGAAAGCCTGCACGGCATAAACGGGTATGAGCTTTATCCCGAGGACGGGTCTATTCTGCATGAGACCGACGCGCGGGATTTGGCGGATAAGGCGCGAAGCCTCTGGCTGACTCTGAATTTTGCGGGCGAGTATTCCGCCGGGGAGAAGCCCGTGACAATAAGATTCAGAAAGTATATTCCAATGTTTCCCCAATACCGGTATGTGACCACCATGGAAGAGGTCCGTAAAAATTTTTTAGAGGTCTTTTCCGAGGAACTTACAGATAAAATACTGAGCCAAGCTGTCGCCGACAGGGATTTGATAGAGCATAACGACAACATATATGTAGCATATAAGAAAAACGACGGCGAAGTCTCCTATAACAGCTGGATGCATCACGTCGAGGATGACGGCAACGGGAATTTCACGGTTGTTATGGCCGTAAGAAAACGCTCGGTTGACGATATCATCTATGTCAAGCTGCCGACAGGGAAAAATGCGGAGGGAAAGTTTGTGTTTACCGATTACCCCTATTGGGATAAATCAAAATAATCCTCGCGGATACACTCCGCAGGGAATGAAAAGTTTTCTTGTAAATCGCCGCTCTGCGTGATATAATCATATCGATAAAATTTTATCAAAGAGGGGATTTCTATGAAAACCGCAATTTACGGCGCAGGGTCGCTCGGCACCGTGCTCGGCGCATATCTCGCAAAGGCGGGCGTGGATGTCGATCTTATCACGCGCAACCGCGAGCACGTCGAGGCGCTCAACAGAGACGGCGCAAAGATAATCGGCACCGTCAATATGACAGTGCCCGTCCACGCGCTGACTCCCGACGAGATGACCGAAAAATACGAGCTGATAATCCTGCTGACAAAGCAGCTCGACAATGTCAATGTTTTAAAGAAGCTTCAGAAGAATATGACCGACGACTGCATCGTCTGCACGCTTCAAAACGGACTGCCCGAGCTCTCCGTCTCCGAGGTTGTCGGGGAGGACAGGACTATGGGCTGCACCGTCGCATGGGGTGCAACGCTCCACGGCAAGGGTGTGTCGGAGCTCACGAGCGAGCCCGACAGCATGAGCTTCGGTCTCGGCAGAATGAACGGTCAAAAGGACGAAAAGCTCATGCAGGTGAAGGCGCTGCTTGAGAAGATGTGTCCCGTTGAGGTCGAAGATAATTTCATGGGCGTGCGCTGGTCGAAGCTGCTCATCAACGCCGCGTTCAGCGGTATGTCTGCCGTTATCGGCGGCACTTTCGGCGACGCCGCGGAGAACAAGACCTCGCGTGTCTGCTGCCAGAATCTCATAAAGGAGTGCATCGATGTCGCCGCGGCTGCGGGCATAAAAATAGAGCCTGTTCAGGGCAAGGATATAGTGAGGCTCCTCGACTACAAGGGCAACGGCATAAAGAAAAAGATATCCTTTGCGCTCATCCCGATTTGCATCAAGAAGCACAGGCTCTTAAAGGCGAGTATGCTCCAGGACCTTGAAAAGGGCAAGAAGTGCGAGGTTGACGCGATAAACGGCGTTGTCTGCGCCTACGGCAGAAAGTACGGCGTGCCCACCCCCTATAACGACAAGGTCTGCGAGATAATCCACGGCATTGAGGACGGCAAGTATACATACACATTTGACAATATAAAGATGTTCTCAAATCTTCCCAAATAAGGACTGCCATATTCGGCGCAGAAAGTCGCTTTTTTGCCCGCTTGCAGTACCCTTGTACAGCTTCGGGGCAAAGAAACCGCCTTCTGCATCCGACTATGACAGTCCGAAAAGAGGTTGCAAATTCGGCGCAGAAAGTCGCTTTTTTGCCCGCTCACAGTACCTTTGTACAGCTTTTACAGTTAAACCGGCCTGTGGTTCATAGGTCGGTTTTTATGTTATTGCAAGGCACCCTTTATCTGTTCGGGTAATTGGGATTTGCAGAGCAGTTGCAAGAGGTACACCATAGAGGTGAGCTTTGTTCGCCCGCAAAATGCAGCGACTGACAAATATTGAACCGTGTAGGGGCGGATATTATCCGCCCGCGGTTTCTGCAGTAGCTTGCGGCTATTCACTTTGTAGGGGTCGGCGACTCGACGACCCTTTGACGCGTTAGCGTCACTGGAAATCTGTATATTTCGCCCGTGTCGTGTAATGCGCCTTCTGCTTGCGGCTTGCCCTCTGTGCCGCCTACGGCGGCAGCGGTGCGTCGAGTCGCCGCACCCTACAAAGGGGGATATTGAAAAATTAAACAGCCGTGAAAAACGGCGAATCCGTGCTATAACCCCTCAGTCTCGGCTTCGCCAAGCCGCCTCCCATACAGGGGAGTTGTAATTGCAGCTGCTCTGCAAATCTCAATTTATCAATCTGTATACACAACAAAAGTCCCGGCAGATATCACTGCCGGGATTTTTGTTGTTTTATGAATATTCCGTTAAAAGACAACGCGATTTTTTCAGTTCATTCCGGCGCTTCCGACTGCATCGAAGAGCCGCTGTATCTCGCTGTTTAAGGCCGCGTTCTCGGGAGACGAAAGCTCCGGGTCGCGCGCCACGATCTCCTTTGCCGCCTGCTGCGTCTCCTCGAGCGTGCCTCTGTCCTTCAGCATATCGGCAATCTTCATCTCCGGCAGACCGTGCTGACGCGAACCGAAAAATTCGCCCGGACCGCGCAGCTTGAGATCCTCGTCCGCGATTTTGAAGCCGTCCGTTGTAGTCTCCATGACCTTCATTCGCCTTTGCGCCGTGTCGTTTTGCGCGTCGGTGATAAGAATGCAGGTGGATTTATGTTGCCCGCGCCCGATGCGCCCTCTGAGCTGATGCAGCTGAGAGAGCCCGAACCGCTCGGCGTTTTCTATAACCATTATCACGGCGTTGGGCACATCGACTCCGACCTCGATGACCGTTGTCGAGACGAGCAGCTGCGTTTCGCCCTCGGAGAACGATTGCATAACCGCTTTTTTGTCCGCACTTTTCATCTTGCCGTGCATAAGCCCGACCGTATAGCCGCGAAAAGCTCCGTGCTGCAGCTCGTCTGCATATTTTACGGCGGAGGCAAGCTCCGTATCGTCCCCGTCGCCGTCTACAAGCGGGCAGATTATATAGCCCTGCCGCCCCGCGTCGAGGTGCTTCTTGACATAGTTGTATGCCCTTTGCCGAAGCTCGGAGGTCACGGCGTATGTCTCGATTTTCTGCCTGCCGGGCGGCAGCTCATCGAGCACGGAAATGTCCAATTCGCCGTAAATTATCAGCGCAAGCGTGCGCGGAATAGGTGTTGCCGACATGACGTAGAGGTGCGGATTTTTGCCCTTTTCGCCCAGCGCGTTTCTCTGCTCAACGCCGAAGCGGTGCTGCTCGTCGGTTATGACGAGCGCGAGAGATTTAAATTCAACGTCCGACTGGATTATGGCGTGAGTTCCTATGAGCAAATCTATATCGCCCGCCCTGAGCGCCTCTTTTTTTCGCCTTTTTTGAGCGGCGGTGTCCGAGCCGGTTAGCAGCTCGACTTTTATCCCGCAGCCCTCAAACAGCTTTAAAAAAGTCTTGTAGTGCTGCTCGGCGAGCACCTCGGTGGGCGCCATGAGCGCCGACTGCATTGAATTTTTTGCCGCCGAATAGACAAGCGCTGCGGCGACTGCGGTCTTGCCCGAGCCGACGTCACCTTGGAGCAGGCGGTTCATCTGCCTGCCGCTCATCATGTCGCGCATGGCCTCCTTGACCGCTCTGCGCTGTGCGCCGGTCGGGGAGAAGGGGAGAAGCGAGAAATATTCGTCGCTAAAATCTCTCTCTATAACCGCGCCCGCATTTTTCTGCGTCTGCGAGCGCATTTTTTCGAGCCCTAACTGCAATATCAGCAGCTCTTCAAATATGAGCCTGCGCCGCGCCTCCTCGAGATAGTCGGGGCTCTGCGGAAAATGTATGTTCCAAAGCGCGTCCGGCAGCTTCATCAGGCAGTATTTTTCGCGCAGCCAAAGCGGTATGGGGTCAACAAGCTCATCTTTGCACTGAGTCAGCGCCGTTTTCACGAGCTTTTCTATCATCTTTGAGTTTAAGCCGTGTGTCTGCGGGTATATCGGCCTTATCCTGTCTGCGCCCTCGGCAGGCTCTATCTCGGGCGAGCTCATCTCCTTGCGGTAGAGATTGCCGCCGACCCTGCCGAAGAACAGAAATTCGTCGCCCGCGGTGAGCTTTTCCGCCGCAAAGCGGCTGTTGAAAATGGTTATGCCCATTATGCCGCTGCCGTCGGTGATTTCCGTCTTGTAAAGCGTCAGACCTTTACGGATAAGATTCTTGCGCACGGGTGAGCCGACAATGCCCTTTATGCAGCAAAGCTCACCTATCTGCGCCTCGTTTATGCTTTTAATTTGACTCCAATCCTCGTATATTCTCGGATAGAGACGCACAAGGGCGTTGACATCAGAGACGCCAAGCCGCGACAGCATCGCGGCGCGCCTTTCGCCAACGCCCTTTAAGTATTTTATATCAGTATCGAGCTTCATCTTATTCGACCGAAATTATGAAATAATAGACGGGCTGACCGCCGTTTATGACGGAGACTTCGATATCCGAGCCGAACTTTGCGGTCAGCAGGGAGGCGAGCTCCTCTGCGTCCTCCTCGGAAGCGCCGTTGCCGTAGATGAGCGTGACAAGCGAAGAGCTTCCGCGCTTGAACAGGTGCTTTGTGACCTTGAAAGCCGCCTGAATGATGTTCGACTCTATAGTGGTTATCTTGCCGTTTTCCATGCCGAGTATCTGACCCTCTCTGACGGACTGCCCGTCAATCGAGCTGTCGCGCGCGGCGAAGGTGACAAGACCGGTAGAAACCTTTTCTGCCGCCTTCATCATCGTCAGATGATTCTCCTCCGCGGAGAGCGAGTCGTCAACATTGAGCAGAGCGGCAATACCCTGCGGAATGGTCTTTGTATGCAGTACGCGCACATCGCGGTCGGTCAGGGGATCGACCTGCTCCGCCGCCATAATGATATTCTTGTTGTTGGGGAGGATAAAGACGTGCTCTGCGGGGGTGGAGAGCACCGCCTTGAGCAGATCGTCTGTGCTCGGGTTCATCGTCTGCCCGCCGCTGACAATCTGATCCGCGCCGAGCTCGGAGAACAGCTCGCACAGACCTTCGCCGGACGCCACTGCGACATAGCCGAACGGCTTTGTCGGCTCGACTATCTTCATCGGCTCGGGCTGATTTTTCGGAGCGGCGCCCCATGCGGCGTTCTGATGCTCCTGATGCATATTCTCAACCTTGATATTGGTCAGCTGACCGAACTCAATGCCCTTTTGGATAGCCTTTCCGGGTGCGTTCGTGTGAACATGAACGGTTATATCCCTGCCGTCGTCCGTGACGGAGACACACTCGCCGATAGCTTCGAGATAGGCGCGCAGCTCGCGGATATCCCTGTCGTTATCGCGGCGGGAGATGAACTCCGCGCAGTAGGTGTAGCGGTTGTCCACGGGATGATCGTCCGCCTTTTCCTCGCTCTTTGCCTCTTCCGCTTCCTCGGCGTCGAGATTGACCTCCTTGCCGTGGAACACGTCGGACATGGCGGTGAAAATGCAGACAAGTCCGCTGCCGCCCGCGTCAACAACGCCCGCCTTTTTGAGCACGGGGAGGATGTTCGGCGTGTCGGCAAGGGCGGTCTTTGCGCCCTCAAGACCGATATCGAATACTTTTACTGCGTCCGTCTCGCCGTCGTTTACCGCTTTTCTTGCGTACTCGGACGCCGTGCGGATAACCGTGAGAATGGTGCCCTCGGTGGGCTTCATGACCGCCTTGTAGGCCGAGGAGCTGCCGTGCTCGAGTGCGGAGGCCATCGCTGCACCGTCAGCCTCTTCGAGCCCTTTGAGTCCCTTGGAAAATCCGCGGAAAATGAGCGAAAGTATAACGCCGGAGTTGCCTCTCGCTCCGCGCAGCAGACCTGAAGCCACGCAGCTTGCAACAGCCGAAACGTTCTCGCTGTCGTCCTTGACTCTGACCTCGCGTGCGGCGTTGGTTATTGTCATGGACATATTTGTGCCGGTGTCGCCGTCAGGCACGGGAAAGACGTTGAGCGCGTCTATCTCCTGGCGGTGAGAAGTGATTAATTGCGCCGCGTAGATAATTGCGTTGCGCAGAAGTGCTCCTGTGATTGTCATTAATTTTCCTCCCCCAAAAGCATTGCCGCTGTGCGGTCGATGCAAATCGGTTTTATTCGCTCTTCATTCCGTCAACATAGACATTGACGGCGTGGACTTCAAGCCCCGTAGCCTCTTCAACGGTGTATCTGACCTTGTTGACGATGCTCTGGCATATGGCGGATATGTTGACCCCGTAGGATACTATAATGTGCAGGTCAACAATAAGACCCTCTCCGTCCTTTCGTACATTGATGCCCTGGTCGGCGAAGTGACTGTTCTTTTTAAAGACGGAACGCAGACCCTGGCGCACGTTGCTGTTGGCCATGCCGGCAACTCCGAAGCAAGAGGATGCGGCGTTGCCGATAAGGGATGCAAAATAGGGCTGGGATATCTCGATAACGCCGAGATGATTTTCAAGTCTTATCAAGGAAAGTCCTCCTTTCAAAAATAAGAAGTAAGACTGTCTATCCATCTGATTATTATACTATAAAACCTTATACTAAATCAAGCTCTTTGAGAAATCTTGCGAGCGCATCCTGCCACGGGGGCAGACGGTCGAAGCCCGCGTAGTCGAGGCATTTCTTTGAAAGTCGCGAATTTTTCGGGCGCTTGGCCTTTGCGGGGTACTGCTCGGTGGTGCATGGGACTATCTCGGCAGTCTTTCCCGCCTGACGCATTATCTCTTTTGCGAACTGAGCCCAGGTGCAGAAGCCCTCGTTTGAGGCGTGGTATGTGCCGTATTTCTCGGTCTTTATCATGTCGCAGATGAGCCTTGCGAGGTCGGGCGTGTAGGTGGGCGAACCAGTCTGGTCGTCAACAACCGTCAGACTGTCGTGCGAGTCGGCAAGGCGCAGCATTGTCTTTACGAAGTTTCCGCCGTTTATTCCGAATACCCATGAGGTGCGTATGATAAAGTGCTTTTTGCATTTCTCCGCCTCTTTTTCGCCGCCGAGCTTAGTTATCCCGTAGATATTCTGCGGATTTTTCGGAGCGTCGGTTTCGAGCGGCTGAGTGCCGCTGCCGCCGAAAACATAGTCGGAGCTGATATAGACGAGCTTCGCGCCGATTTTTTCGCAGGCGAGGGCGATGTTTCGCGTGCCGTCAACATTGACCTTGCGGCAGGCGTCGCGGTCGTCCTCGGCCTTGTCCACAGCGGTATAGGCGGCGCAGTGGACGACTGCGTCGGGGCGAAGAGAGGTAATATATTCCTCCGTTGCCTTTTCGTCCGTTATGTCGAACTCTTCCCTGTCCGCGCCCACGGGCTCATCCCCGAGGGCGTTCAGGCGCTTTATAACATCGTAGCCGAGCTGTCCGTTTGCGCCCGTGACTAGTACCTTCATTGAAAAAACATCCTTTTTATCAGTTCTTGAGGCTCTGGAGCGGAGCGGGTATGCGCCCGCCGCGCGAAATCATTTTTGCGGGGGAAGCGGTGTTCAGCGGCATTATCGGACCCGAGCCGAGCAGTCCGCCGAAGTTCAGCTCCTCGCCGGCGCTCTTGCCTATGGCGGGAATGAGTCTCACTGCCGTCGTCTTGGAGTTTACCATGCCTATTGCCGCCTCGTCCGCGATAACGGCAGAGAGCACATCGGCCGTTGTGTCGCCGGGGACGACTATCATATCGAGGCCGACGGAGCAGACCGCCGTCATCGCTTCAAGCTTCTCTATTTTCAGTGTGCCCGCGCGTGCGGCGTCTATCATTCCCGCGTCCTCCGTGACGGGGATAAAAGCGCCGGAAAGACCGCCGACGTGCGAGGATGCCATGGTGCCGCCCTTTTTAACGGCGTCGTTGAGCAGAGCCAGAGCTGCGGTCGTGCCGTGGGCGCCGCACTGCTCGAGCCCTATCTCCTCGAGTATGTGCGCCACGGAGTCGCCGACTGCGGGCGTTGGCGCGAGGGAGAGATCGACTATGCCGAACGGCACGTCGAGCCTGCGCGAGGCTTCGCTCGCGATGAGCTGGCCGAGACGGGTTATCTTGAACGCGGTTTTCTTTATCGTGTCGGCAACGTCGGTGAGGTTGCCGTCAGGAATCTTCTTGAGTGCGCAGCGGACAACGCCGGGACCCGATACGCCGACATTTATCACGCTCTCCGGTTCGCCGGGGCCGTGGAATGCGCCCGCCATGAACGGGTTATCCTCGGGGGCGTTGCAGAATACGACGAGCTTTGCAGCGCCGATGCAGTTGTTGTCGGCTGTGAGCTCGGCTGTTTTTCTGATGATTTTGCCCATGAGCGCCACAGCGTCCATGTTTATGCCGGTCTTTGTCGAGCCGATATTGACGCTCGAGCAAACGTGCTCGGTGCGCGCGAGGGCTTCGGGTATGCTTTTGATAAGCGCCTCGTCGCCGGGGGCGAAGCCCTTTTGAACGAGCGCGGAGTAGCCGCCGATGAAGTTGACTCCGACGGCCTGCGCCGCCTTTTCGAGCGTGAGCGCATATTTTACGGGGTCGCCGCCGGACGCAGCCGCAAGCATGGCGATGGGGGTGACGGCGATGCGTTTGTTGATTATCGGCACGCCGTATTCCTTTTCGATCTCGCAGCCGACTCTGACAAGCTTTTCCGCCTTGCGCGCTATCTTGTCATAGACTCTGCGGCAGGAGTCGTCGATATCCTGCGAGCAGCAGTCGAGCAGGGATATGCCCATGGTGATTGTGCGTATATCTAAGTTTTCATCCTCGATCATGTGTATCGTTTCGAGAATGTCTCTGGTGTTTATCATAGTGAAAACTTCCTCTCAGAAAGTGCGTGGTTATACATGATACATCGAGTCGAAAACGGCCTCGTGCATAACATGGATATCGAGCCCGCGGTCTTGACCGAGGCGGCTCATTATATCGGAGAATTCGGACAGCGGCACGGAGCACTTCTCCGTGTCAACGAGCATTATCATGCAGAAAAGATCCTGCAAAACGCTCTGCGTCACTTCGGTTATATTCACGTTGAGCTCCGAGCATTTTCCGGATACCTCGGCGAGAATACCGATTATGTCCTTGCCCGTAACAGTCATTACAGCTCTCATTTTATTCGTCCTTTCCTGTGCGTTTTTCGGAATAGTATGTATACATTCAGTATCAAGATATTCTATCATATTTTATGTGTATCCTCAATAGCGGTTGAACAATTTGAATTTTTTTGTATTTAATACTGTTACTTAGTGAAAAAATATGTTATGATATTGTATACTTTAACCGTCATTACCGTGGAGGAAAAGCGATGCCGCAGAGAATAATCGACACTCATGTTCATACAGACAACTCACCGGACGGTCATCATTCGGCAATGTATATGTGCGAACGCGCCGAAATGGCGGGGCTTCGGGCGATAGCTTTTACCGACCATGTCGAGGCGGACGCTTACAGACGGGATCACTATGACCGTGTGGCGCTCCAGTCGTTTATAGACGTCACAAAGGCGCGCTCGGCATTTTGCGGCAAGCTGCTCGTGTGCGCGGGAGTTGAGCTCGGTCAGCCGATGTACGATGTAAAAACCGCCGAGGAAATACTTTCAAACCTACCCTATGATATGGTCATAGGCTCGGTGCACAATTTTAAGGACGAGCAGGATTTTATGTATCTCGATTATTCTCAATGGGATATAACCGACCTGCTCAACAGATATTTTGATGAGCTGATAAAGCTTTCGCGCTGGGCGAAGTTCGACACCTTGGCGCATATGACCTATCCGCTCAGATACATCGTCGGCGAGCACGGCATAGAGGTTGATATGTCAAAGTTTTCCGATAAAATTGATGAGATTCTGACTCTGCTCGTCGAAAACGAAAAGGCTCTCGAAATAAACACCTCGGGACTCAGACAGAAGCTCGGCACGACCATGCCCGAGGAGACTGTTGTCAGACGCTTTAAGCAGCTCGGCGGCGAATTTGTGACCGTCGGCTCGGACGCCCACTATGCAAAGGATATCGGCGCGGGGATAGATGTCGCCATAGAGATAGCGCAGCGCAGCGGCTTTGACTGCGTGACGCTGTTCCAGAACCGTATGCCCGTTCAGATTCCGATAGAGTGAAAAGAGAGGTGCAGTCATGATAGAACTCAGGGCAAACGCAAAAATTAATCTCTTTCTTGATATTTTGGCAAAGCTGCCGAACGGTTACCACTCGCTGTTTATGGTTATGCAGTCGGTCTCGCTTGCGGATATCGTGACGGTGAGCGAGAACGGCGAGGGCATTATCCGCCTGACCTGCTCAGAGCCCGCTTTGCCTACGGACAGCAAGAACATAGCCTACCGCGCGGCGCAGGCCTTCCTCGAAGAGGCGGGGCTCGTCGGCAGGGGCGTTGACATACATATTGAAAAGCATATCCCGTTTGAAGCAGGGCTTGCCGGCGGGAGCGCGGACGGCGCGGGAGTTATCGTCGGACTGGACAGGCTCTTTAAAACCGATATGGGAACGCAGAAGCTCTGCGATATCGGGCTTAAAATCGGCAGCGACGTGCCGTTTTGCATCTCGGGCGGCACCATGCTCTCCCAGCACACGGGCGGCATACTCTCCTGTCTTCCGCCGCTTAAAAGCTGTTTTGTCGTGCTCGCAAAGCCCGCAACGGGCGTCTCGACTGCGCGCGCCTACGGGGATTTCGATTCCGCGAACTATATATATCATCCGAACAAGGTCGGTATGCTCGACGCCGCCGCAAACGGCGATTTCGAGGGCATATGCCGTCACGCGGGCAACGTCTTTGAGCAGACGATAGAGGTGCCGGAGCGCGTGAGAATAAAGAGCATTATGCGCCGCTGCGGCAGCTCGCTTGCGCAGATGAGCGGAAGCGGCCCCACCGTTTTCGCCCTGTTCGAGTCGGAGAGCGACGCCGAAAAATGCCGCGACAAGCTCGAAAACAGCGGACTCGTCAAGAGCGTCCACCTGTGCAAAACCGCCGAGAGAGGCGTTGAACCGGTGAATGAGGTGTAAAGTGAAACAGCTTTACATTTGATTTGAATAAAAAGCCAAGACAGCGAACAGAGTGCTCTGTTCGCTGTCTTGGCTTTTGGAGAATAACAATGAAAAAACCGGAAAAGTTTGTAGTTGTCTTGTTTATGTACCCTGAGCGCCTACCATTTCATAGTGCTGCTGGGCGTCCTGAGGGATCATGCGGTAAATTTTGCCGTTGTCGTCAACGTCGACCATGCTTATCTGTATATCCGGCACAAGGGTGTGCAGGGCGGAGACGAAGTGCGAGCTTCTCTCTTTGGGGAAGCCGGTGACGATATCAACGGCGCCCTTCTTTTTGGCGATGACCGCGGCGAGAATAGCGGGGCTGTCGTTAAAATATACGCTCATTTGCGCGTTTTCGCTCCTCGCACATTCATAAAGCTCTTCAAGAACCGCGGGATCGGGGCTTACGCCGTCCCTCTCATGGAATACACTGAGAACCTCGAGCGGAACTCCGTACTGCTTGGCTATGACGGAGCCGGAGCGGATGAGCTGTTCGCATTTGCTCTGCGGAGTTACACAGACAAGAACACAGTTTTTGCTTTTCATCTTGCTGATGTCCTTTCGTAGTTGGTAGCCGTTTGGCTTTCCTTCCCTCTCGCTACGGTTATATAATACCATCGGATTGTGTACTGAATAGTAAAAATTCATTAAATCAAAGTAAAGAAAATTTGTACGAACCGTGAATAAGCGGGGTTGCGATATTTTTTTAAATATTGTATTATAAAGACGGAAGAAAAGCGGGCACAGAAATCATATGCTCCGTGCCGCTCGGAAAATGACAAAAAAGAGGGAACGAAATAAGAACAAAATAAAATGTAATATAAAGCGGATTGCTTTGTCTGTACGGGAGGTGCGATATGTACACTTTTGACGAAAAATTCAAAAAGGGCGCGGCGCGCGCGTTCAGGGCGCAGAACGGGATGACCGCATTTTTAGGCGGACTCAATAAGCTCCTGCCCGAGCCGCCGGCATTCGGAGAATGCAAAACAAAAGAGGAGGAGCCGACGGTTGCGCGCATTGCGGACACCGCCGGAGATCGCTGGTATCTCGGCTTTTCGGAGCAGAGCATAGTGCCGCGCGATGTCGGCGAAAAGGCATATTATATCGGCGGAAACCTGTCGCTGCCGCCGCGAAGGGTGCGCGGAGTGCTCGATGATATCAAGGTGCGGGTCATAGCGCTCAGCGACGGCGAGGGGAAGGCTGCGGAGATTTTCTGCGTCGTTGACTGCATAGGGCTTACGAATACCACGGTGCGGCGCATCCGCAGGGAGCTCGATTCATTCAGCCGAACCGATAACGTGGGGTATATAAATGTTTTCTCCACCCACGCGCACAGCTCGATAGACACCATGGGCATATGGAGCGTGACGGGAAAGAAATTTTTTAAAAACATATCGAAGCTGATTTCCCGCGGGCAGCCCGAGCCGAGCGTTGACGGAGAATTTATCGACCGCATAATCAGAAAAACCAAAAAGGCGGTTGCCGAGGCAGTCGGAAATATGGAGCCGGGGCGGCTCTATGCGGCGCAGATAGGCACGAACAGCATTGAAAAGCTTGAAAAATATTCGGATTCGGAAGAGAAGCCCTATGACGATATGAGTCTCGACGAGTACGGAATGAGAGACTTTCTCTTTGCCAAGCGGCCGCCGCGCGAATATTCGCCGCGCCTCAACCGCCTGCGCTTCGTGCCCGATAACAAGGCCTCCCGCCCGACCGTTCTGGCAAACTTCGGCGCGCACCCATATGCGAACGGCTTGAAGATAAAGAGCAACAAGGGCAATATGCTCTCCGCCGATTTTCCGTTCTATATGGAGCGCACGGTAAACGAAGCGGGCGAAAACTTCATTTTCTTCAACGCCGCAGTCAACGGAATATACCCGAGAAGAGCTGCGGGCGGAGTTAAAGAAGAGAACTTTACGCGCCAGACGGAGGCTCTCGGACGCGACCTCGGAAAGCTCGTGTTAGCCATGACAAAGGAGCGCGACGAGATAGAGAAGAGCCCTCTGCTCTCGCCCGAAAACAGCGGCGAAGCGTATAAAGACGCAGTCGAGAGGATAGGCAGAGGTTCGGCAAAGGAGCGCGAGCTCGAGCCTAAGCTTACCTCGGTGCATAAGAAGATTGCGCTCAGAGTCGATAATCCGCTCGAAAAAATGATAGGCAAGCTCGGCTTCGCGTGCTTCGATATGACCAGACCCGAAAAAGGGGTATATGAGCTTGAAACGGAGACGGGATATCTCGAGCTCGGCGGAGATTTCAAAGCAGTGCTCGTGCCCGGAGAGATAACGCCCGGACTTGTCAGCGGCACCGGCGATATGCTCGCGGAAAACAGTATAACGGGCGAGGCAAGCGATTTTAAGAGCATCTGCGATATTGTCGGCGGCGACACTGCGGTGTTCGGTCTTGCAAACGACGCACTCGGCTATATTATCCCCGATAACGACTACTGTATGTTCTTCGCAGGCTACGGAAAGCTTGCGGAAAAGCTGTTCTTCAAGGACTACGCCCACTATCAGGAGATGTTCTCCATCGGCGCACACACCGCGTCATCCTTCTCGGCAGGTGTCGAGGGCATGATGAAAAGCTTCAGAGAGCTGTCGGAAAAATAAAAATTTCCGGTCGCAACGCGTATATTTATTTTAAGTCCCGACAGATATGATGCTGCGGGACTTTTGTTGTATAATTTAAGCCGTGTGAGAGTATTAGACAAATTGGGATTTGCAGAGTCATTTCAAGAGGCACACCGTGCGGGCGAACTTTGTTCGCCACTACGGTGTATCACTTGAAATGGATTGCAAAATCCCTGTTTGCCAAGCTGATAAACTTGTATTTCCACACGCCTTTCGGTTTGCCGTACAACCTGCGATTTTGTGCGGCAGCAATGCAATAACATAAAAACCGACCTGTGAATCATAGGCCGGTTTAACTGCTTTGCGAACTCTCACTAAAGACCGAAAAATTTTACATTCCGCAAGGGGCGCGCTCCTTTTTATATATCCGATGCCGCCATGTCGTCCGCTATTCTTCTTGCAGCCGACTCGGGGGAAGAATCGTTGCGGATCTCCGCGTCCGCGCAATTTGAATATATCGGGTCGCGGGTCACAAACATCCGCTCGAGAGCCTCGCGGCTCTTTGAGAGCGGTCTGCCGTCGAGCGAGAGCAGTTCGAGCGCTCTTTTCAGATAATATATGCGCCCGTTGCCCTTGAGGGCGCGGACATTTTCGGGGTTCAGCACCGCACCGCCGCCCGTTGCGATTATCAGCCCTTTTTCTTTTGCTATGCTGCGTATCGCCTGAGCTTCGAGCTCTCTGAAATGTGCCTCGCCGTATTCGGAGAAAATATCGGGCACGCTCATTCCCGCCGCTTCTTCGACGAGCGAATCCGTGTCGACCGACTTTCGACCCGTGAGCCCTTCGAGCGCCGCCGCCACGGTAGTCTTGCCGCAGCCGGGCATACCGACGAGAACAACATTCTGCACATCGAGCGCGAGCGAACGGAAAACGCGCTCGATTTCTTTTTCGCCTATCTCAGCGGAGCAGAAATATTTCGCGCTCTGTGCCGCCTGCGCCACAAGCATATACAGCCCGCCCGAGCAGCTTATCCCGCGATCGAGCGCCTGCATGATAAGCTCGGTGCGCAGGGGATTGTATATCACGTCGAGCACCGCCTCGCACCGAGGAAAGCTGTCGAGCTTTACAGCCGAGCAGCCGTTATTCGGATACATTCCGACGGGCGTCGTGTTTATCAAAATCTCGCAGTCGGAGAGCTTTTCGAGATTTTCATAGTTGTATTCGCCCGAGCGGGAGACGACGGTTATCCTGTCCGCGCCGCAGTCCGCCGCCACGGCTCTTGCAGTCAACGAGGTGCCGCCGCTGCCTAAAACAACAACCTTTTTGTCCGCAAAATCAATGCCCGCGCGCGCAGCCATGGACTTGAAGCCGAAATAGTCGGTGTTAAAGCCGTGCAGTCCGTCCTGCGTTCTTATAACTGTGTTGACGCTGCCTATTTTCTGCGCCTCGGGGCTGATATATGAGCAGTAGGGCATGACCGTGCGCTTATAAGGGATAGTCACGTTGAACGCGTCAAAGTCTCCGTTTTCCATAAACTCGCCGACCCTGTCTCTCGGCAGACTCACCAATTCATACGAATAGAGACCGAAGGCCTCGTGAATTAGCTTCGAGTAGCTGTGACCGAGTTTTTCGCCTATGAGTGCGCACTTCATTTCAGACCTCCGAGTAGCTGCCGAGGAATACGAACTGCTCAGGGCCTCTTGAAAGCTCGTCGAGCAGAGCGAGAACGGCAGGGGAATAGACGGACGCTTCAATATCAAAATAGAACATAAATTCAAAGTCGCTGCCGGCTATCGGGCGGCTCTCAAGCTTTGTGAGGTTGAGCCCGAGGACGGAGAACTTCGAGATGAGCGAATATAGCGCGCCGGGTCTGTGCGGCAGTGAAAGCATGAGGCTTATCCTGTCCGCACCGGGGAAAATCATGGCTTTTTTGGAGATGCAGATAAAGCGCGTGAAGTTGCCGTCGGTGTTCTGCACCCGTGTATCGAGCTTCTTGAGCCCGTAGAGATTTGCGCAGTTGGCCGATGAAATCGACGCGGCGTCGTGCCTGCCGCTCTCGCGCAGCAGCTTCGCCGCGGCAGCGGTGTTGCCGCATACCGTGACTTTTATTTCCGGGTGCGCCTTGAGAAATTCCGAGCACTGGCCTATGGCCTGCTCATGCGAGAAAATCTCTTTTATATCCGAAAGCTCCGTGCCCGGCAGCACGAGCAGTGAGTGGTCAACCTTTAGCTTTATGCTTCTGACTATGTGGAAACGGTAGTTTTTCATCAGGTCATAGACCTCGTTTACCGTGCCGTAGGTGCTGTTTTCGATAGGGAGAATGCCGTATTCGCAGAGCCCCTGCTCTACGGCGGCGAACACACCCTCAAAATTCCTGAAATATGAGACGGACGGGGAGATAAAAAGCTTGTCGCAGGCGAGCTGAGAGTATGCGCCCTCAACGCCTTGGCAGGCCACGGTGCCGTGCTTTGGGAAAATCGGCGGAGTGTTTTGAAGCGCCTCGGTTATGCTGCCGGAGACAGTTCCGCCCTTTGCGGTCAGCCTCTCCTGATAAGAGCGGCTGACATCCATGAGGGTCGAGAAAAATGTGCGGGCATAGTCCTCAAGCTCTTCTCCCGCGCCTGCCGCCGCAGCGGCCAGAATTTCACGCTCTCTGCCCTGCTGGAGCACGGGGAGATTGTTTTCCTTTTTGTATTCCGCAATATTTTTTACTGTGCTCATTCTCTTTTTAAAAAGCTCGAGCAGCTGTGCATCTGTTTCGTCAAGCTCTTTTCTGTAGTCAGCGAGTTCCATTTTTGCCATCTCCGTTTGAGTTTATTTGCCGAGCACCATGTCTAAAACGGTCACTGCCGCCGCCGCTTCAACGCAGGGAACTGCGCGAACCGCGATGCACGGGTCGTGCCTGCCTCTTATTTCAAGGCGCGTTTCCTCGAGCGAGTCGAGGTCAACGCTTCTCTGCGGCAGACCGATAGACGGCGTGGGCTTGAATGCCGCCCTGAAGATTATCGGCATTCCGCTCGTGAGTCCGCCGATTATGCCGCCGTGGTTGTTTGTTACCGTTTTTACGGTGCTGTCAATGAGGCAGTAGGGGTCGTTGTGGACGCTTCCCGTCATATCCGCAGCGGAAAATCCCGCGCCGAACTCTATCCCGCGAACGCCGCCAATGCCGAATATCATTGACGATATGCGGCTCTCCGCCGAGCCGAAAATCGGATCGCCAAGCCCCGCACCGAGTCCCGTTACGGCGCACTCGACTATTCCGCCCACGGAGTCGAGCGACTCCTTAGCCTCGAGTATCTTCTTTATCATCTCTTCGCCCGCCGTGTCGTCTATTGTGGGGAAGAGCTTTGCTTTCAGCTTTTCAAAAATTCCGTTGTCCGGGTCGCAGGGGTCAAAAGGCGTGTCGTCGATCCCCGCCGCGCGAGAGAGGTGGGCGGCGACATTTATGCCCTTTCGTGCGAGTATCTGTTCGCTTATCGCGCCCGCGACGCAAAGGGGAGCGGTCAGCCTGCCCGAAAACTGCCCGCCGCCGCTTCGGTCGTTCGCGCCGCCGTATTTGACGAACGCAGGGTAGTCCGCATGGGACGGGCGGGGGACGTTCTTCATGTTTTCATAGTCCGAGGGACGGATGTTGCCGTTTTTTATTATCGCGCAGAGCGCCGCGCCCGTGGTTTTGCCGCCGAGCAGACCGCAGAGAAATTCGGGTCTGTCCTCCTCCTTGCGCGGAGTGCTCCAGGCCTTGCCGCCCATTCTGCGGCGCATGAAATTCATTATCCGCTCCTCGTCTATCGCTTCGCCTGCGGGCAGTCCCTCAATGACAACGCCGACCGCGCTCGCGTGCGATTCGCCGAACACCGTGAGCTTTATGTTCTGTCCGTATTCAGATGACATCCGCCTTACCTCCCAGCTTTTTATAGTCCTCGAAGAAATCGGGATAGGATTTATTCACCGCCTGCGCGTCTCTTATTATAACGGGGCTTTCGCATATGCAAGCCGCGACTGCCGCCGCCATGACAATGCGGTGATCGTTGAAGGAATTGACTTTGCCTCCCGCAAGAGTGCCCGTGCCGTGAACGGTCAGGGAATCGGGCGTGCTTTCGGCGAAACCGCCGAGTGAAGTTATCATTTTTTCGACCGACTCTATGCGGTCGCTCTCTTTTATTCGAAGCCGCGCGGCGTTAGTAAACACCGTGTCGCCGTGAGCCGCGCAGGCCGTCACGGCGAGGGTCGGGAAAAGATCGGGGCACTGCGAAATATCTACGGTAATGCCGAAAAGCTCGCTTTTGCAAACCGAAACCGAGCTGCCGCATTTTATATCGGCGCCGAAGGCCTTTAAAATATCCGTTAAGGCGCGGTCGCTCTGTCGGCTGTCAAGTGACAGTCCTGTTATTTCCGTCTCCCCGCCGAGTGCGCCCGCGCACAGGAAGAACGCGGCGTTTGACCAGTCGCCCTGAACGCGCGGTGAATCGGGCTCGATATATTTCTGCGGAGCTTTTATTTTATATCCGCTTGAAGTTTCTGATATACAGACGGAAAAATCTCTGAGCACATCTAAAGTCATGTCGATATATCCGACCGACTCGCGTCTGCCCTCGATTATTATTTCGCTCTCTCCGTCGAGCAGAGGCAGGGCGAAAAGCAGCCCCGATATGAACTGCGAGCTGATGTTTCCGGGTACTCTGAACACGCCCGAATGAAGCTGCCCCGATACTTCTGTCGGCAGCCTGTCGGCGGAAATTACCGCGCCGTTTTCTCTGAGCGCGTCGGTGAGCGCCGACATGGGGCGCTCGGGCAGTCTGCCGCGCCCGACGAACCTTGTGTTTATTCCGAGCGCCGCGGCAACGGGGAGCAGGAAACGCAGAGTCGTTCCGCTCTCGCCGCAGTCGAGAACGCCGCCGTCATGCAGCTCGTTAAGGCAGCGGAAAGTCGCGCGAGTGTCCTCCGAGGTGCAGAGCGATTCGGAAATTTTGCTCCCCGCAAGAGCGGTCGCCGTCATCAGCCTGTGTGCGTGCGATTTCGAGGGCGGAGCCTCAAGAGAGCCCCGCAGTTTTCCCGGTGTTATCCTGATATCCATGGCGTCCTCCGTCAGAGAGAATATATGCTTTCGAGCTCGTTCGGGTCTGTATTATATAAGATACATTCGCCTATTTTTGTCGGCAGAATAAGATTTATCCCCGCCGAGCTGCGCTTCTTGTCGCGCTGCATGACGCTTGCAAGCTCATGCAACGAAATGTCCGTCGAGACGGGCAATCCGTTTCGTTCCAGAGCCTTTTTAACGCGCTCGGAGATATCTTCTTTGCAGACTCCGAGCTTCTGCGCCGCGAGGCAGGCGCGAACCGTGCCTATCGCCACCGCATGGCCGTGCGAGACGGCAAAATCGCTGCACCGTTCTATAGCATGGCCGAGCGTGTGGCCGAGATTGAGCTTCTGACGCTCTCCGAGGTCAAACTCGTCGCGCGAAACTATATCGCTTTTTATCTCTACGCAGCGGCGCACGATGTTTTCTATATTGCCCTTGACGTCGCCTAACTCGAAAATTTCAAAGAGACTTTCGTCCGCGATTATTCCGTATTTTATGCTCTCCGCCGCGCCGTCCGCAAAGAGGGCGTCGCTCAGCGTAATAAAGCAGTCGGGGTCGCAGAGCACGAGCGACGGCTGGTGAAATGCCCCGGCGAGATTTTTGCCCTCCGGGAGATTGACGCCCGTCTTGCCGCCCACGGAGGAATCGACCGCCGCCAAGAGAGTGGTGGGTATCTGAACGAATCGCACCCCGCGAAGATAAGCGCTCGCCGCGAAGCCCGTCACGTCGCCGACTATTCCGCCGCCGAGGGCTATGAATATGTCGCTTCGCGTGAGATTTAAGCCTGCCGCAAACGAGAGAATGTCGCCGACGGTCTTTAGGCTCTTGTGCTCCTCGCCGTCCTCAAAGACGAACTTTTCGCACTCTATTCCCGCACTTTTCAGCGAGTCGAGCGCGGCCTTTGAATACAGCCCGTCCACCGTGCGGTCGGTTATCAGCAGCGCCCTGTCAGCGCCCGTGTGTTCTTCTATAAGCTCTCCGGCTCTTTTCAGTATTCCGCGCTCTATGAGTATGTCATATTGCGTCGATGCCGTGACTTTTACGCTCTGCATTGCGCTCCCTCCCGTTTTATCCGCAGACGGCCTTTCTCTTTGTGCCGTCCTCGAGCAAATTCTCAAGCTCGGCTCTGTCGTTTGCCGCTATTGCGTCGCGGTATTCCTTCAGATTATTTATAATATTGTCTATTTCGTTTAAAAGATTGTCGCTGTTTTCAAGAAAAAGCTCGCTCCACATTTTGGAGTTGAGCGACGCTACGCGCGTCATGTCCTTGTAGCTGCCCGCGCTCATGCCCGTGTGCTCGAGAGCCGTGGGACTCTTTATATATGCGCTTGCCACAACGTGCGCGAGCTGCGAGGTGTAGGCGATTATCCTGTCATGCTGCTCGGGGGAGACAACGGTTATGCTGCCGAAGCCTATCGAGAGAAACATATTTTTTATCTCGTGCAGCAGCGCAATATCCGTCCCGCCGTCCGGGGTCAGAATCATCGAGGCGTTGTTGAAAAGCATACCGAACGAGCTGTCAAAGCCCCATCTCTCCACGCCCGCCATCGGGTGTCCGCCGATGAATTCAAAGCCGTGAGCTTTTGCGAGCTCGTGGGCAGGTGTAAAGACATACCGCTTTACACCCGAGCAGTCTATAACGACCGCGCCCTTTTTGATTATATCCGCCTTGCTTCGAAGAAATTCTACGGTGGATTCGGGATAGAGCGCGAGTATTATCCTGTCGCACTGCGCGAGAATGCCGTCCGTCAGCTCCTCGTCTATAGCGCCGACAAGCTTCGCCTTCAGCATTACGCTCTCGTTTATATCAAAGCCGAAAACCTCGCTGTCCGTGTTATCCTTGAATGCCTTAGCCATTGACCCGCCTATGAGTCCGAGCCCTATAACCGCTGTTTTCATAATTATTATATCCTTTCGACAGACTGTTGGCAACCTTACATTTTATATGCGAACGGGCGTATGCTGTTGACGCCCTTGACCACATCCTCGAACGCCTCCGGGGTCAGCGACTGCGGACCGTCGCAGAGCGCGTGCTCGGGGTCGTTATGAACCTCTATGATAAGTCCGTCCGCGCCGGCGGCAGTGGCTGCAAAGGCCATGGGCTTTACAAGTCTCGAGATACCGGTGGCGTGGCTGGGGTCTACTATTATCGGCAGATGCGAGAGCGTCTTGACAGCGGGAACGGCGGAAACATCGAGGGTGTTTCTGGTGTAGGTCTCAAAGGTTCTGATTCCGCGCTCGCAGAGTATAACATTCATGTTGCCGCCCGCCATGATGTATTCGGCGCTCATGAGCAGCTCCTGCAGGGTGTTTGCAAGTCCGCGCTTGAGAAGAATGGGCTTGTCCGTGTGTCCGAGCTGCTTTAACAGCTCGAAATTCTGCATATTGCGCGCGCCGACCTGAATTACGTCAACCTCGTCGAACAGCGGCAGCTGGGATAAGTCCATAATCTCGGTGACTATCGGCATACCTGTCAGCTTCTTAGCCTCGAGCAGGAGCTTTAGACCCTCCGCGCGAAGTCCCTGGAAGGCGTAGGGTGAGGTGCGGGGCTTGAACGCGCCGCCGCGGAGCAGCGTGGCGCCGGCTTTCTTGACGGCCTGCGCAATTTTGCAGACCTGCTCCTCCGACTCGACCGAGCAGGGTCCTGCGATTATCTGAAAGTTGCCGCCGCCGATTTTAATATCCTGCTCTTTGTCTATGACAACCACAGTGTCCTCGGGGTGGAACTTTCTGTTCGCGTTCTTGTAAGGCTCCTGAATGCGCTTGACATCCTCGACAATATCGAGAGCCTTTATAAGGTCGATGTCTATGCCCGAAGTGTCGCCGACAAGTCCGAGCACGGTGTTGTGCGCGCCCAAGCTGCTGTGGACGGTGATGCCGAGGCTTTCGAGCCAATTGACAAGATTGTCGCGCTGATCTTCGTTGAAATTTTCTCTAAGAATAACTACCATTGTTTTTTCCCTCCGGTAAAAGTTTATAAAATAAAAAATCCCCGCAGCGTTTAACTGCGGGGGAATTGCCGAATACCGTGCGCCTTATGCGCGGCTCTGTGCTGTCATTTCCCTGTCTGCGGTCAAACGCAAATAAGCCTTACCGTAAAAGTAGGTAAAGCTAAAGTAAGGGAAATATTTTGCTGTCAGTTTTGCTGAAAGCTCCATAGTAATGACCTCACAAGTTGTTGTTTCTATGATAACAGCATAAAAAGCGTTTGTAAATAGAAAATCGCAAAAAAGTCACGCGAAAGCGGAAGTTTGTTGAATCTCTATAAAAACATTGCGGATTTTTTCGGTCCGGACTGTAAAAAACATTTGGATTTTGTGCGGAAAATGGTATAATTATGTCAAAGAGAAACGGAGGGATACATATGAAAAACGAACTTTCTCAGATAATATCGCAGTCGCGCTCGCTCGTATTTTTCGGCGGAGCGGGTGTTTCGACGGAGAGCGGGATACCGGATTTCCGCAGCGTGGACGGACTTTATAATCAAAAATACGACTATCCGCCCGAGCAGATGCTCAGTCATACTTTTTTTGAGCGCAAGACGGAGGACTTCTATCGCTTCTACCGCGATAAGATTCTGTCCTATGCCGTTTCGGCGAAGCCGAACGCCGCGCATAAGAAGCTCGCCGAGCTGGAGGAAAAGGGTATACTCTCGGCCGTTGTGACTCAGAATATTGACGGTCTGCATCAGGCGGCGGGGAGCAAAAACGTGTTCGAGCTGCACGGAAGCGTGCTCAGAAATTATTGCACGCGCTGCGGAAAGAGCTATGGTGTTGATTATATGATAAAAAGCGAGGGCGTGCCGCATTGCTCCTGCGGCGGGATAATAAAGCCCGACGTTGTGCTATATGAGGAGGCACTCGATGACAGAACCGTGCGCGGTGCAGTCAACGCGATAGCCTCCGCCGACACGCTGATAATCGCGGGGACGAGCATGGTCGTCTACCCCGCGGCGGGGCTTGTGAATTACTTTGACGGAAAGCATCTTGTTGTGATAAATATGAGCCCGACTTCGGCGGATTCTCGCGCCGATTTGCTGATTTGCGGCAAGGTAGGCGAGGTGCTCGGAGGGGTGGAAATATGAAACCGGAATTTGAAAGCGGGCTTGAAAAGGCGCTCGACGAGCTTGAAGCCGTGACCCCGCTAAAGCCGTTTAACTGCGGCAGGCTCTGTTCGGCGCGCTGCTGCTCGGGCGATGAAAATGACGGAATGGGTCTGTTTCCGGGCGAAGAAGAGCTGCTTAAAGACTGCGCGGATTTTGAAATAAAAAAATCAGAGGGTAACTTCGGCGAGCCTGTGCTTGTCTGCCGCGGCGAATGCGACAGGCGCAAAAGACCGCTCGCGTGCAGGATATTCCCGCTGTTCCCGCTTGCACTCGAGAACGAAAACGGGACGGTGATAGTGCCCGTGCCCGATCCGCGCGCGGTGATGTGCCCGCTGCTTTTTGCCCCCGATAGAATCGACCGCCGATTTTACAGAGCCGTGCGCCGCGCCGGAGAATACCTACTGCGTGACGAGGACACCCGCCGCTATCTTTTGGACCTCAGCGCCGAGCTCGGGGATATAGCAGAGCTTGCGGAGAAGCTGTGAAACAGAGTTTTTAATTGAGCTGGCGAACCCCTCAGTCTCGGCTTCGCCGAGCCAGCTCCCCTGCAGGGGAGCTGTCACGAAGTGACTGAGGGGTTGCCGGAAAGGCCGAGCTTTACACTCTCCTCCGGACGGGAGAATGCTTAGAATCCGAAAAATTCAACCGCCGCAAGGAAATTCCCTGCGGCGGTTTGCATACATATATATTATGTTATTTTACGCCTGCGGCTCTCTTGAGCGCGTCAACCTTGTCGGTGTGCTCCCAGGGCAGGTCTATATCGGTTCTGCCGACATGGCCGAGGGCGGCTACCTGACGGTAGATCGGGCGGAGAAGATCGAGCTCTTTTATTATAGCGGCGGGACGAAGGTCAAATACCGTGTTTGCCGCGGCCGCTATCTCGGAGTCCGGGATAACGCCCGTGCCGAAGCTGTCGACAAAAACGGAGACGGGCTCGTCAACGCCAATGGCGTAGGCTATCTCGACCTCGCACTTGTCCGCAAGACCTGCGGCAACGATGTTCTTCGCCATGTATCTTGCGGCGTATGCCGCGGAGCGGTCAACCTTTGTCGGATCCTTGCCGGAAAATGCGCCGCCGCCGTGGCGTGAATATCCGCCGTAGGTGTCAACGATTATCTTTCTGCCGGTAAGACCGCTGTCGCCGTGCGGGCCGCCGGTAACAAAGCGCCCGGTGGGGTTGATGAATATCTTCGTGTTCTCGTCCATCATATCGGCGGGGATTATCTCGCGGATAACGGCTCTTTCGATATCGCGGCGGAGCGTCTCGGTCTCGATATATGCGGCGTGCTGAGACGATATGACGACCGCTTCGATTCTCTGCGGCTTGCCGTCCTCGGAATACTCGACCGTGACCTGAGTCTTTCCGTCGGGTCTGAGGTAGGGGAGAGTGCCGTCAACGCGAACCTTGGTCAGCTGAGCGGCAAGCTTATGCGCAAGCGATATGGGCATGGGCATGAGCTCCGGGGTTTCGCGGCAGGCATAGCCGAACATCATTCCCTGGTCGCCGGCGCCCTGTCTGTCAACGCCCAAAGCGATGTCGGGCGACTGCTTGTCAATGGTTGTAAGTATCGCGCAGGTGTTGCCGTCGAAGCCCTTTTCGGGGCCGTCGTAGCCTATGTCGCAGATAACCTGACGCGCTATCGAGGGAATGTCAATTTTGGCGCTTGTGGTTATCTCGCCCATTATCATGACAACGCCGGTAGTGCAGCAGCACTCGCAGGCGACTCTGCCGTTCTTATCCTCGGCGAGTATGGCGTCAAGAATCGCGTCGGAGATCTGGTCGCAGATTTTGTCGGGATGTCCGCCTGTTACGGACTCGGAAGTGAAAAAGTAGTTTGCCATGTTTAGTCCTCCTTCTGGCAATAAAAAAAGCGCTCGGCGAAACCGCTAAGCACTTCTGGGCGATGCGGAGTTCTTCCGCCGCCGGCCTTATCTTTCGGTCTGCACCGCAGGATTTAGCACCTTAAATAATTTCAGGTTGCCGGGCTTCACGGGGCCTGTTCCCTCAGCCGCTCTTAATAAGGAAATATTAAATTTCGGTTGCCATTCTACTCTATCCGACAAGTATTGTCAATAGCTTTTTGGAATTTTTAAGCTAAAAATAAATTTTTGCGGTGAAATCACAAAAGACGCGCCGATTTACCAGCGGAAAAATAAAATCAAAAAACACTTGCATTGTCGGGCACTTTATGCTAAAATATCTAAGCATTTGTTATCCGTCACACTTCGATGACGGGGTTTAATGCCGAAGCGGTATGACCGCACCACATTAAAGCGGGCGCTCCTCTTTCATCTAATTTGTTACGAACGTCTGAAAATTAACGGAGGAATATAAAATGGACGCACTCAAAGTTATTGCACAGGACTCGCTTAAAACAGGCGACGACATCCCCCAGATCAATATCGGCGACACCGTAAAGGTTTCCGTTAAGATCCGCGAGGGCGAGAGAGAAAGAATTCAGGCTTTCGAGGGAACGGTTATTGCTCGCAAGGGCTCGGGCGTTTCCGAGACTTTCACCGTACGCAGAGTTTCCTACGGCGTCGGCGTAGAGAGAGTCTTCCCGGTACATTCACCCAATGTCGCTAAGGTTGAGCTTATCAGAGGCGGTAAGGTTCGCAGAAGCAAGCTCTATTACCTCAGAGACAGAGTCGGTAAGGCCGCAAGAGTTAAGAGCCAGGTCAAATAATTGTGCGAATGAGGGTGTAACATTTATTTGTTACACCTTTTTTCACTTTAAACGGGGTTTGCAGGGCAATGCGCAGAGTCGAGGAATATTGGTTCAAATTTGAATATCCTGCCGCGCTCTCGCAGGAGACGGACGCAGCAGAGGAGACACCGGAGCGCTGCCGAAAGCAGTGGAAAATCGTCTATGACGCGGTTGCCACGCTCGAAACGGCGGTCATTATCCTCATACTGCTGTTCTCGCTCGTGTTGAGACCTGCCGCGGTTATCGGCAACTCAATGCTTCCGAGCTTCAACAGCGGCGACAGGGTCGTGTGCCTGCCCGAAATTTCGGGCTACGGGCGCGGGGATGTTGTGATAATCTCCCACGCAACGCGCATGGACGAGTCGATAATAAAGCGCGTTATCGCAGTCGGCGGAGATACGGTGGACATAGATTTCTACAAAGGCACCGTCAGCGTCAACGGTCAGGAGCTCGTCGAGCCGTATGTCGGCACGCCGACAAATTTGAGCTACGATATGAAATTTCCCCTTACCGTTCCCAAAGGCAAGCTGTTTGTCCTCGGAGACAACAGAAACGACTCCATAGATTCGCGCTCCACCGATATCGGCCTTATCAACGAGAACAAGGTTCTCGGCAAGGTGATTTTCAGGTTCTACCCGTTTAATAAGATAGGAATAATAAAAAACTGAGCCGCAAGGCTTTAGATTTGAAGGCGGACTGTTATGCAGGAAAATAATGAGCTTCAAATGAATACAGACAATGAGCTTCAAACGAATGTTGCGGAGCAGGCTCCCGTTGCGAAAAAGCCGAAGGATCCGAAGCTTATAAGCAATATCTATGATATCGTCTCCGTCATTGTGTCGGCGGTTGCGGTGATAGCTATTGTCTTTACCTTCGTCACCCGCGTGCTCGTCGTGTCGGGCGCGTCCATGAATCCGACGCTCAATAACGGCGATACCGTGGCGATAAGCTCGCTCAAGCGCTCATTTGATTACGGCGATATAGTTATCGTCGCCCAGCCCAACGCCATGCATAAGACGCTGATAAAGCGCGTTATAGCGGTCGGCGGCCAGACGGTGGATATAGACAGCGAAAAGGGTATAGTCTATGTCGACGGCAAAGCGCTCGACGAAAAATATACGCTCGAGCCTACATATTCCCGCGGCAATATAGAATTTCCCGCGACCGTGCCCGAGGGTATGCTCTTTGTCATGGGCGACAACAGAAATGACTCGACGGACAGCCGCATGAGAGTTGTCGGATTTATCGACGAGAAGTACATCATGGGCAAGGTCATCGGCAGGATAATGCCGTTCGGTCAGTGGGATGTTTACTATAATTTTCATCCGGACGAGGGCAAATAATCCTGCCCGCTCGGCAATATGCAGTTAAGACGCAGCTTCGGCTGCGTTTTTTGCTTGTAAAGATAAAGTTTTTTTGATATACTCATTTAGTAGAGCCAATTTATATACGGCGCACGGAGTACGGGCGCATACAGTCCCAAGGAGGGAGAATTTTGGAAAACGGAGATCTTTATGTCCAGTGGTTTCCGGGTCATATGGCCCGGACGCGCAGACAGATAAAAGAGAGCCTGCCGCTCGTTGACGCGGTGGTCGAGATAGTTGACGCGCGTGTGCCCGTGAGCAGCCGCAACCCCGAGCTGCCGGAGCTTATAGGACAAAAGCCGCTCATGGTCATTCTCAATAAGTGCGACCTCGCCGACGAAAACGCGACGCGCCGCAGGATATCCGAGCTCGGCAAGCAGGGCGTGACGGCTATTGCCGTTGACTGCCGCTCGGGCAAGGGCTTAAACGCCTTTGCGCCGACCGTCCGCCGTATGCTCGCCGATAAAATCGAGGTGAACGCTCAAAAGGGCATGGCGGGCAAGCCGCTTCGCCTGATGGTAGTGGGCATACCCAACACGGGAAAGTCCTCGTTTATCAACCGCATGGCGGGCAAGAACAAGGCAAAGGTTGCGGACAAGCCCGGAGTCACGCGCCAAAATCAGTGGTTCGGCATAGGAAACGGCATCGAGCTGCTCGACACGCCCGGCGTGCTCTGGCCGAAGTTCGACGACCCGGACGTGGGTCTGCGCCTCGCGTTTATCGGCTCGGTCAAGGATACCATACTCGACATCGAGCTTATCGCGGCGCGGTTTTTAACGATAATGAACGAAAACTATCCCGAGCGGATAAAGGAGCGGTATAAATTGGAATTTTCGCCGGAGAGCGAGGAATTTGAACGCCTTGAAATGCTTGCGAGAAAGCGCGGTATGCTGATAAGCGGCGGCGAGCCGGACACGGAGCGCGCGGCGGTCATGCTCCTCGACGAGTACCGCGCGGGCAAATTGGGCAGAATAACGCTCGACTGATTATATAAAAAGAGAGGGATATCATGAAAAAGAAATCAATTCTCAGAGTAACAGCTCTTATTGCGGCGCTGCTCATGCTCTGCGCCTGTCAAAAGGCGGTGCCCGCCGGCGGAGAGGCGGAAAACACCTCCGAAAGCGCAACTGCGGACTCCCGCGAGCCTGTCAGCGTGAACATTCTCGCCGTGGGCGACAATCTCATTCACGGCGTAATATACAATCAGGCGCACGCCCGCTCGACAACAGGCGGCTATGATTTTACATATGCCTATAAAAATATCGCCTCCACCGTCGCAAGCGCCGATATAAGCATAATCAATCAGGAGACTATAATCGACCCCGAGAAGGCTCCGAGCACCTATCCCTGCTTCAACTCTCCGACGGAGCTCGGCGACGAGATGGTGAAGATAGGCTTCGATGTTTTTAATATCGCGAACAACCACTCGCTCGATAAGGGCGAGAGCGGGCTGAGAAACGCCATAAAGTTCTGGAAAAGCAAAAATGTTGTTTTCTGCGGGGCTTATCTCGACGAAGAGGACTACAAAACAATTCCGACTAACACCGTCAAGGGTATAAAGTTCGCCTATGTCGGACTTACGGAGCCCACCAACGGCTTGAGCCTGCCCGAGGGCAGCGAGACGATACTTATGCTCGGCGCGGATGAGGACAGGATAGAGAAGCGCGTCAAGGCGGCGTCCGAGATAAGCGACATGACGGTAGTCAATGTCCATTGGGGCGAGGAGTATACCCATACGCCGACGGAGCGCCAGCGTGAATTGGCTCAAAAGCTCGCCGATTGGGGCGCGGATATAATTGTAGGCACGCATCCTCATGTCATTCAGCCCGTCGAATATGTGACCGCCGCGGACGGCAGAAAAGTGCTCGTCATCTATTCGCTCGGCAACTTTATTTCCGCGCAGGACAGAGGCCCGAGAATGCTCGGCGGTATGATGCACATAACCGTCACCAAGGACTATCAAAAGAACACGACCGAGGTGACTGCGGCGAAGTTCACGGGCACGGTCACTCACTATGACTCGGGATTTTCCAATGTTCGCGTTTATAACCTTGCCGATTATACCGACGCGCTTGCGTCGCGCCACGGAGTGCGCTCGACAACGCCGTCTTTCAGTCTCGATTATCTCAACTCGCTGCTGCGCGATGTTGTAAGCGAAGAATTTTTGGAGGGCTGAAATGGCTGAAGAAATCGACCGCTATTATTATGAAAGAACCGCCGCGGAGCACGGATTTATGTGTGTCTGCGGAATAGACGAGGCGGGGCGCGGACCTCTTGCGGGTCCCGTCTTTGCCGCCGCCGTGATACTGCCCGGGGACTATGTTATAGAGGGCTTGAACGACTCGAAAAAGCTCAGCGAGAAAAAGCGCGATATGCTCTTTGACGAGATAAAGGAGCACGCCGTTTATGCCGTCGCGAGCGCGAGCGTTGAAGAAATCGACGAGATGAATATCCTCAATGCGACCTTTCTTGCCATGCGTCGCGCCTTCGATGCTCTGCCCGAGCGTCCGCAGGCGGCGTTTGTGGACGGAAACCGCCTGCCGGGTCTGCCGGTGCCGTCGAAGGCCATTATCAAAGGTGACTCCTTGAGCGCGTCGATAGCCGCAGCCTCGATAATGGCGAAGGTCAGCAGGGACAGATATATGCTTTCTCTCGATGAGCGGTATCCCGAATACTGCTTCAAAAAGCACAAGGGCTACGGCACAAAGCTGCACTACGAAAAGATACGTGAGTTCGGCATATCGCCCGTGCACAGAAAGACATTTCTCAAAAAGCTGCCGGAGGGGTGGTAATATGCTCAGCGAAAAGGAAAAGCCCGGTCTTTGGGGCGAGATATACGCGGCGCGCTTCATGCGCGAGAACGGCTATGAGATAATAACCGCAAACTACCGCTGCCGTCTGGGCGAGATAGATATAATCGCAAAAAAGGACGGCTTTTTGGTGTTCACCGAGGTCAAGACCCGCTCCTTGGGCGCGATAGCTCCGGGGCGCGAGGCGGTCGGAGACGCAAAGCAGGAGAGAATAATCGAGACCGCTTCGATTTTTATGCAGAAAAACAGCTATGACCTCCAGCCGCGCTTTGATGTGGCGGAGGTCACGGTAGGCAAGAAAAATGAGCCGATTTCGTGCGAATATATAGAAAATGCGTTTGACAGCAGCTTCTGAGTAATATTCGCTTCGGTCGGCAATATTATTTTATGGGTGATTTTATGGATTTTTTTGATTTGCACTGCGATACTCTTACTGAGTGCATGGACGACGGAGACAGCCTTTTAAAGAATGAACGCGACATCGATTTTGAGCGCGGAAGCATCTTCGGGCGCTGGAATCAGGTGTTCGCAGTCTTTGTCCCCGACAGCATGGACGATTCGCTCGTCGAGGGGTATTTCGACTCGGCGTGTGATTTCTATTTTGACGAGCTAAAAAAGAAAGGCGACGTTTTCCCGATACTCTCTTCCGAGGATGTGCGCGGACATTCGCGCGGCGTTATGCTCGCCATGGAGAGCTCGCGCGGAGTCGGCAGCCTCGAGCGCCTCGAAAAGCTCTATGAGCGCGGACTGCGGCTCATAACCCTCACATGGAATCACAAAAACCGAGCCGCGGGCGGCTGCGACGAGGGCGGCGGCCTTACCGATTGGGGCAGGGAGCTTGTCTCGAAAATGGAGAAGTTGGGCATAGTCACCGACGTGTCGCATTTGAGCGACAGGAGCTTCTATGACCTGTGCGAATTCAGCGACGCGCCTTTTATCGCAAGCCATTCGGACGCGCGCGCCGTTCATAACGAGGTGCGCTCGCTGACCGACGAGCAGATAAAAATTATCATTGAACGCGGCGGACTGATAGGACTCAATTTCTATGACCGCTTCCTCGGCGGAAACGGCGGCAGAGAGGAACTCCTGCGCCATACGGAGCATATGCTCTCGCTGGGCGCCGAGGACGTTATCAGCATAGGCTCGGACTATGACGGCTGCAGAATAAAGCCGGAGCTTCGCGGAATAGAGAAGATACCGAGCATCTGCGTTTATCTCGAGGAGCACGGAATACCCGAGGAGATATGCAAAAAAATATTTTTTGAAAACGCCGCGCACTTCTTTGAAAGGGTTTTACAACCAAAGCGCGTTATGCTATAATAAAATGTAATCTAACGCGAAGGATGGTCTCTATGAGATACACAAGTACAAGAGATAAAAATGTTGGCGTCACCTCCGCCTGGGCGATAGCGCAGGGTATCTCCGCGGACGGCGGACTCTTTGTCCCCGTCGAGATACCGAAGCTGAGCCTTGAGGATATTGCCGCCATGGCCGATATGTCCTATGTCGAGCGCGCAAAACGCGTACTCGCTCTGTATCTTACCGATTTCACCCCCGAGGAGCTTGCCTACTGCGTCGAGGGCGCATACGGCGACAACAAGTTTTCCTCCGAGGATATAGCACCCATACACGAACTCAGAGCGGGCGAGGAGATACTCGAGCTCTGGCGCGGCCCCACCTGCGCTTTTAAAGATATGGCGCTTCAAATGCTCCCGAGGCTCATGACAGTCTCCGTCAGGAAAACCGTCGGCACACGCGAAACCGTCATTCTTGTCGCCACCTCGGGCGACACGGGCAAGGCGGCTCTCGAAGGCTTCAAGGATGTTGAGGGCACGAAAATCCTCGTTTTCTATCCCGATGAGGGCGTCAGCCCCATGCAGAAGCTCCAGATGACCACGCAGGAGGGCGGCAATGTCTCCGTCTGCGCGATAAAGGGCAACTTCGACGACGCACAGACCGGAGTCAAGACGATATTCACCGACAAAGAGATAGGCAAAAAGCTCGCCGAGCACGGCATGGCTTTTTCGTCCGCGAACTCCATTAATTGGGGTCGCCTCGTGCCGCAGATAGTCTATTATTTTTCCGCTTACTGCGATATGCTCAAGCAGGGCAAAATATCAGCGGGCGACAGGATAAACTTCGTCGTCCCGACGGGAAATTTCGGCAACATCCTCGCCGCCTACTATGCGCGCGAGATGGGTCTGCCGGTCGGCCGCCTTATCTGCGCTTCAAATAAAAACCGCGTGCTCACCGACTTCTTCGAGAGCGGCGTTTACGATGTCAACCGCAGCTTCTATACCACCTCGTCGCCGTCTATGGATATCCTCATTTCGAGCAACCTCGAGCGCCTGCTGTTCATTGCGAGCGGATATTCCGATGAGTTCGTGCGCGAGATGATGGACGACCTGAAGAAAAAAGGCAAGTACACTATGCCCGAAAACGTCATGAACGCGATAAACTCCGTTTTCTGTGCCGGCTGCTGCGACGACGAGGGCACGAAAGAAACAATAAGAGAGACGTTTGAAAACTACGGCTATCTGTGCGACACGCATACGGCCGTGGGCGTCAACGTCTATGAAAAATACGAAAAAGAGACGGGGGACAAAACTCCCGCCGTTATCGACTCGACCGCAAATCCGTTCAAGTTCAGCCGCAGCGTGCTTGACGCGGTCATGCCCGGCGCGTCCGATGGACTGGACGAGTTTGCCACTGTGAGCGAGCTTGCCCGCGTCACAAAGACAAGCTGCCCCCCGCAGCTCGCCGACCTCAGGGATAAGCCCGTGAGATTCAGAGATGTCTGCGACAGGGACAGCATGGAGAAGGCTGTTTTCAGGCTGCTCGGCATATAATGCGGGGCGTTCCCCGCGTCAGCAGCCGCAGTGCTTCTTTGAGTTGTCAAGCTCAAAGGTAGCGCACAGCGTGTCCTGGCACGAGCAGGCGCTCGTGTTGCCTATTTCGATGTGACCCGCAGTGCACTTGTGGTCGTCCGCGTGATGGACGCAGTTGCAGGCGTTGCAGCGAATGTCCTTGATGACCTTATCCATTTCAGTTTACCTCCGAATGTTTTTGCGGCTTATGCCGCTGAAAATATTTTGCCCTGATTAAGGCCCGATTATTAAAAAGAAAAGGAGAGCACGATGTCACTTTTTGCAATTGCGGATACGCATCTTTCCCTGTCCGCGGACAAGCCTATGGATATCTTCAACGGCTGGAGCGACTATGTGCAGCGCCTCCAAAAAAATTGGCGGGCCGTTGTGACGGACGGCGACACCGTGGTTATTCCCGGCGATGTGTCGTGGGCGATGTCGCTTGAGGGCGCGGAGAAGGATTTTGCCTTTCTCGAGTCGCTCCCCGGCAGAAAGATACTCATGAAGGGCAACCACGACTACTGGTGGAACACCGCCAGAAAAATGGAAAATTTTTTTAGGGAAAAAGGCTTTGAGACTATTGACATAGTGCATAACAGCGCAAAGCTTGTGGGGAATATTTCGGTCTGCGGCACTCGCGGCTGGTTCTTCGACGCGGAGGAGGACGCGGACAAAAAGGTTCTCCTGCGCGAGGCGGGACGGCTTCGCACTTCGATAGAAAAAGGCATAGCGCTCGGCGGCGAGCCGGTGGTGTTTCTCCACTATCCGCCGATAACGCAGGACAGGATATGTCCCGAAATATATGATGTCCTCGTCGGGTATAAAATAAAGCGCTGCTTCTACGGGCATCTGCATTCGTTTGCGACGAAATGCGCCTTTGAGGGCGAGCGCGACGGGATAAATTTTTCCCTGATATCCGGCGATTACCTCGAATTTTTGCCCAAGCTTATCGAAAAACAGCCGTAATTTTCGACGAAAAGCCGATTTTCCGACGGAATCGGAGAAAAAATACCTGTTTTGGCAGAAAATCTGAAAAATAGTGTAGAAATTTTAATATATCTCTGCTATAATCTTAGAGTTACCTGTATAATGGGAGGAAAAACGAATGAGTTTAAAATCATCAAACAAAACAGACATCAACGTTTATACGCTGGAAATCGAGATCGGCGCAGAGCCCTTTAAGGCCGCTGTCCTCAAGGCCTATAACAAGGCCAAGGGTCAGATAGCGCTCCCCGGTTTCCGCAAGGGCAAGGCTCCCCTCAACGTTATCGAGAGATTCTACGGCAAGGATGTCTTCTATGAGGATGCACTTGAGATAGCTTTCCCCGAGGCTGTTTCCGAGGCTTATAAGGAAGCGGGCATTGAGCCTGTTGACAGCCCGAAGGATGTCAATGTTAAGTCGATCGGCGAAGACGGCGTTCTCTTCGAGATGAAGGTCACCGTTAAGCCCGATGATATCAAGGTAAAGGCCTACAAGGGTCTTGAGGCCGAGAAGGCCGAAGCGAGCGTCACTCCCGAGGAGGTCGATGCACGCATCGATGCTATGAGAGAGCGCAACGCGAGAACCATCACCGTTGAGGGCCGTGCCGCCGCCAAGGGCGACATAGCGGTTATCGACTTCGAGGGCTTTGTCGACGGCAAGGCTTTTGAGGGCGGCAAGGGCTCCGGCTACGAGCTTGAGCTCGGTTCGGGTCAGTTTATCCCCGGCTTTGAGGATCAGGTTATCGGTCACAACGCGGGCGAGAGCTTCGACGTCAACGTCAAGTTCCCCGAGGAGTACACCCCCGAGCTCGCCGGCAAGGATGCAACCTTTAAGGTCACTCTCCACGAGATAAAGATGAAGGAGCTCCCCGAGCTCGACGATGAGTTCGCAAAGGATCTCGATTACGATAATGTCGATGAGCTCAGGAAGGGCGTCGAGGCCGATATGCTCGAGCACAGACAGTCCGATGCCGATAAGGAGTTCGAGGCAAAGCTCATGGAAGAGCTTGTTGCCAATGTCGAGGCTGAGATTCCCGAGGTCATGTTCGACACTCAGAAAGAGGAGAACATCAACAACTTCGCCCAGAGACTCGCTCAGCAGGGTATAGATGTTGACACCTATCTGTCCTACATGGGCACCGATAAGGACGCTTTCGAGAGCTCCATGCGCGAGCAGGCTGTCTCTCAGGTCAAGCTCGGTCTTGCTCTTGACAAGATAGCGGAGCTCGAGAAGATCGAAGTCGGTGCCGAGGATATCGAGGAGGAGTTCAAGAAGCTCGCCGAGATGTACAATATGGAAGTCGAGAAGATTAAAAGCCTCATAGCAGAGGATCTGCTCAAGGAGGACCTGCTCAAGGAGAAGGTAGTCAAGTTCGTCGTTGACAGCGCAAAGGCTCTCAAGCCCGGCAAAAAGCCCGCAGCGAAGAAGGCTCCGGCTAAGAAGGCCGCCGCCAAGAAGGCCGACGACGCAGAGGGCGAGAAGAAGCCCGCGGCAAAGAAGGCTCCGGCTAAGAAGGCTGCCGCCAAGAAGGACGAGGGCGAGGCCGAGAAGAAGGCTCCCGCCAAGAAGCCCGCAGCTAAGAAGCCTGCCGCAAAGAAGGCCGACGACGCAGAGGATGAGAAGAAGCCCGCAGCTAAGAAGGCTCCCGCGAAGAAGAAAACAGAGGACGCTGAATAATCTTCGCCAAACGATACTATAATTAATTCCGTAATGCTCCCGTCCGGCATCTTCGCCGGGCGGGCGCGAGCATACGGCACCTGCATCGGACAACAAAGGAGGAAAAAGTAATGGCATTAGTACCTTACGTCATCGAACAGACCAGCAGAGGCGAGCGCTCATACGATATTTATTCCCGCCTGCTCAGCGACAGAATAATCGTCCTCTCCGACGAGATAAACGACGCAACGGCGAGCGTAGTGGTTGCGCAGCTGCTCTTCCTTGAGGGTCAGGACGCCGAAAAAGACATAAGCCTTTATATCAACAGCCCCGGCGGTTCAGTTACCGCAGGCCTTGCGATATACGACACCATGCAGTTTATCAAGTGCGATGTCTCGACTATCTGCATGGGCATAGCGGCATCGATGGGTGCGTTCCTGTTTGCCGCCGGCGCAAAGGGCAAGCGCCTTATACTTCCCAACAGTGAAGTCATGATCCACCAGCCTCTCGGCGGCGCGCAGGGTCAGGCCACGGAGATTAAAATCGCCGCGGATCACATCCTCAAGACCAGAGAGAGACTCAACAGAATTTTAGCTGAGAATATGGGCAAACCGATTGAGTTTGTTGAGCGCGAGACCGAGCGCGACAATTTCCTCACGGCTGAGGAAGCCGTCGAATACGGTCTTGCAGATAAAATAATTTACAAGAGATAATCCGGAGGGCTGTTATGCCGCGTGATGATGATAGGAGGGAGAGAACGGTACGCTGTTCTTTCTGCCAAAAAACACAGGATCAGGTTGAGAAGCTTATCGCCGGTCCGGGGGTATATATCTGTAACGAGTGCGTGGAGCAGTGCCTCAACATAATTGAGGCCGACGAAAAGCGCTCCTCCCGCCGCAAGGGCGGACCGCGCACGAGTGACAAGCCGCTTCCCAAGCCCCATGAGATCAAAGAGAAGCTCGACGAATATGTTATAGGTCAGGACGAGGCGAAGAAAACGCTGAGTGTCGCGGTCTATAACCACTATAAGAGAATAAACAGCGCGAAGAGCACCGATGTTGAGATTCAAAAGAGCAATATCATTCTTTTGGGTCCCACTGGCGTCGGTAAAACTATGCTCGCGCAGACACTTGCCAAGATTTTGGACGTTCCGTTCGCCATTGCGGACGCGACTACGCTCACCGAGGCGGGTTATGTCGGCGAGGATGTCGAAAACATCCTGCTCAGAATAATCCAGGCCGCGGATTACGACGTAGAGCGCGCCGAGCGCGGCATAATCTATGTCGACGAAATCGACAAGATTGCAAGAAAGTCCGAGAACCCGTCGATAACAAGAGACGTCAGCGGCGAGGGAGTTCAGCAGGCACTGCTCAAGATAATCGAGGGCACTGTAGCAAACGTTCCTCCCCAGGGCGGCAGAAAGCACCCGCAGCAGGAGTTCATTCAGGTTGATACCTCGAATATCCTCTTCATCTGCGGCGGCGCATTCGACGGCATAGAGAAGACCATCGAGAAGAGAATAGGCGGTTCGGCTCTCGGCTTCAACGCCGACGTAAAGAGCAAGAGCGACCTCAAGAAGAGCGACCTGCTCTCGCAGGTGGTGCATCAGGATCTCGTCAAGTTCGGCATAATCCCCGAGCTTGTCGGCAGACTTCCCGTGCTCACCTCTCTCGACGAGCTCGACAAGACCGCTCTCGTGCGTATACTCACCGAGCCGAAGAACGCCATAACCAAGCAGTATAAGGCGCTGTTCGAGCTTGACGGTGTCGAACTCGACTTTGATATGGGCGCTCTTGAGGCTATAGCCGAAAAGACGCTCGAAAAGGGCACGGGCGCGCGCGGGCTCCGCTCGATAATCGAGGCCGTGCTTCAGCCGGTCATGTATGATGTGCCGTCCGACCCGAGCATTGAGCGCGTTGCGATAACCTCGGGCTGCGTTGAGAACGGAGTACCTCCGCTCATTGAGCGCAATCCCTCGCACCGCAAGCGTGCCGTCGGAGCAGAATAAAAAATAACCGGATGCAGGTTTTTCACTTTGCATCCGGTATGTTTTTTGTTGGGGGTCAGGTTATTCCTGCTTCGTCTCCTGCTTTGCGTTTTTGTTTTCGTCGTGTTTCTTCTGGAAGGGGAAGCTGAGCTTGAACTTCTCGTCGCCGTAGTTCATAAGGTGCTTGAGTATGACCGTGGCGGAGACTATCAGCGAGCCGATGACGAACGACGTTACGTCGTGGAAGAAGAAATTGCAGACAGCAAAGAGGAACATAGAAATGATGACTCTGAGCGAATCGGGCTTTACAATGATTATCAGGCTGAATATGGCGGTTATGACGGCCATTCTGAGAACCATGAAGCTGTCCGGAATGAGCGCGAGCAGGACGCCGTAGGAGGTGGCGATAGCCTTTCCGCCTTTGAATTTAAGTATGGGCGTAAACGCGTGGCCGAGCACGGGCGCCGCTATAATGAGCGCAAAGAGCATATGCCTGTAATCGGGGACATACATTTTTGCGAGGAACACCGGAACGAAGCCCTTTGCGACGTCGAGCACAAGGCAGAGTATGCCAAGCTTGACGCTGACGCAGCGCATGACGTTAGTCATTCCGGGGTTGTGGTCGTCGCCCTCCTTGACTATGTCAACTCCGCAGAACAGCTTCGGAATAAGGTAGCTGTACATGATACTTCCCGAAACATAACCTGCAACAATAAATAGCAGATATTTCAGAATACCGTTTTCCACTGTTTACACCTCTCTCGAAATTTTTGAGAATGAGCAAAAACTCTTATATTCGTCAACATTGATATTGTAGCATTTTTAATCTTGAAAGTGGTTCTTTTCTGCAATTATATTCGTTGAATTGTAAATTATTTTTTAAAAATTCTCGATTTTTTGTTTAAATATTATATATTTAATAGGAAATTTTCTTGTGGTGACAATATTTCATACCCTGAAAAACGCTGTTCATACCCCACTGTATTTACAGGGATAAAAATCTGTGCTATAATCCGCTCGTATAAAACGGGGACGGGAAAAAGTTTTCAGCATTTTAATACCGACACTTTCATATCTCCTATATAACTAAAGCGTTGCACCCGACAGAAAAAATGCTTTTGAGCAGATTTTCCTCTGTCGGGTGCAATGCAAAAGCGGACGGATTAATCACCCGTCCGCTTTGATTTTTATTTTAATAGACGAATTCAATGTCGCTGTCCTTGAGCAGGGGAGCGTTCATATCCTTGTCGGAGAGGAGCGGTACTTTAACTCCCCAGTCGACTCCGATATCCGGGTCGTCGAATCTTACGCTTCTGTCGTTTTTCGGGGCGTAGTATTCATCGACCTTGTAGGAGACCTCAACATCGGGAGTCAGAGTCACGAAGCCGTGCAAAAAGCCCTTGGGGATGAAGAACATCTTCTTGTTTTCGCCGCTGAGCTCGACCGCCGTCCACTGCATATATGTCGGCGAGCCGCGCCTTATGTCAACCGCGACATCCAGAATTTTGCCTCGCAGGCAGGTTAGAAGCTTCGTCTGCGCCATGGGCGGGGTCTGGCAGTGCAGTCCTCTGAGCGTGCCCTGCTGAGCCGAAAAGGAGCGGTTGTCCTGAACGAATTCAACATCTATGCCGATATCGTGCATCTTCTGCTTCGAGTAGCTCTCATAGAACCAGCCGCGCACATCTCCGAAAACCTGCGGCTCGATAATAAACGCGCCGTCGAGCGGAGTTTCAATTTTTTTCATATATCATCATGACCTTTCATAACAATGCTACGGGCGTTAATGCTTCTCCAACTCGTTTTCCGTGCCCCAGCGCGGGCGCTCGCCGATGCCGCTTATGTCGTTGCTCGTGTAGAGGATTTTGCCCTCGGCAACGCTGAGCAGATGCTGACCGTAGGAGGATTTGCCGTATTTCTCCGCCGACTCGAGCAGAGCGCGCTTGCTTATCCAGCGCATATTGTAGGCAATCTCCTCGGGCGCGGAAATCTTTATGCCCTGGAGGCGTTCAACGGTCTTGATGAAGTTTGCCGCATCGAGCAGCGCGTCGACCGTGCCCGTGTCGAGCCACGCGAAGCCTCTGCCCATAAGGCGGATATCGAGATCGCCGTTTTCGAGATATATCTTGTTGATGTCGGTTATCTCAAGCTCGCCGCGCTTGGAGGGCTTGAGGGATTTTGCGTATTCGACGACTCTGTTGTCATAGAAATAGAGTCCCGTGACCGCGTAGTTGGACTTCGGATGCTTGGGCTTTTCGACTATCGAGACGGGCACACCGTCCTCGTCGAATTCAACAACGCCGAAGCTCTGCGGATTTTCGACGTAGTAGCCGAAAATGGTCGCCCTGTTCTGCTGCTTTGCAGCCTCTCTGAGCAGATGGCCGAGACCGTTGCCGTAGAACAGATTGTCGCCGAGCACCATGGCAACGCTGTCATCGCCTATGAAGTCCTCGCCTATAATGAACGCCTGGGCGAGTCCCTCGGGCTTGGGCTGAACGGCGTAGGAGAGCTTCAAGCCGAACTGGCTTCCGTCGCCGAGCAGACGCTCGAACTTGGGCGTATCGTCTATGGTGGAGATTATGAGTATTTCGCGTATGCCCGCGAGCATGAGCGTGGACAGCGGATAGTATATCATCGGCTTGTCATATACGGGCAGCAGCTGCTTGCTCGTCACCATAGTCAGAGGATAGAGCCTCGTGCCGGACCCGCCGGCGAGAATGATACCCTTCAAACAAATTCACTCCCTGAAAAAGTTGTCTTTATTTTTATGTCACTTCCGCGGCGTTTTTGAAAACAAAAAACCTGTCCGATACAATAAAACCATTGCACGGATGCCAAAAAACGCCCATCATTTTCATTTTCTCTCAGCCTAATAATACCACTTGCGGCGCGAGAAGTCAATTATTATTCGCTCCCGAGCGCCGATGTTGACAAGCGGGGCGTGTGGGAATATAATTTTACCGTCAAGGGCGGTAGAACGGAGGCTGTATGATAACTACTGCCGACAGGCTCGCTCCCGGCGAGAGCGGGTATATAGAAAAGCTTCTTGTTTCCGGCGCCCGGCGCAGCCGCCTGCTCGACTTGGGGCTTACCCCGGGGGCTCTGCTGACGGCGGGCGTCTCGTCTCCGTTCGGCGACCCCGTGACCGTCACGGTGCGCGGCTGCACTGTAGGGCTTCGGCGCTCGCAGGCGAAGAGTATAAGGCTGGCGGTGCGAAAATGAGCATACGCATAGCTTTGGCGGGCAACCCGAACTGCGGCAAGACAACGCTGTTTAATCTCCTGACCGGCTCTGACTGCCATGTCGGCAACTGGCCGGGCGTGACGGTCGAGAAGCGCTCGGGGACGGTGAAAAGTCTGCACGGCGCAGAGCTTTTCGATTTGCCGGGGATATATTCCCTGCGCACGCTCTCCGACGAGGAGGATGCGGCACTCGGCTTTCTTATAAATGAGCGCCCCGATCTGATAATCAATGTCATAAACTCGAACGACCTTGAGCGCAGCTTGTATCTGACTGTTCAGCTTGAGCTGTTGGAGATACCCGTTGTTGCGGCTCTCAATATGACCGATGTGCTGAAAAAGCGCGGCGACAGGCTCGACTGCGCCCGCCTCGGCGAGCTGCTCGGTATAAGCGCCGTTCCCGTGAGTGCGGCCGAAAATACGGGGACAACCGAACTGCTCTCGGCGTGTGAAGGCGCGTTGAAGGACAAAGCGAAAAGTCCGCGCCACGACATCCTACCCGACAGCGCAAAGCTCATAGCAAAGCTGATATCGCCCGTCTGCAAGGAGAAAAATATACCCGTATTGCTTGAGGCCCTGCAGCTTAGCTGTTGTTAGATAAAGAAGCAATAGAAGTGTAAAAATTTTTGCCGTTCCTATCCGGCACTTAGCTATTGTGCCGGACAGGTCGGGCGTTATTCGGGCAAGTCTATCTTGCCGACGAAAGAATAGTATATCTCGATTTCCTGTCTGCGGTTTTTGTTCTCGTCATAGCTGCACTCATGCACGACGATTTTCTCAATAAACTCCCGCAGCAGGGTGGGGGTCAGCTCCTCAAAGCTGGTGTATTTGCGGACGATGTTCATAAACTTCCCGGCGTTGACCGTAGCCTCCTGCGCCTTGGAAAGCTCCCCTTGCAGTTCGGCGGCTCTCTCTTTAAGCTGCCGCTGCTCGGCTTCATAGTCTGCCGACAGCTCCGCAAACCGTTCGTCGGAGATGCGCCCGGTCACGCTGTCCTCATACAGCCGCTTGAAGATGGCGGATAACTCGGCTATGCGCTTCTCGGCTGCGTCCAGTTCCTTTTTCTTGGCGGCGTTCCTGCGCTTGCCGCCGTCCTCGTTCTGCTCGATCAGCAGCTTCATAAACTGCTTTTCGTGCTTGGCGGCGTAGGCGGTGATCTTTTGGAGATTCGCCGTCACGCCCGCTGTCAGAAGGTCGGTGCGGATAAAGTGCGCCGTGCAGCTCTTGACACGCCGTTTGTAGTTGCCGCAGATGTAGCAATCCTGCTTGCGGGTCTTGTTCTCATACCGCTGCTGATAAAGGACGCTGCCGCAGTCGGCGCAGAACAATATGCCGGAGAACAACCCCACTTCATCATAGCGGTTGGGGCGCTTGCGCTGCTTGCGAAGCTCCTGCACACGCTCCCATGTGGCAGGGTCGATGATGGGCTCGTGGGTGTTCTCGAATACCGCTTGCTTTTCTTCGGGATTTTCCACGCTCGATTTTACCTTGTAAGAGATTTTCTCGGTCTTGAAGTTCACCGTATGCCCTAAATACTCCTTGCGTTCAAGGATATGGACAATCGTGTTGGTCGCCCATTTGTACGGGTAATCGGGGTAGTAGCGGCGGGTGCTGCCCGTCCTGCGGTATTCCAGCGTCCCCGGAGTGGGGATCTCCTGCTCGGTGAGGACGCGGGCGATCTTGGTGGGGCCGTTCCCCGCAAGGCACAGGCTGTATATCTGCCGTACCACGGGGGCGGCTTCCTCGTCGATGATAAAGCGTCCGTCCTCGCCCTTGAGGTAGCCGTAGACGGGCTGGCTGGTCAGGGGCTTGCCGCTCATGCCCTTGCTTCTGAAAACTGCCTTGATTTTCCTGCTCGTATCTCTCACCATCCATTCGTTAAAAAGATTTTTCAGCGGAGTTAAGTCGTTGTCGCCCTGTGCGCTGTCCACGCCGTCGTTGATGGCGATGAAGCGGACGCCCTTCTTCGGAAAGGTGATCTCGGTGAACATGCCGACCTGCAAGTAGTTTCTGCCCATTCGGGAAAGGTCTTTGGTGATCACGCACTTGACCTCTCCGTTTTCCACGCAGTCCATCATCTCCATGAAGCCGGGTCTTTGGAAATTCGCGCCGCTCCAGCCGTCGTCCACGAAAAAGCGGCAGTTCAAAAATCCATTATCCCGTGCGTAGGTTTCAAGAATGCGTTTTTGGTTCTCAATGGACAGGCTCTCGCCTTGCTGTTCATCGTCCTTGCTCAATCTTGCGTAAAGGGCTGTGATAGGGGTCTTTTGGGTGGCTTGTCTTAACATAAATCCTCCATTTCCGACAGCCGCCCCGCTATTCCGTATGAACATCATACCACAGGGGACGGCTGTCTGTATAGCGGGTAAAAGCAAAATTTGCTGCTTTATCGCCCGTCAAAACGACGATTTTTACAGCCGGGCTTATCACGAAGCGGAAGCGGTGCGGGTATTGGCGGCAGCCTCCGCTTCCAGCACCTTCATCATCTTGTCGGCTGCGGTAGCGGCAGCGTCCTTCTTGAAGTAGCCGGACACCACGAGTACGGTGTTGCCCATGCGTACCTCGGTCACGCAGTCCGGGCGGCGGGCTTCCTCTTTTGCGTTCATGCTCGGGTTTTCAGTCATTCGCTGCTCCTTTCGTTTCGTAAGCCGCCATTCGCCGCAGCATATCCACGGCGCGGGCGGCAAGGTCGGCGTAGTACGGGTCGTCCGTATGAGCGTCCTTTGCTTTGAAGGCAAGACGGATTGCGCGGATCGTGCGCTCCACCTCCCTTGAGGTAAATCCGCCGTTCACCGCATCGGCGGCAAGGTTGGCGATATAGATGCAGTCCCCGTCGGAGAAGCCGTCCTGCACCCGCATACGGCCTATCTGCTCCAGCACGCCGTTCTTTGAAGCGGCGGTGCGCGTCCTGTCATCGGCAAACCACAGCGCATCGCCGTTTGGAATTTCGGCGGCGGCTTCCTTTATTAAATCAACCGCCTCGTACATATACATGGCGTTCACCGCCTGTCTGCGGCTGGAAGCATAGTCCTCGGTGATGGGTGTGGGCAGCTTCGGCCTGCCGCGTTTTCTTTTCTTCTCAGTCATGGGCCGTTTCTCCCTTCCCGGCAATATCGGCAGCGGCTACCGTTATTCCTTTTTTCTGCTCTGCCAGCATACCTTTCAGCCTGTCCAGCTTCTCCGTTGCGGTCTGCTTGCGGAAATTCTCGCCCGTAAAGAGGATAGGGGCGCACATTTCCAGCAATCGGTCATATATCCGGGCGTGGGCGGTGTCCTGCGGGTTTTGCAGGCTGTCCAATGTCAGATTGGTGGTAACGATCAGCGGCTTGCCGCTGCGGTATCGGCTGTCGATCACGTTGTAAACCTGCTCCAATCCGTACTCCGTGCCGCGCTCCATACCGAAATCGTCGATGATAAGCAGGGAGAAGCGGCAAAGGCGCTCAATATACTCGTTGCGCCCCTCAAAGCTGGCAGTTAGGTCATTGAGGATAAGGGCGAAGTTGGTCATGCGGACGGGGACTTCCTGCTCCATGAGGGCATTGGCGATGCACCCGGCAAAATAGCTTTTCCCCGTGCCGACCTTACCCCAGAGTAGATAGCCGATGTTTTCCTCACGCATGGTTTCCCAATGCTCCGCATAGAAGTGCGCAAGCTCCATCTGCGGGCATTTGCCGTTGTCGTTGGCAAACGTCCATTCCCGCATTTTGCTGTCGGTAAAGCCCCGACGCTTCAATTCCTCTACGGCTTGAAGGTGCTTCCTGCGCTTCCTCTCCGCTTCCTCCTTATCGTATTGAGCCTGTTCGCATTGACAACGGCGGGGAAGCAGCCTGCCCTCCATGGGCGGCTTGTCCATGCGGAACTGCTTGGGCGTGCGGCAACTGCCGCAGTACAAAAGCCCGTCCCCGCCCGTGTAGTCCTGCGTCTCGGCTGCGGCATCGAAAACCTTTTCAAAATCATTCGTCATAGGCTCTCTCCCTCCTTATAGGTGTAATCGGGTATGCCCTGTTTCGGGGCGCACCCGGCGGTATCGGCTGCCGCCCATCTGCGTATGGTGGCGGCGTGGTTCTGGTATTTCTTCCCGGTGGATGCGATATAGCCGGAAAGACGGTCGATATAAAACTCCCATTTGTCGGGCAGCTCTGCTTGCAGCTCGGAAAGCTCCGTATCTGAAAGCAGCACATTTTCATATCTGCCGTGGCAGCGGGCGGGGGCTTGTCCCGTCTTTCTCTCTCCCTCTTTTTCTATCTCTATATCTATCTCTTTCTCTATCTCTATCTCTGGTGGACAGATGTCGGACAAATGTCCGCCATTTGTCCGTGACTGCGCCAAAGCCCTGTTTTCCAGTCTTGCCGCCCGTTTTCGCTCGGCTTCGGTAGAGGACTGTCCTATCATCAGCTCAATGTCGGTCATATAGAAAGCCCCGCTGTCAAGCTGCTCCACAAGCCCCAACTGCCGAAAAATCTCCAAAGCCCTCTCAACTGTTCCTATTTGCTGGCGGGTCAGCGTCGCTATCATCTGCGCCGTGTAGGGGATATGCTCGTCAAGCTGCAATTTACCACCGTTTTTCAGCGATTTTAAGTACAGCTTCAAAAGGATGTTGGAATAGAGGATACCGTCCGGCATACTCTCCAACAGCACGATGGCGTCATCATCAAAATAGCTTTCCTTTAGCTTGAGATAGTAATATTTGCGCTTATCTGCCATGGGCGGTATCCTCCTGCGGTTTCCGTCTCTTGGAGTAATACCGGGGGCAGAGTATGATAATGGCTCGGAAGCTCTGCTTGCAATCGCGGGTGCAGCCCCGGCAAAGGTCGTTATAGGTGATACGGTTTCGGTGGTTGAGGAAAAAGCTCCATTCAAACCGCCGTTTGTTGCTCATGTGCGGCATTTTTCTCTCCTTTCTGCCGTTTCCGTCGGCGTGACGGATGGGGCGGGAAAACTGTATCTTCCCGGTATCATTTTCGGGGATTTTTTGCCCTGTATGCCCCGTTCTTTGGTGGGCGGCATTGCAGGATAGGGGTAAGGGTACACCCTCGAAAATGTACGGTCTTGGTATCGTTTCGGGGCGGCTTTAACGCTCCTGCTCCTGCTTTTTCTGTCGGCTCGGTTCACCGCGGCGCATTTGGGAAAGATTGCTTTTCATCGTCTGCAATTCCCGTACACGCTCTTTTTTCGTCCGGTAATCGTTGTAACGGGCGTTCTTCCCGGCGGTTAGCCGCTCAATCTCGGCTTGCAGGGCTTTGTAGGCAGGCGGCTTCTTTATGCCATGCTCCCGGAAATACCGAGCGGCTGCGTCCGCTATGATAAAATCGCTTTCGTGCCGCTCCCGGTAGGCTTTTCGGGCTTTGTCGGTTTTCTGCGCCTTCAGCCCTTGCCGCACATTTCTTGTTTTGGAATACGCAAGCACCTGCTTCTGCAAGTCCTTCTTCTCCCGCAAAGCGGCTTCTGCGGCTTTCAGCTCGGCGGCACTGCTCTGCAAGTCCGCATTGGCAGATACAAGGGCTTCGTCCAGTCCCTCCGGGGAATAACCGTATTGCTCCATAGCGGCAACGGTAGCCGCCATCTGCTTGAGGTTGTGGACTGCCGCCCAGCGATCATAGCCCATGCCTTTCCCCTCGGCGCGTTTCGCCGCACGGTCTACCATGCGCTGAATACCGTCATTTCCAGGTGTGGGTTTGGGTGCGTTTCTACGTTGTAAGCCGCCTTTTTCTGTGGGCTGGTATTCGGAGATGGGCAAGGTTTTTTCGGCGGTTCTTTGGGCGTTTTGCTCCAAAGCGGCAAGCACGGCGGTGCGGTCAAAATCGTCCCCCAGCTTCCGCGCCGTGATGGGCTTCGTGCGGTCGGGGGTGAGATAGGAAAGCCGTCCGCGGCTCTCCTTGACGGTCACACCCTGTTGCAGCAGCTTCCCGGCAAAATCATCAAAGGAAACAGTAGAGGACAGAGCGGCTCGGATAGTCTGCCGCAGCTTCTCCTTATCGGTTTCAAACTTTGTGTGTATCAGCGGCTCGCGGTTCTCCAGCCGTTTTTCGTTCTCCCGGTCGATGGCAAGCTGTCCCTTTTTCCCCGCCCAATACTCGCGCTCGGTGATGCGGTTCGCGCTGCCGTGGAGCAAGTCGATCTGATAGAGGTTTTCCCGGTGGCACAGCTCCATGACCTCGGATTTGAAATAGTCCATCGCCGCGTCGGTGCAGCGGTGCTTGCACCCGGCTTTCGTGTCTGCCGGTCTGTCCATGTAGGGCAGCAGCGGCACGTTTTCTATCCGCAAGCTGTTGATGACGATATGCACATGGATATTTCCGCTGTGGTTATGCCCATCCGGGTGGGTGCAGACAAGGGCTTGGTGTCCGGGGAACTGCTCCCGGCAAAACCTCTCGCCCAGCTCCTGCGCACGGTCAACGGTCAGCCCATTGTCCGGGCTGTCCCGTGGGTCAAAGCTGATGATGTAGTGGTGGCTCTTTACGTCCTCTTTCTTCTGATTCTTTCCGTAGCGGAGATTGGAGCGCATACAGGCAACAGCGAAATCTTCCTCGCCGCAATTCAGCGTGGATATGCGGTAGTCCTCCCTCGGCACAAGCCGCCCCTGCTCGTCCAGCGTGGGCTTCATGGTGAACTCATCGTGTTCAAAGGTCAGGTATTTTTCAGCGTCGCCGTAGTTGGCGTTCTTAGAGCTGATATGTTTGAACGTTGCCAACCGCTTCACCTACCTTTTCAAGAACTTCAAACTTCAAGGCGGCAAGGTCGGAAGCTGCCGTCCGCAGCTCCGCCGCAAGCTGCG